>Ga0157358_1000149_pt1 | contig 27779 bp, 25 predicted proteins | sample AttcapACBM2_FD_111484 | JGI IMG/M metagenome (GOLD analysis project Ga0157358, IMG submission 111484) | Fungus gardens microbial communities from leaf cutter ant in Botucatu, State of São Paulo, Brazil - Atta capiguara ACBM2 | ecosystem: Host-associated > Fungi > Mycelium > Unclassified ... | reverse complement strand
TGGCAACCGAGTTCTTTGCCACCACGCTCTATCCGCAGCTGTTCAGCGATGTTGACCCGGAGCAGACGTTGCGTGAACTGTTCCAGCGATTTCTGCCGATCCCCTTCTCCGGCACTTACCTCTTTCGGCTGGCACCGGACACGGCGCGGTCAGGCGGCTGACTGGCCGCCGTTTTTGATACGGACAATATCGGCCATCACCGACAGCGCAATCTCTGCCGGGGTTTTGCTGCCGATAGGCAGACCGATGGGCGCATGGATGCGGTCCAGTTCGGCACGATCCATACCGCCGATCTGTTGCAGACGCGCGCGCCGCTTCTCACTGTTTTTGGCTGAGCCCATAATGCCGATGTAGAAGGCAGGGGTGGCAATCGCCTCCATCATGGTCAAATCGTCGATGCGCGGATCGTGGGTCAGCGCCACAATCGCCACCGCCGCATGCGCCCCGTTCAGTTCCAGCCAGCGCGCCGGATGCTGTGACACCAGCGTCACGTTGTCTGCGCCGCCGAAATGGCTCTCCAGCTCCGTCAGCATCTCCGGACGGTGCTCACAGACCCGCACATGGAAACCCAGAATCTGGCCGAGCCGGATGCACTCATAGGCCACGCTGGAATAGCCCGCGACCAGCAGTTCCGGAATCGCCCCCACCGGCAGCACGATCTGCTGCTCGCTGGCATCCAGTGCGGGTAATACCCGACTGGCGGCGATGGCCTCCCACTGCGCCCGTTCACCGGGGCGTATCATTTTCACCAGCGGCTGCTGCCCGCTCAGCGCCCGCTGCATCGCCGTCAGCAGGGCCAGCGTGGCCTCATCGGGCGGCAGAAACTCAATAACGATCTCCAGACTGCCGCCACAGGGCAGGCTGACATCAGGCCGCATCCCGCCCTCGCCGTAACGCACCCGCTGACTGCTATTGCGGTAAGCCCCGGTAGCCAGCTGCGCCAGAAAATCCTCTTCGATACAGCCGCCCGACAGCGAGCCGTAACTCTCTCCGGTCTCACTGACCGTCATGAGTGTTCCCGGTGCGCGCGGGGAGGAGCCGTAGGTGCGCAGCACCGTGCAGAGCCACACTGCCCGCCCCGCCTGAGAGTGGCGGATGGCGGCATTAATGACGCGTTGATCCAGCGTTATCATGAAAATTCCTTTATTAACTGCAGATCGGCAGGAAAATCGATGTCACACAGACAGCCGCGATCGTGCAGCGGCAGGCGGACGGCAGACGCGTTCACCAGCGCCTGCGGTCCGCTGTCGCCCTGCAGGCTGCTCAGGACCGGATAACAGTGACGCTGAAAGCCCACCGGATGCCCCGGCCTGCCCGTCACCCAGGGTCGGACGACAGGGGCGTCTGCCAGCGCCGTGCTGACGGCGCGGTAACTCGCGGCTGACACAAACGGCATATCCCCCAGCGCAATCAGCCAGCCGTCATAGTCGCGCGTGGCGTTAACGCCTGCCGCGATCGACTCCCCCAGTCCGCCGCTGTCACACAATACCAGCGTCGCGGAGGTGCAGAGCGCCTGAAGCGCAGCGGCGTCGGGACGCGTCACCACGAACAGGTCAAGTCCACTGGCCGCGGCCTGCTCCAGCGTATGTTGCAGCACCGGTTTGCCATCAAGGCGGGCCAGTAACTTATGCTCGCCCGCCTGCTGACGGAAACGGCGGCTCAGTCCGGCAGCCAGCACAATTAACGCTATCTTCACACTCTCTCCCTGCAGCGTAAAAACGGGCGCAGCCCTCAGCCTGCGCCCGCCTGACCTCTGTCCGGCCTGCCGGAGCAGGTCAGGAACCGTCTCAGATGATCTTGTCGAGCGTAATCGGCAGATCGCGCACGCGCTTGCCGGTCGCGTGGAACACGGCATTACTGATCGCCGCCGCCACGCCGACAATCCCCAGTTCACCGACGGCTTTCCCGCCCATCGTGGTCGCCTCAAAATCGGGCTCCCCGACGTTGATCGTGGTAATGCTCGGAATGTCGCCGTTGACCGGCACCAGGTAGTCCGCCAGATTGTTATTGATCACCCGGCCATTGCGCGGATCGATAATGCCCTCTTCCATCAGCGCCTGACCGACCCCCATGATCATCCCGCCAATCCACTGGCTGCGTGCCAGTTTCGGATTGTAGAGTCGGCCACTGTCGAGCGCGGCCACCATGCGTTTTACCCGGATGGTGCCGAAATCCTCATCAACCCGCACTTCCACAAACTGCGCGCTCCAGCTGTGCGCCGAAAACGCTTCGGGACGGCTCATGTCATTCAGGTTGCGCACCATCTTGTCGCGCTCGCTTTGCGACATATCATCCGGGAAGGTGCCGCCAGTGACCGTGAGGCTCTCTGCCGGTGCCAGCGTCATTAGCTGTGCCAGTGAAACCGCCAGCCCGCTGCGCAGAGTGTGCTGCACGGCGTCGCCTTTCAGCGTGAGCTGAGAGGCGGGGGTGCCATTGAGCGGTGACTGTGGCAGCTCGCTGGCCAGCTTCAGCAGCTGCGCGCGCATTCTTTTAGCGGTGTCGTTCACTGCGGCGGTGACGTTACCTGCCAGCTGCGAACCGCCCGCGACGCCGGCGCGCGGTAAGCGGCTATCACCCAGCTCAACCTCAATGGCGGTGGAGTCGACGCCCAGAATGTCGGCGGCGGTCTGCGCCAGAATCGTGTAGGTGCCGGTACCGATATCTGCGCCTGCACACTGCACCACAAACCGGCCCTGCGGCGTCAGGATGATTTTCGCCTCCGCCGGCAGTTTGTTGACCGGATAGGTGCCGGAGGCCATGCCCCAGCCAATCAGTTCGCGTCCTTCCCGCATTGAGCGCGGCGTCATAATCCGCCTGTCCCAGCCAAACGCCTCTGCCCCTTTCTGATACGCCTCTTTCAGACGGCGCGAACTCCAGGGGAGATCCAGCTGGTAATCTTTATCGGCCCAGTTGCGCAGCCGCAGTTCCAGCGGGTCGATGTTCAGGGCATAAGCCATCTCATCCATGGCTACTTCAAGGCCAAAGGCGCTGGGATTTTCACCCGGCGCGCGCATCCAGCCAGGCGTGACGGTGTTGATCGGGCGCACCTGATGCTGAGCGGAGACGTTCTCCACCGCATACATGCGGGCGGTCACCTTGCTGCAGTTCTCGGCGAAGACGTCAATCAGTGACGTTTCACTGAAGCTGCGCTGGATAATCGCCTGAATTTTACCGTCACGCGAGGCGCCCAGCTCCAGCTGCTGCGAGGTAGCCGGACGACCGCCCAGGCCGGTAAAGGTCTGCGGGCGGGTCAGCGACACTTTGATCGGGCGCTTCAGCGCGCGTGACGCCACGCACGCCAGTGCAACGTGGGTGTAAGGCACCGGTTTTGAACCAAAGCCGCCGCCGACGTAAGGCGAGATAATCCGCACGGCTTCAGTTTCAATGCCCATCCACTCGGCGATCTCCACCTGCGCGCCCGCCACCCACTGACTGGGCTCCCAGACGGTGATCCTGCCCTCCTGCCAGTGTGCCACGCAGGCGTGCGGCTCCATCGGCATGTTGTATTCGCGCGGGGTGGTGTAACGCTCGCTCAGACGCACGTCGGCCTGCTGCATCGCCTGCTCTGCGTCACCCATATCAATATCCTGCTTCGACACCGGTTTCGGCTCCACGCCCTCATCGGTGGCGAAAATCAGGCCTCTGGAGGTTTCATACTCAATCTCAACCAGCGAGGCGGCCCAGGTAGCCTGTTCAAAGGTTTCTGCCACCACCAGCCCGATGTTCTGACCATTGTGAATGATCTTATCGTCCTGAATCGGGGTGTAGGTTGACTGCGCTGCGCCACCGTCTGCGATGGCGGTAGGCTTGTTAATCTTCAGGGGGTTCAGGTGGGTGTAGACCGCCAGCACGCCTGTGGCCTGCTGCGCTTTTTCCACGGACATCCGGCTGATACGACCGCTGGCGACGGTGGACTGGATGACCACACCATAGAGCGGATTTTCCGGCTGATGCTCGACCGCGTAGCGCGCTTCACCGGTGACTTTCACTTTGCCGTCACCCCGGGAGCGTGCTGCGCCTAATCCCTGAACCGGACTGGCCGTTTCTGGCATAGCCGTGGCGCTGTCGCTGGCACTGACACTCTGCATGTGCAGCCCCAGGCTGCCCGCCGCTGAGATCGCCGCCGTGGCCTTTAATAAATCCCGACGCACCTTGTCATTCACGTCACTCATGCGGTTTCTCCTGCTGCCATCAGCGCGCGGGCAATGACCCGCGGCGCCAGTTTTACTTTATAGGCGTTGTGAGCCAGCGCCTGCGTCTCCTGCGTGATCAGCTCTGCGGCCTGGAACACCGTCTCTTCATTGAACGGCTGTCCCTCCAGCGCCTGCTCAACCGACCTGACCCGCCAGGGTTTGGTCGCCACGCCACCCAGCGCAATATGCACCTGGCGCATGACCCCGTTCTCCAGCGTAAAGCCCGCGGCGGCACTGGCGGCGGCAAATTCGTAGGAGCTGCGATCCCGGACTTTCAGGTAGTGTGAGTGACGAAGGGACGTGGTCTGCGGCACTTCGATCGCCACAATGATCTCATCCTCGCGCAGGTCGTGCTCACGATCGGGCGAATCGCCGGGCAGCAGGAAGAAGTCATCAATCGCGATGCGGCGGGTCTCACCCTGCTGATTCTGCACCACCACAATAGCGTCAAACGCCACCAGCGCGACCGCCAGATCGCCCGGATAGACGGCAATACAGCTGTCACTGGCACCCAGAATAGCGTGGTTGCTGTTGACGCCATCCCGTGCGGCACAGCCGGAGCCGGGGTTGCGCTTATTACAGGCAGAGAAGGTCGCCGGGTCGCGGTAGTAGGCGCAGCGGGTGCGCTGACGCAGGTTGCCTCCCAGCGTCGCCATGTTGCGGATCTGCGGCGATGCGGCCTGCCAGAGGCTGCCGTAAATGGCTGGTGCCCTCTGCTGACACTCGGGATGATCGGCCAGCTGGCTCATGGTGACCAGCGCTCCCGCCGTGATGCGGTTTTCATCAAACTGCAGGGTTTTAAGTGTGGTCAGTCCGGTAATGCCAATTAGCTGCGGTGGCGTGAAAACCCCACACTTCATCAGATCGAGCTGCGTGGTGCCCCCCGCCAGCAACTGGCCGCCAGCCTGCTGTTTCAGTGCGGCGGCGTCTTCAGGCGACTGCGCTACTTTCCAGCTGAATTCATTCATGCCGACTCCTTCGCCATTTCGGCGGCGGCTTGTTTAATCGCATCCACGATGTGGGGATAGGCGCCGCAGCGGCAGAGGTTGCCGCTCATATATTCACGGATCTCATCCTCTGACCCGGCATGGCCCTCTTTGATACAGGCGACGGCAGACATAATCTGGCCTGGCGTGCAGTAGCCACACTGAAAGGCATCATTTTCCATAAAGCAGCGCTGCACCGGGTGCAGTTCACCTTCGGCGGAGGCCAGCCCTTCGATGCTGGTCACCTGCGCGTTGTTCGCCTGAACCGCCAGGGTCAGACAACTCAGCACTCTTTCACCATTTATCAGCACCGTGCAGGCTCCGCACTGTCCCTGGTCGCACCCTTTTTTCGTGCCGGTCAGATTAAGATGCTCGCGCAGTGCGTCGAGTAGCGTGACCCGCGGGTCGACCTGCATCTGTTGCGGCTGGCCATTGACCTGCATTGTTAGCGATATTTTTTCCGACATTGTTTGCTTCCCATTGTTGGCGGGCTGAAAGATATAGTTTTTATTGGCTTACTGCTGACGGGATCTGAATCGGGGAATAGCGTGATAACCCTAATCTTTACGCGCGTATCTCTGACTTAAGGTTTAGCAGCTTTTTCGCAATCTGGCGTAAGGATTGGGGAAAGTCAGCGTTATCCGAAGCGCTGAGCGGCCGAAATGGACATAGCCGCATGGCTTACAATCTGCTAATACATTGATTTTTAGTTTTTTTATCAGGACGTCTTTTGAATACAACCCTAACGGCGGCCTGTGTGACTTTTTCGCTAAGATTTTCCGGTAACATCTATCCCGCGGCGATTTTCAGGTGTAGTGGCAGGCTGCAAAGCGACGTTGCACCCCACCTGGACAATCTGCCTGTGTGGGGCTGGCTTTGGGTTCAGGCAGATGGGATGACAGAAAAATATTTTAAATTTCTTTCATCCGTTTTCCCTGCTCATTCGTATTAACAGACAGGGGCAATCTGGCCCTGTCTGCAAACTCAATGAGGGAAGTGAAAATGAAAGCATTCCTGCCAACTCTGATTTTTTCAGCTTTAGTTTTCAGCAGTGCCACTTACGCGGCGAGCATGAGCAGCGACACGGTGATGGTCGGCGGTGCCGCCATGTACCCGTCGAAAAATATCGTACAGAATGCCGTTAACTCAAAGGACCACACCACGCTGGTGGCCGCCGTTAAAGCCGCCGGGCTGGTTCCGACGCTCGAAAGCAAAGGCCCGTTCACTGTTTTTGCACCCACCAATGAGGCGTTTGAAAAACTGCCGCAAGCCACGGTCGACTCTCTGCTGAAACCAGAGAACAAAGAGAAACTCACCAGCATCCTGACCTACCATGTGGTCTCAGGAAAACTGGATATGCAAGCACTGGAGAAGAAGATCAAAGCGGGTGGCGGTAAGGCCGAGCTGAAAACGGTGAATGGTGCGTCGCTGTGGGTGATGGCAAATGGCCCGCATAATATCCAGCTCAAAGATGCGCAGGGCAATATTGCCAGCATTACAACGTATGATGTCAACCAGAGTAACGGCGTTATTGATGTCATCGACACCGTGCTGATGCCATAACGCATTACCTATACTGTGTGTGGCCACCAGCACGGTGACCACACCTTTCACAGGGAAGCCGATGACAAAAAATGTGCCCCCGATTCAGGCCGACTTAATGAACCGGATAGCCTGCGGCGACAAAGCGGCACTCGCGCAGCTTTACCGCGTCCTCTCGCCCCGACTTTACGGCATTATTCTGCGGATGGTCAGACGGCGGGACTGGGCAGAAGAGATCCTGCACGATACCTTTATTCAAATCTGGCAGTCAGCAACCTATTACGATGAGCGGCGCAGTGAACCGCACATCTGGCTGAGCCACATTGCCCGTAATCGGGCGATCGATTTCCTGCGTAAACATGAGAACCGGTGCTGCTCCATGGAAGAGATCGGCGAAGCGGAAGCGGGTTTTCAGACATCTCTTCCCGCCGATGAGAGTCATGCAGAGGCGCGGCGGCTTCAGCACTGTATGGCACACTTACCTGCTGAAGAGCGACAAAGCCTCTCGCTCGCCTACTACCGTGGCCTGTCCCAGAGTGAGATAGCCCTCTCCATGAGGCAGCCTGAAGGAACGGTAAAAAGCTGGATCCGGCGCGCATTAACTCACCTTCGGGAGTGCATAGGCCTATGAATGGTCCCGAACACGACGATCTGATGGCGGCAGAATATGTCCTGGGACTCAGCGACCCGGAAACCCGTCTCAGGCTGGATAAACGCCTGACTGAAGATGACGCCTTTGCCGCGGAGGTGCTGCACTGGCAGAAAGCGTTCAGCGGTATCGATCTGATCACCCCGGAGGCCACGCCTCGCGCGGCTGTCTGGCGGCAGATTGAGCGGGATATTAATCGGCACGCTGCCAACACAAAACTGCCGCTCCGCCATCCCGGCTTCTGGCTGGGCTGGGGCCTTGCCGCGGCACTCTCGGGTCTGCTCCTTTTTACTTACCTGGACAAGCCGGAGATCCCCGAGGCGCAGCAGCCGATTGCGGTTCTCACTGGCACGCAGCCCGATGCACAATTTGTGGTGACGCTGGACAGGGCCGCTTCGCACCTTCAGCTTTCTGCGCTTAACATTACGCTGCCGCAAAACAAGAACCTGCAGCTGTGGCTGATCAGAGGCAGTGCCCCGCCGCGATCGCTGGGCCTCATTACGCACCCTGACCATAACGTTTTCTCGCTTCCTCCTGGTACGTTAGATCATCAGACGGTCCTGGCGATAAGCCTGGAACCGGTTGGGGGATCAACGTTAAGCGGACCGTCCGGGCCGGTCATTTTCCAGGGCAAGGTCACGCGGCCTTCATCGCCAGGCGCATGAGGTGATAAGGCCAGGATCAGAGGTCGCTGCTGCACGCCCGATTTTCGATTCCTTAAAGTCTGATGACTGATTTGCAGCGTTTTTACACTTCATCCGTTTCTTTTTACGCCTTTTTTACGGGCTGAACGTTTTAATTAGCGACTCCGGGCGCCTCTGCGCCCATGTTCAGGGAAGTCGTGGATGAAATGTTTTACTAAGCCCTATTCCATCGCGGGAGGCAGCGATGCTGCCGTGGCTGAGCTTGCTGAACAACAGCGCCTGCGTCTTATCTCACCCCGCAAATGGTTCAGAGATGCCATTGAGGTCAATACGGATCCGACGCTGCTGAACACGCGCCTGATTGCGCAGTGGCTGGGCGCAACCCTCCCGGATGCCCGCTCACTGACGCTGGCGCTGAACAGCAGCCTCTGTTTTGGTCTTTACCGCAATGGCCGGCAAATCGGTTTTGCCCGGGTCGTGACCGACATGGTGGAAACCTGGGTGATCAGGAATCTCTTCATTTCGCCCGAGTATCGTTTCGTCGGGCTCGGCTCATGGCTGCTGCACTGTTGCCTGTCGCATCCCGGCGCCAGAGGCTGCCGTAATATCATCGCCATGGGCGAGCCCGTTCCGGACTTTTTCGAACGCAACGGATTTATGGCTTTTCCCTCATTATCCGGCGTCTACGTGACGACGCTGCATGACGGGAATCACACCCCGGTTTGCACAAACAGCGCCAGCAGGCATTAAGCCGTCGGGGCGCACAAGCATGAGCGGTTTTCTTCAGTTTATTCTCCGACCTCCGATTAACAGCGACAGGCTGCGCGGCGCTTTTGCCTGCCTGCAGCCGGCCCTTAAGGAATACATCATGTCAGGCCTGATCCTTGTTTCTCATAATCAGTGTCAACGTTCGACGCTTACAGCTATCTATGACGGCATTCTTTCCCGACAGGGAGGACTCTGGATTAGCTGGGATGGCAAAAGCAGCGTCATCCCTGACGATGCACCAAGACCCTGCGCCGTGCAGCAGACAGGCCAGTATGAAACCGTTACCTTCCCGATGACGCCGGGCGAGCTGAATGAAGGGTATCGCCATTATATTCACAAAGGGCTCTGGCCCGTTTTTCATCAGCGCCCCGACATGGCCCGGTTTTCCACCAGCGGCTTCCAGGCGTATAAAAGCCTCAACAAAGCCTTTGCGCGCGATTTGTGAAAACATCACGCCCGATGATGTTATCTGGATTCAGGATTATCACCTGCTTGGCTGTGCCGCTTTTCTCCGTGAAGAGGGACTGATCCAGCCCGTGGGTTTTTTCCTGCATCAGCCTTTCCCCGCGGGCAGGATATTTGAAACCATTCCTGAATGGCGCTGGCTGACGGAGTCGCTGTTGTGTTGCGATCTGATTGGCTTTCAGACCGTGCAGGATATGAATAACTTCATCGTCTGGCTGGAGGGGGAATTCCGGACTGAACGCCTGGAGTCGCACTGTTTTCGTGTTCACGGCCGGATTATCAGGGTGGGCGTATTTCCGGTGGGGATTGACCTGGATGATGTCCAGGCACTGCGCGAGAGCAACAGCTGTGCCTTTATGGAGATGCAGTGCCGCGACAGCCTGCCGGAAAACAGAGTGCTCAGCGGCGGCCATCTTGATGAGAGTTCAGGCCTGCCTTACCGAATCAGCACTCTTGAAGTGTTGCTGTGCAGACATGAATGCTATCAGAAAAACATTACGCTGCTGCAACTGGCCTCACCGGCAGCCGGACACGAACATGATGCGTCCGCAGTGGGCCAGGCACTGGAGGCGCGCTGCGGAGAGTTTAACGGGGTACATGGCGCCATGAACTGGTATCCGGTGAACTATCTGACGCAGGCTTACAGCCGCGAGGAACAGGCCGGGATTTATCGTGCCTCACGCGTGGCGCTGGTGACGCCATTGATGGCGGGAATGAGCCTGATGGCCAAAATGTATGTCGCTCTGCAGGACCCGAATAATCCCGGCGTGCTGATCCTCTCCCAGTTTGCCGGTGCAGCCGAGCAGCTGGAGGGTGCCATCACCGTTAACCCTTACGATCCTGACGGTATGGCCAGTGCGGTACATACTGCATTGCAGATGCCGTTACGCGAACGGCGAAATCTGCATGCCCGTCTGATGAACATCCTGCATATGCACAACAGCCATGCCTGGGCCGGGTCCTTTCTGCGCATGCTGATTAACGTGCCGGATGAACCGGCGTCACTGCCGCCACTGACGGTTTTTCCACGCCTGAGCAGCAGCCGGGCGAGATACTGAATCAGCGCTATCTCCACCTCCGGGATGATGCGCCTGTATGCATCAACGCCTGTCGCCGGAATAGAAGCAGAGCAGGCTTTTAACCGCTTTTATGCGCAACGTTTTCCAGCTCTTCACGGGTTGGCCCCTGAAACCAGACTGAGCTTATGTTACAGCTTCGCGGTTGTTTGTACATGATGAATTATAAATGCTGCATGGAGAATATCTTTTTTAAAGATTAAGCGGCTAATTATTATCAGGTTATTTATATGAGACTTTATTTTTTACCGCTGATTGAGTCGCTGGCTGTCATTTAAGCATCATGGTTGTGTTTCATGTAACACCCTGAAATAACACTACACGCTATAAAAAAGAATGAAACATCAAACTCAGCTTTTGTGAGTATATTTCCAGACGTGACTTACGGCAGTTTAAGTCACAACGAACTATTACCTGCTTTACGCAATGCGTTTCCGGTTCTGTTAATGCGTTCGGGATTATTCTGAAAAAGGAAGGTGCCCGCTTTGTCAGTGATGACCCTGACCGCGCCGCGCCAGTCATATAATCTGAATAACCGTACATCGTAAATGACGTAATAAAATTTTATGGCAGAAATGCTTATTAACAGAGGCCTGCCTGATTATGGCTTATATCGCGTGTTCTGCGCTCAGATTTATGATTGTTTTTCCCACGCGCTGCGCTCAACTCAGAGCTGACAGCGTCCCATTACTCAAGCCAAGAGGATTTATTATGTCGGCATCTGTGATTAAAAACGTGCTTAAAACGACAGCTTTAGCAGCAGTCGTCATGGCCGGTTTACAGGGCGCTTCGTTTGCCAAAGAGCAGCCTTCTCAGATAACCCCTGATTCAGCTTCAGCCGGAAGCGTGTCTGTAAAAAAACCGGGGGCTTCTGTTGATGCAAGCGCGGTAAAACTGGCCGCCTGGCATCATCATCTGGAGATTAACAAAAGCTGTGACGATCCGTCACTGGGTGTGGGTTGCGGAGATGGCGACGCATAACGACTGAAAAGTGCAGACGCCTTGCAGGGGTGTCTGCACTGATGTGCATCAGATGAAACATTCTGCCTTCGGCCCTTCGCCTGCCTTCATCATTTACGCCGGCCTTGTCAGCATCTTAAATTCGTACTGAGTGTTATTTCAGAGGTGCTCAAAGAAGAAACGTCATCCGCGATTTTAAAAAAATCCTCGCTATAAATGTCATATCCTGGCGGAAAGTGGTCTTTTGCTAATTTACTAAAAAATAATGTGAGTATGCTTTGGCGGGTCGTTTTAATGAAAACTACCACAACAGGATGGATGAGATGAAACAGGTCAGGATTTACACACTCAAAGACAGACAGTCAGCAGAAATTTATTTCCGTACACACTGGCCCCGGCATATGATTTCTCTTCCCGCTTTTAATATATATGTCAATCATGTCTATCTGAGTGATGAGTGTCAGGTCATTGCTACCGTGACCTATCAGGAGGGAGCCGACATACAGGCTATAAATCAGGAGTATATGACCAGCGAGGCCTTCAGGTCTGACATGAAAGGTTTCGACATGTCCTCAATCCTTCGGGTAGAGGAAATCAGCATTAAAGAAGCCCTTTTCTGACTTCGCGATTTTCTCAGCCAGCATACATACATGCCCCTGGCCGTGAATGCTTACTCAGGCAGCGTCCAGGTGACTGGCCCGCTTCAGGCACTCCGGACCCGACATCACTATTCCGCAGGTCCCTCTGCCCTGCTCGCAGGCCAAATCGGTGCGACAGCCTGACCGGCAGAGTCGCCAGACAGTGCCGGACTGCCGGAAGCCAGTTCACTGAGGAGGTGACCATGAAGATAATAATTCACGATATCGCTATTTATTTTGCCCCCTAATGACTGATAAAAACCGTTTGCTTCAGCGTTTGATTTCTCGGCATTCCAGCTGAGGCTACGACACTCATTCTTGAGAGCGAGTTTCGCCATAAAACACATGAGGGATTTACCCGTGCCCTTACCTCTCTCACGCCGGGAGACATACAGCTCTTTAATGTGCATTTCGCCACTGTACCGGGGCGAGGGATAGAGAATAGTGCAACACGCCAGCCCAGTGATTTCAGCATCGCGACGCGCCCTGAGCACCAGCGTAGCGGAGAGCGGACTGAAGAGTCGGTTACTGAGATAATGCTTCAACAGTGCTTCCTGAATAATGCCCTTACCATAGTAGTGCTCTTCCATCTCGATAAAAATTTTCACCATGGATTCCCATTCATCTGGCGGACATATTTCTACTGTTACTTCCATGTTTACTCCCTGTCACTGAAAAAATGCCACAGTCGAGCCGGGGTTTAGCCCAACCACAGCCCTTGACTCTTTGGCCCCATATATAAGTGAGCTTAGCCTTGAGCGAAAAGCGGACGCCCTATAGCGTCACCAGGCGTCCGTTCACCTGAAGTGGACGGATTACTTTACCCGCTTCCCCGTTTCGTCAATAACCTTCTCGCCATCCTCTTTTGTAAACGCGCCTTTCTGACCTTCCGGCAGAATATCCAGCACGATCTCTGAAGGGCGGCAAAGACGAGTGCCCAGCGGCGAAACCACTATCGGTCGATTAATCAGAAGCGGATATTGAAGCATGAAATTAATCAACTGCTCATCACTGAATGTCTCTTCATCAAGACCCAGACGTTCATAAGGCTCAACGTTTTTACGCAGCAAGGCGCGCACCGTAATCCTCATATCTGCAATAAGTTTGACCAGCTCATCACGGGCCGGGGGCGTGTCGAGATAATAAATTATTGCAGGTTCGTTGCCGCTGTTGCGGATCATTTCCAGCGTGTTGCGTGAGGTGCCACAGGCCGGATTGTGATAGATGGTTATGTTGCTCATATCAGTATCTCATTACAAAGTGACAGAGAGCCGCCACGCCAGCGCCGCCAGAGTGACAAACAGGACGGGCACAGTCATGACAATGCCGGTTCGCGCGTAATATCCCCAGGTAATCGTGATATTTTTCCGGGCAAGCACGTGCAGCCACAGCAGGGTAGCCAGACTGCCAATCGGGGTGATTTTCGGCCCTAAATCGCAGCCAATCACGTTGGCATAAATCATTGCCTCTTTGACGACACCGGTCGCCGTGCTGCTGTCAATCGACAGCGCGCCAATCAGAACTGTCGGCATATTGTTCATCACTGATGAGAGAAACGCCGTCAGGAAGCCGGTACCGAACGCCGCTGTCCATAAACCCTTGTCTGCCAGCAGATCCAGCACGCCAGACAGGGTCTCCGTAAGCCCTGCATTGCGCAGGCCATAGACGACCAGATACATGCCAAGCGAGAAAATAACGATCTGCCAGGGTGCACCGCGCAGGACTTTCCCGGTGTTAATGGCATGACCTCTTTTCGCCACCACAAACAGCACTGCTGCGCCAGCCGCTGCTATCGCACTGACCGGGATCCCCAACGGTTCCAGAACAAAGAAACCGACAAGCAACAATAACAGGACGATCCAGCCCGCCCTGAAGGTTGCCAGATCTTTTATCGCACTGGCTGGCGTCTTCAGCAGCGAAACGTCATAGGTCGCCGGAATATCCCTGCGGAAGAAGAGATGCAGCATGACCAGCGTGGCCACAATCGCTGCCAGATTCACGGGCACCATAACGGCGGCGTACTGCGTAAAGCCCAGGTCAAAGAAGTCTGCCGAGACGATATTGACCAGGTTAGAAACAATGAGCGGCAGACTGGCCGTATCTGCAATAAATCCTGCCGCCATGATAAAGGCCAGTGTTGTGCCCTGGCTGAATCCCAGCGCGAGCAGCATCGCAATAACAATTGGCGTCAGGATCAGCGCGGCACCGTCATTGGCAAACAATGCAGCAACAGCGGCACCCAGCAGGACTATCCAGGTAAACAAAAGGCGGCCACGTCCGTTACCCCAGCGGGAGACATGCAGAGCGGCCCATTCAAAGAAGCCGGACTCATCGAGCAGCAGGCTGATGATGATGACCGCAATGAATGCCGCTGTCGCATTCCAGACGATATTCCAGACGACGGGAATATCAGCGATATGGATGACGCCGGTTCCGAGCGCCAGCGCAGCTCCGATACTTGCGCTCCAGCCAATACTCAGCCCTCTGGGTTGCCAGATCACCAGTATCAGCGTCAGTAAAAATATCCCTCCAGCCAGTAACATTTCAGACTCCATTACATATGATTACGTGAATATGTTACCTGCGTTAGCAGGAGGTGCAGGCCGATTTTGCCAGCCATTCTCGCACCTCTTCCCGCAGGCACTGCCAGGACGTCGTGATTGTCTCAGCGGCCCACGCTGGTATATGCGGTGACAGACGATAGTGGACCCACTTACCTTCACGACGATCAAGCACAAGCTTCGCCTCGCGAAGAAGCGCCATATGGCGTGATATTTTGGGCTGTGATTCGGACGTGGCTGCACAGATATCGCATACACACAGTTCTCCGGATTCCCGCAGAAGCATCACGATGGCGAGCCGTGTTTCATCAGACAGGATTTTAAAAAGCTGAACAGGCTGTAGCATTTTCCACTCCGCGCCTTCGAAAACATATATGTTAGTTCATATGTGTTGAGTTTAAAATCATCCAATTCCTCCGCAGAAGAAAATGGAACAATTTTCAGCCCTGAACACTGAATGCTTTGATCAGCGCATTGCTGAAGCGGGAGCCACCATCAATCCTGATCTTTTATGGCTCAGCTATGCCGCAGAGTAAGCCGGTCGTCTGCTGACGGCATGGGCGCGATGGTGGAAATCCTGAATCCCTCTGATTTACCCCTGCCTGATGATGCGCCGGAATCGCAACCCAACGTTACCGGGGTGCGCAGTCTGGTCAGATGGTTAAAGCATGGCAAAAGTTCGAGGAAAAAGAACGAATGAGACCTTCTTCATGGCATGACCGCATCGTCGATGCATTAAACATTCCCCCATCCCGAACTGACTATCGACAGACGTATCTAATTCTGGGCAGTCGGCATCCGGAAGAAAACCCGATAACAGCTCTGTTTTCTTCAGATCATTACCGTGATACCGATAAAAGCGATTATTTAACAGAATTATCACGGGAAGCCGATGGAAAGAGTGACTTAAATAAAGGTATTCTGAAATTCATCTGACAAACAGAAACTATTAATCCTATGAATTCAGGCAACCAAAGAGTTCGAGCCTTTCACTTTTCAGCTTTTCGTTATCTCTTTGTGGCTCGCTTGCTTACTGTCCTCGGTAATGGTGTAGCGCCGATTGCTCTGGCATTTGCTGTGCTTGATATGGAAGGCACTATTTCTGAACTGGGTATCGTTGTTGCGACCCGCTCTATCATAAACGTTCTATTTCTGCTCATTGGTGGTGCGCTGGCGGATCGATATTCACGTAGTCGGGTATTACTATTTTCTTCATTGATTGCAGCAATTTCTCAAGGAATTGTCGCATGGTCTGTAATGGATGGTTCTGCGACGGTAATGAGCCTCGCTTTACTGGGAGCCCTGAATGGAGCAGCCGCGGGTATCGCCTTACCTGCATCCTCTGCGCTTATTCCCCAGGTTGTTCCGGCGCACAATTTACGTGAAGCCAACGCCTTAATTCAGTTGGGTATCTATAGTGGCACCGTGTTTGGAGCTTCACTGGGTGGGGTATTGACCAGTTCTGTCGGACCGGGATGGGGACTGGCAATTGACGCATTAGGGTTCGCAGCCGCTGCGCCGCTATATTTTCTGATTCGCGTTTCGTCAGTTAAAGCATGCGCTCCGCAGGATAACATCCTGAAAGACCTGCAAGAAGGATGGAAAGAATTTTCCAGCCGGGCATGGGTATGGTCGATTGTCGTCCAGTTTACCGTTATCAATGCTGCTTTTAGTGGCGTAGTTATGGTACTCGGACCTGTGATTGCTGATACCTCATTTGGACGAACGAACTGGGGAATGATTATTGCAGCACAAAGTGTCGGACTGATTGCAGGTTCGTTTCTGACGTTGCGATGGCGTCCAAGGCGCGATCTTCTTATTGGTGTCATGCTCGTGTCAGTTTGCGCAGTGCCGATTTTCATGCTCAGTCAGCTTGCTTCGGCATCGTGGCTTATGGCAGCTTTCTTTATGGCTGGAGTTTCATTTGGTCTTTTTGGGGTTGTCTGGGCTCAATCTTTACAAACCCATATTCCGCAGGAAAAACTGGCTCGCGTTTACGCCTATGATGCGGTGGGATCGTTTGTGGCCATCCCTTTCGGGGAACTGGTCGCAGGACCATTGGCTACTCATTACGGTTTGAGTAATGTACTTTTATTTTCAGCGGTAGCCGTTGTCATCGTCACTGTACCCGTAAGCCTGGTTCCTGCAATAAGGAGGCTCGATAACTCTTCACAAATAAAGGTGCATGAGACATAGCCAGACAAAAGCAGCACTATTGGCTGGAAAACGATTCGCTAAGAAAATTTTTTCTGAACAAACTGAACCTCTGCTGCCTGCATCCGGCATTTCTGCTGCAGAATTCAGTCATTTCCGGAGGCAAGGTTTAACGTAGTAAGCCTTTCAAAAGAAGTCACAGGAACACGCTATGCGTATGAGTCAGTCGGATAGTTACTGGTGCAATGTTGTATGCCCGACACTTCCGATAATGAATAGCGTCCAGAGCTGACAATCTCCTGACACCAGAGACCGTGCCTGAAGGAAATGTTTTACTGGCATTACACCCGTTGATAAGGCACTTAGTAAATGGTTTTATCAATAACTATTCCTGAATGCTGAATAAGGCCAAAAGCATTGTCATTAGAATCCGCAGAGTGGTTTAGCCGGAATGGCATAGAGTGTTCACGGGTCAGAGCCCGTAACTCTGGCTTTCCGAAACATCTCCACGATGAATATGTCATTAGTGCGAACCTGACGGGGGTAGAGGAAATCTGGCTGGCGGGAAAAACTGCTTATGTCAAAAGCGGGCAGGTTACCTTATACAATCCGGGAACGATTCAGGCTTCACGTTTTGATACTCACGCAGTTGAATTTATCAGCGTACACATACCTCAGGCTCTGATAAAAAAGCTGGCTGAGGAGGAGAATCTCAATAGCGCTCACGAAGCCCCGGTTCTGCGCGAAGGCATAATCAATAACACCCGCCTGTTTGACGCGCTGACCCGTTTTGCATCATCGGCCCGGCTTGATCGGGGCATGGATGAGGAGCAGGAACTGATTTTACTTTGTGGTGAACTGCTTGAGTCGCCAGCTCTGCTTCAGCAGGGGGATGAGCAGAAAATCAGCCTTATTATCGGCTACCTGCGGGAGCACCTTAGCGTACGACCGCAGCTGGAGATGCTCGCTCAGCTGGCAGGGATGAGTAAATATCATCTTGTTCGCGTCTTCACCCGGCACACAGGTATGCCGCCTCTGCAATATCACATGCAGCTTCGTCTGCACCATGCCCGTGACCTGCTTCGCAGAAATGTGCATCCGCTTGATGCAGCTCTCGTGCTGGGATTTTACGATCAGAGTCATTTCATTAATGCATTTCGCAAAGTGATGGGAATTACCCCCCATCACTATGCTTCGCAGGTCAGATCAGGCCACTATAAATTCCCGGTACCCTGACATAATCACGTAAAGCGCAAAATAGCTGAATATGATCGCCGAGGCGATAAAGGAATATTTAAGCAGGCGTTGACCCAGCAGTTTGCCGCCAAAACTTCCAACCAGGCACAGGACACACGTCCAGAACATGCCCGCGATGAAAAATCCTCCCAGAAACCAGGAGGTAGCGGCAACATTGTGCGGACCCATCCGGGAGATCAGCGCACCGCCCACGGTCGCAAACCAGAGAATGGCCGAGGGAGACGACATGGCGAGCACCACACCACGCCCAAATTCACGTATGAGCGGACGGGAGTGATGCGTTTCGCTCACGTCAGGCTCCGAAGCGTTTCTGAAAGCAGCTATCAGCATTTTGCCTGCGAACCAGAGAAGCATCGCGCCACCCCCGATCCACAGTATCCAGCGAACGACTTCATACTGAAGCAGTACGGCCATGCCCGCCAGCGCCAGTAGTGCATATGCCAGATCACCCACACACGTCCCCATTCCCAGCCAGAAACCATGAAAATATCCGCGTTGCATGGCAAGGGTGATCATCGCAATATTGGCAATCCCGATATCAAGACACAATGAAAGGCTCAGTAAGAAGCCATTCGAAAACTCGATCATAATGTAAAGCCTCTAATCGTCTTAACATCCCCGTTTACCCGACCAGTTAAGCAGCCGATCGGTAATTCGTATTGGAAGAAATTGCGCGAAGAGTCAGATCGAAGGACACATCGTATTCTTCATCAACGACTTAGCTAAGCCGTAATGTTTAATCGGTTCGCACGTCTGGTCGCCCCCCTCTTCTGTCTTGTCCGGACGGGAATCAGTCCGAAGTGTTCCTTCTGTCTCGATAACATCGCCATTTACATCGCTCGCTATTTAGTAGTTTACAATAATGCCATTTGATGTCAGTGTAGCCAAAATAAATAGCACACTACTTAATAGCAAGCATAAGGAAAGCTGTCATGAAAATAAAAATTACCGCAGGTGCTTTATTGTTAGCCAGTCAGATGACGTCAGCCTGGGCTGATTCTGCTGAAAACGTGCCGCAACCTACCGCTGGCGTGGCGACGTTCCTTAACGCACTTAACAGCAGTGGCGGAAAGCCCATGGAGACCTTATCCCCTAAAGAGGCCCGCGCAGTACTGACCGGAGCGCAGAAAGGTGCCCCACTGCCGCCCGCCCGGATCGCTGAAAAAACCATCACGGTAATGGGCAAACCGCTGACGCTGACGATAGTGAAACCTGCCAGTGCCTCTGGCGAGTTACCGGTGTTCATGTTTTTCCACGGCGGTGGCTGGGTACTGGGTGACTTTCCTACACACGAGCGTCTGGTTCGCGATCTCGTTAATGAGTCCGGTGCTGCCGCGGTATTTGTGAACTACACACCTTCACCTGAAGCCCGTTATCCGGTTGCGATTACCCAGGCTTACGAGGCAACAAAATGGGTGGCCGAACATGGCAGTGAAATTGGCGTGGACGGTAAGCGTCTGGCACTGGTGGGGAACAGCGTGGGCGGAAATATGGTTGCTGCCGTCGCGTTACAGGCTAAACAACATAAATCACCGGCAATTCGCTATGACGTGATGCTGTGGCCTGTTACCGATGCTCATTTTGATGATGCCTCTTACCAGCAATTTGCCAACGGCTATTTTCTGACGCGAAACATGATGAAGTGGTTCTGGGACAACTACACCACCTCAGAAAAGGAGAGGAGTAACATTCTGGCCTCGCCGCTGCGCGCAACCAAAGCCGAGCTGGCGGGTTTACCGCCAACGCTGATTCAGACTGCCGAGCTGGATGTACTGCGTGATGAAGGGGAAGCATTTGGCCGAAAACTGGATGCTGCTGGTGTGCCGGTAACCGTCACGCGATACAACGGCATGATCCATGACTTTGGTTTGCTGAATGCCCTGAGTAAAGAGCCAACGGTGCGAACGGCGATTAGCCAGGCGTCAGCAGAGCTGAAAGAACATCTTAAATAAACGACGTGATTCATTCGTTGTAAAAGGGCGAATCAGCCGGCCAGCGCCGGCTGACTTCTCAGGCTTCAATGCAGTCAGGCATCAGCGACTTATGACTCGTCTCTGTGCAACCTGAATAAGCGGCATACTCTGGCTTTGTAGTCGTGTAAGGGTTAATGCCCAGAATAGCCCGGTTGTCACTGTCATCGCGCTGGTTCAATGGAATAAATGCGAGTACACATGCGCGTTAGCGGCTACTCGAGGAATCTCGCTTAAGAAATATATTAAGAAGTCCGCTTCTGGCACAAAATGGCATTCTTATAGGTTGAAGGTCCGCTATAAGTGAAAAGCGAACGTCATAAACTCGACGTCAGATTATTACCACCACATTGAAAGATTACAACCCGGCTGCGAACTCAGATAGGCATCCCCATTATCTTTAGCGTGCTCTGTTGGGAAGCTGTGCTGAGAACTGTGTCTTTGACATGTAGCATCCCCTGTTTTTCATAGAATCTGTAAGCACGCTCATTCTGCTCAAGTACTTCCAACCACAGGTACTTTTTTCCACGGTTTTGCGCAATTGCTATGAATCTTTCAAACATCATCTTTCCGTAGTTCTTACCCGTCTCTGTGGGTATCAGATATAGCTTATTAAGTAAGACACCTGAAATAGAAGTCTCTGGTATACAGCTTTCCCAGGTGATCTTTGCAAAGCCGATAGGGTGATGTGCTTCTGCCAGATACCACGATGTGCTGGGATCTTGCAGACTTTTTTCAAGCGCAGGATACGAGTACTCAGCATCTAGAAATACATTCATTTCGGATTCTGAAATCCACATGTGGCTAAAATGAGAGCGATAAATGTTGTAGCCGAGCTCATTCAATATTCCTGAATCCGTCAGATCCGCATCCCGTATGTTAAATATCATGAATTAAATCCCCTGTTTAACGTTTGCTCTTAAATCCCTGAACTGCGGGAGCATTTTGGAATATGTCAGGTTCTGTACGTTGGGTTTAACATAAAATTGCTGTCAGGCTGTCCTCTGCAGCCTGCCCGAACTCAAATCCCTGTGCATAACCGCAATACGGTTCTCAATTTACACCAGGTCTTATCCTTGCTATATCTTATCTCAAATCAGCGGGCACCCTGTCCTCTCAGTCAGACCATGCGTTTATAGGGGGTATCGAAATGAATCAGACCCACTCCGTTCCGGAAATTTATAACCCTGATGTGCCGTACCCAGTGAAGTGTGAGATCGTGACCCAGTTGTGCCGGGCACTGGCTGCCCATAAAAACATGACCCCGGACGATCTGAGGAAGTATCTTCTGGATAAGCTTCATGTGGATTTCGAAAATCTGGATGATAATCCGGTAGGAATGCTGCTCTTATACGAGTACCTCTATTCTCAGCGTCCCCCGGCCTGTGCCGAAGTGAAAGAAAATCTCCACTGAAATAACCTCTGGCGGGGAATTTATTTAGCGCACCACCCCGCCTGCAAACGCCCCTGTCAGCAATAAAAAACCTCACCCGATGCCGAACGTGGCCGGTAATTTCACTCTGATGAGAAGATGCCGCCCCAGTGCGCTTTTGCATAACCCGGGCGCCGCGCGAGGCGCTGACGCATGTTGAGATCACTCCGTCAGACGCGCCAGCATTTTGCCTCTGTAAGTATAAATAATTGCGCATATCAGCAGGCTAAGCAAAGCCGTGCAGATAAAGACACCCGCGCCAGTCATCGCCAGCATTACCCCACCGATTAACGGCCCGACAGAAATTCCCAGAGACGACAGCATTGAGGCACCCAGATAAGCCCCCCGATGCGCTGCCGGTGCCAGTTGATCAAGCAGGATGTTCAGGTTCGGCATCAGGATCGCTTCTCCGACACTGAACACACAGGTCACTGTCAGCCAGAGCCAGATGTCCGTCGAACGCGTACAAAAAAAGCAGATTTGCGAAAGTGCGAAAATTAACCCGCCCAGAAGAATGCGTTTTGGCAGGGAAACGGGTGCCAGAAACCGCATGATAAACGTCTGAAAGACCAGAACGGTGCAGGCATTCGTCACCAGTATCAGAGTAACCAGTTTTATGGCGGCGTCCCCATCCAGTAAAAGGAGGTACTGGGGCAGGATGGCTTCGTAATGGATGAATACAATACTGCACAAAATGCTGCACAGCAGCGCGGCAATATAGATTTTGTCCCTGGCAATAATACGTACGACCTGATGCAGTTTTAACGAAAACTCACTGCCAGCCTGTGACGCTTTCAGCAATTTGCCCGCGGGCACAAATAGCAGGACGTAAACGAAAAAAGGGATATATGACAAACCCGTAATCAGGAATGTGCCCTTCTGAGAGGTAAGCCCGAACGCAATTCCGGTCAGCGGACCAAATACCGCAGCGACGTTGATAAGGTAGTAGCGCATTTGCAGGGCAAGCGCTCTGCGGCGGCGGTCCACCAGCAAATCACTCATGAGTGCGCGCAGAGGAGGGTCAACCCAGGCAAAGGAAATGCCGATGATCATCAGGCCAATGAAAAACAGCCCGATGCCTGCGGCCTGAGCAAGAATGATATAGCCCAGTGCAGAAAAACCACAGCCCATGAGGAGAATGACGCGTCGACCCAGCCTGTCTGAGATCTGCCCGCCATACATACCCAGCACCACTGAAAACAGTGCGCTGCTGGTCATCGCCACGCCAATCGTAATCGGTGACATATGATAATGCTGTGCCATGATCACGGCGATAAAAGGCCAGGCCATGAAATAGCTGAAGCGGATGACCAGCGTAAAAAAGAGCAGCGCATGAACTGTTGCCGGAAAAGATTTCAGCGTCTGAATTAATCCTGGCGCCGCGCCCTCCTCTGCGACGGGTTTAGTTGTCATAAATCTCCTTATTCTGTTTTATGAATGCATCCCGCGCGCAGCAGCGCATAAGTGATTAAATAGTAATAAAATTATTTCACATGTCGTGCAATACAAATGTTAAAGAAAGGTTTTATTCGCCATCTTATAAAGCAAAGACTCTTTATCTGAGAGCAATGTAAGGGAATGCGCAAAGCAGATAACAGAAAGCCGACGTTACTGCTGATATCAGGTCAGCCCTCACCCCAAACCGTTAACAGGCATATCAGGGGAAATTATTGATTGCTACTCTGAAAGGTAAAAGGTCTGCTCACAACCGGTAACAGGAGGCAAGAAAATGCTGGCTTATATCACGACAGGAACCAATAACCTTCAGCGCTCCGTTGACTTCTATAACGCTCTGTTTGACGTCCTGGGCTATGAACGGCAGCCTGCCTGGACAGAAGGCTGGGCAATGTGGGGGAAAGGAAATAATCCGGATGAAGGATTCAGCTTCTGCCTCTGTCTTCCCTTTGACGGTCAGCCCGCAACGGCGGGAAACGGAACAATGTTCGCTTTCAGCGCCGATAATGCCGACATTGTCAGACGGTTTCATGCCGCTGGCCTCCTTGCGGGAGGAAAGGATGAAGGCGAGCCAGGAACACGAACCGCGTACGGACCCGATTTCTATGTTGCCTATCTGCGCGATCCTGACGGACATAAGCTGGCATGCGTTTATCAGCACTATTCTCCTGAAAAAGATAACCCTACAGCGGAAGAATAGTCACAGGACGGATAAGATTTTATGGTTTTAACGTCCGGGAAATTCAGCCGTGAAATGAAAAGCTTCCGGCTAATTTTTCAAAGAATATTTAAACCACCCTGAAGCATTAACGCAAAACGGGAAAATTCCAGACTTTCCCTAATAGCCACGCATGCAGACGGGGATTAGTTTATCTCTACCCAGCGTCAACCGTTCACGTTTTTAATGACGAGAAGTCGTTAAAGTCTATAAAGCTTAAATGAGCCGACGCCCGACCTCTTGCAATGAGTGGTGCTATTTTATCTTGCCAGCAGATAAATTCTCTCTTCCAAACGGAATAGTTAATCTGGCTCTGATTTTAACCCTTATCCTTGCTGCGGATGATGTCTGATCCGTTGAGTACCGGGCCCGGCTCTATAACTTTATTGGGCGCTGGCCGTTGCGTGCCTGAAATAAATAAAGTCGCGCTTTATTTTAAAGGCACCGCCTACTCACAACCTGGTATATACGGAGATTTCCATGGCATTTTCAGGCACGGGCCGCGTCACGGTTGTTTCGCTGACAAACGGTCAGACACTGTCTCAGTTTAATGCAGACAAATTACACTCTGTTCTGAATGAACCCGCGATTATTACGCTTCAGGGCCCGCCGTCTCAGGTTTCCTCTTATCAGAAACAGGGGCAGGACCTCATTCTCAACCTGCAGGAAAGCGACTCGCTTCGCTATCAGAACTTCTTCACTGATTTTGCAGGCCAGCAGAGTACGCTGCGTTTTCAGGAGGGAAATTTACTGCATCAGGCGCGATTTGGCCGGGATGTCACAGCCGATACGCAGAGTGTCGCCACGCTTACACCAGAGTGGCATTCTTCTGACCATGCGAAGTCCTTAACGCCCCTCCCGACCCAGCCTGTGGCAGAGCCTGAGCCCGCCTTATCAACGGTGGAAACCACAGAAAGCCTCTACCTGGCTCCGACAGATCCGGCGTTAAACGGTGCAACTGTCACTCCGGGGGTTAGCAGCAGCGAAAAAAACGCCACCTTAACGCTGGCGTCCGCTGCTGAAACTTCCACTTTAAGCGCGCCCGCTGCGTCTGACGATGTGAAGGCAACCACTGCCGCTATCCCGTTACCGGCGCTGACACTGGATCCCGTTACCGGCGACAATGCAGTGAGTTACCAGGAGGGGATCTACGGCATTCTCTTCACCGGCAACGCCGCGCACCTTGCCTCCGGCACTCCGATTGAACTGACGCTGGACGGCAGAACCTGGCAGGGCAGTGTCTATCAGGATAAGTGGCAGGTTCAGCTTTCTGACAGCGACGTCAGGACTATCCAGGACGGCAACCACCTTATAAAAGTCAGCGCAACAGACCCGGAGGGTAACAGTACCAGCCTTAGTCAGAATCTGCTGCTGATCACCCACTACAATGGCAGCAATCCAAAAGTCACCGTTAATAACATCACGCTGGCGGATGCGGTACAGCATGACGGAGACACCTGGTATCTCCTTAGCGGCACCCTGGAAACATCTCTGCCGCTCAAAAACTTTGCGGTGCAGGTTGATGATACCTTCCACTGGAATTATGCGGTGATCCAGCCGGATGGCAGCTGGCGGGCGGAAATCAGCGCGTCGGAGCTTTCTCAGGGTGGCAACAGCCTGTCGTTTGGCGTGCTGGATGGTGCGGGAAACTGGTTTGAACAGAGTGGTTATGTCACAGCCGACCTCACCACGCCGGTTGAGGGCGGGGGTGGCGTTCCGTCGATCACCGACGACAATCCAGCGGATGGCGGCAATACTCCACCAGCCGACGGTGGCACGCCGGTTCCGCCCGTGAGTGCCCCGCCATCTTTAACCATTAACAGCTTTACCGGTGACGGCGTATTAAGCGCCGAAGAGAAACTCACATCACAAACGTTCAGCGGCACCACAGAAAATCTTGCCGCAGAGAGCACGCTGACCATTATGCTGAATGGTCAGTCCTATACGACAACCCTGGCAGCGGATGGCAGCTGGAGCGTCATCCTGCCGGCTGCCGATCTGCAGGCACTGCCGGTCGGATCTAACCGCATCAGCGTCACCTTTGAAAACAGCGCTGGCGGTACGACTACCGCCAGCAAAGCGATCACCGTCGAGCCGTCAGTTCCGCCGTCTGATGCAACCCCGCCACAGCCGACCATCGACACGCCGTTTGGCGATGGATTGATGAACGCCAGTGAGCGCTTTGAGCCCATAACGCTGAGCGGCTCTACCGGCGTGACCGGGGCGGGCCAGAAGATCACCCTGGACGTGGATGGGGTTAACTATGCGGGCACCGTGGACAGCCTGGGCAACTGGTCAGTCTCGCTTTCTGCCCTCCAGCTGGCCGACGCAGAGTTAGCAGAGGGGAACCATACCATCACGGTGACCGCTACCGATCGCTGGGGCCAGTCTGGAACCAGTGAGGCAACCTTTATTACCGATACGCAGGATCCGCTTGTCAGGATTGATCCGCTGGCCGGGGATGGAGTGATCGACAGTCAGGAAATCAACAGCGCGCTGGTGATCGCCGGAAGCAGTGAAGCGGGCAGCACGATTGAGGTTACCTTTGGCGCCCTGCACTGGAGTGCCATCGTCGATCAGAACGGTCAATGGCAGTTCCCGGTGCCTGCAGAAACGCTGCAGGGGATGGAGGAAGGCAGTTACTCTGTCGTGGCCAAAGCAACCGATGAAGCGGGTAACAGCCGCTCTGCCTCAGCAGGCGTGCAAATCTATGCGTCTGATGCGTTACCGCAGCTGACGCTGGATCCGGTCACCGGCGACAATGCGGTGAGTTATCAGGAGGGGATGTACGGCATTATCTTCTCCGGTACGGCTGCCCATCTCCCCTCCGGTACCCCGGTTGAACTGATCCTGGACGGCAGAACCTGGCAGGGCAGCGTCTATCAGGATAAGTGGCAGGTTCAGCTCTCTGACAGCGACGTCAGGACTATCCAGGACGGGAACTACCTCATTAACGTCAGCGCAACGGATCAGAATGGTAACAGTACCAGCCTCAGCCAGGATCTGCTGCTGATTACGCATTACAACAGCAGCAACCCAAAGGTGACGGTCAACGACATCACTCAGGCAAATCAGACAGAGCATGACGGTGAGACCTGGTACGTCATCAGCGGCACTCTTGAAGCGCCGCTGCCGCTCCAGACCTTTGCGGTACAGGTTGATGATACCTTTCACTGGAATTATGCGGTGATCCAGCCTGATGGCAGCTGGCGGGCAGAAATCAGCGCGTCGGAGCTCTCTCAGGGCGGCAACAGCCTGTCGTTTGGCGTGCTGGATGGCGCGGGAAACTGGTTTGAACAGGGTGGCTACGTCACGGTCGACCTGACTTCACCGGTCAGTGACAACAGCGGCGACCCGGTGCCGTCCGTGCCCGATAATCCCACCGACGGCGGCAGTACCCCGCCCGTGGTGGATCACCCCGGCGAGCCTGACCCTGTCATTGATACCCCATTTGGTGACGGCTGGCTCAATCGTGCAGAGAAAAAAGAGGGCGCGACGCTGACCGGCACAACTGGCGTAACCGGTAGCGGTCAGACGGTCACCGTGATGACTGGCGGCAAACATCACCTTGCTGAAGTCAGTGACGATGGTCACTGGAACCTCTCCCTGACGCCGGAGACAATGAAAAAAGGGTTCGGTCATGGTCAGCACGACATTGTCGTGACCGCGACTGACGCAACAGGCCACACGGCTACGATAACCACTACCTATCAGGCAGATGCCTGCGCACCCAGGATCGCTTTTACCCATCTGACAGAAGGACAGAAAATCGATCTTAATGCTGGCAGCCTGCAGCCGCGGATATCTGGCACAGGTGAAGCGGGCGATATCGTCACAGTCAGTCTGGGTGACCACCAGTGGCAAACCACCGTTACCAGCAAAGGCAAATGGTCCGTTCAGCCTGAGGCGCTGAATACGCACACCGCTGAACCGGGCGAGTATATGCTTACCGCAAGCATTCGCGATGCGGCAGGTAACGTTAATCACGTTTCGCACGTCATCGAGCTTTATACGTCCGATCCACAGCCAGCACTTGCGCGCGCGATGGATAGCACTTCCTTTCATCACAACAGTGATGGCCATATCGACACACCAGAGACACAAAGCGGTGAAACGCCCTCGTCTTCTCTGTTAAATCTGCTTACCCATCTGGACAGCGTTGCCGGTCACGACACCCTGATGCCAAACGGCTCGCACGAGGCGCTGGACTTTGCCTCGCTCGGGCTGTCAGTCAGCAATAGCGGGATCATCGACCTGAATGCCTTCAGCAGCAACAGCGTTACGCCGGAGCAAAAAGAGCAGTTACCGCTG
>Ga0157358_1000147_pt1 | contig 27956 bp, 12 predicted proteins | sample AttcapACBM2_FD_111484 | JGI IMG/M metagenome (GOLD analysis project Ga0157358, IMG submission 111484) | Fungus gardens microbial communities from leaf cutter ant in Botucatu, State of São Paulo, Brazil - Atta capiguara ACBM2 | ecosystem: Host-associated > Fungi > Mycelium > Unclassified ... | reverse complement strand
TTTACTTAGACTTTACATAGAGTTTTCCCCTCTCCAAATCTGAACTCTTATTTAGTGTTTCATTACTAAAACTCACTTGAAGATCTGTTTTAACTATTCCTTTTGTTATTTTATATATTTAAGGCTAGTAATTACTTTGTAATAGCTAGCCTGATAATTGACTAAAGTTGATGCTAAATCTCCAGTGTCAATGGTGACGTGCTTTACTTCTCTTCTTATAACTCCTTACAAGACTATTCTCTGAAATTGTAACCATGCAGCTTGTAAGAGGCATAACATATAAGTTGAGGCCAAGGTTGTTACAACAAGTCTGCATTTCCAAGCTTATTGCATGAAGCTTCTACACTCTATGTATATATGAGCCAACTCTGTGGACTTTCATCTTCAAGTATGAACTCCACCTAACAGAAATCTTTGATAAACTATTGATAGTAGTTAGTAAGTTCTAAAAACTTCTATATATTTTTCACTTCTTTTGGAGTTAGCCATTTCAAAATACTCTTTATCTTCTTCTCTTCCATCTTAATCCCCTTTAGTCCTATTACTGCTCCTAAGAACTTTACTTCTCTTATCTTCCACTTGCACTTTTCTAGTTTCACATATAAATCATTTTCTGCTAATATTTTCACTACTTTCACTACTATCTTATCATGACTCTCTTTTTCCTCTATTTCTACTATGACATTGTCAATAAAGCTTGCCACTTTCCCAGTGTTGATTAAGTTTTAAAAAATATTACTGTTAGTTTGAACAACTCTTTCAGTTATAAACACTATCTTCCACTCATCTATTTTCTTTATCCATACATTGTTATAATTCCATCTCAAGTTTATTTTTGTAAATACTTTTTTAATACCAATATTTTCTACAATATCTGAAATTAATGGTAAAGAGTAGTTATTCTTAATAGTCCATTCATTTAAATATATATAGTCCCAGACCATTTGCTTCTTGCCATCTTTCTTTTCTATAAAAAATACCAGTGTTATTTGAGGTAACTTTAAGAGTCTAATGTACTTCTTCCTTAATTGTTCTTGAATGAACTCATGTATTTACTTCCTCTCTTCTCTTAACAATGGATATATTTCTCCCTTCCTTGGTACAAATCCTTCATTTTTTTCTATTGTATGATCCCACACCTTTCTTACTAATATCTTTTACCCAAACACATGAATTCATTTATGAAAATTTTCTAACATCAATTTTTTTGCTTTCTTCTCTAACTTTGCAGCCTCTTCTTTCTTATTTCAAATTTCCCATTCCTCAGCCACTTTCTTCACTTTCATTGTCTTTTTCTTGTTTAGCTTTTTCTTTTTTTTATTTTATTCTTCTTCTTTTTTCTCTTCCTTCTTTTGTTTCTGCCATCCTGATTTCCCCTGATTCAGTCTCTACTACTTTCCACACTCCTTAGTATAATTTTTTTCTGAAGTATAGCTGTTCTCTATTCTAATATAATCCTAGGAAAAGTTTGACCTGGTATTTAAAGATGCTAAGATGCCATTCTAGAGCCCACCCACTGACTCTAGTCATGAGTGCCTAGTGTTCAGAGGGTGGGTAGCCAACATTGCCCTCTCTGGTAAATTCAAGGAGATTTTAGAAGACCTCCTTCATATCTTTCATTGTGCCATGCAATTTGTTGATGATGCATTAAGTGCTGAGGCACTAAAGAATGAGAAAAAGAGAAAGTTGAAGAAGAAGACCTTTGCTGATATAGACAAACACATCACCTCTCAGTCTATACAATTACTTGTAAACAAGAGGGTAGTAGCAGAGATCAAAAAAGTTCTCAACACTGCTTAGAAGGGCAAGAAAGTGAGTCTTCTCACAGACTGTAACAAACATTTTCTTACCCATATCATTTCTATGACAGAAAAATCCACCCAAAATAATGACTTCTTAGAGCCCAAAAGTGGCCATCGCTGGAAACAGAGGCAGCAGCAAGAAGCCCAACAAGTGGAGGAAGAGGGGTGGTGGTTCTAAGACTCCAGAGAATAGTCTGTGAAATGACTAAGAAGGGTAATCGAAGAATACAGATCACAGAGGAAAGAGAAAATCTCAGTAGCCAATAGATACTGTATCTTGGCACCAGGTGTTGATATGACCTCCTTCAAGTATGATAACTATTATACTTATACAAACTCGCTACTAATGGTTTTTTTGCCATAGGTTATCTCTCTTATAATAGCACTGATTCCTATTGTAGTTTTAGAATCTATGTGTTACTATGCTGCTATACATACTATTGAGTATGATTTGCCTTGTGATATAAGTCTTCATTTATTGGCTAGGCTCAAATATATGATGCTCACTAAGTACAATACTGAACTCATTAGTAAATCTTGGGATGATTTTGTAGATCATCTCAGATACTCTGTACTTTTTAAGGCTAGAAAACCTGATCTGGTGCCTATAAAAGGACAGCTCCCTGACTATGATCCAGACTATGCTTTCAAAAGACCTTAGCAGAGAGCTTGTTAACAGCTAGATTGAGCTTTTGAATTTGGTATTCTCGAAGGGGCTAGGGCCATCTTGCACATAGTTTCTAATATGCCTTGAGAATTCAAGACTCGAGGACTCTACAATAGTCCTTTCATCACTCCTCCAATTCACCAAATTTGTGACTATTTAACACAGCACCAGCTAGTCATGTTAATCACTGATAAAAACCTAGGTTATGCAGTTGCTCTAAGAACCTGGATCATCAAAAAAACAACTCGCCTCCTCTTGTCCATTATAGACTATGAGTACATCTCTTATGATACAGCTGTAATATTAATGAGAGAAAAGATTAAAGCAGTACAAGAACTCACTGATCTTGTAGGATATAGTATTCACTATGGTACTTCTACACAACTTTTGGACTTTTTTCAGAGTCAGATATTAGATCTGTCTAATAAAAATCTACAAAAACTCCCTAAGTTCTATATAATTCCTAAAATTCACAAGACACCAGTATCTGCACAGCCTATTCCTCCATGCCACTCTGTTGTCCAAGGACCTGTAGGAAAGTTTGTATCCAAAATGTTAAAAGAGATCATGAAAACAAAACAAGAGATCATTCATGGATCCAAAGACTTGGCCCTTAAAATATATAATGTTAAATTATTACCTCTAGCAAAGTTTGATGCTGAAGGGATGAAAAGATGATTCTTTGTCTCAGGAGATGTGGTAGCATTCTACCCTAATGTAGATGTTCAGAAAGCATATCAAATCACTGCTGATTTCCTTACTTAATATAATGGCTCTTTGGACAAAGAACTAGATCTTAATGTGTCAGTTTGATGGGAAAATATATCGGCAAGTCAGAGGACTTGCCATGGGAATAGTCTCTAGTCTAGATCTTGCAAATCTGTATAGCTGCTTCTTTGAAGATAGAGTGGGTGTCCACTCATATCCTGACATACCTTTCTATAAAAGGTATATCGATGATTGTCTCAGTCTTGTCTACACTAAGGATGAGTTGAGTGCAAAATGCCTCTTAGAAAACTTAATTGTATTTGATAACTGCACAATAGAATGATCAGCTTCAGACAGTTACATGACATTCCTAGACATGATGCTATTCTTTGACAAGGACAAGTCGCTTCAATGGTGACCATATAGAAAACCGCTAAACAATTTTGAACATATTCCCTGGATCTTAGCTCACCCTATCTATGTGAAGAAAGGGACTTTTTTGAGTGAATTGAGTTGGGTAGCCATGCTTAGTTTACAGTATGATACATATGTGAATGCTTATAGAGAAGTAGCAGATATCTACATAGCACAAGGTTATCCTCCTATGTTAATTGCCTCTTGGCTTCAAGAAAACTACTCTGCACACTGGGATGCTCATCTTAGTAACAATAAGCAAACAAAAGCAGATGTGCTTGTTCTCAAGAGCAAATATAACATATCCTGGGACTTCTTCAATATTCAATTACTAGCAGAATGTATGAAAACCAGGTGGATGGAGGCATTGCAAACCCTATCCTTTGGCAATAGACCAGCAAATTTATACTCTAGCATTGCTGAGATTTGACCAAGGCTAGTATGCTCTTCCTTGATTCAGTTAGTGGATCATGGTCAAAGACTGCAGTTTGCTAATAACTGGGTTGGAGAGGGGCTATATGGCCAGTACCTTCAGTTGGATAAACTCAGTCTTCTAGATTGGCAAGTTCTTGTCACTAAAAAGAGAACTCGACAGCTTATCAATCTGACCACTCTATGGAGATGGGTTGTTCTAGAAAATAGAGATCATCAAGTGGTTAAACAAATGGAAGTGCAACAGCCTTTCACACTTGATTGGTGGGCTATTTACAGAGAAACCAGAGAGCCTAAAAAGTCCACAAGGGTTCCTGGGTACATCGATTAAAGATAATAGGATAGTTGATAGTGAGGAAGGACACGGTTGCTATTGTTAACTGATCGTCTGTATTACCACTTGTCCCTGTATCCCAGTGGAAAGATCCTTGTGCCCACTATTCTTTGGCAGTGATTGTGTTTAACTAATACCTATTGTCTTGCTAGTAATTTTTTACAAGTTAGTCTAATTTATAAAGTCCAAAACTAATTTCAGACATCAAACTGATTACCTCTTGTGGTAAGTACTTATCTTACCATGCACATGTGACATACTAACCATATGTTCACCCCTAACCCTAACCAGAATCTTATATGTCAAGCAAACACTAAGGATAGGCGGAGTATATCACATGACTATATAGGTTTGTGCATGGAAAACTTGCTTAGGTAAGTACTGCTGCTTAGTATATCATGACTAAGCAATACTGTAGAAACAATTATGTAAGCCAAATAAGTTAACCCTCCCGAGATGATGCTGGTAATTTGTAAGCAGGTATGGAAGTGATTTCTCTTTTCTATACTATGATGGTTACAGTTATTCTGAGTTTGGGGTGGAAAAGTAACTTTCAGCAAAATGTAATAAGTTGCAAGCAAAAAATTGTTTGTCACTATTTTTGGACTTCCGATCAGTTGGTAACCAATCATAGCTGTCTTATATAGTATGTGAAAAGATGCTATTTTTGCTATCTTTTAGTAATCTGCTGCTAATAGCATTGTGACCTTGAGTGATGGTGCTATTTTTGACATGTTTTGGCATGTATGTCAATGGCACCTGACAAGTCTATATAAGATGAAATAGTGGTTGGGGAATAATCCCCAACCATTATGCCAACTTTATTGTAACTTTACTTACTTTGCTTGCAAAGTTGCTCCTTCTACCCTAACCCTAATCCTATTACTCATTAATCTCTTTCAATGATATTTCATAGGAAGAAGCCTTTCCTTCAAGAAAAGACTAGACATAGTGGGGGTTATTTTGTAAGATACTTGTAAGCTATTCTTTGCTTTTTGTCTAAATTAGTATTGCAAATTTAAACCTGCCTCTCACTGGCACTGTATTTATTGTCTGTACCTTCTGTCTAAATTTCAAGGTTTCCAAAAGGAATCTGTCTCAGAAACTGGCAAGAATTGACTAAATATTAGTGTTGAGGTTCATATATTGTAGCCTAAGGTTCATAATACATTTAGCAGAAATATAATCATAGTTGCCTTAGTAACCTCCATACTATTGGAATTGACATGAGGAGATGTTCAATTTCTTTAGTCCTTGGCTAGTGTACTTGTTTCTCTTATTTTAGGCCTTGTGGGTATAGTAGCTTTTGTTGTCTATGAAACATTTGTACCAGTTAAACCTACTATGCCAATCTAACTTCTCAAGAATTGGACAAGCATTAGTAGGCAAGTAAAGAACCCTTAAATTTTATGTTTATTCTTTTCACTTAATGAAAAATAGATATATTGCCACAGCTATTCATAGAATTTTGGTAGCCACAGTTTTTTGTAAGAGGTCTCTGTCCTTATTATATCCTTCATTGTTGACCTTCCATACACAGTCTATGTGCCAGTTTATTTCCAAGCTTGTGAAAGCTACTCACTTGTCCACAGTAGTATCTACCTTCTTTCATATAGCTTTCATATAGCTTTTCTGTTGCACCAGCTGTAATATTCATAGAAGCAACAATATCTAAGTTCAATTGTTACTGAATACAAAATATTATTTCATGGGGTTTTGTTCTTGTTGGATTAGGGTTACAAACTATCTTTCATATGAACAGTATAGTGAAAAATTAGGTTGGATTTGAATTGATTGCAGAAATTGGATTTGGGATGCTGGTTTGTCTTATATCTACAAGATCTGGGGATTTTGACCAAGGCTACTTTGTAGTATGTGGTAATTACATTCCCTATTCTATCTCTCCTTCTGGTGAGTGATAACAGAAGTATATTAGGACTATACATCTTTATCCAGTCATTCTTCTCAGTGAGTTTATATTTCTTCCTGTTATTCATTTATTCTATGAAACATTAATCTACTGCATATAGGCATTGTAAATAGTCATAGGTTTAACAGTTCTCGAAAATGAACTTAAGATAAAACTTCCAGAGATATTTGTTCAGTCACTACCTAGGAGACTGGAACTATCATATAGTGCCATCTCTTAGATATTTATACTTGTAGGACCTCTGAGAAATCAAGTGCAAGATGTATTTTCAGATTTCTTGGCAGTATTGTAGCAAATCCTCTTAGGGATATCTGCTTTGAGGTTGTTGAGTATGTTGATAATGAAAGAGGTGCTTATATAAATAGTAGCAAATAAGAAGTATGGGTTGAATAAGCAAGTCGAATTAAAGTTAATAGAAAAGACTATTCATGCTACTATTTATATTACATAGTATGCCGCTGCTGTTGGATATATATAATGCTTTTCTTATAACCTAGATAAGTATTTATATATATTCTAGTTTGTTTCATGTGAATAACAGCCTCTCTATTAGAGTGAATAAATAGACTTAGACCAAAGTGTCAAATAAGACTGGATGTCAAGCAGTAAAAATAAGTGGCTAATTGACCAAGAAGAGCTTGGGCAAGTACTACTTTGTATTTTTTTCAATTAACAATTTATTACATAGACAGGTCATGGCAGTATCAAAATATCTAAATTATTTAAATATAAAGAAAGGTAAAAGAAAAGAAAGAGAAAAGAAAAGATGTAAAAGCCAAAACTACATAAGAAATGTTATCTTGGAAGCAGAAAGTATCTGATTTACCTTGCAAAAAACCAATTAATATGTTTCACAAACCAAACTCTGATCTGTATCTATCTCTGACACAGATAAAGCTTAACTCATGTCTGAGTTGTATATTTCTCAGGAAAGATGGCACTCACCTATTCCAAGTAATATCCTTGTTTATAATGGATAAAATTGACTATTTCTGGATTACATAATAATGGTACTTATCATTCAAGCTGTATTCTTCTCTATAAAGATATAATAGACTAACTTCTAAGACTTCTGTTTCCTAATCTCAAATAGAACTCTAACTAGTTCTATGTCAGAGTTGAGAACAATAGACTTATATATAAATTTTAGGGTAGGTTAGTTATAGTGTATGCACAGACCATGGCCTGTAGTATATAAGGTAGATCATTTTGTACTTGGAACTCTATTGAGTTCTCTTGTGTTCCTTAATACAAGTATTATGATATATCACTAGACTCTATTTTCTTTTAATACTTTTTATGGATTTTATATTCTTTTGTATTTGTTTTCTTTTAGTTTTAATTTAGCAAGAGAAGAACACATGACTACAATCATATAACAAGTCATATAACATTATATTATAGGCTTAGAACTTGGGAGAAGAAGTTAGAAGAATAATATCAAGGTATATAGCTATGAAATATTTAACATATACATGGTATACTTATGACTGATGCATGGACTTTAGGGGAGGTTATATATTATAGGGCATAGACCAGCATATATTAGTATATATAGTAAATGTTGTAGTAGAAAGTTTTCTATCAAGTTCCTCTTATAAACCTTAATACAAGAGTAACAGAGATATACTGGTTCTATGTAATTTTGTACATCTTTTCATCACTGGTGTTGGTTACTACAATGACAAGAGTATATTGTTCACTTTAACCTAAGGATTTAAGTCATGACATTCTAGGTGTACTTTTACATTTGCACATATTAGTCTGTTATGTTTCACTATCTAGTAACTTTTCATCTAGACTCTAGGTTCTCTTAGAGACTATCTTTATAATGATTTCTTAACTATCCTCTTCACTACTATTTTTTTAGCCACAGTTCCAACTATAGTACTTAGTATTTAATACTAAGTAGATACTTTGTAATACTTTAGTCTGGTAATTAAACTCTAGTAATCTACTTTCTTTTCTAGCTATCTTCTACACTTGTTTTCTATCTAAACTTATAACCATATAACAAGTAGTTCACACAACATATAATTTGAGGCTAAGATTATTGTCTATAGTTCAGCTACAAGTTTATGAATAAGCATCCTAGTTTGATCCATAATTTAGATATCTCTATCTATTTTTACAGATAACCTTATCTGTTTCTGGATAAGTTCCCAACCCATCTATTATCATATACTATCCAAGCACAGCCAACATATCTGACTTTATCATAGATAAGAATTATCCAAGTTCTGCTTTGCCCAAAACATCTGTAGAAGTAGATATCCTTCTTCTAGTCTATATGTTACTTCTAGTATGGATCAGTCTGGTTTCATTTCATATTGGATTACTCTATTATTAATTATATGGCTTGTTATGATCTTTATAGAACTCTAGACTTGATTTTCAAGGGCTTTAGTATACTCAGAGTAGTTGCCTGTCTTCTCCAATTCTTGAATAAACATAGTACTAGTATTTAAGTACTCCATAATTCCTTAGCTTGAAAATCACCCAATATAGTACACTGTTCTAAATGTTTATGCTTAGAAGTTTGACTTCTCAAATGATTTTCTTTCTATCATGACTTCCCTTCAAATTATGATTGTTATAACAAGAAAAGATATAGTATATCTGCTAAAGCCAAGGTCACACTGGAATCATATTTATATGTGTCAAATAATATTTCAACACTCTTTTAACATCTTCTACAAATTTTCCTGTAGATAATTTTTTCTTCTAGATATATTCTATATCTAATATCTATATAATAATCAATACCACATGCATTAGAGATGTTTCATATTTACTGCATCTTGTGTTCTCATTGTGTATTATTAGTTAGTATTTCATGTAGTAGTAAAGGCTTCCTCATATTTTTCTCATTCTTTTCTTATTGTCTTCTCAATAATGCCTTTTTATTTTATTATGGTTATTATAGTTGTAAATACAAGCCTGTATCCTTACACTTATATAAAGTATATATATAGCACTAGCCAGATATCAAAGCTAAGCTTAACATTACATATCTTTAGAATAGTGTTGTAGCAACCACTCGCCAGAACGGCACTTGTGATATACTGACTTCAGCAAAGCTCTCAGTAGGCTATCTAGTAGTGGTGATTACAAGAAAACTCAACAAGAAGCCCTTGCTGCATTGCTACCCTATTTATATAAGTTACAAGTGGTTCATACTACAACAATACATCTACCTCATGTCTACTCTGCAGTGACTGTGCAAGATTGTGCATCCTGCCCTAACATCCATGTATCCTACATATGGTAGCAATGTGATGTACATGCTCCCTGACATCATCGTCTAGGCTCTTCTAGCCTCATAAATCCTTTTAGACCACTCTAAGCCTATGACATCATCTCACATGACTTCCAGGTCACATGCCCTTTTCCTGTTGTAGACTAATAATAATACTACTGTCCTATTTCTGTCCTAACCCTAACCCTACCTGAAGTCTGTCCATATACTCATCTTATAATATATAGCTAGTTTAATGAATGGCTTGTTCCTAACACTAAGCTTAGGATTGTGATATTTGGTAAAGCATAATCAGGTTTACCTTGCAAAATAAGAGTACATTGTGGTTATACTACTAAAATATTATAACAGATTATATATATAAACTATTTTTAATCCAAAGCAACTCAGCATAGAAAAAATAAACTTAAGTATAAAATAAAGGAAAATGAAAAATAAAATAAAAAGAGAAGAAAAATAAGATAAAACCAAGTCTACTGTTTACAACTCTGATATTGGACTCCAATACTAATAATATTCTGTTAATATTTGTTACTAAAACTTTCTACACCTCATTCTCATATTAGAGTTGTAAACTGTAAACTTTATTTTATCTTTTCTTTTCCTTTTAATTTCTTTTAATTTATTTTCCATGTTATTTTTTGATTTAGGGTTAAGGTTCTAGTATAACATTACTATTACAACTGCTCCACAATTACATGACATAGAAAAGCTCATAAAAGGTTTTAAAACAAATAATATTATATAGCATAGCAATAATATATTAGTTTCATGAAAAACATATATACATTAGGATAAGATAATTGTAATGTGTGTACAAACCATAGTCTGTAGTATATAAAATAGACTAGTTTGTACTTAAAACTCTATTGAGTTTTCTTGTGATTACTCAATTCAATATTCTGTTCATATTTCAAACTTTAAGGAATTTGAATTGTTATATCTTGGGTTTTTTTCTGAAACTGCAACCATGTAACTGTTGGTAGCACAGTACATAAGTTAAAGCCAAGGTTATTTAAAAGTCCACAACTTTATATACTATAAATAAGTTATAGTATTTGATCTATAACTCTGTATATTTTCTACAGACTAAATATGAATTGCACCTAATAATGAAAACAGTTACTACTTTAGTACTAGCCTTGAGTTGTCCAACTTATAGTTGTTATAATAGTAAGAGAACTCATATTTTTATATTTTCTACTTTTTTATGCTTAAAGCAATCTACAACTGTGCCTAACTGTTATAATCTTATGCTTGGTTCAGATTGCAACTTATGTAAAGACTTGAGTAAGAGTAGAGAAATAATCAGTTAGTAAAGCATAAGGATACAGAATAGTATCTATAACTATATATATCTGTTGACTATAAGTAATACATAAGATGTCTTTGAGGAAAACAATGAGAAGAACATAAAGAAGCCTCAACTAGTACATAAGGCACTAATTGATAATATATGAGGATGAAGTAGAGTGCAGTTTAATAATGAGTCAGAAGTAAAATAAACCCTAACACTTATACAACATAAAGCAAACACCTGTATATTATGGGGTATAGATCATAGTAAGTATAAGACTAACATGTTGGATACTTCTCTTATATTAATCTGCTTTTCCATACTCTAGATATACTCACTAAGCATTCCAACTCTGTCTCTTAGTTAGCTCTAACAGTTTCTGATTATTAAAGCACTATTACTCTATACTTATACAAGTAGTACTCTAATCTATCAGAATAGACTTGATAGTACATAGTAGTTGTTATCTTCAGAAGCTCCATGCTATTTACTTAGGATTTTCTAGAAATAATTTGTGTAACAAGTTCTTGTAGCCAATATGATTGGGAATTTTATGGAGTTTTAAAGTTTTATAATACTTCTTCCATATTTCCACCCAGTTGTCCTAACATATACTGTGCTAACCACAGTTATGAGTATGAATGAGCAGAACTTTTATTCAATAATTCATGGTACTAGTTCTATAGTACATTTAATGATCTACAATTAGAGAATAAAGAATGATATAGAATTACTTGAGTTATGCAGTGATATACAAGGTCCCATCATATGACCAAATACACTTCTTCCTTTCTTCAAGCATGTATTTTTAATATATTTACTAAATGTTCCTCCTATTAGTCAAAGCTCTAATTATTCTTGCTATTGGTCTTATCTTATTCTATATCCTTAAGCACTACTTTCTTCAAGGCCCATTCACTAACATTCTGAAGTCTCTATCAACTTCAGTTTTAACTGGTGACTTTAACATTTCACTACCAATATATATCTTGATCTAGATTTCCATAAAGGTAACTTTCTAGACTTATTTAATATAGATGGTTGGAAATTTTATTATTACATCACCTCAACCTGTATGACAAGTTATTTTTCACTATGACTCTTATTAACCACATTGAATTAGATAATGTTATCTCCAAGATAAATATACTTCTTAGAGTATGAGCCTGCAAAAATGAAATGTTACTAAATAAGCCTAATTCACACTCATAGGAAAAGCAACTCTGTTTTTCAGTCTGAGTACACTATACAAGATTATTGTCAAGGTAAACAAAATAGTACTATTATCTTCTCTCTACTGATCTCTACAGAATAGATATTTGTGGATCTTTATGAAGTGTTTTTGGTCTTAGTATTGTTACTTTTCTTGGTAAGTCTTTTAAATTATTATTTGTTTGGAATAATATGTCATTAGGTAACATTTATCACAGACATAGGAAACTGTTGAATTCTATACTCTCTATAATGAGCCTTAGAGAAATGGGTATAATTCTTCTTTTTTACTAACTACTTTGTCTAAATATTGTAGTCTCAATATTTTATTCTATTAGTATAAAGGTAGGCCCATTGTAAGATCATGACCAGTGTCACTAATTGTACTAAGTTGCATGAGTCCATCTCATCCTATATGACTTGAATGAACTTGATACCTATATGACTTGAATGAACTTGATATATATATCTAGTTTAATTGAGTAGCTCTAGAAATTATTCATTTGATATTCTTAATTCTGATGTCTCAGAGCATGAATTCACCAAATCCACAAAAGAAGCTTATGTAAGCTATTATGTTATTATCACAAAATAAACTACTTACTTGTTTGTAATATTTAAATCTTAGATATACTCTCAGAGGTTTAGAAGTAATTTAGAAGTTTAATAATAATAATATTTATTATTAGTTTTCATTAATATTCATCTTTCATCATTGACATTTGTATTGATATTTATCATTATTGTTATTAAGTCTAAAGTTTAATTCTTAGATATTAAAGTATTTATACAAAATAGTAATAGTCTGTGTGCAAGCTGTTTTATTATATGATCAAAACTCATACCTAGTAGGGATGTTATCTGTCATAACAGATATCAGGCTAATTTTGGAAGGTAACTAATTATATTACTACATTGATATGCTTGTATCTCTATAAATACTAATATCTATATAATGTATAATTCATTATTAAAAACTGTTTAATAAGCACTTTTGAATGCAAGTTCAATCATGTGAATCTGTCTAGCTATTCATGAGATATTAGCCAATGAAGATTTTGTAGTTACTAATAGCCTGATATATTAGTTGTTTGCTATTGTCTTTGTATATCCCATATATGTATGAATAGCTCTAATTTGGGGCTTTTCAGTGCAACTTTTTTTTGTGAAAATCAGTCTACTATTTGTGAAAATACAAGCTAAATAAAGTTTGTGACAGTTATCTTATATTATTCAGAACTTTTAGTATTCCACTAGACTAGCTACTATTCCCATAGCTTTTGCTCTTACCTATATCTTGCTATGGACATCAAACATTGGATCTAAGAGATTTCAGTGATAGAGATGAAATAGCATAGTAAAAGAGGCTTTTATCCATGTGTATATACTTATTTCTAACTTACTTGAGGTTATAGGTTCAATTTCATAGTAATCTCATATAGTAGGCAACTATATAAAAGTTGTAGTTTGATCCTATAGTAATTTCTTCTGTAAGCATAGACTACCACTGAGTCTTATATAGTAAATTAATGATAAAAGAGATTTTAGTGATGGTTTATGAATAATGCACTATGGTCTACACTTCATTGTAATATTGTAGATGTTATATATCACATGTCTGCAAGGATCTACAAAGAAAAGAAATCAGTCTTTATAAAAAGTAATTTGCAGTAACAGTTTAAAAGAGAAAAAGATATTATACATACTAAAGAGCAAGATTGTATGTCAGAAGAAGTTATAAGCTATATGAGCTATATATCTTGGGATTCTACATATTATATATTATATTTGCAGCCATGGATACAATGTTCTTAGCTCTCACCTATATATTTCTTCTGCTTATCTCCCATCTAGAATAATAGTAGAGATTCTATAAAGAAATTGCTGCAGAATACCATCACAACAAGCATCTTAATTATAACACTTTGAATAATTTACTCTATGTAGATACCATCATTAAGGAAATACTCTGTCTATAAGTCTTTGTACTGATAGGAATCAAGCAGAAAAGAGATTAAGCTAAGATGTAACAAGAACTATGCAACACTAGTCCTTAACTACAAACTAAATAATGCAAAGATGACAATATCAGCTTCAGAAATCAATAGAAGATATATAAAAACAATATAAAAGAAGATTAGAACATATAAAACTCTTCAAAGAGCTCTTGTAAATGTGAAAGGATAAAGTTAGGAAGGATATTAAAAGAAATATATAAGTAACATCTGCTTGCAAATGCTTTCTCTTGCTAACATACTTCTAGACAGTGAAATTTATACTATATAACAAGTTTCTTTGGAAAATCTAGAAAATAGATTGTAAAGCTTTTTAAGAGCTTCCAACAACATTATCTATTCTAGATAATGATACCTCTTAAGTTAAATCTTACAACTGAAGATACCAATTAATACTCATCTTACTAGTCTTTCTCAGACTACTAGAACTCTCCAAAACTCATCTTAAAATAATAGCAGGTACCAATGATGCTCACTTAATAAAATAGTATTAGGGTAGATAGAGCAACAAAGTGAGCAATGCAAGATTTGTTATGATAAATTTAGCACAATGGTTAGAGAATCACCTCCAACTACTGTTTTGTTTTTTTATAGACTTATTAGGTGCCATTGATATATATGCCAAAACATGTCAAGAATAGTACTAAGAAGGAGATTTCCTAACCCCAACATGGCTTGTAATAGACATGAAAATACTTGTTAGGAATCACAAAAGATCCATCAGAATACATGATATTTTTCTGATAATCTACTATTCAAGGTAGTAAGGATAAATAGAGTTGATTACCCATACAACTCATATGACAATATCATTGAGATAAATGAAATCTTATATAATATCCAGTGAAAAAGAATGTCCAATTATTGTTGATAACAATGAGAGTAGAATAGATAAACACTCCATCTTCTGCAGGTAAATCAGCTAAGCCAGCTATCACTAGCTACTTGGCATATCTTGCAAGAGAAGGAAAAGTAGAGCAAATTTACTTTCTCTTAGCACAATATGCAGTAGATTCTTGTTCAATTCCCAAAAATCTTGGAGATGTCACTAGATTGCCAACTAACATTTAAAAAAAGTGGCTTGAGTCCTGTCTTGAGAAGCTAAAATCACTTAAAGATAGAAATGTCTATAAAGTTGTGGACCTCTCTAAGGGAAGGAAAGTGATTCTTAATCACTGGATGTTCAATATTAAGTCTAATGGTTATTATAGATCCCAACTTGTTGCAAAAGAATTTTCTTAGATTAAAAAAGTTAACTTTGATGAATTATTCTCTCTAGTTGTTTGCTATGAGACAGCATACCTATTTCTAGCTGTTACTACCCTTTAAAATTGGGATATCCATAGTGTTAATGAAAAAACTACCTACCTTTATAGTAATCTAGATAAGAGAATCTATATGAAGCAGCCTAAAGGTTTTAAGCTATTTAGTACAGAAAAGGATGTTTAGCAACTCCACAAAGTATTGGATGGTCTTGATCAAGCTAGCTTATCTTGATGGCAAGCTATGACTAAGTCAGTATTAGTCCTAGAATTTAAGTAATATAAATTCAATGCTAGTGCATATTATTTCATTAATAAAGAGACTAGAGAGCTTATAGTAATTGTCTATGTTGATAATGTTTGCTTTATGGATTCAAAATATTTTCTGCTCCTCTTAGAGTTAAAGTGAAATTTTATAACAAAATGAGAATTTTATAATCTTGGAAAAACCAAAGAGTTTTTTAGAAGATGTATAAGTCATAACTGTAAAGATTGAAAGATCTTTGTAAACCAATCTGAGTACTTGAACAAAGTTCTGACATAATTAAATGTAGCAACTAACCTAATAAGTACTCCACTGCCATTGGACTATGTGTTTAAATCCAATAATAAACAGTATAAATCTAATTTCCATCAAAAGTACCAACAAATGGTTAGATCTCTGATATATCTAATGATTGGCTCATATCCTAATATAGGATTTGCTGTAGTCAAACTTGCTCAATAGATGGAAAATCACTTAAATGAGTATTATTGAGCAGGATTACATTACTATAGATATTTGCTTAATATTTACAAGTATTAGATAGTCTATGATAAACTCAGTAATAAGTCTGTTATAGTACACTCTAACTCAGATTGGACACAAGATTCAGAATTATGTAAATCTATGACTAGTTACTTTACTCTTATAGGTTGTAAAGTAATATCTTGGATAAGCTACTAGCAAAAGACAATATTTCTATCTTTAACTAAGGCTAAATATATGGCCCTTTCTTATTGTGGCCATTAGCTTGTCTGGATAAGAAACATTCTCAATAAGGTTAGTTATAATGTTCCAACTTCTTATAATAATCTTGACTTGTTTTTCTGGAAATCTAATCCTATATAAGAAAAACACTCCAAATATATTGATATTTGCTATTACTATATAAGAGATCTAATTGAGGATAAACAAGTTAAACTATATTACATTGACTGAAAAGATAATCCTTCTGGTATTCGGACTAAAAATCTTGGTCAAGTTTTATTCAGTTGTTTCTATTTCTTAGCTTAGAAATACTCTAAGCTTATCTGCTTTTACTTCTATTACTTAACAGCTAATATCTTAAGTAAGAGAGATTAATGTAAAGCACTCTGCTTAGTAAGCATATAGTCTATGATCAGTAGTTCTAATTAGGTAGTCAATGTAAAATTTTCATATAGATTAATCTCCTATTAATATTACTTGTCTTTTATCATTACTTATTCTTCTTTAGCCCTCTATTTAAGCATATACTACAGATAAGTGGTTGCCAGTTGTCTATACTGTATTATGCTGCTATACACTCTGTTTCTTTCAACAACAAAGATAAACAACTAATCTGCAAGAGTAGTTGGCCTATATATAAAAAATAATATATAATTTTAAAGACTATTAAACAGCATTGGAATATGGTATAAAATACTTGGACAGATCTGAATAATGTAAGTCACTTTACTTGGTCCAAATAATAATACTACAAATAGTACTAGTTATATTAGCAGTGCTCTTGAAGCCGGCTAGATATAGATATGTTTGGAGTTTTTTAACTATAGATAACAGATTCAACACCAAAATCATACTGGACCTATGTCATATGTCAAGTTTACCTATTTTAAAAATATATCCCCATAGCAGTAATTCAACAATTTGGGTATTTAGTCTTTTATGATAAAAATACTCCTATTAAACTCAGTTTTTCATAGCAGAGTTTTTCTATCTGATCCTTTCAGTATTTTACTACTGAAACCTCTACTTGGAACTATATACTAAAACCCCCTAGCATCTTCTATATATCATAAGACTAATAGTTATACTGTAGTTTTCTAGTCTGATAATTGACAAATATAACCTCTATTAAACTCAATTTCTAGTATTCAATAGTGATATACCAGTATTAGTACTCACTTCTATCTCAAAATTTCTTTATTCATCCAAAGTTGTGACCATGTGGTAAACAAATAGTATAGTACATAAGCTGAAGCCAAGATTATTTTGACAAGTCTATATTACCAAGCTCATTGAACAGAGTTTCTATACTTTATATATTTCTGAGCCAATCCTATGGGCTTTTGTATTCTAATATAAACTGCACCTAACAATCTAGAACTATTCAGTAATACCTAATGCTATTCTTGATAGGAGAAACCAAAGTTTTGGAGCTTAGTGAAATCTATAAATATGAAAACTTAATTTAAATGAAAATTTTGGTCAATATACAAGACAAATAGAAAAAAAACTAACTATATATACTTAGAATGCTAATAAATATCACTCACCAACACAGTTTGTGCTGCAATTAGACTTTGTTTCTGACTATTATTTTCAAGAATTTATGCTGTAACCTCAGATATAAGTTTAGATACTGTGTTTTTCTGAGTGTTATATTTTTCTCTGCTCAAAAACAGCAATTAGCTATATTTAGATTCATTACAGTGTCAAAATATCTGAATTCAAATTTAGTAACATATACTCTGAGCTTGGTATTCATGACAACTATCCTTTATCCAAAGAGCTGCATGGTATTAATGTACTAAGTGAATTAGATGTTTATACAATAGCTCTTGTATGTCAACACAATGGGTGTTCAATGATATATATATCTGGAGATGCAATATACAAACACTATAAAATATTGTATATAAAGGAAAAAGAACAGTTGTTTCTGGACAGAAACTAGATAACAATTATCATTGGACATATGTCTAAGTCAATCTACCACCCTATAAACTGGAGTGATCAATGAATCATAACTGGATTGGCAATTTGGAATCTAATCTTAAAGACATTTATAGTCATGTAGCTCTTGGTTCTACTTATCCACAAAACATTAGTCCACTGTTAAAATATATACAATGGCCCAAATATGTTATTCTAAAGAAGCTTAGATCATTTGTGAGCTTACCAAATAACAATAAGTTTTCTATATATAGGAATCTGTTGGATAGATTATCTGTGTTGCAATGATAGCTATTAATCTTATATCTTAAGTTATATTGCATTGTTTAAATACAAAGAATAAGCAAACATAAGTTCTTTGCCTTAATATTTCAATGTTGTGCTCACTTACTTTTAAAATCTATAATGAAATATCATATAAACATTTCCATACACTACAGACAAACCAGGCTTTACAAAGCTATATTAATATGTTGTTCCATCTAGTTGCTTTCTTGTTCTGTAACAGAGACAACTATTTCATACTCTTTCTAGCATCTATTTTGACTCTTATTCATGATATTCAACATCTTCCTCCTCCAACATAACTATTTCCTTCTATTATTTAGAATAACTTTGATTAATTGTCAGGCATAGTTCACACTGGGGTGGAAGTCCACAGAATAGACTCAGAGATGAGCAGACTTGTGGAATGACCTTGGCTTCAGCTTATATGTTGTGCCATCTGTCTGCTATATGGTCACAACTTCAGATGAAGAGAAGAAAGTCCGAGTGGAAGTGAGTACTGATTGGTATGTCACCGTTGAACACCAGAGGTCAAGTTCAATAAGAGTTTATCTTCATCAATTATCAGACTAGTGAATTACAGTATAACTACTAGTCTTATATATAAACAGAATGTATAGAAGATGCTTGGGGTTTCATTGGTAAAACTTCTATTACCCCAAGCAGAGGTTTCAGTGTTGAGACACTGACAGGAGTAACTTCATCATGGAAGACCGAGTTGAATAGGAGTATTTCTGCTGTGGAATATGGAATATCTGAATGGTTGCAGCACTGCTATAAGACATGTTATGAGAAAGGTGGCTGCTGTGGGAGGTGGGCTTGTATGATTCGGAGGTGGTTTCACCATGAGGACATTATTTCTGGACAGATGGACTTGCATATGACAGTATTCCCCCCTTAGGACTGAGTCTTTGAAGTCCTATTGGATTTATCCAAGAATCCCGTGATAGTATCTAGGCCAATAATACATAAACAGAAAAGAAAGTTTTTTGCTCTTATTTCTGTATCATTATATCTTTTCTTGCTCCCTCTGATCTTTCACAAGAAGATGCCCAGATTCTGGAAAAACAACAGCAAGAGATGCAATGGAGGCATGAGGAGCAGCAGCAGCTCCTAACCCAACTGGAAGAAGCAGCAAAGTTACATTACTACCATTAGAAAGCATATGTTAATATATTCCTATTTATTTATATGTGTTATATATTATATACCACCTATCAATTCATTATCTAAGCTGGTTATACAATCAGCCTATTGAAAAAAAGTAAAACAAATACAGTATGAGTTATACTATAATTTATCAATATTCCTTAGCTTTATAGTAGTTGTACATGCCTGAATATTAATGCTTGAAATGTATAGGTTGATAAAAATTTCCTTCATGACTGTAACAAGAAAACAGCAAGTATAACATATAAAGTATATGAAAAAGTACACATATATACAGAAAATTACTCACTGCTATTTTATATAACTCTATATATAGGATTATTCTATCATAAGACACCATCTATCTATTATTTCCATAACAAATATTAAATAGTAATTCATTCAACATATTCAGTAACTTTACTAAGGCTGTTATAAATTATTTAAAGTAAAAATATAAAAAAGTAGATACCAATAGTAGTTGAGAACTCTTTTCATAGTCTTTGAAAGGCTTGACTTATTGTGATCAATGGTTGTTGGATAAATAAATCCAATACTATAATCAATATATACTAATGTAAGACCTGATACAAGTTCTACATTCTAAAAGCCAATAGTAAGATAAAGTTAGTACAAATGAGAAGTTTCTATAGTCTATCTTGATAACAAAGAAATTCTGTGGTCTAAAAAGCTATATATCTAAACTATAGCTATAGTTCTCTTATTATATTATTAGAGTATCAAGCAAGCTTGTAATATAAAAATAAAAGAAATTATATAACTACTTAGGTCTGTATATAGGAAAATTACTTAGGTAAGTACTGCTGCTTAGTACATTATAACTAAGCAATATTATAGAATGATTATTTAAGCCTAAACAGCTAATCTACAAGATTATTGCAGCCAAATTTATAAACAAGTATGAAAGTTATTTTTCTTTTCTAGTTTATAATAGTTTGTTGTTGTAATTCTTTCATTAGGGTGAGAAAGTAGCTTAGTAAAGCAACAAGTAATTTGTTGTGAGCCAGGAATAGTTGCTATTTTTGGATTATTAAAATATTAGTAACCAATTATAGCTTATATAGTATATGAGAAAAAGATAGTTATTTATGCTATATTTTAGTAATTTACCACCAACAGCATTATCACTTTATTTGATAGTGCTATTTTCAACATGTTTTGGTATATATATCAATAGCATCTGATAAGTTTATATAAGATGAAATAGTAATTGTTACAATCAATATCTCAAGGATATATTATAGAAATAGGCAGAGGGTATGATGACATGATTGGCTGTGCCAAAGTAATCTTAGTCAGCACCTTATGTAGTAGGTGCTCTAATCTTACTGTCTTCTCATGTTTTATGACTCAGTTACTTCATGGACTCCATATTGTTTCCTTATGTATTACTTGTATATATAGCATAGATACTATTCTGTATCCTTATGCTTTACCATTTATTCAATTTCCTTTACTCTTTCTCAAGTCTTTGCCTAAGTGCAACCTGAGCTCTAGCTTAAGGTCATAACAGTAATTAGGAATAATTTTCCAACTATTGTGCTGACTTTGTTACAACAAATCTTGCTTTACTTGCTTTGTTAATTCTCCCACTCTAACCTTCTTATTATAATGTTAGACACATGGTCTGTGCTAGCAATAAATAATCCTATCCTAAAGTATATGTGTTGTCCATAAGTCTACTATACTATTACTATAAGATAAAATTACTATAGTTATATGTTATGAACTTAAATCCTTAGGATTGGATAAAAGAACAACTCTTGTATTGAGTAATACAAGAGAACTCGATAGAGAACTCTTCTACAAACTAGTCTATCTTATATAGTTCTACAAATGGTCCATGCTAAGTACTGTGCACCCTATTCTAAACAACCATGTGTAGTTCATGAGCCCAACATGTGGTGTCTATGTTGTATAACATCATTTGTTCTCGAATCTTCTACTGAATTCTCCCAAGTCTTGTGATCTGTCTTGTGACTATGTTATCAGGTGACTGATGTGACAGTGTGACAGATCAACCCTAACCCTAGTTGTTCTAAAAATAGAAAATAGAAAAATAAATTAAAAAGAAAAATAAAAATAAAAATAAATCAAGTCCACCTTCTTTGATTTTGATACTATACTCTTGTTATCATTGTTCTAGTTCATTTTCCTTTTTCTCAGACCTATGACATCACATCATGTGACCATGGTCATATGTCTCTTCATTGTCCAAAATAAAAAATAAAAATAAAATCAAAGAAAAATAAAATAAAATCAAGAAAAATAGATAAAAAGAAAATAAGAGAAGAGAAAATATTGGAGTTTGAGTTTACTATGACAGTACCCCTCTCTCAAGGTTCAGCCTCTGGAGAAACTTGCTTCCCTTCTACTTTTTATCTCATCTAACTTTTTTCTAATTTTTTCAAATATTTATTGTCAAACTTTCCATCATCCTATTCAAACAAAATTTTTGCTATATACTTCACTAGTAATTCACTCCTCTTGAACACACCTGCTTCTAGATTTAACACTCTTTTCTTCTTCTTATCTTTTATTATCTATATCTTCTTATCTCTTTCTTTCTAATCTTCTTCTCAAAATCCTTTACTAAGTCTATTACATTTTCTAAGTTCTATCTCCTACTTTATACTCCACTGCTTTCTTTCTATGTCTATCCATATATTTTTTTATTTCTTCCTGTGATTTCTTCAATGCTGCTTTTACCTCTTCATATATTTTCTTCATCTCTTTCACAAACTCTTCTGTCTTTATATGTTTTTTCTAATTCAAAGCTTATCCTTGGTTCTCTTTTATAGTTAACTTTGAGTATGAGAACATAGTGCCCTTGAACAGTAGAATAATTGAAGAATATTCTCTAAGCATCTAGACATGATAGAATATTTGTAAAGCAAAGAGTACTAATAGAAGTTACTAGATGAATTCTAACAGCTACTCCAGTGTTAGTTATATTGTTATAGACTAGTTGGTGTAAGGACTACTTAGTATTGCTTGGGCAGTTTCAGAATTCAATTTTATAGTCAAGACTACAAGAATGATCTAAGAAATAAGCTTGTTTAGAATGTACAAATAGATTTGATCCCACTACCTTACTAATGGAGTTTAGAGAGTCAGTGATAAGAATAATATATTTAATGTCTATACTAGTAGTCTTCATAATGTACAGTCTTATGGTAAATGGCTCAGCATCAGAAACAGTTGTCTGACTAGCTAAGGCTTTAGAAGATAACATCTATTATCCTAGTCTCCAGAAATACATAGCAGGTATATTAACAGTTAGGAGACTCTAGATGAAATTTGCAATTACTAAGACTTGTGTGATTGCAAAGGTGAAAAAAATATAATTAGAAAAGTTGTCAAGTAGTTTAATATCTGGGATAGCCTCAGTATCAAAGAGATTAAAGTATTAAGTAAGATTGAAAAGTAATGCTTCAGTATCCAAAAAAAAGCCTTTTAAATGAGTACATTAGATATTACTTGAAAAAGCAAGTAATTTTGGGTAAGAGCAAACACCCTTTGAGTTTCTAACACTAAGTAGAGATATCAGTGTATACTGAGAAGGAAAAGTAGTAGTCTTGAAAAAGACTGTTTAACTAGCTTTTTAATATAAGGATGAATAAGAATAAGATCTGCCATAGTCTTAATTCTACTAGTAGGTAAAGTCCTAAATATACTAAGAATCCAAAGAGCAGTACTATATTATATAACTACTAAAAGCAATATCTGTACTTTAATAGAAGCTCTACTAAAAAACTAGAGTTGAAAACCATAGATAGCAATTGGAATAATACATAAGCAACAGAGATTTAGAGTGGAAAAATATTTCTATTCAAATTTCCAAGCATGTCTATTACTTTGACTATAAAAAATGCTTGATTTAATCTTTTTTTGTATAACTAATCATAGATATCTGTTCAAAGTAGAAACTATGCTTAACATTATAGCTATATGCCCTAATATTATTTTTCTAGTACTTTCTTTTTTTATTTTATTACATATGTATAATTACACATGATTATAATTATATATTTTATTATATAACTGGTAATTTCGCATTATATAATTATGTCACAGGCTATAGTCATGTGATCTTTATTATCCAAAGTCAAATTCAAAAGCAAAATCAAATTAAGAAAAATAGATAAAAATAAAATAAAATAAGAATCTAGAGTATATCATAACATTTTTTTAGTATTTTATAATTACTAAAGCATCATTATCCTATACAGTACTCTAACATATCAGAATAGACTTGGTAGTATTTAGAGTAATTATCTTTTCTAAAGTTAGCTATTTAATTTAGAATTTCATATTGTCAAGATCGCTGAAGGTAGACTTAATTTTTATTTCTCGTTTTCACTTTATTTTTATTTTTATTTTCGATCTATTTTCTATTTTTAGAACTAGGGCTAGGGTTAAGTGACAAGATCATGCTGTCACACAACAGGTCACATCAGATGACACGGTCACAAGTCACATGATACATAAAAGGATATAGAAGGTTCTAGAAGGATGATGTCATACAACATGTGATATACATGGTTGTTTAGGGTAGGCTAGAAATAGCTTGCACAGACCATTAGGTATTTGTATATAAGATAGACAATCCTGTACAGAGTTCTCTATCGAGTTCTCTTGTGTTAACCCAATACAAGATTCATCCTCTTAACCAACTCTAAGGTTTTGAGTTTGTAACACATATAGCTTTGAAATTTTTCTATTCTTCTTTCTAATCACTCTAATAATACTCATATTTCTTAAATATTACAAATTAGATTCCAAATATGAAACTTAGCTAAAAGTTATAATACAATATTACAAATAATAGTTATATAGTTATAAAATCATAACATATATTTTAAGTTTGGATTATCAGTCACAGTCACACATTAATGTGACAAGAATAATATTATAAAATTTGTTAGATAGTCTTAGATATAAGTTTTCATGATTAGTTTATTTTTATTATTCAAAAAAACTTTGAGAACTAAAAAATAAGTCAATAAAACAGCTTACAGAGAGATGAAATTTATACAATGTTACTTTACATAATATTTAACTTTTAAGCTTATTCATTTCCATCTTTTCAAATAAATTTTAACTACTGATATACTAGCTTAAGCAATCATAATAGCATAATATCATACTAATAGCTATAGTATAGATTATATCTGGAAATTTCAGAATTACATCATAATTTGAATATTATTAGATATAGTTTACACTTGATGAAAGTTTATGAAAAATTTTATAGATGTAATTATTATCACTATATAGATAAGATAAGATTTCTTCTTTTTTTATTTTTATATTATAGCTTTAAACTCTTAATCACAGATAACTGAGCTAAGTGAGATCTCTTGGACTTATAATGGAGTTTTCAGATCAAGTACTTAAAGTTATCTATAATAGGCAAAGTATAGACCTCTGAACAGCCTTGGCTTTAAATTATATATTGTACTACTACATATTACAATTTTGAAAGAAGGTTTGAAGATGTTGGAATAGGAGTTATGTTATGGAATGCTTTGAACACTAACATTTTTCTTTTCCTTTTATCTATTTTTCTTGATTTTATATTTCTTTTCTTTTGAATTTCTTTTTCTTTTTTCTTTTATTGATAATGAAGAGGCACATGACATTGCAGTCACATGACATGTCACATAATGTGATGTTATAGGCCTAGAACATGGTAGAAGGATTTGGAAGATGATGTCAGGGCATATAGTATACACATAGTGGCCTTGAGTAAAACATGAGATAGACATAAGATAGTAGCACAGACCAACCTATAATAGTATAAATAGGACTCTAATTTAGCAGAGGCTCCTTGTCAAGTTCTCTTGTGCTTTTCTCTACTTGATTGCTTAACTGAGAGCTGTACTGCTTGTGTTGTCATTGGACTTTGTGTCTAGTGGTTGCCACAACAAGTTAGAATAATAAAAGAAAAGTGTATTATTATTAATATTAATACTAATGTTAGTTGGTTAAAAGACTAAGATAGTACAGTATAAATACTAGCTTCAAATAACAGAAATCTCTCCATCTAGTTTGAAGAAGTAATTGAATGAAGATTAAGTTGATATATACCTAGATAGATATAAAAATTAGAGATTTATTGAGAAAATTATGTTGTAGAGAATATAGTGCTCATAGATTCTAAAGATTATCTTTTCAAAAAATATACAACTTAGAATAAGTGAATACTACTTTTTAAAGAAAGGATATAGATTAGGAAATAGTAAGTACAACTTATTGCAGAGAATGATGTAACTTAGAAAAGAAGTGAGTATTATCTGTAATTAAGATAGATAATACTTAGAGTTTGACCTATGACAAACATGTTGAGAGTATAGACAAATATATATATATATATATCTTAAGAATATTTCACTTGATTCCAAGTCTAAGTATAATAGATACTAATAATACTTTCTGAATCTTATATCAAGTATTATGGTCTTGAGCTTCAAATTGATAGTTTTTGAGTTAAGTAAAGTCAAAGAACTTATATATCAGAGTTAAAGATAGTGAACTCTATTTATTTTTATTCTTTCCTTATTTCTATTTTTATTTCTTCTTATTTTCTTATTTTCAGACTTAAGATTAGAAATTAGTATAATGTTATATATGATTATATATTATAGAAAAACATAGAAGATTCTAAAATAGTGACGTTATACTATATGTTCTTTAGCATAGGCTAGATTTAGTATAACATGAACTATTAACCAAGTATATATAAGATAAATACTTTGCAACTGGAACTCTATTGAGTTCTCTTATGTTAACTAATACAAGATTCTTTTACCTTAACACTTTGAAATTTAAGTTGTAATATTGTACTTTTTAGAAATCTTAAGTATAATGAAAAATCATATACTCTTGCAAAAAAATATTAATCCTAAAGTATCTTCTAACCTATAACTTAATCTAAACAAGACTAATAGTTCTTGTTAAAGTTGAAAACAATAAACTTTATTTATTTTATTGATCAGGACTTAGGGTTAGGGTTTAGTGTGACATTACACATGTCACATAGCAGGATGTAGTATTATAATCTCAAGACTTTAGAGTGAGTCAAGAAAAGAAATCTTGTACAGGGTTTATATAAGAAAACTCAATAAAGAACTCTGTATAGGATTGTCTACCTTATATACTCAAACCTCATGGTCTGTGCCAACTACTTCTAGCCTACCCTAAACAGCCATGTATTTGTCTTAAGATCAACATATATTAAACATGCTATATAACATCTTTCTTCTAGAACCTTCTATGTTCTTTTATGTGACATATGATCATGTGACTGTTGTGTGACACCTAGTCACATCATGTGACCATTTGCAACAGTGTGACAGTAACATCATATTAACCCTGATCTTAAGTTTCAAAAATAAAAAAATAAATGAAAAGAAAAGTAAAAAAGGAAATGTTAAATGAAAAAGCTAGCATCCAAGGTTTGCAACTCTGACATGTGAAAAGGTCCATAACAATTATATTTTTTACATATTGATCTTATAGATAATATAGTTTTTAGAGTGAATTAAATTTAGTATAGCATAGACTATCAACCTAGAATATAAAGTAGACAACTTTGTACTAGAAACTCTATTAAGTTCTCTTGTGTTAACCCTAATACAAGATTCTTTTGTTGACTTAACTCTTAATCTTCAATTACAATAGTTTTATTACTACTATTACTACTACTAGCTTTTTACAACTACTATATATTATCATACTACTATTACATGCTACTGTTATACCAATTCACTTCTACCATAATATATTATTATGCTAGTATGGTTACATACTACTATCTTTAGCATACAACTATTCTATTTACAATCTCTTTATAGACAAGAATACTTTCTTACTATATTTCCAATATATATCTTACTGAAAGCTCTTATGAATAAGAAGCTTTAGCTGATCTGAAAAATAAGCTAATATCTAAAGTTATCATATCTCCTAATATAGCTACTACTTTCTAGGCCTAGACTCTTATAGAAAACAATAGTATCTGATACTACTACTAGCTTCTGCAAGTCTTAACTTGTAATAAATGTCTAATGATATTGTAAGAGACTACTAGAAACCATCAGCCAAGTATATATAGATACTTTGTAACTGAAACTCTATTGAGTTTTCCTATATTAATCAATACTACACTAAACCAAACTCTAAAGCTTTAGGAAATCCTAATTGAATAGAATAAAGTTTCTAAAGATAATAGTTATACTAAGTAC
>Ga0157358_1000146_pt1 | contig 28180 bp, 30 predicted proteins | sample AttcapACBM2_FD_111484 | JGI IMG/M metagenome (GOLD analysis project Ga0157358, IMG submission 111484) | Fungus gardens microbial communities from leaf cutter ant in Botucatu, State of São Paulo, Brazil - Atta capiguara ACBM2 | ecosystem: Host-associated > Fungi > Mycelium > Unclassified ... | reverse complement strand
CTGTAAGTTGGTGTTCATCTCGTTCAGAGAGCCTTCAGCCGTCTGAGTCAGAGAGATACCGTCGTTGGCGTTACGTGCCGCCTGAGTCAGACCTTTGATCTGAGAGTTCATGCGGTTAGCAATCGCTTCGCCTGCTGCGTCGTCTTTTGCGCTGTTGATACGCAGACCAGAAGAAAGACGCTCGATAGCGGTGCTCAGAGAAGCCTGTGATTTGTTCAGGTTGTTCTGAGTGGTCAGGGACATAATGTTAGTATTGATAACGGACATAGTCGTTTCCTTAAAATTTTTACCAGAGTTCGGATACGGCGCCAGGATGCCCGTCACCGTCTGTATTCTTTATCGTCACGCCCTGGCAAAACTTTAAAGCGACTTGCATAAAAATCTGCAAAAACTGCCGTTTAGGATAAGTCTTAACTTGTGCGAACCAACAAAAGAACCAGCCCTGAAATAGTCGACCGCCGCCGCTAAAACTTTATCCTTTTTCATTAATTAATTTCCCTCACAACAGCATTGCGGAATCAAAGGCTATCCCCCGGCCAGTAACGTCTATGCTTAATGCTCTAAAAACAGAAATAGTCCCTACCTACTTTGTCGTTCCTTTCTCTTTGCATACCGGAGGCCTGGCATGAGCAACCAAGGCAATAACAGTAAGAACCAGCCGTTTCGCCGCACCACGGGCGAAGCCAGTAACCAATATGAAAATATCCCTTTTCACCTGACGCGCCGCACGCTGCTGAAAGTAAGCGCGGCAACAGCGGCTACGGCGGCAGTTGCGCCCGGCGCGGCGCTGGGCGACAGCGAACGTCCAACCGCCCGCGCGCCGGAAATGCTGCCCCTGACGCTAAAAGTGAATGGTGAGAGCAAACAGCTTAACGTTGACACTCGTACCACGCTGCTGGATGCGCTGCGCGAGCACCTGCACCTTACCGGCACGAAAAAAGGCTGCGATCACGGTCAGTGCGGCGCCTGTACCGTGCTTGTGGATGGCCGCAGGCTGAACGCCTGCCTGACGCTGGCCGTGATGCATCAGGACGCCGAGGTCACCACGATCGAAGGTCTGGGCACGCCCGACAACCTGCATCCGATGCAGGCCGCCTTTGTGAAACATGACGGCTACCAGTGCGGCTACTGTACGCCAGGCCAGATTTGCTCGTCCGTGGCGGTGCTGAAAGAGATCGAAGCGGGCATTCCCAGCCACGTCACGCTCGATCTGGTGTCATCCCCGGAAGCGACGGCGGATGAGCTGCGGGAGCGAATGAGCGGCAATATCTGCCGCTGCGGCGCTTACTCCAATATTCTTGCCGCGATCGAAGATGTCGCCGGGAGCCAGAAAGCATGAAGGCCTTTACCTATGAGCGTGTGAAAACGCCCGCCGAGGCGGCAGCCAGCGCGCAGCGCACCCCCGGCGCTAAATTTATTGCGGGCGGCACCAACCTGCTCGACCTGATGAAACTGGAAATTGAAACGCCTTCCCATCTGATAGATGTCAATCATCTGGCGCTGGATAAAATTGAACCCACGACCGACGGCGGTTTGCGTATCGGCGCGCTGGTGCGCAATACCGATTTGGCCGCCGACGAGCGCGTCCGCCGCGATTACGCCGTGCTTTCCAGGGCGCTACTTGCCGGCGCGTCGGGCCAGCTGCGTAATCAGGCCACCACGGCCGGCAATCTTCTTCAGCGCACGCGCTGCCCCTATTTTTACGACACCAACCAGCCCTGCAATAAGCGTCTGCCTGGCAGCGGCTGCGCCGCACTGGAAGGCTTCAGCCGTCAACACGCGGTGATTGGCGCCAGCAAAGCCTGTATCGCCACCCATCCCAGCGATATGGCCGTTGCCATGCGGCTGCTGGATGCGGTGGTGGAAACGGTCAGCCCGGACGGTAGCGAACGCCGTATTCCCCTCAGCGATTTCTATCTGGCGCCGGGCGACACGCCTCACCGTGAAACCGCGCTGAAGCCGGGCGAGCTGATTGTCGCCGTTACCCTGCCCCGCCCGCTCGGCGGCACGCATATCTATCGCAAGGTGCGCGATCGCGCTTCTTACGCTTTTGCGCTGGTGTCGATTGCTGCTGTCGTGCAGCCTGATGGCACGGGGCGCGTTGCGGCTGGCGGTGTGGCGCATAAGCCCTGGCGGCAGGAAGAGGCGGATGCACAGCTGCCGCATGGCGTGCAGGCGGTTTACGATCGGCTGTTCGCCGACGCGCACCCCACCCATGAAAATGAATACAAGCTGCTCCTGGCGAAGCGCACGCTCGCCTCGGTACTGACGGAAGCGAGGGCATAAAATATGAAATTCGATAAGCCCGCAGGCGATAACCCTATCGATCAGCTGAAAGTTGTAGGGCGTCCTCACGATCGTATCGACGGCCCGATGAAAACCACGGGAACCGCGACTTACGCCTATGAATGGCACGATAAAGCGTCCAACGTGGCCTATGGCTATGTTGTCGGTGCCGCCATCGCTAAGGGGCGTATCACCTCGATGGACCTTCAGGCCGCGCAGAGCGCGCCGGGCGTGCTGGCCGTGGTCACGGCGAAAAACGCCGGCAGCCTCGGCAAGGGCGAAAAAAATACCGCCACGCTGCTGGGCGGGCCGGAGGTTGAGCACTATCACCAGGCCGTGGCGCTGGTGGTGGCGGAAACCTTTGAGCAGGCGCGCGCGGCCGCCCAGCTGGTTGACGTGCAGTATCGCCGTGAACGAGGTAGCTGGGATCTCGCTGCGGAAAAACCTGGCGTCACCGAAGCGCCGGAAGATCAGCCGGATACCCACGTCGGTGATTTCAACCAGGCCTTTTCCTCGGCGGCGCTGAAGCTTGACGCTTCCTACACCACGCCGGATCAAAGCCATATGGCGATGGAGCCGCACGCTTCTATGGCGGTCTGGGAGGGCGAAAAGCTGACCGTCTGGACCTCTAACCAGATGATTAACTGGTGCCGAACAGACTTAGCGAAAACGCTGAAGCTGCCGGAAGAGAACGTGCGCGTGATCTCGCCCTATATCGGCGGCGGCTTCGGCGGCAAACTGTTCTTACGCAGCGATGCGGTGCTGGCCGCGCTGGGCGCTCGTGCCGCAAAAAGGCCGGTAAAGGTGATGCTGCCGAGGCCGGTTATCCCTAATAACACCACGCACCGCCCGGCCACCATCCAGCATATTCGTATTGGCACTGACCAGTCTGGTCATATCACCGCTATCGCCCATGAAAGCTGGTCGGGCAACCTGCCTGGCGGCACGCCGGAGACGGCGGTGCAGCAGACCGAACTGCTTTATGCTGGCGCTAACCGTTTCACCGGCCTGCGGCTGGCGAAGCTCGATCTGCCCGAAGGCAACGCCATGCGCGCGCCGGGCGAAGCGCCGGGTCTGATGGCGCTGGAGATCGCCATTGATGAGATGGCGGAGAAAGCGGGTATCGATCCGGTGGCCTTCCGCATCCTTAACGATACCCAGGTCGATCCTGCCAATCCTGACCGCCCTTTCTCGCGTCGTCAGCTGGTTGAATGCTTGCGCACCGGCGCGGAGCGCTTCGGCTGGGACCGCCGCAACGCTACGCCCGCACAGGTAAAAGAAGGTCGCTGGCTGGTTGGAATGGGCATGGCGGCAGGCTTTCGTAATAACATGGTGATGACGTCCGGCGCACGAGTGCATCTGGATGCCAACGGCATCGTTACCGTGGAAACGGATATGACCGATATCGGCACCGGCAGCTATACCATTATTGCCCAGACGGCGGCCGAGATGGCGGGCGTGCCGCTGGAAAAAGTGGTGGTGCGGCTGGGCGACTCCAGCTTCCCGGTTTCCGCCGGTTCCGGCGGCCAGTGGGGCGCGAACAGTTCTACTGCGGGCGTTTATGCCGCCTGCGTCAAGCTGCGCGAGGCGATAGCCAACAAGCTTGGCTTCGATCCGAACACAGCGACCTTTGCCGATGAACAGGTACGCGACGGAGAGCGCAGCGCTCGTCTTGCCGATGCGGCAGCGGACGGTACGCTAACGGCGGAAGACAGCATCGAGTTTGGCGATCTGGAAAAGCAGTATCAGCAATCCACCTTCGCCGGCCACTTTGTCGAAGTAGGCGTGGACAGGGCGACCGGTGAAGTCCGGGTGCGTCGAATGCTGGCCGTGTGTGCTGCGGGCCGTATCCTTAACCCTAAAACTGCCCGTAGCCAGGTAATTGGCGCGATGACGATGGGCCTGGGCGGCGCGCTGATGGAAGAGCTGGCAGTCGATAAGCGGCTGGGCTACTTCGTCAATCACGATCTGGCGGGCTACGAAGTGCCGGTTCACGCCGACGTGCCGGAACAGGAAGTCATTTTCCTGGATGACACCGACCCCGTTTCCTCACCGATGAAGGCGAAAGGCGTGGGCGAGCTGGGCCTGTGCGGCGTCAGCGCGGCTATCGTCAACGCGGTGTATAACGCGACCGGCGTGCGGGTGCGGGATTATCCCGTTACGCTCGATAAGCTGCTCGCTTCGCTGCCGGATGTCGTTTAAGGAGGCGCTATGCTGCAACAGGCTTTCCTTAGCGACCAGGCTGCGCCAGCGAACCCGGTGCCGCAGCAGGCGCTGCTGACCGACGACAGCGCCGCTATCCTGCGCTTCGCGGTAGAAGCGTTAAAAGCGGGCGTCGCGGCGGCGCTGGTCACGCTGGTGGCGATCCGCGGCGGCGCGGCGCGTGCGCTGGGCGCGCAGATGGTGGTGCGCGAAGACGGTTTGTACTGCGGTTTTGTCTCCGGCGGCTGCGTGGAGGCCGCTGTCGCTCACGAAGCGATGGCGGTTATCGCCTGCGGCCGCGACCGTCAGGTGATGTATGGCGAAGGCTCGCCCTGGTTCGATATTGTGCTTCCCTGCGGCGGCGGCATTACGCTCAGCATCCATAAACTGCGCGGCGCGCGGCCCCTGCTGGACATGCTGAACCTGCTGGAGCAGCGTCAGCCTGCGGGGCTGCGCTACTTTCCGCAAAGCCAGCGGTTACAGAGCGACGCCTCGCTTATCCGGACGGGCTGGCACAACGATTTTTTCGCCACCGGCTATCGCCCCTGTACGCGCACCATTGTGTTTGGCCGTTCGATAGAGGCGCAGGTCACGGCCAGCCTCGCTCAGGCGGCGGGCTATGATGTGCACCTCTGCGAAGCGCTCGATCCCCAGGCTGCCGGACAGATAGATGCGCATACCGCCGTGCTGCTGCTCTGGCACGATCTGAACCGCGAGCTGCCGGTATTGCAGGCCGCCCTGACGGCCAGACCGTTTTACATTGGCGCGCTGGGCAGCCAGCGCACCCATGCCAGACGCGTGCAAAAACTCAGCGAGCTGGGCTGGCGCGATACGGATATCGCCCGCATCAAAGCGCCCATTGGGCTGTTCCCCAAAGCTCGCGATGCCAGCTCGCTGGCGCTTTCCGTTCTGGCTGATGTCGCGGCGGCCCGCCTTAGCCTGGCGGAGGATGGCTAGCCGGATTGGGCGGCTTTAAGGTACCGACAGGGCAGCCCTGTTCGGCTGCCTTAAAGTTGTTGCCAGGGTAATCCTGCCCGGCTGCCTTAAAGTGCCGATACAGTTGTTTCACCGATCCTGAAGCCCCTCGCGTTCCCCGGCGAGAAAGTCCACAAACGCGCGTAGCGGCGCGGACATAAAGCGGCTGGGGAAGTAAAGCCAGGGGCCTTCAAACGCGGTCCACCATGCCGGGAGCACCGGCAGCAGCTCGCCCGTAGCGAAATGGGGTTGCAGCCAGTTTTCAAAAGTAGCGATCACGCCTTTGCCGCTGCGTGCCAGATCGATAGCCGCGGCAGCGCCGTTAACGCCGATAGTCAAGCGTCCGACGGGATTGACGCTGACGGTTTCTCCCTCGCGTTCAAATTCCCACGGGATCAGGGCGCCGCTTGAATATTTCAGGCGAATGCAGTCATGGTCAACCAGCTCTCCAGGATGCGAAGGAGCGCTTTGTGAATCAAGGTAAGAAGGTGCGGCAGCCAGCGCCAGCCGCTGCGTTCGCGGCCCTATGGGGACAGCGATAATATCTTTTGCCAGATGCTCGCCATAACGGATACCGGCATCGCAGCCTTCAGCCGTTGCTTCAATAAGACGGTCATCCACCATGATTTCTACGTGTAAGCCCGGATGACGACTAAGAAAACGGTCCAGCAAGGGCGGTAAGATATCAACCATGACCGCGCCGGTAACGTTCAATTTAAGCGTGCCGCGCACCTCTTGCTGAGAGCTGGCAACGTCGTTAAGCACCAATCGCATTTCATCAAGCAGCGGCGTCATTCGTTCAGCCAGCGTCCGGCCTGCTTCGGTTGGCATAACGCTACGCGTGGTACGAATAAAAAGCGGCACGCCAAGCCTCACCTCCAGCGCCGTGATCCTTTCACTGACCGTGGAAGGCGACAGGCCCAGCTTTTTTGCCGCTACCCGAAAGCCCTTATCTTTAAAAACAGCGAGAAAAACCGCTAACTCATCCATTGCCCTTTCCCGTGATTGTTCGCTATTGCGATCACCTTATTCGTATTGCACCCGATTATCAAACAGCGCCGCACAGGTTATAAATCAGACAACGCACTGCTTTCCGTAACGGAAAATCAAACTGACTGGAGCCCGCATATGAAAAAAAAAAGTGTTCTTATTACCGGCGCGAACAAAAGCATCGGATTCGAAACGGCCAGACAGCTGGGCCTGCTGGGTTACAAAATTTGGCTGGGCAGCCGCGACAAAGAGCGTGGGCAAGCTGCCGTAGACAAACTTACCGGATGGGGCATCAACGCCCATTTGGTTATTATTGACGTCACCAAAACAGAAAGTATTGAGGAAGCTGTTCAGCAGGTGCTAAAGGAAGACGGGAAGCTGGATATTCTTATCAACAATGCCGGCATTTCGGGCGCGCAGCCGGTAGCCCCGAGCGCGCAAAGCATCAGCGATATTATGGCGGTATACGACACCAATGTTTTTGGCGTTATCAGGGTCACGCAGGCTTTTATTCCGCTACTTAAAGCCGCGCAGGAGGCCAGGGTTATTATGATCGGTAGCGGGCTGGGCTCGCTGACATGGGTCGCCGATCCCAGTCATCCTTATTCCCAAGTACAGGCAATGGGCTACACCAGTTCAAAAACGGCCGTTAATGCGATAACGGTCGCCTTCGCTAAAGAGCTTACCGCTTACGGTATCAGCGTGAACGCGGTCGATCCGGGCTATACCGCCACGGATTTCAACGGCCATTCCGGCCCCAGAACGGTTACCGAGGCTGCCGCCGGTATTGTCTGGCTGGCGGATCAGGCGCCTGGAGAGACCACCGCTGGCTTCTATTTCGATCAAAATCGCGCGCCGTGGTAATGCTTTAAAGCGTGTAATTATCTGAGCAGAGGTGATGCCCTCGCCTCTGCGATCGTGCCCCGCCTGACAGTATCAGCACCCCTTTTCCTAATAACAGCAAAGGCCGTTATCATGCAGGCCCTGGACAAAAAGCGTTCTGTTGATACGCTGGATAACGACCAGGCCAACCGCCTCGTTTACAGCAGGTGCTCTGATTGACCTGCCAGTCATACCCGTTCAAGGTTGTTTATAAAAAAACAAGGGACTTAAAATGAAAAACAACATCGCCTGCCTGACCCTGGCCGCCACCGCCCTGCTGGGCTGTGCGGCTATGCCTGCCGCCGCCGCGCCTTTTCCGGCCACGCCTGATTTATCGGTGCCGGTTAGCCGTTACGTGACGCAGGTAAACGCAGATAAAAGCGTGACCTTCCGCCTTTTCGCGCCGGATGCAAAGCGGGTATCAGTCATTACCGGCTCCTCCCCGGATAGCTTTGTCTCTCACGATATGAGCAAGGATAAAAGCGGCGTGTGGTCGTGGAAAAGCGGCTCGCTGGCCCCGGATTTGTACGAATACTACTTTGATGTAGACGGCTTTCGTTCTGTCGATACCGGCAGCCGTTTTCAGAAGCCGCAGCGCCAGGTCAATACCAGCCTGATCCTGGTGCCGGGCAGTATTCTGGACGATCGCGCCGTGCCGCATGGCGATCTGTTGACGATGACTTACCACTCAAAAGAGCTGCATTCAGAGCGCAGGATGTTTGTCTGGACGCCGCCGGGCTATAGCGGCAAAAGCGAACCGCTGCCGGTGCTCTATTTCTATCATGGCTTTGGCGATACCGGACTTTCCGCTATTGACCAGGGACGCCTGCCGCAAATCATGGATAACCTGCTGGCCGAAGACAAAATCAAACCGATGCTGGTCGTTGTCCCGGATACAGAAACGGATATCGCTCAGGCAATCCCGGAAAATTTCCCGCCGAAAGATCGCCGCAAAACCTTTTACCTTCTTAATGCCAAAGCCGCAGACCGCGAACTCATGCACGATATTATTCCGCTGGTCGACGCCCGATTTAACGTACGCCAGGATGCGAACGGCCGCGCGCTGGCCGGCTTATCGCAAGGCGGTTTTCAGGCTCTCTTTTCCGGCATGAACCATCTGGACAGCTTTGGCTGGCTGGCGACGCTGAGCGGCGTAACCAGCGCAACGGTGCCGGATACAGGCATTGCTCGTCAGCTCGACAGGCCCGAGGAGATTAACAGGCAGCTGCATAACTTCACCGTGGTGGTGGGCGAAAAAGATTCCGTTACCGGCCAGGATATTGCCGGGCTGAAAAACGAGCTGGAGAAAAAGCACATCAGGTTCGACTATAAAATGTATCCTGGCTTAAACCATGAGATGGATGTCTGGCGTCCGGCCTATGCCGAGTTCGTGCAGAAACTGTTTAAATAATGTTTTGCGCCTCCTTCAGGACTGGAGGGGGCGTTGGAATGATTTTGCGCCTGGTCTGTCGGCTAACGGCACCTTCATCATGTCGGGATGCAGCACTGCGCTGAGAATTTCTTTTCGTTTTCGGACAGGGATGACCGCAGATGGAAGACATTAAGAATAAGTTCACCCAGCTGTACTGACGTGGGTAGCGTCGTAGCGTTAGCGACAGTAGAAGACCCGGCATGTGAGGAACCTTCAGTTTGTAAACCGGACTTCTGGTGTGACCGGGAGCCATTCTTAATGATAAGAACCCGCAGCCGCTGACGTCACTGTTCGAAAACGTCGAAATACACAAAAGGAAATTGACTGATGCAGATACCTACGCTCATAACGGAACGTCTGTGGCTTAAACCGCTGGTTGCAGAAGATGCGCCTCAGATTCAAAAGCTCTACCCGCATTGGGAGATTGTCCGCTATATGGTCGCCTCAGTACCATGGCCTTATCCTGATAACGGCGCTGAGAATTACGTTAATAACGTTGCATTGCCCGATATGGCAAAAGGAATCGCCTGGTTCTGGACTATCAGACGTCGTGAGGCACCTGATGACCTTATGGGTTTAATTTGTCTTTATGACATTGAGGATAATAATCGTGGATTTTGGCTGGCGCCGGAGTATCAGAGGCAGGGCTATATGCGTGAGGCCAGTACTGTGGTTACAGATTATTGGTTTAATACATTAAATAAGCCGCTACTGCGAGCTCCGAAGGCTGCACTCAATAGCCGATCACAGCTTATTTCAGCCAGTAGCGGTATGCGGCTTATCAGGACGGGGAAGCAAGAATATGTCAGCGGCCTGCTTGATTCCGAACTCTGGGAAATTACCCGCAACGAGTGGAATGCCCGTCAGGTTAACTGATATTTTTTATAAATACCCGCTTTCCGCTCTAAGACGAAGAGCGCCTTTTTATCCTTGCCGGGCTGCTAAACGCCAGAAGCGGATATCGGTTGTACAGCGAGATACAATCGGGCAGCATGTCCCTCAACCGCGTGTTGCAGGGATCTGTCCTTTTTGTTTTCTGCCGATGGTTCTTCCCTGAGTGACGAGACAGCTTTGCTGGCCAAATTTGACCCTCTACGAAAATTTCCCATAGCGCTTCTACGGCCCGGGGCATCCTTGCCGCAGCCCGGAAAAGCCTCATCTCAACGAAGATCCACAGAGCGCGGTCTTTACCTGCAATCCGCTGAGTTCAGGGGAGCTTTTCAGGATAGGCTAAAATTCTATAAGGAAGAGTCAGCAAAATACCCCAGAGTTACCACACGGTTTATCAGAAAGAGGACGGGAAATGAAAATTACTGTGATTTTTGAGGATACAGGCATTGAAGAGGAGCATGATTTTGACACTAAACCTCGCGCCGGAGAGTTAGTAACTTTAGTACGCGATGGTAAGGATGCAGACTATATCGTTATAATTGAGCCTGATCCCGACCATACTCATGATAATGGGCGTGACGGATATCCTACAAAGGCCAGGGTCCGGCCGGCTTAATAAGCAATGATTTAACCGACCGCCCACCAAGGCGGTTTTTTGCATGGCCGGGAGCTAACCATCCTGACTGGCTTCGTACTGCTCATCACCCTAACCCTCCACGTAATGCCGGTATCAGACAGCATCTACCCTGCTAAAGCCGTCAAGGAGTAGATAACAGTATGATCACTGGAGTGCCAGCTATTTGTTCAGCCTGGGGTTTTCGGTTTCTAAGTAGCTGTCCAGTATTTCTTCTATCGTTTCGCCAAACAGATCGTAATCCTGCCCAAAAAACACCCGTACAAGCGTCCCGATATTTTTATAAGTTTTAGCCATTGCCAGCCTCAAAAAGGAGGATATGAAGTAATAAATATGCGAAAAAGCACGCTGCCATTTAGCAAGACGCTGAAGAAACGCTAATTTTATTAAGAAAGTGGTGTGATAATAGGAGTAAAAAAAGCATACAACTCATTGTTTTTATAAATATTTTTAAATAAACATAAAATCATGCCCCCATTAATGCCCCCTTACCAGCCAAGCATATGAATCGTATAAATTGCTCTAAAAAAAGCAAATGCCATAATGACTTTTAAAAAACATCCTTGTTTGGCTAGTAACTACCCTTTTCTGCTTCCACCAGTTGGCGGCAAGCTAGGTCGCGGTGGTGGTGATGGCGGCGTCACTTTTCCACCTCTTACATTTCTTGGCCCTGGTCCTGGCGGAGGCGGGGGTGGGGGTCTGTTGCCTGTACTCATAGAAGTCTCTCCTCTTAAAATAGCTGGCTTAAAAATTTTAAAAAATTAACATTATCAGTTGTAGATGATAATTGACAAATACTAAAACAAACAAAACCAAAAAAAGAAAGAAAAATAATTATGGTAATAAGCACTAATGACTTATATATACAATCAAGCCTCAGATCATTATTATTAGAATTAATAGTAGCGTATTTCACATAACTATCCCTCATAAAATCATTAAAATATTTATCAACCAAAGCATCTTTATCGGTATAACCATCATAAGTGGCACACAAAGTATCATGGTAGTTCTTTAACTCTTGAGCCGCGGGCATTAATTTGTCCACAAACCCATATAATGACCTTGTAAGAAAATAAAACATTAAAGAGACCGCAGCGAATGTCAGAATTATAAAAAACAAAAACAACCCGCCCCATATGGCTCGCTCATTAAGGGAGAATGATTTAACCATATATGCCCACCCCCCTAAAATAGCAGTAATTAGAGCAATTGGCAGGCTCATTCTAGATAGTAACTTCTCCCTTCTTTCAACCTCAGCCTTGTATATACTTTCATACAAAACAAGTTCATCTTTAATTATCATAAAGCTTCCTTGAAATATTTACTCAAAGCGAAAAAAGTGATTAAAAATTAGTTTATATCCTCGGCACTTCTTGATTGACCTATTACAACCAGAGTTAATAAAGCTATATGGATTAAATTAACAATAAATACAGACAGTGTTAACTTAAGCATTACAAAACCGATGCTAATCATGGAGTTAGCCACACAAAGCACGAAAGTTAACAATAAAAAAACTATACACATACCATAAAGATGATAAAAAGGTCGTATATATCCATTTACTTTCCATTTCACAAAAGAAACTTTATGGCTAATAGAAATTATATAAGCACCAATTGCCGCCACAAAACCAGTCATTGTAATACTAAAACTGCTAAGCATAGTCATTATTTCTTTTACAGAGTCACTTTTAACTGCAATAAAACTCATATCAAAGAATTGCCTGACTATCCAAAAACTAATGTATATAACAAAAACTAACAGGATGGAAATAACCCATAAGAGAAAACACGTAACATTTATTTGCCTCGCTGTAATTTTCATAAATCTTCTTTAGCTCTTGTGAAAGTCAGCTTCTTTCATCTTATCCCAATCTGAATCATTGAAAGAAGCCTTCACTCTATCAGAAAAAGAGGATACAATCCCATTCGTTGCTTCAACCACTTCCTGATTTTTGTACCTTTTCTCGACAATTTGCTCTTCCATTGTTGTCTTTAAATTCGGATTTAGGAAGTCAAACATCACACCGCTTGAATCTAGCATATACTCTTTTACATTTGATTGAAATTCATCAGCCTTAGCTTTTAGGTATACTTCTGCATAACTTTTATCGTTTTTATCTGCAAGAGAATCTAAGAGGGGTGAAATAAAATCTTTAATATTTTCCTTCCTATCCGTTCGTTTAACGATCACCTCCACAACCATGTTATCTGAAGGGCTTTTACCAAGAAAACCGCCTAAAATGCCCTTTGCTTTATTACTTTCAAGCCGAACCCTTGCACTAGTAATTAGTTTGAAGTTACTTGCGTCCCCTTTCATTACTTTATTCCTGATTGGTTTCAAATCTATAGCATACCTTTTCTTACTTTTCTTATCATTAATAATTTCATTAATAAAAAAGCATAAGTCGTCTATATCAGCACATCCGCGACCTGAGGCAAACCCAATAATAGGAAATTTAGGATCGAGATATATATACGCTACTTTTTCAAGGCTGTCAGCTCCTAAGACAGAGACCAAATCTTTAATTACACCTTGCAGCCTATCTACAGCTTTAAACCCACCTAATGGAGCCGGAGTCATAAGATAAAAAACGTTAGCATGCATTAATGGTTTAGCTAAATATAATTTTTTTATTTTATGATCCTTCGCCAGAAGGTTTTTATTTTGATACTCGCAATAATGATCAACTATAGAAGATATGTTTTCAAAAGCTGAATGACCAGTTGAAGCATCGTCAATTGAGTAAGAAAAGTAATTGACCTTCATCATTTTTCCTTTGCTGTAGTTTCGAGCTTTTAGGCCTACGCGCGCAATGCTATCCCCGCCACGCCTGCCCGCTTTATGTATCGTTTTTCATGCAGCTGCATGAACAGGCTCCGGCCGCGCCAGTACTGGTCCCGTTCATATTTTTGACCCGCATCCTGCGCATGCAAATCCATGCAGCTCTTGCATGCATCACTATTTATACTCGCCACCGTGCAGAAAATCTTTAGCTTTGCGCAAAAAAATCCCCGCCGGATGGCAGGGATTGAGTGAGGCTTTGGGTCAGTGGCGGAAGGCGCTTCCGTAGCGGCCCAGCGTCTGGGACTGGCGCTGAGGTGGCGGAGGGGGCGGATCTTCGCAGATTTCTGGCTGCGGCGGCGCGGTGATCACTCTGGTAATACTCTCGCTGGTTTTGAACGCGCACGAACAGTCCGGATTTGTGCACTGATGATAACGTTCCTTAACCTGTTCGGACATGTAGCGGCTCGATTTGGCGTGCGCCGGGCTTTTGCAGTACGGGCAGTGCATCATGCCTGGCTCTCCTTCTGCTGTTTCTCAAGCTTCATTTTACGCTCCTGTAACCGCACGTGAATGGAGCACGGACTGTTATACAGCTTCATATCCACGCCGGTCAGCGCCGGACGATAAACGCCAATCTCCGACACGACAGGCTCCGCGTCCATATCCAGCCGCGCGGCTTCCGCCTTTTCGGCCAGCGCCTTGCCGACCTCGCGGGCGAGTATGGCTTCCGGCTCCACATGCTGCGGGTCGGTATGGCGTCCCCGGTCGTTGAGCCGGAGCGACAGCAGCTTAAGGCGGACGGCGCGTACCAGCGTCGGGCTGAGGTTACGCATGGCGGCCTCCCACTGGCCCTCCACGTACTGCGTAAAGGCCGCATTGTGCGCGTTAACGTAGGCGTGACCGGTGTGCACGGCCTTTATCATCTCCCCCTCGTGCTCAAACTCCAGCTCCTCAATCAGGCCGGTGAACTCTTCGGCCAGCTCGCGGCTGACGATGCGCTGGCTGTGCTGCGCCCTCAGCTCGTCGGTAAGATTACCGCGCAGGCTGCGAAAGCGGGTGCGCCAGCTGGTTTCCGCTTCCTTCCCGTTCTCAATGGCCGCCTCGCGCTCTTTCTTGCTGCGGGCAATGGCGGCGGTGATGTCGTTAATTTTCATCATCTGCGCGGTGTGTTCGGCTCTGGCTTCGGTCAGGCGGATGACGGCGGGGCTTTTGTTCTCGCTCATGATAATTCTCTCTCTGTAAAGGATGTTTGCATTCTGCCGTGGCCCAGCGGACAACGCCTGCTTTCCCCGTCTGCTCGTGGCTCAGCAAACAAACCCGGTGGCCCGCCAGGAAAAAGGCCCGGAAGGGCGTGTTGCCCGCGTCTCTGTCGGCAGTGGGGTGTAACAGGGGTAACACGGGTTACATCGCTGTTTTAAATGGGTTTTCAGGAAATACTCCTGTGTAACATCACGGGTTACAGTGGGTAACAGATGCGGTGTTACACCTGTTACCCTTTTGTTTTTATGCGGTGTAACAGCGCCAGCGCCCGGCTGGCGCGGTTGTTACACCTGTTACCTCTGTTACCCTTAAGAAATAAGACTCACGCACCATTAGCCCGGCACCTCGCTGTTAAAGACGTAGAGCCTGCGCACGTTCATCTCTGGCGGGCGAATGCTGGTCTGTAGCTTGCCGTCGTTGGCCGCCAGCAGATATCCCTTGTCCGCACAGAGCCGGGCCACCTTGCGCGGGTCAAAGCCCCGGCAGATTTCCTTCCAGCCCGACGGCATCACGTAGAAGGTGGTGACCGTTTCGCGGCCCTGCGCGGCGTTGCCTTTCTCCACCCTGCGCCAGCCCACCATGTTGCCGGGGCGGTTGCGCTCGTCGTGCCAGTCGGCAAAGCGGCTGTACTGGTTGGCGGTGAAGAAGGTGCGCACCTGCTCCAGCGCGGCCATGTCCTCCTGGTTGGCTGTGTGTCCCCGGTCTTTCAGCCAGGCGTTCAGGCAGACCCGCGTTGCCCGCAGCGCTTCGCCCTCCGGCCAGCCGGTGATACCCATGCGCGTCGCCAGCTCCCCGGCCATCGCCACCAGGGCAAAGCGGTTGACCGCGCGCCCCACCTGATTGCCCGCGTCCTGCGGGGCCAGCGCGGCGGTGTACTCCTTCATCAGCGCCTTTGCCTGCGCCGTCAGCCCGTTGAGGTCGGCGGTCAGCGCCTTCAGCCACTCGCGGAACGGCGAGCCGTAGTAGCTGGCGGTGGCCCACTCCAGATGCTCCGCCAGCGCCTTGCCGCTCTCAAAGCCGTGCAGCTCTTCAAACACGCCGAACTTACCGGAGTCGCTGGGTATCTGTATCATCCTGACCTCCATTCCGGCGAAGGTGCGCTCGCCCGCCTTTGCGGCGTGCTCCGTCAGCGACAGCTCGCCTGTGGACAGGAACAGCAGCCGCCACTGTTTACGGGCGCGCAGCTCGCCGTCCGTTCCTGCCCGGCCCTTGCCCTGGCCGTTTGCCAGCATGTAGGCAATGTTGCCCGCCTCGCGTCCGTCCACCTCGCGGATTTCATCGAGCATCATCGCCGCGTCGTTGCGGCGGCTGGCGGAGCCTTCCAGCGAGTTGCCGGTAGCCCGCCACGTCTGCCAGTAGTCCGGGCCGCCGCATACCGAGGTGGCCGCCTTCATGGTGGTGGTCTTGCCGTCGGTGGATTCGCCCTTCAGGTGATAGCCGCCGCCGTCCATGCCAATCAGGCGCAGCAGCGGCGCGGCAAAGGCCAGGCTCACCGCAAAGGCCACGCGGGAGTTCCCGGTGCAGTAGCGGGAAACGTGCTCGCGCCACTCTTCGGTCGTACCTGCCACCCGGAAGTCGCGCCCCTGCACCGAGGTGGTCTGAAGAATGACCCCCTCCGCGTCCTCGCCGTTCACCTCATCCTGCAGGACGTAAACCTGCCCGTGCCAGCCGGTACGGCTCACGCAGGTAACGCGTCGCTCCGGCTTGCACAGCGAGATGTACTCCATCAGCCGGGCGCGGGCCTCGCCGGTGGTACTGATGTACGACAGGCCGTTAACCAGCAGCACCCGGCGCAGCTCCTCGCCGCTGCCGCTGAGCATTTCCATCGGCATCGCCCATTTACGTCGCTCGCCCCAGGTATCCTCCCACTCCAGCAGGCGGCCAAAGTTGCCGCCGTCGGCGTCGCAGGTAATGGCGGTGACGCGCAGCGGGTTGCAGATTTTCACGTTCTGGATTTCCGTTTCGCCGTTGCGCTGCACCTGCTTTTCATACCAGAGGTAATCCTGCGTCAGCCGGAACCCCTGCGGCAGTCGCGTGCGGCCCTCACCGGACATCACCAGACCGTTACGGAAGGCTTCACGGGCGCGGGTCACGCCGTGCTGGCGGTGAAAGTCGTTCCAGTCGGCGCGGATTTCGCCCGGCGGCAGCGTTACCCAGCCACTCACCGCCTTCGCCGCCTTTTCCGCAAACGCCTTGCCCGGATTCTCGCCGCCGTCCTGAAAGTCGTTGTCCCCGGCGAGGATGATTTTCACCTCCGGCCAGCGGGCGCGCAGCGCCTGCGCCACGTTAGGCAGATTTCCGGCCGACACGGCCGCCACCACGTACCCGGCGGTCAGCTGGCTCACGGTCAGCGCCGTGGCCCAGCCTTCGGTAATCACCGCCTGCACCGGCGGCTCTGCGGGCAGCGGGGCGAGCGTCACGAACGCGCCCTTCATGGTGCTGCCCGGCAGCAGGCTTTTTTCCCCGCCCGGCGCTATCAGCTGCGCGCCGGTTATCGCGCCGTCCGTGGTGATTAGCGGCAGCAGCACCGAACCCGCCGGGAACGTCGTGCCGCTGATGCGCTGCGCCTGGCCGGTCAGCGTCACCGGATGGCCGGTAAAGCCTTTCGCGGTCAGATAGTCGCTTTCGCCGGTGTGGCCTGCTGCCAGCAAGGCATTCACCGTGGCGGCCATGTCGCGCTTCGGGGCTTTTTCCCTGGCAGGCTTAACCGGCGCGTCCTGCACGTCGCGGAACGCCAGCACCTGCGCCACGGCCTGCGCCGCCTTTTTCACGCCGTCGCCCGTGACCCGTTTTACCAGGTCGAGGCCGTCGCCGTTGCCGCAGTGGCTGCAAATCCACGTCCCGCGCCCCTCCATATCGTCAAAGCGAAAGCGGTCGTCTCCGCCGCAGTGCGGGCAGGGGCCGTGCCGGCCGTTGTCCGGCACCGTAATACCCAGCAGCGGCAGGATAACCGGCCAGCGGCCCCGTGCGGCCGTGGCAATCTGTGTCACAGTCATGGCTCCCCCTTACCGGTCGTACAGCGAAATGCCGGTATCGCAAAAATCATCGAAGGCCGCCGGTAATACCTGATACAGCTCCGTCATCACCTGCACGCCGCGCGCCGTGAGTACCGGCGGCGCGGTCAGCAGCTCCGGCCTCACCATATCGCTCATGAGCGCCAGCGCGGCGGCGGCACCCTGCGCCTCGCCATATTCGTTCACCATCACGCTTTCAATGTGCAGGGCGACGGCCATTTCGATGCGCTCCACCGACAGCTTGTGCGGCCCCAGAATTTCGCTGCCGGTGTCGGCCAGCATCTTTGCCCGCCAGGCGGAAGCGATGGCGCGACGGTACAGGGCGGTGGTCAGCTCCGCCGGGAAAACCGATACGTGATGGTTCATACCTTTGCCTCCGTCAGCGGGGCACAGTGGCGCGCCACCTCTTTCAGGTCGGCGTACAGGTAGTCCATCAGCGCGGCCACGCCCGGCACGCTGCCGCCGAACGGCAGGCCATCGTTCTGCGGGTGCTGCGCAAATAGCTGTTGCAGCAGGTCGCAGGCGTCTTTGGCCCGCTCCAGCTTCTCGAATGCGTCTTCCGGCAGGCCGTAGGCGTAAAAACGGCGATTTAACGGCAAGGGGCGGCCCTGAGCAGCGTGCTGCCCGTTTGATGTGTTCATGGATAACTCCGTTACTGAATGCGGTTACGGCTTACAGAAAGCGCGAATAGTGGTCTGCGCCCTGCGTCGGGCGTGGGCTGACGTCGGCGGTACGCTGGCGAACAAGCGTCACGGACGGATGCAGGGACAGGGGGCCGGAGCCGCCTTTCCCGCCGGTAGCGTCGTTCAGCCTGCGCGGTGCCGCCGAGATACGCTGATAGCACGCCTCAAACCATGCCAGCGGGCCGGACGTCAGCTGGCCGTCGCTGTCGTGGCGATACAGCACCTCATGGCTGAACGCCGGGTTGGCGGTCGCCACGGCAAAGGGCGCGGCGGTCAGGCGGATAATACAGACCGTCCAGCCCTGCTTATGCTGCCAGCGCTCGCCGGGTTGCGGATACTCACGCATGACGACCTCCCCGGCACGGCAGACGACCGGCAAAAAACAGCACGTAATCGGCGGCCAGACGACGGCGGGCGCTGCGCTCGTCGTTTGCGGTTACCCGCAGCATCACCGGACGGCAGGAGCGCTGCGCACGGTTGATTGCGGCAAAGATCCAGGTACACTTTGATGTAGCCATTTTATTGTTCCTAAGCATATTTGGTTAGATGCCCGTTATGTGTTGCAGCACAAGCGGGCATTGTCTTTTCAGTTTCAGGCAACTACAATGGTAATTACCATGTAGGTCATCATAGATTAGGGTAATTACCATGTCAACACCACAAGAGAAACGTTCTCCTCCTTTCCAGATGCGCTTAACCGATGAGTTTCGCCAGCAGTTAGAAACTGAAATGCGCAAAGACGGTGATACCGCGCTTGCCTCATGGATAAAGCGTGTTTTGCGTAAAGAGCTACAGTCACGTGGTATTAACGCTAAAGGATAAGTAGCGCAAACTCACGCAAAACATTTTGCGGCTTTATCATGAGCCGCTCAACTCATACCTTGCTGTAGTCTTTTAGCTTTATTTCGCATGCAATCGTATTGCTGAGCTGATTTAACTTCATGACCATCGCGCCATCCATAATAATCAGCAGCACGCCAGCGAGACATACGACCGATTTTAATAGGCCGTGGAAAGCGATTTAAAGAAATAAGCCGATAAATCCATTTATCACTTAAAAGACAGTCAGCAGTAATGAACTTCATGTCAATTAAAGCATCCATAGGAGGGCGCTGGCTCATCAAAGTGTCGGGGGATAGGGGCATATCTTTCTCCGTAATGTCATGTCTACTGGCTTCAATACGAAGAATTTAATCACAGGGAAGTAAAGGCTAAAATGCGACTAAAAGGTTTTATTGAAATTTCTATTAGTCGCTAAGATTGTTACTTAAATGTTAACCCATCTTTTTTCAGGCAGCTCCGCAGAAGGCTGACCACTGTCTCATAGCTTAGTGGCGGCTCCCCTTTTTCCGGCCAAAAATCAGTAGCATGTGAAAAAAGATGTTCGGCTATCGCTGCCGGACTTTCTCTGCGTAGCTTCATATCACGATGGAATAATGAAATTACAGCCATAAGAATTTCTGTACGAGGAACGGCATGCTTCTGTTTCTGAGCATCGGATTGTGACTTATAGTTTTTCTCTGTATTTTTAGGTTTTTTATTTTCTATAACAGCATTTAAAAAATTACCAATTTGGTTTTTAGTGATCCATAAAGTATCCATCAAAAAATAATTTTCCCGCTCGTCGTAATTAACATAAAACTTCACAGGAAAATCAAGCGTGGAGCTACCGGAAATAATAAAATACTCTGGCCATTCATCTGGTTGCCCTTCATTTTTTATTAGCACATCTTTATACTCGGCATCCAAGGCAAAGTAGCCTTTTAAATGGCATTTTAAAAAGCCATAATCATCGAAATTATCGTTATCATTTTTAATTCGTAGTGAACAATGTTCGGATAAAATATAGTATCCGTTATCATTCCTCTCTAAGGAGTGAAGTTTCTTTATCAAATCTTCGTTATCAATGTCAGCTCTTAAACCGCTAGAGACATCAAGATCGTCATCATAAAATTCCATGCAAATCTCTACGTTTTTATGACGAGCAAACCATAGAAGATCTTTTACATCACAACCTAGTATTTTTGCTGCTTCATCCAATTGGTAGTAATCGCGCAAAAGTGACTCAGTATTCTTTATTTTTAAAAAATCCATTTAAACTGCCTTTAACCCTGATAAATAATCCGAATACCATTGCATCATTTCCTTTCTCCCATCAAAATATTGAGCATGATTGTAAATGCCACGAATACTATTTTTATCCAAGTGTGCAAGCTGTGTTTCAATCCATGCAGTATTAAAGCCTTGCTCATGCAAGATAGTACTCATCGTATGTCTAAAACCATGACCAGTGACGCGCCCACTGTATCCGATCCGTTTGAATATCTGGTTGATACTCGCTTCGCTCATGCATTTTCGCGTGTCATTACGCCCCGGGAACATCAATGGATATGTACCAGTTAACTCTTTAAGTTCAGTAAGATATCCTATAACCTGTTTTGACAAAGGAACGATATGCGATCGCCGCATCTTCATACGCTCTTTTGGTATCTCCCAAATCGAATTTTTAAAATCTACCTCACGCCATTCGGCTGCGCGTAATTCACCTGTGCGCAATCCTGTATGGATAAGTAAGCGAGCACCAAGTAATACAACAGGACTACCTGTATAAGCATCAAGCTCAATAAAAAATTCGGAAAGTTCATTAGATTTAAGAAAGGGGTAGTGAACGGCTTCATGTCCTTGCATGGCACTGGCGAGATCTGGGGCAGGATTATAAATAGCGCGACCAGTCACAATGGCATACCGGAACACCTCCCCACAGCGCTGACGTACTTTTTTGGCCTTTTCTGTCGCTCCCCTATTCTCGATAAGCTTGAGCACTTCAAGTAGCTCTAAGGGCTTGATATCAGCTATTGGCCGTTGGCCGATATAGGGGAAAATATCCTTTTTAAAAGCCTCCATGATGTCGGAAGCATAACCCTCTGACCATCTTGGTGACTTTACTCGGTGCCACTCCAACGCCACATCCTGAAAAGGATTGATTATCTCGTTTTCAGCTCGTAGAGCCAGCTTTTTGGCTTTCTTCACCTCACCAGGATCTTCTTGAGCGGCGAGTAGCTTTTTAGCCTCTTCTCGTTTCGCTCTGGCATCGGCGAGCGTGACGGTAGGATAAACCCCAAAAGACAGGCGCTTTTCCTTTCCCGCAAAGCGGTATTTCATACGCCAGTATCGAGAACCATTAGGTTCAATTTGTAAATACAGGCCACCGCCATCAGAGAGTTTATAGCTTTTCTCTTTTGCTTTAGCAGCGTCGACCTTTCGTGCATTTAGCATCATTGGGGGCACATTTCCTAGACCGAACAGCAGATGCCCCTGATTGTGCCCCCAAAGGGGGGTTGATTTCAATAGATTACGGTTGACGCCAGATGACTGCTTCCTAGGAAACCTTCTTGTTTATAAAGGTTTTTGTTGAGTTTAATTGACTTGAGAATACTTTAGGTTGGTGCCGATAATAGGAGTCGAACCTACGACCTTCGCATTACGAATGCGCTGCTCTACCAACTGAGCTATATCGGCTTTCAGGAGGGATACTGCGGTCACTACGTTAAAAAAAACCTGACGCGGAGTCAAGCGCCTGCGGACTAAATGATGACTTTATAATCAACAGGTAACGCTCGCCCCGTTTTTTGCCTGCTCTGCTTTTCTTACTCTCTTCTGGCCTGTCTGGCGGTTCGCCGTCTGCTCGTCCTTCCGCGTTACTTCCGCCCTTCCAACAGCATGCGCATCGCCAGGCCGGTTAACACCGTGCCCATCAGCCAGCGCTGAAGCTTTTGCCACGTTGGGCGCCGTGCCAGAAAGCCAGCAATACTGCCAGCGGCAAAGATAAGTGAGCCATTAACCAGCATACTGATTGCGATTTGGGTAAAGCCAAGCTGCAAAGACTGGGATAATACGTCGCCCTGCTCCGGCCGGATAAACTGCGGCAACAGCGTGAGGTAAATAACCGCCGCTTTAGGATTTAACAGGTTGGTCAGCAAGCCCATAGTAAACAGCTTACGGGTGCTGTCGGGCGGCAGGTCGCGCAGCGCAAAAGGCGATTTACCGCCGAAAACAGCCTGCCAGGCCATATAGAGCAGATAGCAGGCACCCGCTATGCGCAGCGCCTCATAAGCCAGCGGCACCGCCATAACCAGCGCGGTGATCCCCAGCGCGGCGCAAACCATATAGAAAATAAAACCGAGCGCCACGCCGCTCAGCGAGACAAAGCCCGCGCGGCGGCCCTGGCACAGGGAACGGGAAAGCAGATAGATCATATTCGGGCCTGGCGTCAGCACCAGCCCAAAAGCGATAGCCGCGAAGGGAAGCAGTTGGGAAAACGTAATCATCAGAACCTTCCTTTTTAGTTCAATTACTTATCTCCCTGTGGAATGTAAGCCACTTCCCTGTGGCCCACGCGATTAGCCGCGCACGGTATCATTGCCGAAAACCACCCATTTGTAGGTGGTCAGCGCCTCCAGCCCCATCGGGCCACGCGCGTGCAGCTTCTGGGTGCTGACCGCCACTTCCGCGCCCAGGCCAAATTGCCCGCCGTCGGTAAAGCGCGTGCTGGCGTTAACGTATACCGCAGAGGAATCAACCTCGTTAACAAAACGCTCTGCGTTCACAATGCTGCGCGTCAGGATCGCGTCGGAGTGCTGCGTGCCATATTCACGGATATGCGCGACAGCCTCGTCCAGTCCGTCCACCAGCTTCACGTTGAGATCCAATGCCAGCCATTCATCGCGATACTGTTCTTCCGTCACCGCGCTGACCACCGCCGGGCCTTGTTGCAGCAGCGGCAGCGAGCGCGGATCGGCGTGCAGATTAATACCTTCATCCTGCATACGCGCGCTTAGCGCAGGCAGGAACGCCTCGGCTATCGCCGTATGCACCAGCAGCGTCTCTACGGAATTACAGGCGCTGGGACGCTGTTTTTTGGCGTTAACGATCACGTTTAACGCCGCCGCAGCGTCCGCGTTACTATCGACAAAAATATGGCAAACGCCGATCCCGCCGGTGATCACCGGAATGGTCGACTGCTCGCGGCACAGCTTGTGCAGGCCAGCGCCGCCGCGCGGGATCAGCATATCGACATAGCGATCCAGCTTCAGCAGCTGGTTGACCAGCTCGCGATCCGGGCTTTCAATCGCCTGTACCGCGCCCGCCGGTAAGCCGTGCTCCTTCAGCGCGTCCTGGATCACGCGCACGGTCGCGCCATTGGTGCGATAAGTCTCTTTACCGCCGCGCAGGATCGCCGCATTGCCCGTTTTCAGGCACAGCGAGGCGACATCCACCGTCACGTTCGGACGCGCTTCATAAATCACGCCCACCACGCCCAGCGGCACGCGCCGACGTTCAATACGCAGCCCGCTGTCCAGCACGCCACCGTCCATCACTACGCCGACCGGATCAGCCAGATGGCACACCTGACGCACGTCGTTCGCAATCCCTTGCAGCCTGGCAGGATTAAGCATCAGGCGATCCAACAGCGCCTCGTTCAGGCCGTTTTTGCGGGCGTCCGCCAGGTCAAGTTCGTTAGCGGCCAGGATATCCGCGCTCTGCGCTTCCAGACGATCCGCAATGGTCATCAGGACCTGATTTTTTTGTGCGGTAGAGAGCACCGCCAGCTGGTAAGAAGCGGCTTTCGCGGCTTTACCCATTTCTTCAAGCATCTGCTGCTCCTTAACTGACGATCATATCGTCACGGTGAACCGCGACCGGGCCATATTCGTAGCCTAAAATTTCGCTGATTTGCTGGGAATGGTGCCCGGCTATCATCCGCATCGCATCGCTGTTATAGCGGCAGACGCCGTGCGCCACATCGCGCCCTTGCAGGCTGCGAATGCGGATCACCTCGCCGCGCGAGAAGTTGCCGCTGATTTCACGGATACCTTTTGGCAGCAGCGAGCTGCCGCGTTCCAGCATGGCGGCCAGCGCGCCGTCGTCGATGGTGATCTCGCCCGCCGGCGGCGCGCCGAAGATCCAGCGCTTGCGGTTCTCCAGCGGCGTTTGCAGCGCGTGGAAGCGGGTGCCGACCGGCTTGCCGTCGATCGTATCGCCAATCACGCCCGCGCGGCTGCCGGCGGCGATAATGGTATCGATACCGGCGCGGCAGGCCACGTCGGCAGCCTGAAGCTTGGTTGCCATGCCGCCGGTTCCCAGGCCGGAGACGCTGCCGCCAGCCAGCTCGCGCAGCGCATCGTCAATGCCGTGCACGTCGCGGATCAGCTCCGCCTGCGGATTATTGCGCGGATCGGCGGTAAACAGGCCGGCCTGATCGGTCAGCAGCAGCAGCTTGTCGGCCCCGGCCAGCATCGCGGCGAGCGCGGACAGGTTATCGTTGTCGCCGACTTTAATTTCTGCCGTCGCCACCGCATCGTTTTCATTGATAACCGGCACGATGTGGTTATCCAGCAAGGCCCGCAGCGTATCGCGCGCGTTCAGAAAGCGCTCGCGATCTTCCAGGTCGGCGCGCGTCAGCAGCATCTGGCCGATGTGAATGCCGTAGATGGAAAAGAGCTGCTCCCACAGCTGGATCAACCGGCTCTGCCCCACCGCAGCCAGCAGCTGCTTTGAGGCGATGGTCGGCGGCAGTTCCGGGTAGCCCAGGTGCTCACGTCCGGCGGCCATTGCGCCTGAGGTAACGATCACAATCCGGTGGCCTGCCGCGTGCTGCTGCGCGCACTGACGCACCAGTTCGACAATATGTGCCCGGTTCAGCCGACGCGATCCGCCGGTTAATACGCTGGTCCCCAGTTTAACGACCAGGGTCTGGCTGCTGCTCATTGTTTCCTGCCATAGCTTTAAAAAGGTGAAGAAGACGTTTTATCAGGTGTGGTGCCGGAAGCCAACAGCCGCCGCCCGAAAAGGCGTAAAAACACGGTGCAAGCCGCTAGTCCAGAAACGGGGAATTAACAAGAAGTGAGAATAAATGTAATAAAAGTTTCATCTCCTCAGGGTAAAACGTTCGTGCCCCGAACAACGTCATCGGGCCATTTAAAATTTTACTCATTTGGGAATAACAACAAAATGAAGAAAAGCGCACTGGCAATCCTGACCGCCGCTCTGGCTATGACCACGGCAGCCCAGGCCGCAGAAATTTATAATAAAGACGGTAATAAACTCGATTTCTACGGCAAGCTGAAAGCCATGCATTATTTAAGCGACGCGGACAGCAATGACGGCGACAAATCTTACGTACGTATTGGGTTTAAAGGCCAGACGCAGATTAACGACCTGATGTCAGGCTACGGCCAGTGGGAATATCACGTGCCGTTGAACAACGCGGAAAGCGACGGCACCACCGGCACCAAAACGCGTTTAGGCTTCGCCGGTCTGAAATTCGGCGACTACGGATCCATCGACTATGGCCGTAACTACGGCCTGATTTACGACGTGGAAGCCTATACCGATATGATGCCGGAATTTGGCGCCACCGCGTATACCAAAGCTGATAACTATATGCTGACCCGTACCAACGGCGTGGCGACTTACCGCAACACCAACTTTTTTGGTCTGGTCGACGGCCTGAAGTTCGCCTTGCAGTATCAGGGCAAAAATGAGAGCAGCAACCGCTCCAACGCCACGTCCAACGGCGACGGCATGGCGGCGTCGGTAGCCTATACGCTGATGCAGGGCCTGACGATTAACGGCGCTATCTCTTCTTCCGACCGCACCAACGGTCAGCAGGCCAGCGTTTACGGTCGCGGCGACAAGGCGGATGCCTGGGCGACCGGCCTGAAGTATGACAACAACAGCGTTTACCTGGCTGCCACCTACGCCGAAACGCGCAATATGTCGCCCATCAGCGGCACGGCACGCATTAATGACGCCAACGTTGCCGTTAACGGTTACGCTAACTATCTGCAAAATATCGAGCTGGTGGCGCAGTATCAGTTTGATAACGGCTTCCGCCCTTCTCTGGCCTATGTGCAAACCAAAGCGAAAGATATTGAGAACGGCGTGGGCGATGCGGATATTTATAAATTTGCGGACGTGGGCGCGACTTACTACTTCAATAAAAATATGTCCGCGTTTGTGGATTACAAAATCAACCTGCTGGATGACGATAATAAGCTGGCGCAGAATACCGACGATATCGTTGCGGTAGGCGTAACTTACCAGTTCTGATTTAAATGTGAGCCGCACGGATGCGGTTGTTGTGCCCCTCGTTATGTGTCTGTAAGCAAAGGCTGGCAATCGCCAGCCTTTTTTTATGGGTGCGCAGACAAAAGCGCAGGGAGCAATTAAGCGCCGCCCTGCGTTTTTTTATGCGGTCAGCTTTACCGGCTCGTCAGCGAAATCCGCAGCGGGTTTCAGACCCAGCTCCAGCTCTTCCAGCAGCGCTTTCAGGCGCACGTGGAAATTACGCAGCGTCTCTTCCAGGCGTTCGTTGTTTTCCTTTCCTTTAATTGCCGAAGGCTTCCAGTTGCCCTCTTTATCGAACAGGCCGAAGTGATACTCATAGGTGAAGTGATCTTCCTGTGCTTCCAGCTCCATCCACCAGCCCCAGAACTCACGCAGTTCCGGCGCAGGTTTCACATTGACGCAAACGGCCAGACAGTCGAAGAAGAAGCGCTCATCCACACATTTGGCCTCGCGGATATAAGGTCCTAATGTGCCGAAACGCTTCATTAAGCGGCTTTTGGGATGCCCACTCGGTAACGCCATTGTTAAAACTCCTTTGTTGAGCCCGTTAGTTTTCGCTAAGCGTTAATATTTAGCCACTCAGCGTGTTAATCGTTTAGCTAACCAGTCAACAATATCACGTAATGCTTTATCAAAGTTGCTCAATACAGGCGAAAGTGCGATTGGCATCAGCTTACCGTCGAGCGAGGAATTCACGATCAGCTTTGATTCCTCCGCCGGGCTGAAAGGATCGTTCGGCCAGTAAGCGGACAGCATCGGCGTTGGACAGCGGCGGCCCAGCAGCCCCTGGGTTTTCAGCGAGTAGCGGCTCAGCTCGACCCGCAGCGCGGAATCGGCGGCCGATGCCATGCCCAGCCGGCTGGCCAACACGTCCATATACATTTCGGGAATGCTGTCCTGCAACGCGCTATCGCACAGCAGGCTGTGTACCACCGGCCCCAGACAGGCCACGGCGCGCAGTCGAGGCGCTTCCAGCCAGGCCAGCCGCACGGCAATGTTGCCGCCAAAGCGATAGCCGAAAGCGGCCACGCGGGTATGATCGACCCAGGCAACGTTTTCCAGCTGTTTTAACACCTGCTGGTGCAGAAAACTGGAATCCTGCGTCAGCTTCCATTTTGCAGAGAAGCCGACCGAAGGCATGTCGATGGTCAGCATTGCGATGCCACGCGGCGCAAGGTAGTCGTGGAAAAGGCGATAGTGATCGGTTTGCAGTGAATCCAGGCTGCTGCACAGCAGCACCGTAGGATAAGGCGCGCGGGCTTTTTCCGGCATATGCAAAAAGCCAAAAATGGAACTGCCGCCGGGAATGGTGAACTCCAGCTCTTTCAGCTCGCCCGGCAGTCTTGAGGTGGCCTCTTCATAGGCACGATTCGCCAGCTGCTGCGCCTGATCGGCCAGCTCATCGCCTTTCAGATGCGGATAGCCCGCTACGCCGTACAGGTTAGCAGCGTGCAGCCAGCACTGGCCCGCTTCGGCATCGGTAGCCGCCGAGGCGGCTTTATCCTGCCAGCGCGCGGCCTGCTGCGACCATTCGTAGATCCAGTTGCCGCCGCGATAGCCAATCACCGTATCCAGCAGCTGTTCATCAGTGTGGTCGGCGCGGCTGCTGGCTATCCTGGCCAGCACTTCGCCAATCTCCAGCGGCGACAGTCCCCGCCACGTCCAGAGCAGACGATTAACCATCCGATACCAGCCTGCATGGCTGTCGCCTTCCAGCGCGGAATGCAGCGGCAGCGGCTTGTGATGATGCAGGCGCCGGATCAGGGAGGAGGTTTCAGGATGCTTAAAGCGGGGTTTAAAGAGTTCTTCGCTGAGATTTTTAGGCGACATAGTACGATCCTTCGACATACGGAGAATCGTCTTAGTCTATAGCAGCCTGGCGGCTGACGCGAACCGTAAAACGCGCAACGCCCGGCGGAACCGGGCGTTTTGATTGAGCTAAATCAACCTTTTACGATTGGCGGGATATACACCACGCCCATATCCCACGGCTGTTCAATCCAGGTAT
>Ga0157358_1000145_pt1 | contig 28192 bp, 20 predicted proteins | sample AttcapACBM2_FD_111484 | JGI IMG/M metagenome (GOLD analysis project Ga0157358, IMG submission 111484) | Fungus gardens microbial communities from leaf cutter ant in Botucatu, State of São Paulo, Brazil - Atta capiguara ACBM2 | ecosystem: Host-associated > Fungi > Mycelium > Unclassified ... | reverse complement strand
CCATTCTAGGCCTTCATGACATGTCATATGACTGCAGTGTTACATGCTTCTTCATCATCATCATTAATAAAAGAAAAGTAAATCCAAAGTAAAATCCAATATAAAATCCTAAAGAATATATAACTGCTTCCTTCTTTACTATATCATAACATATATCTACAATTAGTCACACAGAAGAAATTGGATTAAGTTGAATACTTATTCAGAAATGAATGCAGTTATCCATGAGAGTAAATATGCTATATCTAAGTTACATATCAAGTTGAATGCTTATTTGTAGAAGCTTGCAACTGAATGGCAGACAACAATCTTGGCTTCAACTTATATGTTGTACAGTTATAATTTCAGACAAAGTTGGAATGAAAAGATGGCAAAAGAGCTATAGTTAGAACTATGGCTATAATAATAAAGCAAACAATAGCTAAGAAGATACTATAAACATTATAGAAATAATTTCTAGATAATAGGAAGTCTAGAGTCTAGATAATAAGTTACTAGGTAATGAAATACATAAACTTGATCTGTGTATAAACATATATAGATGTGAATCATGTCTAGAACAAGTAAGAGATTTTTTCTGTATATTGAAAACAAATATCTCAGATATCTTAGAAGTTGGTCTATAACAGTATCTACTAGTTTGAAAGTGGTATGTTAAAGAGATATTTCTTTGTAATATTATCTATCTATACTTTATAATCTATATTTAAACTAGTACTTATCATAGTCTTATCATAGAGCTTTTAGACTTTGATTTTTCTTGATTTTTTTATTTTAACAATAGTAAAATATATGATTATAACATATTACATAATATGAAAAGATATAAAATTTATTAGAAAAGTAATAGCAAGAAATCATAGTAACTATATATTTTTATATTATAAGTTTAGAATAGGGTAAATTTAGGTAATTATGAATTATATATATTAGTAAATATAGTAAGAACTTCTTATTGAGTTGCTCTTGTGAAATATCACAAGATTTTCTATTGAGTAGCTATCAAGTATATAATATAATATGTTACTAGATTTTTAGACTTTAATTTCTCTTGATTTTAATTTTGATTTATTTAGTTTTATTTATTGTATGATAGATTTATATAATACAATATCACTAGCTAGATAACTATTGTATATAATTACAATTATATGTAATAGAAGTATAAATAATGTATAATATAATAAGAAACTTTTTATTGAATTTCTCTTATAATTTCTAATATAAGAGTGACTAAGCCAAACTGTTCTGTTATTATCAGAGTTTCAAATAAGAAACTTGACTTAATTTTATTTTTTCTATTTTTTCAATTTTATTTTTAGTTTTTATTTATATCATTTTAAACTTAGAGAGTAGAGTGTGATGTAATGTCATATTGTGGTCACACATGTCACATGTCACATAAAAGTTGTAAAATGCTATAAAATTAATATTATCTAATATAGTAATAATATATTAGTATTATAAAAAGTACATAGGCTTTAGAATATGTTAGTTATAATATGTACATAGTCTGTAGTATATAAAGCAGACTAGTTTATAACAGAAAATCTATTGAGTTCTTTTATATTACTCAATACAAAAGTTGTCTCTTGTTTTATTACTTAAACCTAAGTTATAACAACTAGTCAGTTTTTATATATCTTTATTTCAACTATCCTTAGGAATATTATATTATACAATCTTCTTATCTTTCTCTTACTTTATATTTATCTTCAGTATATAACTACTATGGTTAATTATTACAACTATTATATAGCTAGATTTTAGACTTCAAAAAAATATTGGCTAATTATTAAAAGACTACTTATAAATAATTGTCAGATACAGTTTATACTTGAGAACAAAAGTCTATAAAATTAGTTATAGTTTGACAAGTATAGAAACTTATTAAAAAATACAGAGTTATAAGCTGTCAGAATAATCTTAGCTTCAGCTTATATATCATGTTGTTTGTATGTAATTTGGTTACAACTTCAGAAGATGAAACAGAATTTGAGAGAGAGAGTAATAATAAAGTAAAGTATGTTGTCTTAACATTGAGATTTATTATTAATAGTAGTAGAAACTTTAATCAAAAAACTTGAAAACTTGAGTGGTACTAATCTTATATAGTCTAGTAATTATCCACAGTAAGTAAGGTCAGTATCTAAACTTGGCTCTATACTGAATAGATGTTTGATTAAAATAATCAATAGGTAAACACTAATTGAATGTAGGATTTGGATAGAAATAAATACTACTATGGAAGACCATATACTTATAGAATTTGAAGAGAAATAACATCACTATGGAAGATAAGATATTTGTAGAGTTGGACTTGAATATATGATAATTTTGTAGACTAGGCTTAAACCTATATTAATATATTACTCATTGTTTAAGTAGATAGTACATATAGTTTGTTTTCATAGTAAAAGCCTTGTACTACAAATACATTTTAATTTGTTTATATAAGATAATATTATCTCTTAAAGAAATATTTAGAGTGGAAGAGTACTAATTTGGGCTTATCTAGTATTTCTTCTAGATAATTCATTTTTAAGTACAGTTCATATTTAGATAAATGTAATCTATAGAATATATTGAAAAGTGAATAAAGTATAAGAACTTTACTTGTAATACACAGAACATGAATATTAAATGATCTTTTGCTTTAAGTTATATATTGTGTCTCTATATATACTACTATTAACATTTAGATTTGGTGATGATTTTAGTTGATTATCAAGCTGAGAAGTACAGAATATTTATCTGACTTATACTAGTATATGATATTTAAGATTGATATCTAAAGAATAGAGAGCTACCAATTATTACTTTAGTTAACTAGTATTCTTGAATGTTGTCAGAAGTTCTATGAAGACTATTGAAGATTTAGAGATAATTTTTCTTTATTTAGACTTAAACAAAGAGTCATGATATAATGTCATATGTGACAGTCACAAAGTGTTTTTAAATCAACAATTTATTACATGGGATGCAAAGGCAGATCATGGTAGCTACTTTGTAATTATGTACAGAACAAGCAAACTACATAAAGAAAGAAAAGGAGAAAGAAACAAGACTAGAAAAGGTAGAAAGGAAGGAGAAAAAGACACAAATGCTTGAAAGATTGCTTCAGAACAATTATGATTACATAATTGCATTATTGAACACAAAAGTACTGCTGTTAAACTCTAAGAAGAGGATAAAATGACTCAGAGAGTCTCTTCTTAGATTCCAATAATTGTTAAATCTTTCACACTTATGGAAAATATGATGTCTTGACTTAATAGGGTAGAGTCTGCATGAACATTTGAAATCTTCTTTCAGGAAAAAACACAGCTGTTATGATGTAGTAGAGTAGTGATATTTTTCTTTTTTCTTTTATCTATTTTTCTGGATTTTATATTGGACTTTTACTTTTCTTTTTCTTTATTTGATAATGAAGAGGTACATGACTGTGGTCACATGATATATCACATGATGTGAGGTCATAGGCCTAGGACAGACTAGAGCAGACTAGATGAGTAACATCAAGAAGTATATCAATAGCATGTCTACCTTATAGTATATATATGGTGTATTCATGGATAATGCATGGACTTTAGGATAGGGTAAATATTAAGTAGCATGGACCATGTGTAAATTATATAAATAGGATAGCAATACAGTGGGGACTTCTTATTGAGTTCTCTTGTGATCTTCACATCAATAGCCTACTAAGAGTTTTACTACCTTGTGTGATTATTGGACTTTGTATCTAGTAGTTGCCACAACAGCAGCCTATGTTTGCTGATTGGAACATGATTAACAATAGCTCTTGTTGCTCTTGCACATAAATAATTGGAATGACTAATGAATTTCAACCATGACTCTCCATTAATATAGGATGGCTTGATAAGATTGTTGTTGTTATTAACAAGCTCAAGAAACTGATATCCTTTCTGATCCAATGCTTGGAATATTATTTTCCAGTTTTGAATTCCCAAAAAGTGATTGAGTTGTCATTATTAGCAAGGAAAAACTTTCTGAGCTCTTTAGAAATGGAGGCTGAATATGTTTCAAAAGGATAAATTGATGAACCAAAGATCTTCTTTGCAGTATAGATTGAGTTTATGATGACAACAAATTTTGAAATCCTTGGTAAGTTGACAGCCTGACTAATGTCATATCTAATGGCATAGAGTTCAGCTTCTGTTGAGGTAATATTAGCTACATGATATATTGTTTTGATAATGGGTTTGTTGCAAATGTAAATATAAGTAATAGATGTGGCCACATTGTTCTTGATGCCAGTGTCAGAGATGACAAGAGTGTGTAAGTGATTTAGTGAGGACATAATAGCAATGTTATCAAGCTGATGAGAATAATTTTTAAGATTGTTACTGCTATATTTGATAAAGAATAAAAAGAAAAACAACTAGGAAAAATGTCAATAAGATGAGAACTAGGAGAGAACTCTTTATTTAGTGGATCAAAAGAAGGAAAAACTTTGTTAAAACTATTGTCCATGTCAGCAATAGTACTTTTGATATTTTCCCTTTGGTGACAGGTTAGTGAGTCTAAGGAAAGATGATGGGAATTATGGTAGTTAGTTGATCTTGATTTCCAGTAAAGAATACAAAATGTGGTTATATGGGAGTAAATGGGCTCTTAATTGAGCTCTACCACTAAGTTTGTAGAGATGAAGATTGATGGGTATAAGTCCTGCAATAGCTTCAACATCAAAGGAGAGAAAATTATGGAATGTGCCAAGAATCCAAACAGCAGCTCTTTGTTGCATTTGGTTGAGTACTCTAAGCAGATATGATAATAGTGCTTTCTTGTAAAACTATAGTTGAAAACCATATAGGGTGATAGAAAGAATTCAACTTCTGTATAAAAGTCATTTCTATTGTTGGATGAGACCTTAAGTGGAATTTCCAAGAATTTTCATGCATTTGATGGTTGAAATCACTTTGTTTGTATAAAAATTAATATGTTGATGAAACAATAGCTTTCTATCAAAGATAAATTCTAGATATCTCCATGAATATCTGGGTATCAACAAAGGACCACCAATTTCAAATAAATCAAGAAGAGGAGGATTGAAGACTCTATGCGATCTAAAAAAATGGAAGACTTCCATCTTTCCATGTTCTAATATGAGGCCAAACTTTTCTAAGAGAAAAAAGATGATATTATAGCTATAAAAAAGAAGAGAGTTTGAAATCGTCAAAGATTTACTCTGGACAATAAATAGACTATCATTGACAAAGGATAAGACAGAAACTGGAATATTTAGATTTTTTAAATGCTTTTCAAGAATATGAAAAACTAGAGAAATATATAAAGCAGATAAAATAGAGAAAAGGGCTGAGCCTTGCCCTACACTAACATTAACATTGAAAAGATGAGGAGGAAATATTGTTTCAACAATACCACATTTTCCTGCCTACTAAATAATTTGAAAAGAATTGGACAACTTTGGAATTGCACCTAGTCTTTCTAAGAATGAGCAGAAGAAGCCAATAATTTAATGATAGGAAGAATTATACAATATCAAACACCAATGTACTTGTCATATTATTTTTGATCTAATCTGAGCAGATGAAGTAAGTAAGGACAACACCAGCATTAGTAGTTGATCTTTGCTTGAGACTTCCTAACTGGCACAGATGGATAAAATTGTTCAAAATCAAGTAAAATTGGAGATGTTTGCCAATGACTTTCTCAATAAGTTTTCCTAATGTGTTAAGGAGAACTATGGGTCTAAATCACTTTAGAGAATCATTTTGATATTCTTAATCAAGTCTTTGATGAAAGATTTCTCTTTCACACTATCTTTGATAATTGAGCATTTCTTGTTGTGAATGTATTGTTTCACAATTGGTATAGTAACAGTGAGAGAGGTGTGATCCAAAGACAGTTGCTAATCAGAATGAATGATGTGGTTGTCTAATTCTTCTAAACTGTATCTAAGAAACATTAAGTCGGTGACCAAGTTTGAACTTTGATCATTGTCTGAATATTTAGTAGGAACAGAGTTAGTAGGATAAGATAATCCTAAAGAAAAAGAGTCCATAATGTCTATAAGAAAATCGCTATGAGTAGAATGATGAGAATATAATGGATCCTACAAGTTGTCTCTGATATTAAAATTACCTGTCATAATAAGAACATTGTGAATATCAACTTTGGTATCCTTAAGATACTTTAAAGCTGATTGTAATGAATCTGAATAAATATTGATCAAAAAGAAGATATCATTGTTATTGAAGAATGAGATTAGCAAAATATCTCTGTGATTAAAAATGTCTTTACAAAGAGAGAACTGAAAAGAGGAATGTTTAATGTTTACATAAGTGATAACTTTTAGATAGTCATTGATACTTGATGACATATTCACAAACATAAGCCAGTTGGGATGATTTGGTACTCTAATTAGTTCTTCCCCATCTCTATTTTTTGAGCTTGGAATGGCATGGATGGTCAACTAGAATAGTTTTTGAATAAAAACTATGTTGAATGCAAATTGAGTTTCTAAGATTGTATTGACAATGAGGTTATTCTTTTGCATATTTTGTGAGAAAATTTTGATGTCCTTAAAAATCATTGTTTATTACCATTCACAGTTGAATGAATTGATTTGTTCCTAGAATCATGAAGTTTCTAATACTTCTTCATATACTACTCTTCGTTGAAATGATGATGCCAGAATGGGCAAGTATTGGAGTCTGCTTGGTGGTCATTCTTGCAGTTAATACACTTGAATGAATGAGGGCATGGTTTGTCTTGTTTGGTTTTGGGGCAGAGAGGGTTGATCTTGAAGTTTGCCTTGCAATACCAGATGAAATGGTAGTGATGTTTGACTTTATGAAAACTATTGCACTTTAGGTATATAGCCCCTTGAAAATGGCATACAAAAGTAGTATGGTCCCACTTACAGCAATTCTTGTATTGTGGAACACCAGGATTTATATTTGCATTATGAATAGTGGCAATGAAGCTACTGACATTGAAGCAGCAGTTGATTAGCAACTTGGCTGCCAAACCACTTTGAGAGTTCCATATATCAATCTATACTATTGTCATATCAGATTTTTGGGATATCTTGACAATATATGGTTTAGACATGATTCTAATATTGTCAAAAATATGTGTTGATCTTATGAACACTTCCATCATATCAAAGTTAATAAGTATGTTTGTACCTTCCATGAGGTATGGAATACTAAATATTTTCAGATATGGCTTTGATTAAGAGAGCCACACATTTTGAATATCATTGGTATCTATGTTATTGTAATTTTTGACATAATTGTTGATGATACTGATATCTGACAAAGACACAACTTTGTTGGATGTAATAATTAGTCCATGATAATCAATGCAAATGAAGTCAATAATTAGGTCTGATTTAATGCCTTTGAGGGTTTGGTTGAGATTTGCAATATGCTCACTTGAAGCAGTCATAAATCTTTTAGCATTGTTATTGCCCATAGAAATAATGACTTGCTTGCAAGAAGGGCTCTTAGTTGTTATATTAATTTTGGGCTTTGGTTTTTTAGATTTGCTGAGGATTGACTTGTTTAGTTCTTTGATTTTCTTGTTCAAGAGCTCAGGGAAATTTTCCTTAATTTTAAGAATGTTGTTGATGCTCTTTGAGGAGACTTGTACATAAGAAAGTTGAGTCATTTCCATTGCTTTTTTATCTTTACTAGGAATGTTCTTTCTGTAAAATTTTGATTTTTCTAAAACTTTCTTCAATAGTCTTGGAGGAAGTTGAAACAGAGGTAATTTTAAGAATTTAACCAGTTTGGCAGGTGGGAATTCATTAGTCTTTTTTTTCGCTTGATATAGGCATCTTGGTGGTAAATTCATCTTTGATGAGCTCATGGAATGTCTTGTTATCTCTGTCTATCTTGAGTTGGTCCCATCCTCTCTTGAATATGGAAGAAACAAAGTTAAATGTGATTTAACCAAAACCACTTAGGAATAGAATGTCTACCTCCCTATTATTCTTCAGCTCTCTATTACTGATGAAGTCTGAAATATGCATGAGTGAGATCTTGATATTATTGACATTAATTTCTTGAGAGGTGTTTTGTTTGAACATAGAGATTGGATTAGTGTGGCCATCTTACAAATTGGAATTGCCTAGCTAAAGATTTTCATATGATAAAGAAGAAATAGCAGGTACTTGAGGATGCATATTATAAGCAAGGCCTATATAAGGTAGGGGTATGCTATCTATATTGTTAGCTAGACCATAAATTTTTGACTTCCCTCCCTTGGAAGTTATATACAATAGTTTAAAAAGTTCATCTTCAGTTTGGTTAGCCCAGTTAGAGTCAGTACTTTGGGCTTCCATGTAAGCTGAATACTCAATGGAAAATGCTTTAGAGCACTGACAACTCTCTTGATAAGTTTGTGCTAGCTATGGTGAATCTGTCTCTTGGAGCATCCATTTGTATATCCTCAGAGATACCTTTGGACTCTACTGGGTTAGACATGGCTAAAGTAGTAGTAAAAAGGTTTGTATTTGCAATTTCTCTGTTAGGTGCTACTATGTACGATAGTAGTATGAGAGAGAGAAGTAATGTGTTTGCAGTTACAAAGTCTTACAGAGATACAACACAGAGAAAGTTATAAAAGGTTTTGAAATAATGTTATATAATATGATTATAGTATATTAATCTTATAAAAAGTATCTAAACTTTGGAGTAGGTTAGTTATAGTATGTATATAGATTATAGTCTGTAGTATATAAGGTAGACTACTTTGTAATGGGAACTTGATTGAGTTCTCTTATGCTTTTCAATACAAGAGTTTGTTTTTTGTTTGACTTTTTGAACTTAAGATTCTAACAATAGAGACTATTGATTTATACTAGTGTTATATGATCATCTGGGCTCACTCTTAAATAATATACTTCTGCTGATCTATGTTTCTTAATCTCATCTAGTACTAGTCAATGTTCTATATTTTTATATTGTTTCTTATACATTTCTACTAGTATAGCTAATATCTTTATAAAACTTGTAAGAGAACCTACCACTTTGCAAAATTTAAAATCTCAAACATCACTGAATACTACTACTAAACTTTTCCATTTTTTTAAGTCAACAATTTATTATTATACAGGGCATGATAGCAGTCTGTATTTACTGAATTGTATGAGATTTGAACCCACAGCCTTGACAGCAGAAAATGGTAAGGCATAACTAATATAATAGGGAGGTTTACTACTATGCCACTACTACTTCTAGGATTTTTTCACTTTAAATTTTAAACTTTTAACCCTGCTACAAATTATTATCTTATACTTTCCACTGTTTATTAATCAGTCACTACTATTTATAGCTAATATTCTAGATACTTTTATTAGTGTGCCTGATTATCTAAATATTATTATTTCTAGATGTTAGAATACAGTTTACACATAGAGAGAAAATCTGTGGGAAAAAATATAAATAAGCAGATAAAGTGTTCAGACTTTTCAATAATATGTGAATATAGACTTCTGAATGACTTTGGCTTCAACTTATATATTATACCTTCTATAAGTTATATAATTACAATTTTAAAGAAAGAAGATAATCTAAAATAGGAGCTAGAATAAGTATGTCACCATTGGCATCAGATTTTGGTCAAATAAACAGAGTTTAATGATAAATTTTGTCAGATAACCAGGAAATGATACAATATTTGGTTAATTATTAAGCTAGTCTTAAATATAAGAAAATTTATCTAAGATAGAGTAGAATTCAAGTAGAAGTAGAATATTAGATACAGTTCACATCTTATTATCTAAGATCTAATGATAGTCTCTTGGAAGTCTAAAATGAGTTAATGAGTGTTATCCAAGAATATAGAAGGTAGGAGTCAGAACAACCTTTGGCTTTAGCTTATATGCTGTATACAGAGCTTCTACCAGTTTTATTGATCATATATTTTAGATGAGCTGCTTAGGATATGACTAGCAGATGAGTCTACTAGAAGATAGAATATGTGTCATTGCTAACATTAGAAGTAGTAATAGTTTGAGTTAATTTTTAGGATAAGGCTTACAGTGTAAATTACTAGCTTATATACTATATATACTATCTAGAATAGCTATTAAAAATGGAGACTACTAAGTATTACCCTGGTTTCTAGTAATTCTCAGATATCAGAGATTGTTAGTAGATATTGGCAATATTGTAAATTCAGATCCACCTTATAAAGGCCTAGTTACACTCCTAGGCTGGTCATTACCTAAATTAGCTTCTAATGGACTGATAACTATCTCTACCTTATTCTGATCTCTATTGTCTAGTCTATTATAGTAGTACTATAGTTATTTAGTTGTAAATATTGATCAGTCAAGTGTACAGACCATGTGCTTGGACTATTCTACTATAGTATATATAGTAGTAGTATAATAGTAAAATATCTCATCCAAATATTATCTGGAGTTCTTGGACACTTGTAACTTCTTAATATAAGACTAGTTTTCTTACAGAGATAGAAATCTATAAAGTTAATGAAAGTTCAGCAAGGACATCTGAGATAAAATAAAGATATCTTGAATATAAATAGAATTGAAAAAGACAGATACCAGATAAGATTAAACTTTATGATAGAAAATAGGTTACTCTTGGAGTTTTGATATGAGTAATAGAGTTTGGGTACTATCTTTATAGGAAAAAGTACTACTCTTAATAAGAGTATATAGCTTAGAAATATAGAAATGGTAAGTACTAAGAAAAATGCTATATGGAAATAAAGTAAGTATTATTGATATTAAAGATAGATATAACTTGATGTTTGACCTATAATACTAGTTATTCTGCCAGATTAGAATGTATTCTAAAGTATTTAGAATAATTACTATTTTTAAGAGACTTTATTCTATTCTCTTAAGTTTTTTCTAAAAATAAGTATTATATATACCTTGTTTAGATAATATACTTAGGTTTCTTCTAGAGCTTGAAAGTTAGGGCAAAAGAGGAAAAACACAGAGTTGGTGCTTTAAGCTTTAGAAAAACCTAATTATTATTGACAAATATACTAAAAAACACCACTTATCTCTAGAAAAATCTAAGAGAACAGAATGAGGTCTTTTAAATATGACAATTATCCCAAATACTCTAAAATACATTTTAATCTAGTAAAATAGTACTGACCAGGCAAGAAATAATAATATTTAGATAGTTAGTATTATAAACTTAAGTTCTAAAAGTTAGATGAAAGTTATACTATTGTATTAAGTAATATATACTTTTTATAAGGCTAACATGCTATAGTTATATTGTATAATATTATTTAGTCTAAAATATCTTATGACCTTTTCTATATTATACTTTTATTATACTTTGTAACATCTTTGACTATCACATCACACTCCCCTACCTAAGTCTAAATAAGAAGAATAGAAATAAAATAAAAAATGGAAAAAATAAAAATAAAAATAAAATAAAATAAAACCAAGTCTATTGTTCACAAATCTAATAGTTAGGCAATCTGATTGAAACATCTAGAGTATTGTCTGAAAATAGCAAATATTTATTTAATAGTATATGAGAGTACAAAATAATATGTTATGATTAGTATCTTATGTCTTATAGGTAGTTGTTTTATGAACAACATGTATTGGAGTGTGTTTTATCTATAACTTGTTATTTGCTGTGCTTTGTTGTTCTCTCATATTGTATCAGTTAGTATTTTATGTAGTAGTAGAGGCTTTCTTATGTTTTTCTTATTTCTTCCTTAAGAATGACTCATGTATTACTTATAGTCATTAGGTATATATAGCTATAAATACTATTCTGTATCTTTATGCTTTACCAATTGACTTATTCCTTGTTCTTACTCAAGTCTTTGTTTAAGTTGCAATCTAAGCTAAGTTTAAAGTTGTAACATAATAGCTAATAAGATATTAGCAGTAGTCAATATTAGAGTGCAAGAGTGGTGGATATAATGTTATGAACTCTACAGAATTGACAGTTAATAAATATTACAACATAGTAGAAATGTTGAATTTTACAAGCTTGATAATAGATATTAGAGTTGGTAGTTTTCTTATATCCATTCTCTAATTTAGAAAGCAAGTGGTATGAATCTGAATTTGATGTTTTCAAAGTCAGATACTTTAATAAACTGTAAAACTTGGGGGTTAGAATAATAAAACTCTATAACTTTATCTGATACAAATATATCTGAGATATTTTCTCAAAAGTTTTTTTTTCCAAGCTGAAACTCTTCTACTTAATGAGATACTAGTACTACTTTTTGTAATGTTAGGATTCTTTTAATCTCCTATTTTTTTTATTAATAATAATAGAGTCTGGAAACAGATTTGAATGTTTTATAGATATAGGGTTCTCAGACATAGTAGTGGGTTTGACTACATGATATAATCATCTTAGATGTAGAGAGAAGTTTTAGGTAGTATGATATGGAGTCTACTTGTTTCTCTATGATATAAGATCTAAAATAGAAATGTAACAATTTGGAAGATGGATAAGTAATATAAATATTTGAGAAGCTCAGAAACACTTTATTGTATATTATATGATTGTGTGACTGTAAATGTGACACTGGCCCTGACCCTGAGTTTCCAATAAGAAATAAATATTATTTGGACTAAATACTAAAGCAGGAGTATATTGCTAGTTGTAATAATATGTTATGTCTTTATTAATAGCAAGTTGTGCTTTCTTAAGTGTAAATTTATTTACTCTATGAATTTCAAGATATTTTCCAGCTTAGACTCCTATTGATATGGCTCAAATCCTATCTATAGAAGATATCTAGTTTTAAGAAAAAAAGAGAGTTACTGAGTTAAGGAATGTATTTGATTAACTCTGCTAATAACAAGAGGTTATACCAATTGCTCTATTTCTTGTTGATAAAAATTCAGAAATACTAATCCAGCTCTTGATTTACTTATTCTATTTGTTTATCTGACTATGGATGTCAGACTATAGAGAAAGCAATCTTAACTCCAGGAGGACAGTAGAGTTTCTTAGTAAAGAGTGTGACAAACTGCAAGCTTTTATCTGAAATGGCATAAGTAGAATGTATTAGTATTATAACTTAAGTTTCAAAGCTAAGACAAAAGTATACTTATGTTCTTGTATTAAGTAATATAAGAGAATTTAATAGAGTTCCAAGTATAATGTATCTACCTTTATATATACTAAGCTAGTAGTCTATACTATATGAATACTAACCTACTCTAAAAGCTATGTGTATTATATACTATTAATATATAGTATGATATTATACTTTTAGAATCTTCTATATTCTTTTATTGTGATATGTGATTATGTGACTATAATGTGTGACATCACATCACACTTCTTTGCCTAAGTTCAAAATAATAAAATGAAAACTAAAATAAAATAAAAAATAAAATCAAAACTAAGTCTATTATTTACAACTCTGATAGTTAGGGCAACTGAATGAAGTTTTTAGGGTTAGATAGAGTTGGCTTTAGGGAAAACCTAGGTATATTTTTTATATAATGTATCAAGTAAGGACTTACTTCTAAAAAAAACCTAAGAAAATAAGATAAGGTTTCTTGAAAGTAATAGCTGTGCTAAATACTTTAAGATACATTCCAATCTAGTAGAACAGTACTAACCAAGCAAGGAATAATAGTTTTTAGTATAAGTTTGGGTAGACTTCACTTAACTTAGACATCAAACAATGAATACTTAAGGCTGTGATACTTAATATAAGAGTAAATAATATATGGAAATAAAATAAGTTCTTACCTATGATTCTTAATATAAAAGTAAAAGATATGTAATATCTACTTAGTAATATTACCAGACAAAAAAAGAGAAAATATTGTTTGGAAAAGAAAGATAATACTAAAGAACCAGAGCTAGATATATTAAGTGGTAATTCTTAGGATTATATCAAGCTAGTTAAGTACCCTAGTAGAAATATCTAGAATAATATCCAGAAGTAACAAGCACTTATCTAACAGCAACTTGGAATATAAAGCAGTAATTACAAAGATACTGGCAATAGTTGAAGCTAGAGTGTAAAGGTGATAGAACTAGTATAATAAACTCTATGTTTTTTGTATCAGATATTAGAGCTTGTAACATGACAAAGATCACAAACTTCACATTTTTGACATTAAATATTAGAGTTTTTAATTCTTTTATAGAAAGGTTATAGAGTTTTCAAATATAGTATAAAAAGAGCCTTGTGGTATCTTTTATAATGATAGTTATATGTATCTAGACAAAATATGTCTTCTTTGACATGGAGTCCATTACTGTTATTACTATATCAAACTCTGACAGCTTTAGAAGTTCTATAACTAAGTCTAAACTTATAGTATTCTATTTTATATTTAATATAGCTAGCAGGTATAGCTCTCTGAGTAGTAACTCCCAGATAGGCTTAGTCTGCAAATAGAAATTACAGATGCTGACATTTGAAATATGTTGATAGAGATTACAGATATCATATATATAGATTTTCCACAAAAGAAAAGCAATCAATTAGCTTCAAATCACTTCAAAGAATATAAAGACTTGATGGATACCTATTAGAGTTCTTTGCAGACCCAGCCACTAGTTCTTCTTAATAATCCAGTTGGTTACTGTATTGGATGTCTATAAGAATACTATATTTCTCACTTTCAAAGAACAAGCCTTTAATTACCTAAACTGTTAAAAACTTTATTTTGAGAGCTCAGATTATTGCTAGCATTTTCTTGTCATGTATCTTGTAGTTGTGCTTAACTAAAAAGAGAGACTTGCACAAGACTGCTACTAGGTACTACTTACTATCTTTTCTTGATGTCTAGAACAGAACCACTTCTATTATAAAGTTTAAGCTATCCACTTCTATCTAAAACAGAATAGAAGTATTAAAGAAGACTAGGAGAGATGCAGAGGTTATAACTAGCTTCAGTAGATTGTAAGTATCTTATTAGTTTGTATAAAATATCTAATAGAAACTGTTGCTATCAGTGATATTAGATATGGTTTATACCTTATTATCCAAGATTGTTAGATATGATTCATGCCTCATTATCTGAGATTTAATAAAGCATCTTGGAAGTCTAAATAAGTTATTAGTATATTATTTGAGAACATGGAAGACAGAGTTGGAACAATCTTTAGCTTCAACTTATGTGCTATATCTCTACTAGTTACTTTTACACCATAAAATGCTTTTCTGCAAAAACAAGTAATCTCATAAGGTTTTTAAGCATATAAGATCTTATTAAAGATATTAAAAAGAAGATCTTACACTTCTAGATGATGTCTCAGGCTCTCTTGATCAGATACCAACTAGAGAGATAGTATAGTAGCTGTTAAATAAATTAGACTTCAGATTTAGAGCCTATTAGAACAGACTTAGTAGAGTATTGTGAAATGTTGAGCTATCTGCTGTTCCAGCTTGTATGCGTATAAAAACCACTTGGTGATAATAGAAACATGCTATAATACTGTTCTCTAAAAAACTATAGAAAAAGTAATGTTATCTACTTGAGAACTAGCTATGAAAAATGTGTACTTGTAGAAGCCCTTTACCAAGTGACAAATGTTTAGAAGATCAAATAAGACAGGAATGTTATGACTCAAAAACCTTAGAGTTGATCAATGAATAGAATCTTGTATTAGGGTTAATATAAGAGAACTTAATAAAGAGTTTAGTATAGGATTGTTTATCTTATATATCTCAGACTACTGGTCTGTGCACTACTTTAGCCTACCCTAAATAACCATGTATCTACCTTAAAGTTATCATATGTATAATATATAATATGACATCATTTCTTCCAGAATCTTCTACTGTTTTCTATTATAACATATGATTATGTGATAGTGTGATCTATGACCTTCCACTGATCTCTAACTCTAGGTCCAAAAATAGAATAGACTAAAAGAAAAAGAAAAGAAAAGAAAAGAGAAGCCAATAAGATAGAGTCTGATCTTTATGTTTCTAATAAGGAATATACTAGATTGGAACATAGTAGAGTCTAGAATAGAAGAATGAGATAGAGTAGCCATAGAGATAAAACAGGGGAGAATAAATTAGATTCTAGTATGTAGAGATTGATCATCAGATCAAGATTGGTTTGTAAATGAAGAATAGATCCTATATTCTCAAAACTTTCAAGAGTTATATTATAATTTTGGTTTCTATTCTCTAGTTATATTTTCTATATTTTTAAAATAATACATAAGCTATGAGTGGAGAAAAGTAAGAAAAGAGGAGAACTTCCATCCAAATATCCCCACTCAAGAGCAGTTTAGTTGCTATTTCTTAAGTGAGTATTATTAGTATCTTCTATCACTTTTGGGAAAGTTTTGGAGAGTTCTAGCAGCCTGGGAAAGATTGGCAAGGTGAGTATTAGTTGGTATCATCAGTTATAAGATTTGACTTTGAGAGGTTTCTTCTGGGTATATCATCTGGGATAAATAGTGTTGTAGTAAGCTCTCAAGAAGCTATTCAATTTATTTGCTAGATTTTACAAAGAAGCTTATTACATAGTGGAAGATTCACTGTTTAGGAGTGTACTAGCAAGGGAATGTTCTTCATCTATTCCTTTTCACAATTGTTCTAATAATATCTTTTTGTATTTACAAGTATCTTTATAAGGTTTTTATGCATTCTTTTCTGCTATTATATTCTTATTTCTATTTCTTTTATATGTTTCTAACACTGATGTTGTTTCCTCTGAGTTCTTTAGTATACATTTAAGGGCTAGTGTTGCATAGTTCTTGTTATACCCTAGCATAACCTCTTTTCTTCTTGACTTCTATTATTATACTAGTTGTATATTTTAGAAGTAGATTTGGAGAACTTATTAGGTTAGAACTACTGGAAAATAACAAAGTATATCATTGCCAATACTAGAAAAGGGTGTTAGTTTTAGTTAATTTTCAGAATGAGACTAGCATAGTATAAGCTACTAGTTTATATACTAGGTAGTTTACCTAAAGTAACTATCTAGAATAAAGACTGCTAAGTAAGTTACTCTGATACTAGTGATTTTTAGATACTAGAAATAGAGTCCATAGAGTTTGGAAAGAACCAGTAAGAATATCCAAGAGAGAATAGAGAGAGTTAATCTGCACTAAAAAAGTTTAGAAATTATGGATGAGAGAGTAAGAGTTATTTGTGGTTATAATATAAATGGCCAGAACTGTATGTGATAAAGATCCAATAAGATCTCTCAGAAGTGTAAATAAGTTATTATGTGTTATCTGAGAATGTGAAAGATAATGTTATATAGAAGATACTTTTTCATAAAAGAATATATTTTCATAGTTTTAAGTATATAAAATCTCTTTGAAGATATTAGTGAGAAGACTTTATACTCATAAATAATGTCTCAGGCTCTCTTAAGTGAACACTCACTTGAGAGACAGCAGAACAGCTATTAATAAAACTAGATTTTGGAAAGATGAGATCTTTAGAGATAAGAAATACCATTGTATTTGTGAAAGATTAGTTACAAAGTATAAGCACTTACAGAACACTTTGCATAATTATAAGATAAAAACATGTTTGATTAGAAGCTGATGGAGTCTAGAATGGATTTGCTAGTAAAGATAATCTATAGAAACAGTAAAGTATTAGAGTTGTAAATGTTGGATTTGATATTTTTTATTTTTATTTTTATTTTATCTTTGAACTCAGGGTTAGAGTTTAGTATGATATCATATGTGACTATTGTGATAGTCACACACTATGACAAAAAAATTACACATCAAGTTATATAAATCACAGTTATATAATCATATAACATATAGAAGAACATAGAAGATTTTAGAAAATAATATCATACTACATGTCAATAGCATATAATACACATACTCTTTAGAGTAGGCTAGGTTTAATATAGTATAGACCAACGGCCCAGCATATATAAGATAAATACATTGTATTCTATTGAGTTTCCTTATGTTAATTCTAATATAAGATTCTTTTATTGACTTAAACACTTTGAGTTTTTAATTATAACATTAGAACTCAATAGTTATTCTTGAAACTGCTTAACTTAGGGCCAATAAAACCTAGTATCAGTTTTTTAGCCTAGTAACAATGTTTATCTTAACTTTATTTATAATTTTGTATAGAATACTTCTACTATAGGTCCACTTGTAACTTGTTCATACAGAGCAGTAGAATTGCCTATTAAGGAGTGTCTAGCTTAGAGATTTCCTTCTTAGAGATACTGATATAACAGTTTGATTAGAATAGTAGTTAGTAGAATAGTAGAATAAGTAGTCAGTAGATGATATGAAGTAGACAAGAAGAGTGTTAATAGCACTTATCAAGATGTTTGAAGAAGTTTCAGCAGAGTTTGATTTCAATTATCTAACTTTGACTTGGGTCAATACAACTTAGTCAAAAAAATATTAATTTTATTACAATAAAAAAATAAGCAAATTGTGAGGATGTAGAAGCAGTTGATGATATTGAGGAAAGAAGCTGAACCAAAGCACAGCAATAAGTCTCAAGTAGAAATAGCTATACTATTTTTGTCTAATAGAGAAGCTAGCAAAGTTGGAGGTTTTGTAATGGCATGCAAGTTGTATGTAAGGATGAGAATGAAGGAAATAATAGTGGAAAAACAGATACAGTAGATACTGATATATGTGTAAGGAGGGGCAGCTAATATTTGGAAATAAAATATAATGGAGAATTTGGGAACAGAGATATTAGAGTTTGAGACAGTGGGGAAGTTGTTAGAAAAAATAAAAAAAGAGCTTGAAGAAGAAGAAAACAAAGAGTCAAAGAAGATAGCAGAATTAAAGGAAGTTGAGCAAGGATTACAAACTATGGATAAATATATTCAGATATTTAAGAAAGTAGCAAGAGGTAACAGTTATAAAGAGAGACTATTAGTGGAAGAGTTTAAGAGATAGATAGATAGAAAGATAAATAGAGAATATATAATGTAGGAGAGAAAATATTTTGGATGTGAAGAATCAAGACATATTGCAAGAAATTGTAGAATGAGGAAGATAAAAGAGGTTGCAATACAGAAATCTTCAAATAGGTTTGAAGTATTGACAAGCAGGATGATGAAGATAGATACTGAATGAAGGTAAAGTAAAAAAAGACAGGAAAATGATTTTGAGGGAAGAAAAAGCAAGAAAAAGAAGAAAGAAGAGAAAAAAAAAGAAAAAGAAGAGACTAGTGGATATAAGTATCACAAATAAGATACAATAAAGTTTGTGACAATAAGAAAGATAGAAGAAGGAGAATCATTAAGGGATATTACTATAAAAATGGGATTAGAGAGGATAAATATGTAGAAATTACTGTGGAAGTATTATTGGATAGTGGAGTAATGAGATTGGTGATAAGTTTGAAATTTGCAAAAAAGTAAGGATTTAAACTGAAAAAAAATCAAGAAGCCTATTTATATAAGAAAGTTAGGCAATTTTTTCAACAAGAAGAGATCTATTAAGTATATAGTAGAGGTAAATATTTATTACTGGAGACATAGAGAGAGAACAGAAACAGATATGATAAAAGGGAAAGTGATTTTGAGAATGCTGTGGGTTGCACACCACAACTCTGAGATTGACTGAAGAATAGGGGAGGTAAAGATGACAAGATATCCAGAAGAGTGTGTAAATAATAGAGGCCAAAGCAGGGGAAACCAGGATAGTAGAAACAGAAGAAAAAGGCAAGAAATAAGGAAAGAAGAAGAAGATAAAATCAAAAAAGAGAAGATAATAGAGATAAAGAAAGTAGCAGAAGAGTGGGTAATCTGGGATAAAGAGGAAGAACCAATAAAATTGTAGAAAGAAGCCAAGAAATTGATTTTTATAAGGTTTCATAAATAGATCTATGTCTTTGGAAAGAAAGCAAGTGAGAGAATGCTAGTAAAAAAGATGTGTGATCATATAATTGAGTTGAAGGAAGAATTTATACTGAAGAAGAGAAAAATTTACCTGTTGTTAAGGAAAGAGAGAAGAGTGTTGTCAATAGAGTGTAGTGATGAATGGTGGAGGCCAGTAACATATCTCTTAAAATCTCTCAATGAGATAGAGAGAAATTATGAGATATATGATAAGAAGATGTTGGTAGTTATTAGAGAATTAGAGAATTGAAGACATTTATTAGAAGGTATTAAATTTAGGTTCAAGGTCTAAACCTATCAAGATTTGATTTTACTTTGAAACATGTTCCAGGAACAAAAATGGAAATAGTAGATAGATTAAGCAGAAAACCAGATTGGAATGTTGAAATGGAGAATACTAATGAAAATCAAAAATTGATGAAAGAGAAATGGATAAGAGAAATGACAGAGATAGTAGTAAAAGGACTAGAGACATTGTTAGTAGAAAATATAAAAGAGCAAGAGGAAAAGATGAAGAAGTAGTGAAAGTAGTAGAAGAAATGAAGAAAGCAAGAGTTAGAACATTAAGAGGAGATGAGTGGAAAATAGAGAGAGAGTTAGTGTTGAAAGAAGGGAAGTGTATGTACTAAAGGATGAGAAGCTGAGATTAGAGGTTATCCAATCACACTATGATATCCTGGTAGCAGGATATGGAGAAAGATAGAAGATAACAGAGTTAGTAACAAGAAACTACTGGTGGTTAGAAATAATAAAGGATATTGGAAAATATGTGAATGGATGTGATTTATGCCAGAGGATGATGAATAGAACAAAGACACAAGTAGGAAAGTTGACAATGAATGAGATACTGGAGAAATTAGAGATATACTTAATAGTGAACTTTATTATGAAGTTACCATTAGTAGCAGGGAAGAATACAATATTGGTGGTATGTGATCAGTTGTCAAAGATGGCATATTTTGTGGCAATGATAGAAGAGACATCAGCAGAAAGACTAGCATGGTTGTTTAAAGATAATATGTGGAAGTTGTATAGATTATTAGAGAGTGTGATATTGTATGGAGGGCCATAGTTCATAGTAGAGTTAATGAAGGAGTTAAATAGAATGTTAGAAATTGAGACAAGGTTGTTAATAGCATTCCACCTACAGATGGATAGGCAAACAGAATAAATAAATCAAGAGTTGAATAGTACTTGAAGTTTTTTATGAAAAATAAATAGAGGAATTGGTTGGAGTAGTTAGCAATAGCAGATGTCAGAGTCAAAGATAGTAAAATTTATTTATTTTCATTTATTTTCCCATTTTCATTTTTATTTCCATTTATATTATCATTTTGAACTTAAGATTAGAGATTAGTATACTATCACATATTAAGTTATACATATTACAGTTACAAGTTATACAATCATGTATCACATAGAAAAATATAAAAGGTTCTGGAATAATGATGTTACACCATATTTTTATACCAGAAAATAGTTTTCTATAAAAACAAGTACTCTTATATATTATGAACTTAAGACTTTAGAGATGGTTAAAAAAAGGAACCTTGTATAGGGTTTATATAAGAGAACTTGATGGAGTTCTAAGTACAAACTAGTCTATCTTATATATACCACAGACTGTGGTCTGTACACACACTACAATTATTCTATCCTAAAGGTATATGTACTTTTCACAAGGTTATCATATTGTTGTCATGCAGTATAACATCATTTGTTCTAGAACCTTCTATGACCTTCTCTGTATTATGTGATTATATGGAAATTGTGACATTGACCTGTAACATCATACTAACCCTAACTCTAAGTCCTTAAATAAGAAATAAATGGAAAATAAAAGTTAAAATAAAAGTTAAAATAAAAGTAAACCAAGTTTAATGTTCACAATTCTAATATCATAAGGTTTTTAAGTATATAGGACTTCTTTGAAAATATTAGCAAAAATATTTTACACTCATAAATAATGTTTCAGATTTTCTCAAGTAAACACCAGCTTAAGATTAATTAAACCAAATCTTGAAAAGAAGAGATTTTAGAGATAAGAAATATCACTTATAAATAACTAGCTACAAAGTATACATACTTACAAGAGTAGCTTACAAGGTTACAAACATTTGAATAGTTGAATAAGGCAGGAATATGTTAAATCAGAAGCTGATAGAGTCTAGAATGATAAAGCAAGTAGGAATGATTATGGAAATAGTAAAAGAGAAATGGAATAGGCTCTTACAAGTAGGAATCAATTATTAGATTCATGTTGGATTACAAATGAAGAGATAGTCATATGCTTGTAAGATCTCAGAGAGCTTCATTATAGTTTTGGTTTTTATTCTCTAGATCTATTCTCTGTATTTTTAGACTAATACATAAGCTATGAGTAGAGGAGAGTAAAAGAAAGAACCTTTATCCAAATATTTCTACTATTAAGACCTAAGTTGAAAAGTGAGAGTAAAAAAATAACCTTATATAGGGTTTATACAAGAGAACTCAATAGAGTCTTTAAGTATAATATATTCTACTTATATATGCTGGGCTGTTAGTCTATGCTATACTAAACCTAGCTTACCTTAAAGAACATATATATTATATTTGTTCTAGAATCTTTTGTATTCTTTTGTAATACATGATCATGATCATGTGATATGTGACAGATGTGTAACTTCATACTAAACCCTAACCTTAGATTAAAAGAAAATAAAAGTAAAAATACAATAAAATAGAGTTTATTGTCCACAACTCTGACTTGAAAGCAGTTTTAACTTATATTCTATTAAGTGAGCATTACAAGTACCTGATATCACTTTGAGATGAGTTTTAGAGAGTTCTAGCAATCTAGAAAAGACTAGTAAGATGAGTATCAGTTAATATTTTCAGCTATAAGATTTAACATGAGAGATGTCTTTGAAATGTATTACCTAGGATAGATAATGTTATTAGAGGCTCTTAAGAAGCTTTGCAATATATTTACTAAATTTTCTGAAGAAGCTTATTATGCAGTGTAAGATTCACTATTTAGAAGTGTATTACTAAGGAAAATCATTCATAAGCAGATGTTACTTGTATATTTCTTTTAATATTCTTTCCAATTTCATTCTTTTGTATTCATGAGAGCTCTTTTAAGAGTTTTATGTGTTCTAATCTTATTCTATATTATTGTTTCTACATCTTCTCCTGATTTCTGAAGCTAATATCATCTGCTTTGAATTTTTTAGTGTGTAGTTAAAGGCTAATATTGCATAGTTCTTGTTGTACTCTAGTATAAACTTTTTTCTGCTTGATCACTGTTAACATGTTAATAGCATGTAATATATATGATCTTTAGGGTAGGCTAAAAACTCATGTAGCATAAACCATTAGTCTAGCATATATAAGATAGATACATTATATTAGAAACTCTATTGAGTTCTCTTGTGTTAATGTTAAGCATGGTTCACACTAGGGGTAAAAGTTTGTGTGATTTGCTCAGAGATATGAACTTGTAGAATGACCTTGGCTTCAGCTTATATGTTATGCCATCTGTCTGTCACATGGTCACAATTTCAGATAGAAGGATAAAGTCTGAGATGGAAGTGAGTGCTGATTGGTGTGTTGCTATTGAATATTGGAGATTAAGCTTGATAAGAATTATCTTTGTCAATTATCAGACTAGCAAATTACAGTATAACTATTAGTTTTATATACAAAGAGATAACATAGGAAATGCTCAGAGTTTCAGTAGTATAGCCCCTATTACCCCAAGCAGAGGTTTCAGTGTTGAGACACTGATAGGAGTATGACTCTGTTATGAAAGACTAAGTTAAATAGGAGTATTCCCATCATGGAAGATGGAATACTCAGATAGTGATATCATTGCTATGAGATGTATTACAAGAAATATGGCTGTTGTGGAAGATAGACTTGTATAATAGACATTGGGAAAGTAGTATCACTATGGAGATGTATTTTCTGGATAGGTGGACTTGGCATATAATAGTATTCTTCTCTAAGGACTGAGCCTTTGAAGTTCTATTGAGTTTATTCAAAGAATTCTGTGATAGTGCCTGAGTTGACAATATATAAACAGAAAAGAAAAGTTTTTGTCTTTTTTTTTGTATCACCATGTTATCTCCCATTTTCTCTGATATTTCCCAATACAATGTTGATATGCTTGAGAAGCAGCATCATAAAATGTAAAGAAAGTATGAGGAGAAACAATGATTCCAAGCCTACTTGGAAGAGGTGGCAGAAGCCTACCATGTTGAGCATGCTGCTCAGAAGACAAGAAAGGTAGTAGAGGCTAAGGCTAGAGAAAAAGCCAAGAAGCAAAGGATTTCAGAAGAGGAGGAGAAAAAGAAATGGATAGAGTATATCTAGCAACTTCAGGATAAGATACTGATAAAGAATGCTGCTCTCTTGAAGGATACTGAAGAATCTCAGATTACAGGATCTAAGTATTAGGAGGCCACCTCAGAAGATAAGGAAGAGTGACAGTTCTCCAATAAAGCTAAAGAGAAGCAACCAGGGAAGTACTGTGGAGATGCTAAGATCAAGATAGTGAGTGTCAACCTCTGTAAGAGATGTATGCATACTAGGCAAGATTGTCTAGTATACAATTCAAGGTAAGTAAAGAAATTTCTTTTTTGTTTTTTCACTACTAATAGTGATTTTTTCATAGTCATTCCCTCATTTATGCCAGATACATTGCTATCAAGCAGTGGTATATTCCCCATATTAACACCAACTTTCCAGCCATAATTCTTACTTATAGCAGAGTTTTAAGTGCTATTGAAAAAGCACTCTAAAAACTTATGGAGGAGTACTAAGATGTTAGAAAATCCCTCCAAAACTTGATGGAGGGTTAGGAGAGAAACATAGTCTAGTTAGCAAGAATTAGAACTGCAGTCAAATAGAGGTGGGATTTAAAAAAGGGTCTACAGAGTAATAGAAAGGAGAATGAGGATGAAGAAGATAGAGATGAGAAAGAGAGGTCTGAGGATGGCCCCAGAGAAAGTCAGGAGGAGGTAGAAGGGAAAACTCTGTTATTTGCTTCCTACTAGAGTTATTTTTATTTTTTATATTATTTTAAATTTTATTTCCTTGGTTTTGATATATCTATACTGTGTGAGTAAGAAAGTTAAGAGATAGAAATGAAATAAAAGTCTGAAAAGTTGAAAAGAAACCCTATAAAAGTATATAAAAGCTGGAGTTAAATGAAAAAGTAAATATAATAAAAAGAATCTCTATTGAAAGTGCATAGAGGTAGAGGACAAATGTAATAGTGTGATTATGACAAAGAGAGTGGACTAGACTTAGTGGGGTATATGATATGGAAATCAGACACTAAGTCAGTAACATGAGTGAGTTCAGATATGGAGATCTACTTGAATTTGTCTTTAATGTTTTCATATTCTAGCCAGATCATCTTATACAGAAGTTTGCATGCCTATTTGTAATTGATTTTGGAGTCTACTATCTAAGAAATTTCATACTCAGGCTTCCCATTGATTATAACTAGAGTGGAAACTGATTATATTATTTTGGGGAAATAATTGGACATGGTGGGTTCAAGCATGAATATATGGAAAACTAGGTGGACAGAGTATATAGACTCTAGAAGATAAAGAGTAAATGATAGAGTACTAGGCTGGACAATGATTTTGTAGGGTCCAAGATATTTTTTGAAAAGGATTTTTAGAGGCCAAGTGATTCTAAAGAACTGAGCCTTAACAAAGACTTTGTTACCTACTTTGAAATTAGGAGTGGGGAAATATTACACATCAGCAGATTTCTAATAATGCTATTAGGCCATGGAGATATCAGCTTTGAGGGTACTCTGTAACTCATCAAGATTTACAGTGAAGTTGCAGACTTGGAAGGAAGCAATATTATATTCAGGGTAAATAGTGATGTTTGGATAATATCCCTTATTAGCAAAGAATAGAGAAATACTGGTAGTAGCACTTGGAGCATTGTTGTAAGAGAAGTCCACAAGAGATAGGAGTTTAGACCAGTTGTTTTGCTAGTAATTATAATATATACAAAGGTATTGTTTGAGAGTCTAATTTATATATTCAGTTTGTCCATTATCTTTGGGGTGATAACCTAAAATGAAGTGAAGCTGCATGTTTAGAGCAGTGCCTAAAGAATAGAAGAAGTTCAACACAAACTCTAAGTCTCTATCAAAGATGACATGGGAAGGAACATCATGTTTGGAAAAAATATAGAGAACAAACAGATATACTAAGTCTGCAAATTTGATGATATGATGGACAGAAATAAAGATTATCTGCTTGGTGAGCTAGTTGACTATAACCAAAATAGTATCAAACCCAGAAGATAATGAGAGTTTCTTAATAAAGTTGATAGAAATGAAATTCCATGGTTATTTGGGAATAGAAAGTTGTTTGAGAGATCTATGGGACTTGTGACATTGTAGCTTAGATTACATACAAGTAACACAGAACTTGCAGAATTGTTGTACATTAGCACAAAGACTGGGCCAGAAATATCCGTGGAAAACTAGTTTCAGTGTTTTGTTTTGACTGAAATATTCAGCAAGGATATAATCTGGAGAACACATATGTGGAAATTACTAGCAAATAGTACATAGATTCTGTTGTCAAGGAGGAGAAGACTGTTTTGGTCTATAAACCATTGGCTATCTGCAGAAATGTGTTTTGTTACAATTGGGTCACTAGGAAGAGCTAAAAGAATGTTTCAATACAGAGTGTTCAAATCAATAATTGTAGTTGCATGGAGAGAGAGAAAGAGGAGGACAGTAGTTTGTGTAGAGGCTACAATTTGCTGTTGGATGAAGATTGGTTTGAAGTTATGAGGGTTGACTGTGGTATAGCCAGTATTTCTCTTTTCAGGATAGACATCCTACTATTTAGTGAGAGAATCCAGTTTGATGCCAAGACAGCTAGAATAGAACCTGATGATAAGGTTGAACTGTGAAAGATACTTGGACTACCACACTTGTCTCTGGGTCAATATTTTGGTAGTAGAAAAATACTCAAGGTTTTTGTGATCTATAACAATGTTAATAAGATAGGCTAGACCTTCTAGATAGTGTCACTGAATTTTGAAAGCTTCAAAAATAGCAAGCAATTCCTTGTCATATATGTTATAGTTCAACTTCACTGCAGTAAAAGTGCAGAAGTGAAAGACAACCAGATGAACTTCATTTTCTTTGTTAACAATGGAAAGAATTGCAGTAAGAATATAGTCCAAATTATTGGTTTCCATAATGAGTTGAGCATCAGGAATCCAATAAGTAAGAATGGGAGTGGAGGTGAATGCTTTCTTGAGAGACCTGAAAGCATTATGACAGAAGGAGTTGAACTTCCAGGGAATGTCCTTCTAGGTGAGGTATATCAATGAAATGATAATATCTGAGTAGTTGAAGATAAACCAGCAATAGAAATTTGCAAAACCTAAAAAGAATTGAATATTCTTGACTTTTTTAGGCTTCAGCCAGTCTTGAATAATCTTCACTTTGTCATTGGACATGGTGAGACCAGAAGGAGAAAGAATATATTTTAGGTACTTTACTGACTTGGAGTGGAATTTATATTTCTCTACTTTAATATAAAGACTAGTCTTACAGAGACACTTGAGTATTTCTTTAACATGCTGGTAATATTCAGATATATTGTTTGAGTAGATGAGTATATCATTCAGATAGATCACAACATAGATATCTAAAAGGTCAGAGAAAATGTCATTCATGATTCACTGGAAGACTACAGGAGTATTGGCAAAATTAAAGGACATTATAAACTACTCAAATGATCTATAATGTATTCTAAAAGCAGTCTTCCATTTATCATCATCAGCAATATGAACAAAGTAGTAAGCATGGTACAAGATCTATCTTTGAATAAATCCAAGCTTTACAAGATGAGTCTAGCAGATTAGAGATGAGTGAGAGTGGACAGCAATCCTTTTTGGAAATACAGTTAAGGCCATGGAAATCAATACAGAGGCATAGTGAACTATCTTTCTTCTTCACAAATAAGACTGGTACATTATGTGGAGAGAAGATTGGTCAGATAAAACCCATGTTGAGGTTTTCCTCAATGAATTTCTTGAGAGCCTCTTATTCAGATGCCAAAAGAGAGTATATAGGGCTAACAGGAGGTTAAGCATCTTCTTCCAGATTGATTTGGAAGTCATAAGGATAATGAGAAGCAAAGATTTCAGCTTTGGTTTTACTAAAAATGTTAGTGAATTCATGATACTCAGAAGGAATGTTGGAAAGATTAGAAGTCTCTACAAGTTTTGTGAAGTTGACCTAAATATCTGAAGAGTGAGAACAGAGTTCAAAGTTGCTAGAGCCTGGAAGTTTTAATGCTTACAAGAATGCTGCAGCATCAATGATAGTGATGTTAGGTCACT
>Ga0157358_1000144_pt1 | contig 28268 bp, 22 predicted proteins | sample AttcapACBM2_FD_111484 | JGI IMG/M metagenome (GOLD analysis project Ga0157358, IMG submission 111484) | Fungus gardens microbial communities from leaf cutter ant in Botucatu, State of São Paulo, Brazil - Atta capiguara ACBM2 | ecosystem: Host-associated > Fungi > Mycelium > Unclassified ... | reverse complement strand
GTGCCATCCATGATCGCAACACAAGAGTTGGTTGTACCCAGGTCAATACCAATAATCTTACCCATCTAAACATCTCCCACTTAAATTCGTTGCCAATTTGGGTTGTGAACCTTTTATGTGGGCGGGTTGTTTGCATTCAACCTGCCAGCACATGCTTTTTTTCCAACGTTCACAACGCTCGATGAGAAGTAAATGGGGCCGCTTCGATGCGCATCAAGGGTTAAACCAAAAAAAATTTTCACCTCTGGCCCGGTCGGGATCAAAGAACCCAAGCAGAACGCTGAATATGATGCGCCGCTCCGCTCGATGGAGTGAAGCGGAGCGCTTTTTATCATCAACGTTTACTGACCGCCGAGGAACTATGGCAAATTCAACACTGGCCAACCCTGCCCCGCTGGGATTAATGGGATTTGGCATGACAACGGTTTTACTTAACCTGCACAACGCGGGCCTGTTCACGATGGACGTCGCGATTCTGGCCATGGGGATTTTTTATGGTGGGATTGCGCAGGTGCTGGCAGGCCTGCTGGAGTTTAAAAAGAATAACACCTTTGGGCTGACGGCCTTTACCTCTTACGGGATGTTCTGGTTAAGCTTTGTGGCGATTCTGCTGCTGCCGGAAATGGGCCTCGCGAACGCCCCCGACGAACGTTTTCTGGGGGCCTGGCTACTTCTGTGGGGCATCTTCACGCTGTTTATGTTTGTCGGCACGCTGAAAGGTGCGCGGATGCTGCAGTTTGTTTTCGCCACGCTCACGCTGCTGTTTCTGCTGCTGGCCGTAGCGCATCTGATGCATCTGCCTGCGCTGGTCACCACGGCAGGCTGGGTTGGCCTTCTCTGCGGCGCCAGCGCCTGCTATCTGGCCATGGGGGAAGTGCTGAACGAAACCTTTGGCCGTACCGTTCTGCCGATTGGCGAGAAGCCCCATCACGCATAATAAGACGCGGAGTCAGGCTCCGCGTCCTCTCACTACAGCGAATTAACCCCCTGATGCAGTTCTGGCTCGTGGCTGATATCACGCCGCAGCCAGATCCCCGTCACCAGTCCCACCAGCGCCAGTGCCATCACATACCAGCATGGGGCCATCACCGACACATTCATCAGCAGCGACACAAAAATCGGTGTCAGGCCGCCGAAAATCGCATAGGCGAGATTGTAGGAGAAGGAGATACCGGTAAAACGGACTTCCGCCGGAAAGGCACGCACCATCACGAACGGCACGGCGCCCACGGCACCAACGCTGAGGCCGGCCAGTCCATACAGCAGGAAGAGCTGCTGCGGATAGAGTGCAGTCAGATGATAAAACTGCCAGCAGCAGATCGCCAGCAGCAGGCTGCCGACACACAGCGTGCGGCTGGCACCGAAGCGATCGGCCGCCAGGCCGGCAATAAGACAGCCGAAGCAGAGCATGACGGTGGCCAGGCTGTTGGCCTGCAGCGTCAGCGCAGGCGCAATGCCCAGCTGTTTTTGCAGCCAGACCGGGGACATCAGGATCACCACCACGATGCAGGCGGAGAGCAGCCAGGTCAGCAGCATGGAAATGACGACCGATTTTTTATGTTCAGCCAGCACTGTTTTCAGCGGCAGCTTACTGGAGAGCGCTTTACGCTGCTGCATCTCCACAAACACCGGCGTCTCATGCAGCCAGCGGCGCAGCACCATCGCGCCCAGCCCGAACAGGCCGCCGAGGAAGAACGGAATGCGCCAGCCGCCATCATGAATTGCCTGGGGTGAGAGTGAGGTATTGATCAGCGTTGCCACCAGCGACCCCAGTAAAATCCCGATGGTCAGCCCGGCCGTCAGTGTGCCGCAGGCGATACCGATGCGTTTATAGGGCACATGCTCAGAGACAAACACCCAGGCTCCCGGCACCTCGCCACCAATCGCCGCCCCCTGCAGCATCCGCATCAGCAGCATCAGTAACGGTGCGGCAACGCCGATGGTCTGCCAGGTGGGAAGTGCGCCCATCATCAATGTTGGCAGCGCCATCAGCATAATGCTCAGGCTGAACATCTTCTTACGCCCGACTTTATCGCCAAAGTGGGCCATCACGATGCCGCCCAGCGGACGTGCCAGATAGCCGGCGGCAAAAATGGCAAAGGTCTGCAGCTGGCGCAGCCACTCGGGAATATCGGCGGGGAAAAAGAGTTCGCCAATGACGGTGGCGAAGAAGACAAAAATGATGAAGTCGTAAAATTCCAGCGCGCCGCCCAGTGCGGCCAGCGCCAGAGTTTTGTAATCCTTACCGGTCAGACGCTGCGTAGAGGTCAGGTTCATAATAGTCCAGAGGCAAAAGATCGGGTTGTAAAGTTCTGATTACTATACCGTCAATCTTTTGCCACACCAGCCGGGCTATAGCTTATGCCTGAAATGGACAATATTTAGTTATTTATCTCACGTATCGCGCTTTTAGGCCGAAATGCTGCTACCACGTCGCGATGGGTTTCGACATACGGCCCTTCCAATAGCTGTAAACAATAAGGTACAGAGGCAAAAATACCGTGGACTTTGACGTTGCCCTGCTCATCTTTCAGCCCTTCCAGTGTCTCCCTGATCGACTTTGGCTGACCAGGCAGATTGAGGATCAGTGACTGCTTACGGATCACGCCAACCTGACGCGACAGAATCGCGGTCGGCACAAACTGCAGGCTAATCTGACGCATCTGCTCACCGAATCCGGGCATCTCCCGATCGGCGACGGCTAAGGTGGCGTCGGGAGTGACGTCGCGCCGGGCCGGGCCGGTGCCGCCCGTGGTCAGCACCAGATGGCAAAAGCGTTCATCGACCAGCTCGCAAATCGCCTGCTCAATCATCGGCTGCTCGTCCGGCACCAGTCGGGACTCCATTTCGAACGGGCTGCTGAGGGCCGTGCTGAGCCAGCTCTCCAGCGCGGGAATCCCCTGATCCTGATAGATGCCGTTCGCGGCGCGATCGGAAACCGAGATCAGGCCAATGCGTAATGTATTCATGGTTAGCTTCGCTGTGAATGACCGCGGTGCGGTGGAGTAAAAGGGGAATAGCCGAAAGGATAATACAAAGTGAAAGGGTCGGAAAAGGGAAAACCGTGACGGCCTGCGCCGTCACGATCGGAGGATTACAGCAGTTCTGCCAGCATCTTCTCAAGTTTGCCCTGATCAACGGCAAAGTTGCGGATGCCTTCTGCCAGCTTCGCCACCGCCATCGGATCCTGGTTGTGCTGCCACAGGAACTCAGACTCGGTCATGCGGGCCGGACGTGCTTTCACTTCACCGCTGTAGCTCAGTTTACGCTCCAGGGTTCCTTCGCTCTCGGCCAGCTCTTTCAGCAGCGCAGGCGAAATGGTCAGACGGTCACAGCCAGCCAGCTCGATGATTTCGCCGGTGTTACGGAAGCTGGCGCCCATCACGACGGTTTCATAGCCGTGCTGCTTGTAGTAGTTGTAGATTTCAGAAACAGAAACCACGCCGGGATCTTCGTGTGCTGCGTACTCTTTTTTGTCGGTGTTGGCTTTGTACCAGTCGAGAATACGGCCCACAAACGGAGAGATCAGGAAGACACCCGCTTCGGCACAGGCACGCGCCTGAGCGAAGGAGAACAGCAGCGTCAGGTTACAGTTGATGCCCTCTTTTTCCAGCTGCTCCGCGGCGCGGATACCCTGCCAGGTTGAGGCCAGTTTGATCAGGATGCGGTCATTGCTGATACCGGCATCGTTGTAGAGTTTGATCAGACTACGGGCTTTATTGATGCTGCCTTCGGTGTCGTAAGAGAGACGCGCATCCACTTCGGTCGAAATACGGCCCGGGATCAGTTTGAGAATTTCCAGACCAATGTTTACGGCCAGCTTGTCAGAAACCAGCTGCAGCTGCTCATCTTTATCGCTGCTCTGCTCACGCGCCCAGCCGATCGCTTCATCGATCAGTTTACGGTATTCAGGGATTTGCGCGGCGTTAAGAATCAGAGAAGGGTTAGTCGTGGCATCCTGCGGCTGATACAGCTTCATGGCTGCGATATCACCGGTGTCGGCAACGACGGTGGTGAGCTGACGCAGGGAGGTAAGTTTGTCCGTCATGTTCTTTTCTCTTAGTTAACTGTCAGTGTGAAAAAAGGCTGTTGCGATAATATCACGCGCCAACGGTGGCGCAAGGTCAGGGAATGCCGTTTACGATAGCGCGAACAAATAGGTGTGATTCGTCATTCTTTGCGGCTTTTTTGCTACACTGCGGAGCCTGATAAGCCGCCAATATCCTGTTAAAGCAGGCATTAAACGAGGAAGCAACTATGTTGATGGTGATCTCTCCCGCCAAGACGCTGGATTATGACAGCCCGCTGGCGACAACCCGCTATACCCAGCCTGCGCTGTTAGAAAAGTCACAACAGCTGATTGAGATTGCGCGTGACCTGTCACCGGCCAGCATCGCCTCGTTAATGGGCATCAGCGACAAACTGGCGCACCTGAATGCCGAGCGTTTTAACAGCTGGCAGCCCGACTTCTCGCCGCAGAATGCCCGCCAGGCAATTCTGGCGTTTAAAGGCGATGTTTATACCGGTTTGCAGGCGGAGACGTTCAGCGATCAGGATTTCGATTTTGCCCAGCAGCACCTGCGCATGCTGTCTGGCCTGTATGGCGTGCTGCGTCCACTCGATCTCATGCAGCCTTACCGGCTGGAGATGGGCATTCGGCTGGCGAATCCGGCAGGTAAAGACCTCTATACCTTCTGGGGTGATCTCATCACCGAAACGCTGAACGCCGCGCTGGCGGAACAGGGCGACAACGTCCTGATCAACCTCGCCTCGGATGAATATTTCCGGGCGGTCAGACCGAAAGCGTTACAGGCGCAGATGATTAAGCCGGTGTTCCTGGATGAGAAAAATGGCAGCTACAAAGTCATCAGCTTCTACGCCAAAAAGGCGCGCGGCCTGATGAGTCGCTATGTGATTCAGGAGCGCCTGACAAAGCCGGAGCAGCTTAAGGCGTTTGATCTGGAAGGCTACCGTTTTGATGCAGCCAGCAGCAGCGAAAGCGAGCTGGTGTTTAAGCGCGCGGAGCAGTAGCCCCGCGCGTCTTCTCTTTCCCGCCGCCGGGAAAGATTATTTCAGCAGAAATGCCCGCAGCGCGGCAAAGTCCGCCTGCATCTGGTGTGACAGCAGCGGGAGTTCCGCACGCTCCGCCAGCTCCGGCGGCAGCGTCAGGGTCTGCTCAAGGATCGCTTCCACGCTTTCACGGAATTTGGCCGGATGGGCGGTGCCGAGGAACAGGCCATACTCGCCCTCCTGCAGCTGATCGCGCAGCAGACGCCAGGCGATGGCGGCGTGGGGCTCAGAAATGTAGCCAATCTCAGCCAGTTCACGCATGGCGGCACGGGTGGTTTCGTCAGAGACCGCACCGCAGGCCAGGTCGGTCAGCCGCCACGTTTTACGGCGGAACAGCTCTTCCACACGCGGCCAGTTGTTCGGCTGGCTGACATCCATCGCATTCGACAGGGTCGCGACCGTCTGGTTAGGCTGCCACTCGCCGTTTCCGAGGAAGCGCGGCACCGTGTCGTTGGCGTTAGTGGCGGCGATAAAGCGTTTGATCGGCAGCCCCAGTGATTTCGCCAGCAGACCCGCCGTTAAATCCCCGAAGTTGCCGCTTGGCACGGAAACCACCAGCTGATTGCGTTTTTCCTGCGGCAGCTGCGCTACCGCTTCAAAGTAGTAGCAGATCTGCGCCAGCAGGCGGCTGATGTTGATGGAGTTAGCTGAGTTCAGGCCAATCGTCTTTTTCAGCACTTCATCATCGAACGCCTGCTTGACCAGCGCCTGACAGGCATCGAAATCGCCGTCGATGGCGATAGTTTCGATGTTGCCGCCCAGCGTACAGAAGAGTTTCTCCTGCAGCGGGCTGATCTTGCCCTGTGGATAGAGGATCACCACACGCACATTCTCCATGCCGTAGAAGGCGTGGGCCACGGCCGCACCGGTATCACCGGAGGTCGCGGTCAGAATCGTGATCTGCTCGTCTGAACCGGAAACATAGGAGAGCATCTGCGCCATAAAACGGCCGCCGAAATCTTTAAACGCCAGCGTCGGGCCGTGGAACAGCTCCAGACAGGCCACATCTTCACTGACCGCTTTGACCGGTGCCGGAAACGCAAACGCGGCTTTAACACGCTCATGCAGCTGTTCGGCCGGGATCTCATCACCAATATAAGCCGACAGAATTTTGCTGCTGCGGCTGACAAAATCCATATCCAGCATCGCGTCGATGTCTGTCAGTTCAAACTCCGGCAGTTCCAGCGGAAAGAACAGACCCTGCTGCGATCCCAGACCCTGTTTCACCGCCTGGGCGAAGCTGACCTGCTCGTTGTGATCCTTAAGATTGTAAAGTTTCATGCGTTATCCCAATTGTCGTGCGCCAGCCGTGTCGAGACGGCAGATATGGACGAAGCCTTCATCGTTCTGCAGATAGTGCTGGCTCAGCCAGTCAGCCATCCGCTGTGCCGTTTCCATCTGATTGCAAACGGCGAAAAGTGTCGGACCAGAGCCTGAGATACCGCACGCCAGTGCGCCGATATCTTTGGCCGCCTGTCGCGCCTCGGCGAAGCCCGGCAGCAGTCTGGTGCGATAAGGTTCAGCAATGACATCCTGCATAAGTTTAGCGGCCAGCAGCGGCTGACGCGTATGGCAGGCGTGAATGAAGCCCGCCAGCAGGCGGCCATGCTTGATGCACTCCTCTTTGCGGTACTGCGCCGGTAAAATCGCGCGCGCTTCGGCGGTCGAGACTTTAATGCCCGGATAGGCCATGACCCACAGCCAGTCATCAAAGCCGGGCACGGCCTGGCTGATAATCTCATTCTCCTGCAGCATCAGCTGAATGCCCCCAAGGAAGCAGGGCGCGACGTTATCGTAATGAACGCTGCCGGAGATGCGCCCTTCCAGCTCGCCCATCAGCGTCAGCAGGGTGCTGTCATCGAGGGGCTTACCGCAGAATTCATTCATCGCGACCAGACCGGCCACCACCGAGCAGGCGCTGGAGCCCAGCCCGGAGCCGATGGGCATGTTCTTCTCCAGCGTCATCGCCACCGGGATCTCTTTGCCCACCGCCTCGCAGAAGCGCTGCCAGCACTGATAAACGATATTCTCTTTAGGATCGGCGGGCAGCTTACTGACAAAACGTCCGGCGTTGGTCAGTGAAAAGTGCTCTGCCGCCTCCACGGAGACGCAGTCACCCAGCAGGGAACCGTCCACCGGCGAAACCGCCGCGCCCAGCACATCGAAGCCGACGCTGACGTTACCAATCGAGGCCGGTGCGTAAATTTTTACCATTTTTAAACTCCCAACTTCCATGACAGCGTGCGCAGCAGGTCGGCAAAGACACCGGCCGCTGTCACATCATTTCCTGCACCGTACCCGCGCAGCACCATCGGGATCGGCTGATAGTAGCGGCTGTAAAATGCCAGCGCATTCTCGCCATTTTTCACCTTAAAGAGCGGATCGTTGCTGTCTACGGCGTCAATTCTGACTTTGCAGACGCCGCCCTCTTCGATCACGCCGACATAGCGCAACACTTTACCCGCATCACGCGCCTGCGCAACCCGCGCGGCAAAGGCGTTGTCCAGCTCGGGCAGGCGCTGCATAAACTGCTCAACGTCTGCAATGTCGGTCAGGCTGGCGGGCAGCAGCGGCTCAATTTCAATATCCGTCAGCTCCAGCTGATGACCCGCTTCGCGCGCCAGGATCAGCAGCTTACGCGCCACGTCTGTGCCGGCGAGATCGTCACGCGGATCGGGTTCGGTAAAGCCCATCTCCCGCGCCATCTGAGTCGCCTGAGACAGGGAGACGCCTTCATCCAGCTTGCCGAAGATAAAGGAGAGCGAGCCAGACAGGATGCCGGAGAAGCGCAGCAGCTCATCACCCGCGTTCATCAGGTTCTGCAGGTTTTCGATCACCGGCAGACCGGCACCGACGTTAGTATCATAAAGGAATTTGCGGCGCGATTTGGCCGCGGCGGCACGCATCTGCTGGTAGTAGTTCCAGGATGAGGTGTTAGCCTTTTTGTTCGGCGTCACCACGTGGAAACCTTCGCTGAGAAAATCGGCATACTGATCGGCGACCGCCTGGCTGGAGGTACAGTCCACAATCACCGGATTAAGCAGATGATACTCTTTGACCAGCCGGGTCAGGCGCGCCAGATTGAAAGGCTCTTTGGCTTCGCTTAATGCCGCTTCCCAGTGGCTCAGATCGATGCCGTGAACATTCGTTAACAGCGCATGCGAGTTGGCGATGCCGCAGACCCGCAGATCGATATGCTTCTGCTTCAGCCACGCCTGCTGGCGATGTAACTGATCCAGCAGCGCACCGCCGACACCGCCGACGCCCACCACAAAGACTTCGATAACCTGATCGGTGGCGAACAGCATCTGATGCACCACGCGCACCCCGGTGATCACTTCGTCGTTGTTAACCACGACGGAGATGGAACGTTCAGAGGAGCCCTGCGCAATCGCCACGATATTGATATTGGCGCGCGCCAGCGCCGAGAAGAATTTGGCTGAGATGCCGCGCAGGGTGCGCATGCCATCGCCCACCACCGAGATCACCGCCAGATTTTCAATGATATCCAGCGGGTCCAGCAGGCCATCTTTCAGCTCCAGATAGAACTCCTCTTCCAGCACCTGACGCGCCCGCGGCAGCTCGCTCTGCGGTACGCAGAAACTGATGCTGTATTCAGACGAGGATTGGGTGATCAGCACCACGGAAATACCGGTGCGCGACATCGCCGCAAACACCCTGGCCGCCATTCCGACCATCCCTTTCATGCCGGGACCGGAGACGTTAACCATCGCCATGTTATTCAGGTTGGTGATGCCTTTCACCGGATTCTCATCCTGCTCGCCTTCTGCCCCAATCAGGGTGCCGGGCGCCTGCGGATTGGCGGTGTTTTTGATCAGGCACGGGATCTGGAACTGCGCGATGGGCGCAATGGTGCGGGGATGCAGCACCTTGGCGCCGAAATAGGAGAGCTCCATCGCTTCCTGATAGGACATCGATTTCAGCAGGCGGGCATCCGGCACCTGACGCGGATCGCAGGTATAGACGCCATCGACATCGGTCCAGATTTCACAGCAGTCGGCGCGCAGACAGGCGGCCAGCACGGCCGCCGAGTAGTCTGAGCCATTACGGCCCAGCACCACCAGCTCACCGCGCTCGTTGCCGGCGGTAAAGCCCGCCATCAGGATCATATTCTGCGGCGGGATCTGGCTGGCTTCGATGCGACGGGTCGATTCGGCGATGTCGACGGTGGACTCCAGGTAGTGACCGACAGCGAGCAGCTTCTCTACCGGATCGATCACGCTGACCTCATGACCGCGTGCCTGCAGCAGCGCTTCCATAATGGCAATCGAAAGTTTTTCACCGCGGCAGATGATCGCCGCATTGACGCTGTCCGGGCACTGCCCCAGCAGGCTGATGCCGTGCAGCACCTGCTTCAGCTGCGCAAACTCCAGGTCCACGCGGGTTTTCAGCCGCTCATATTCAAAGCCAGGCTGTGACTCAGCAAGGCCCTGCAGCAGCTCGCTGAAGATGCGCTCAGCGTCGCTGATATTCGGCAAAGCGTCCTGACCACTGATGTTTTTTTCAATCATCGCCACCAGGTGGTTAGTGATCTTTGCTGGCGCAGAGAGCACGGTTGCAACCTGTCCTTGTTGCGCATTACTTTCCAGAATGTCAGCGACGCGAAGAAACCGTTCCGCATTCGCTACCGAGGTCCCGCCGAATTTCAGCACTCGCATGATATCAACTCTCCTGAATTTAAGCCGAAAAAAAAGCCCGCACTGGTTAGGTGCGGGCTTTTTTTCTGTTTTTCCTGTATGCGTCAGCCCGCACCGTTACCTGTGGTAATGGTGATGGTAATAATTGTGGTGTTCAGGCTGATTTTACGCATTGAGATTTTTTTCTGTCTGTCTTTGTCTGTCCGTCTGGCATCCAGAAGTAAAGCAAAGCGCACATTAAGTCAACCCGATTTGTCCGGCGGGCCCGTTTCCCTGACTGCGCAGAGCCACCGGCGAAATCGTAAAACGCTCTTTGATCGTTTGCGATGCTGAACTTCTCTGCGATCTGTTACTGCAAAATCAGATTTTCGCCGAGGATTAATCTGCGAGTTTTTTTTCAATATCGTGCAGCAGACGATGCAGCATCGCCGTGTCGCGCTGTTCCAGCAGCCCCACCCGCTGATCGATCCAGTCAGAGAGTTTCTCATCATCACTCACCTCCAGCTGCGCCAGCAGCTGATGCAAGCGCTGCCGCAGCGCCTGCAGCTGCTGCCCGTCTGCGGCGGCGGTAAGCGGAGCCTCAACCTGATTCAGCTTCGACAGCTGATAGCAGTAGACCATCACCGCCTGGCCGAGATTGAGTGACGGATAGTCATTCGCCATCGGGATGCCGGTCAGCAGATCGACCTGCTCCAGCTCCTCATTGGTCAGCCCGCTGTCTTCGCGGCCAAATACCAGCGCCATACTCTTTACCCACTGACGCTTCTCCAGCAGCTGTGTTTCAACCTGCTCTGGCGTGGCGTAGTAGCGAAACTTTGCCCGGCTACGCGCAGTGGTGGCGACGGAGAAGTCGATGTCAGCTAATGCGTCAGCCAGCGTTGCAAACGTCTGGACGTTATCGAGGATCTCACCCGCGCCATGCGCGACCCGGCGCGCGGCCGGGTCCTGCCAGGCGTCGCTGTCCACAATGCGCAGCTGGCTGAAGCCCATGGTTTTCATGGCGCGCGCCGCAGCGCCGATATTTTCTGGCCGCGCGGGCGAGACGAGAATCAGGGGGAAGAGCATATTTATTCCATTGGTCCATTTACATAACGCCATATTAACATGACTGTTCAGGATTCAGCGGGCGGAAGCGAATAAGAAAAGCGGTGATTAACATTGTTAAAACCGGTTAAAAAAAGCGATCCGAATCTTTTTACCGGCGAAGCGGCCTTTATTAAAGAAACCACTATTAATACATTTAAGTTCAACAGGATAGAATGTGATTACCAGTTGGTTTCATTTTGGAACCGAAGCGTGAAAAATGTAATGAAAATGATGCTTTTTGTGAGCTAAACGGGCAATCTACGAGAAGTTTTTCACAAAAGTGTTAACGTGCTACAATTGCATTTGATATAAGTCAACGAAGCGTTGTTTTTATGCTTATCGGTTGTAGTTGGTGCTGTTAGGTTGCTGTTAATGCAGTTAGGATATGCGCCATTATCATTCTCGCCTGGGGCATGCAATTTTCATCCTGACTGGCTGAGCTAATACTGTTGTTGACGTTGATAGATGGCTTATCAAAATATGATTTCGTACAACGGTTCAGCGCGGCCCGCTGCTCTCGATGATGGAGAACGCCATACCGCTGTACGCCCTGTTTTCAATTTGTTGGCAAATTTTAGGTAGCTAAACATGCAGACCCCGCACATTCTTATCGTTGAAGACGAACTGGTCACGCGTAACACCCTCAAGAGCATCTTCGAGGCAGAAGGTTATGTGGTGTATGAGGCGACTGATGGTGCAGAAATGCATCAGGTGCTGACCGACAATGACGTTAACCTGGTGATCATGGACATCAACCTGCCGGGTAAAAACGGCCTGCTGCTGGCCCGTGAACTGCGCGAACAGGCCAATGTCGCCCTGATGTTCCTGACCGGCCGTGACAACGAAGTTGATAAAATTCTCGGTCTGGAAATTGGCGCTGACGACTACATCACCAAACCGTTCAATCCGCGTGAGCTGACGATTCGTGCCCGTAATCTGCTGTCGCGCACCATGAATCTCGCCATGCCGGGCGAAGAGCGCCGTCAGGTTGAGAGTTACAAATTCAATGGCTGGGAGCTGGATATCAACAGCCGCTCACTGATCAACCCGAACGGCGAGCACTATAAACTGCCACGCAGTGAGTTCCGCGCCATGCTGCACTTCTGCGAAAATCCGGGCAAGATTCAGACCCGTGCCGATCTGCTGAAAAAAATGACCGGCCGTGACCTTAAGCCGCACGACCGCACCGTGGATGTGACCATCCGTCGTATTCGTAAGCATTTCGAATCGACGCCGGACACACCTGAAATCATCGCCACCATCCATGGCGAAGGTTACCGCTTCTGCGGCGACCTGCATGAGTAAGCTGCGGTAAGCCTGAAAAAAAACGCCCCTGCGGGCGTTTTTTTTATGCTCAGTGCCACGGCATAATCGGCACGGCGCTGATCGCATTCTTCGGTGAACCATCGACGACTTTATCGGAGTAGGTCAGATAGACCAGGGCGTTACGCTTTTTATCGAAGAAGCGCACCACCTGCAGCTTTTTGAAGATCAGCGAGGTACGCTGGCGGAAGACCACCTCCCCCTCCGCTTTGCCCTGCGCGATTTTCTCACTCAGCTCCACTGGCCCAATCTGCTGGCACGAAATCGCCGCATCGGAGGTATCCTCAGCCAGCCCCAGCCCGCCTTTAATCCCACCGGTCTTCGCCCGGCTGATATAGCAGGTTACATTTTTAACATCCGGATCGTCGAAGGCTTCAACGACAATCTTGTGGTCAGGCCCGAATATCTTAAACACCGTGTCGACAGAGCCGATCTGTTCGGCGAGCAGCGGGCTGGAAAAGGTCAGTGCGGTCAGCGCAGCGAGGATAAGACGAGGTCTTGTCATGGGGTTACCATTGCAAATTGAATAGATGAACATGTAATGTACTGTCAATCGATATAATGACAAAACCAAAACGGGTTATGCCCGCACTGATTTAGCACAATCTTCCCCGGAAAACGGCCCACGTCTTTTGAGCAATGAGTGCTAATATTCTTCGATGCATTTAGCTGCACCACCAGAGTATGAGGATGTTTTATGGACCAAGCCGGTATCATTCGCGATTTGCTTGTCTGGCTGGAGAGCCATCTGGATCAACCCCTTTCACTGGACAACGTTGCCCAGAAAGCCGGTTACTCTAAATGGCACTTACAAAGGATGTTTAAAGACGTGACCGGACATGCGATCGGCGCCTATATCCGGGCGCGTCGCCTGTCTAAAGCGGCGGTGGCGCTGCGCCTGACCAGCCGTCCGATTCTGGACATCGCACTGCAGTATCGTTTTGATTCACAACAGACTTTTACCCGCGCCTTCAAGAAGCAGTTTGCGCAGACGCCGGCCTGGTATCGTCGCGCTTCCGACTGGAATTCCTTCGGTATTCGTCCCCCTATCCGTCTGGACAATGAGACGCAGCCGGAACCGACCTTCGTCACCCTGCCGGAAACGGTGCTGGTGGGTCAGACCCAGAACTACACCTGTATTCTGGAGCAGATCTCCAGCTACCGTGACGAGATGCGGATTCACTTCTGGAAGCAGTTCCTGCTGGAAACGGATACCGTGCCGCCGGTGCTGTATGGCCTGCATCAGGTGCGCGCCAGCCAGGAAAAAGATGACGAGCAGGAGATCCTCTACACCACGGCGGTGCCGGCTGACAGCGCGGGTAGCCTGCACTCCGGTCAGAACGTCATTCTGGAAGCGGGCGATTATGTGCAGTTCACCTATACCGGCCCGCGCGTCAATCTGCAGGAGTTCATCCTGCTGCTCTACGGCACCTGCATGCCGACGCTGGGGCTGACCCGCCGTCAGGGGCAGGATATTGAACGCTTCTATACCCACGGCGGTAAAAAGCGTGCCGAGCCGCCGACAGAGATCCGTTGCGAATATCTGATTCCGATTCGCCGCCAGACCCCGGTCAGCTGATATTCAGGCTGCCGTCCTCATGACGGCGGCCTGCAGACCTTCAGCGCTGCAGCTCGTCGAGTGCGGGCGCATCCAGATGAGAGATATCACCCGCCATCTCCACAATCCACCCTTCGGCCAGCCAGGCGCTCTGCTGATAATCGACCCGCGAGAGCGAGCAGTTTCGCAGACGCAGCCGACGTTCCGCCCAGGCGGGCAGACCGAGAATGGTGCTGACCAGCGATCCCAGCGCCATACCGTGACTGACCAGCAGCGGACGGCTCCCGGCCGGCAGATCGAGACAGGCATTCAGCGCGGCGTGCATGCGCGATGCCAGTTCGGACATGGACTCCCCTTCCGGGATGCGCCCGCCTTCGGTGCCGTTCACCAGCGTGGCACGCCACTGCTCTTCTGCGGCGGTTAAGCCATCCAGCGGACGCTTCTCCAGCACGCCCATATTGAGCTCCCGCAGGCGCGGATCGAGCGTCACCGTGCAACCACAGGCATCCGCGATAATCTCCGCGGTGCGGCGCGTGCGGCCCAGATCGCTGGTGATAACGTGGGTAATACCCAGATGTTTCACGCGTTCACTCACCTGATGCGCCTGCTGTTCACCTTTTTCCGTCAGCGGACTGTCGGACTGCCCCTGAATGCGACGTTCCGCATTCCAAACCGTTTCACCGTGACGAACAAGATAGACCTGTAACATAGTAGTTTCCGTTATACTGCGACCAGAATCGCCTTAGAGCCTGTCTGTAGCCTGATGGGCCAGGCGCTTAACCATCTGAGGGTTCAATTAATTATGTACCATGTTGTCGCAGCCACCACCAATCCAGCGAAGATTCACGCGATTGCGCAGGCATTCAACGACGTTTTCGGCGAAGGATCCTGCCATATTGAAGGGGTCGGGGTCGATAGTGGTGTTGCCGCTCAGCCGCTGAGCCACCTCGAAACGCGAACGGGCGCACGTCAGCGCGTAATGAATGCCCGTCAGGTGCGGCCTGAAGCGACATTCTGGGTGGCGATTGAGGCGGGGATCGAAGAGGACAGCGCCTTTGCCTGTATCGTGATAGAGAATCAGAAGCAGCGCGGCGAATCGCGGTCAGCCAGCTTTACGCTGCCACCGGCGGTGCTGGCGGGTCTGCGCGAAGGGCGGGAGCTGGGCGAAGAGATGGCGCGGTTAACCGGCATTGAAAATATCAAACATCAGGGCGGGGCTATCGGGGCGTTCACGCATGGCCTGCTCAGCCGCGCCAGCGTCTATCATCAGGCCCTGATTCTGGCGCTCTGCCCGTTTGTTCATCCGCTCTATCAGTCGTAATTACTCGCCGTCCAGATGCGCCTGCAGCCAGCGTTTCAGCTCCGGCGGCGCCTCTTTCAGACTGTTAGAGCCACGGGTGATGGTGGCGATACCTACGCCAAGTTCGTTTTTCAGCTCGCGCTGGCTCATCTCCCCCTTCATCAACTCTTCGATAATCCGCAGTCGTGTGCCAAACGCTTCCCGCTCATCCGCCGTCATCATCAGTTGCATCAGCGGCAGCGCGTGACCATCGGCAAAGGCCTGCTGCATCAGCCTGACAAAGCGCTGCCAGCTATCGTCGGCCGGAGGGGTTTCGGCTGAAGGGGAATGAGAATGGGTCATGAAGAGGCTTCCGTACTCGCTAAAGAGTACGGAAGCTTAGCACAGCTAGTAACGGCGATTCCACTCACCATCTGACAGGATTTTGTCAGGCTTGCCCATGAAGTGACGATAGTAGGCGTCATAGGCCAGCACGTTCTTCACATAACCGCGCGTTTCAGAGAACGGAATGGTCTCGATAAACGCCACGGCGTCGAGATTACCTGCACTGGTTTTCAGCCAGCTTCGCACCCGGCCCGGACCGGCATTGTAAGCCGCAGAGGCGAAAATCCGGTTCTGGTCAAACTGCTGGTAGACATACTCCAGATACTGGGTACCAATCTGAATATTGGTTTCCGGATCGAGCAGCTGACTGCTGTTGCTGTAGCCGGGGATGTCATACATCTTCACGGTGTGCGCCGCGGTGGCAGGCATGATCTGCATCAGACCACTCGCCCCGACCGGCGAACGCGCTTTCGGGTTCCAGGCACTCTCCTGACGCGAAATCGCCATCGCATAGCTTGGCGGAATCTGCTTCACCTGGGTGTTGCGCTCGTAAACGCTCTGCCACGCCAGCGGGAACCGCTCTTTCAGACTGTCCCACATTTTGGCCGTGATCGTGGCCTGCACGCTGAGATCCCACCAGTCCTGCTCATTGGCGTAGCGCGCCAGCATCTGCTGCTGCGTATGTGTGCGGCTGCCGATCAGATTGCTCCACTCGCTGCGCGCCAGGTTATCCAGTCCCCAGTACATCAGTTCACGAACGCGCGCCAGTTCCGGGCCCTGCACCGTAGCACTGTCAGGCTTGGGTGCTTCATCAATCTGCAGCGGATAATCCACCCCCAGACGCTGAGCGGCCACCATCGGATAGAAGCCACGCGCCTGCATCAGTTTGCGCAGGATCTCTTCCGCTTCCTCTTTGCGATCTTTCTCAAACAGCAGGTCAGCCTGCCAGTACTGCCACTCATCTTTCTCTTTGGCCTCCACCGGCAGACGGGCGATCCAGGTGTTCAGGCCGCGCCGATCGTGCTGCGACAGCGCCAGCCGCACCCGGCGTTCCACCAGCGCGGTGGACTCACTGTTCATCACCACGGCATCGCGCCAGCGTGCCTGTTCAGCGGTCAGGTCGCTGCCCATCATGCGCCAGACCACGATCTCTTTCAGCGCCTGCTCATCTTCCGGCCCCATTTTCTGCGCCCGGACCAGAATCGGGATCAGGCTGCGGGCGTTTTCCATATCCTGCCGCGCCACGCGGGTAAAGGCGTAAATCGTCGCCTGGCGGGTAAAGTCGGTGGGTCCGACGGCGCTGGCGAAGGTGCTGACCGTCAGCGGGTCCTGCTGCAGCGCCTGCACCGCGTCAGACATGGTCTGATAATCTGCCGGCAGGGTTTTCGCCAGATAGCTGACCAGGCTGTCGTTACCCGCCTTCATCGCCAGACGGATACGCTCCAGGATCGTGATCGGTGAAAGCTGACCCGATGACTGCCAGACCGAGAAGAGCTTATCGCAGTCGGCAGGCAGCGCAGTGCCGCGCAGCCAGATCTGCTTCGCGCCATCAAACGCGGCCTGCTGCTGACCCGTGGCCCATTTGGCGTAGTACCAGTTGCAGCGCGCCTGCACCGGTTTCGGTTCGGTCGGGCTGAAATTCAGCACGCCCTGCCAGTCCTGCCGGTAAGCCAGCACATTGATAAAGCGGGTGCTGAGCGAGCGCGCAGGCGGCAGCGTGGGATACTGTCGAATAAAATTTTGTACGGCCAGGGCGGTCTCCTGATCGAGATCCTGTGCCAGCAGGCGATATTGCAGATAAGGATAGAGCGGATAATCCTGAAGCGTGGGCAACAGCTGCTCCACGGTGGCCATCTGATTGCTGTCCCACGCCTGTTTAATTTGTTGATAACGTTGCCGTTGTTGATCAAGCGAATCGGCCCATGCGCTGCTGGCCGTTCCGACCAGGCAGATCCCTATCATCCAGTTACGCCACTTCACCACGTAAATCTCCTCTGTTGCTGGGCGCCGGCGAGTTGCCAGGCAGTCTTCATGCTAACCAGGGCATCCGACTCTTGCCATGTTCTTCACAATATTTACGCACGCGGCGGTTAAACGCACCGTCATCGTTCAGCCTGCGCGCCGTCATTGTGCAAATAATCATCAGAAAAACTTATCACCTGTCACTTTAAGACGTTGAATCATCAGCTTAAAAAAGTGGCACACCCTTTGCTCTGTTGAATTCCATCTTGTATACCAGCTGGAATCCTTCTTATGACTTCGACCACTGGCCTGACACTGCACGCCTGGCAACAACGCTACCAGCAGGCGCCACATCAGATTAGCGCACTGCTGAGCGCACACCTTGCCGCCCTGGATCCCCAGGATAATGCCTGGATTATGCTGGCGACCCCGGATCAGCTGGCGGCGCAGATTGAACCGCTGCTGGCTCACTATCAGCGCGATCCCGCATCGCTGCCTCTGTTCGGCGTGCCGTTCGCGGTCAAGGACAATATCGATGTGGCGGGCTGGCCCACCAGCGCCGCCTGCCCCGCCTTTACCTATACCGCCAGCGAGGACGCGGTAGCGGTGGCCAGACTCAAAGCGGCCGGGGCCGTGGTCATCGGTAAAACCAACCTCGATCAGTTTGCCACCGGTCTGGTCGGCACCCGCTCACCTTTTGGCGCGGTCAGTAACACCTTTGACCCCGATTATGTCAGCGGCGGCTCCAGCTCCGGCTCGGCCTCGGTGCTGGCGCGCGGACTGGTCGCCTTTTCCCTGGGCACCGATACCGCCGGTTCGGGCCGCGTCCCGGCCGGTTTCAACAATATCGTTGGCCTGAAGCCGACCAAAGGCTGGTTCTCTGCGCGCGGCGTCGTGCCCGCCTGCCGCCTCAATGACACGATTTCCGTGTTCGCCCTGACGGCAGAAGATGCCTGGAGCGTCGCCAGCGTGATCGGGGGCTACGATGCCGGGGACGCCTATTCGCGCGTGAATCCGCGCACTGCCCCCGCCAGCCTGCCGGTTCGCCCCCGCTTTGCCGTTCCTGACACGCCGGAGTTTTTCGATGATGCCGCCGCTGAAGCCGCCTGGGATCGGGCGCTGGAGGCCCTGCAGGCGAGTGGCGCGACGCTGCACCCCATCGACTTCACGCCGTTCCGGCAGCTGGCAGAGCAGCTCTACTACGGTGCCTGGGTTGCTGAGCGCACCGTGGCGGTAGGCGGGATGCTCGATCGCCCCACCGATATGGACCCGGTGGTGCATGAGATCGTCGCCAGCGGCCTGAAATACAGCGCCGTCGATGCCTACAAAGCGGAGTATCTGCGGGCCGGGCTGACGCGCCAGATTCAGCAGACCCTGGCGCAGTTCGACGCGCTGGTGGTACCGACCTCGCCCACCATTCATACCCTCGCAGAGATGAAGCAGGAGCCGATTCACTACAACTCACAGTTTGGCACCTACACCAACTTTACCAACCTCGCTGACCTCGCCGCGCTGGCGCTGCCTGCGCCGTTCCGCAATGACGATCTTCCGGCGGGTATCACGCTGATTGCGCCCGCCTGGCACGACCGGGCGCTGGCTGAATTTGGCATCCGCTGGCAGCGCCAGCTGGCGCTGCCGCTGGGGGCGACTGGCCTGCCCTGCCCGCCGCCCGTCGCTCTCCCCGTCTCCCCCGATCATGTCCGGCTGGCAGTGGTAGGGGCACACCTCACCGGCATGCCGCTGAATTTCCAGCTCACCGAGCGCAGGGCGGTGTGGGTGGAAGAGACAAAGACCGCCCCTCACTACCGCCTGTTCGCCCTGCTGGACGGGGCGATTAAAAAGCCCGGCCTGATGCGGGACGAACAGGGTGCCGCCATCACGGTGGAGCTGTGGGACATTCCGCTGGCACGCTTCGGCGAATTTGTGGCGGAGATCCCCGCCCCGCTGGGTATCGGCAGCCTGACGCTGGCGGATGGGCGGATCGTCAAAGGCTTTATCTGCGAAGGCGCTGCGCTGAACAGCGCGCTGGAAATCACCGAATCGGGCGGCTGGCGTAACTGGCTGACCTCACAGGGGAGTCACTGATCATGTTCACCACCGTACTGATTGCCAACCGGGGCGAGATTGCCTGCCGCGCCATTCGCACCCTGAAGCGCCTGGGCGTCAAAAGTGTCGCGGTCTACTCTGACGCGGATCGCAACGCGCAGCACGTTAAGCAGGCGGACAGCGCGATCGCCCTCGGCGGCGACAAAGCCAGTGACTCCTACCTGCGCATCGACAAAATTCTGGCGGCGGCTCAGCAGAGCGGCGCACAGGCGATCTGGCCGGGCTACGGATTTCTGTCGGAAAGCCAGGCCTTTGCCGAAGCCTGTGAGGCGGCGGGCATCGCCTTTGTCGGCCCGACCGCGCAGCAGATTGGCGAGTTCGGCCTGAAGCACCGCGCGCGTGAGCTGGCGGCCAGTGCAGGTGTTCCGATGACGCCGGGCACTCCGCTGCTCGCCTCGCTGGAGGAGGCGATTCAGGCTGCCGACGAGATTGGCTACCCGGTGATGCTGAAAAGCACCGCCGGTGGGGGTGGCATTGGCCTGACGCGCTGCGCCGACGCCGACGCACTCGCCAGCGCCTGGGAGAGCGTGCGCCGCCTTGGTGAGCAGTTCTTCAGTGATGCAGGCGTGTTTCTGGAGCGCTGCATCGATCGCGCCCGTCATATTGAGGTGCAGATTTTTGGTGACGGTAACGGCACCGTCGTCGCACTGGGTGAACGCGACTGCTCCCTGCAGCGCCGCAATCAAAAGGTGGTGGAAGAGACACCCGCGCCCGGCCTTTCGCAGGAGACGCGCGACGCCCTGCTCGCCTCAGCGGTGCGGCTGGGCGAACAGGTCAACTACCGCAGCGCAGGCACCGTGGAGTACATCTACGACGTCAGCCAGCAGGCGTTCTATTTCCTTGAAGTGAACACCCGCCTGCAGGTTGAACATCCGGTTACCGAATGCGTCACCGGGCTCGACCTGGTGGCGTGCATGCTGCAGGTGGCGGCGGGTGATCCGGTGGAGTGGTCACGCCTGCAGCAGCCGCCTCAGGGCGCGGCGATCGAGGTGCGGCTTTACGCGGAAGATCCCCTGAAAAACTTCCAGCCCAGCCCTGGCCTGTTAACCGCGGTCAGCTTTCCTGACGGCGTGCGTGTCGACAGCGGCGTCGAAACCGGCAGCGAAGTCTCCAGCTTTTATGACCCGATGATCGCCAAGCTGATTGTGCATGCCGACAACCGTGAAGCGGCGCTGGAAAAACTGCATCACGCGCTGGATGCGACCCAGCTGCACGGTATCGCCACCAACCTCGACTATCTGCGGCAGATTACTACCAGCGAGGCGTTTCGCAGCGGCAACGTCTGGACGCGCTATCTCGACAGCGTGGTGCCTGCCGCCACCGTGGTGGAGGTGCTGCAGCCCGGCACCTTCAGTTCAGTGCAGGACTACCCCGGCCGCCTCGGCTACTGGGACATCGGGGTGCCGCCTTCCGGCCCGATGGATGACTTTGCGTTCCGGCTGGCTAACCGCATCGTCGGAAACCATGAGGCGGCGGCGGGGCTGGAGTTCACCCTGCAGGGCCCCACCCTGCGCTTCCACTGCGACGCGATTGTGGCGCTGACCGGCGCAGAGTGTGACGCGCAGCTTGATGGCGAAGCGGTCAGTTACTGGCAGCCGCTGACAATAAAAGCGGGACAGACGCTGACGATGGGACGCGCCCGCAAGGGCTGCCGCAGCTATCTGGCGGTGCGCAACGGCTTTGACGTGCCGGAATATCTGGGCAGCCGCAGCACCTTTTCGCTGGGCCAGTTTGGCGGTCACGCCGGACGCACCCTGCGCGTCGCCGACATGCTGCCAGTCTCACAGCCTGCGCGCGCCGCCTGCACCACACCGGCCCCGACTGGCGCGCCGCAGCCGCTTGATGCGTCGCTGATTCCGCACTACGGCAGTGAATGGCGCATCGGTGTGCTCTACGGTCCGCACGGCGCACCGGACTTTTTCACCCAGGCCGCCATCGACGAGTTCTTTGCCAGCGACTGGCAGGTGCACTACAACTCTAACCGCCTCGGCGTGCGGCTGGTCGGCCCGAAACCGACCTGGACCCGCGCCAACGGCGGTGAGGCGGGCCTGCATCCCTCCAACGTTCACGACTGTGAATATGCCATCGGTGCGGTCAACTTCACCGGCGACTTCCCGGTGATCCTGACGCACGACGGCCCGAGCCTCGGCGGCTTTGTCTGTCCGGTAACCATCGCCAGAGCCGAGTTGTGGAAAGTGGGCCAGGTCAAACCCGGCGACACCATCCGCTTCCATCCAATCAGCGCGGAGGAGGCGCTGGCGCGGGAAAATGCGCAGCATCATCTGATTGAGACGCTGCGCCCGGAACATCCCCCGGCCTTTGCTGTGCCGTCACTGGCTGAAACCGCTCACGGCTCCGCCACGATTCTCGCCGCCCTCGACGCCACCGACACCACCCCGAAAGTGGTCTATCGCCAGGCGGGCGACAAATATGTGCTGATTGAATATGGCGACAACGTGCTGGATCTGGCGCTGCGTCTGCGCGTGCATCTGCTGATGAATGCGCTGACGGCGCAGGCAGAACCCGGCGTCGAGGAGCTGTCGCCGGGCGTGCGCTCGCTGCAGGTGCGCTACGACAGCCGCATCATCAATCAGTCCGCCCTGATGACGCTGCTGCTGGCGCTGGAGGCGACGCTGGGCGATGTCAGCACGCTGAAGGTCCCCTCCCGCGTGGTGTGGATGCCGATGGCCTTTGAGGACAGCGCCACGCTCGGTGCCGTCAGCCGCTACCAGGAGACGGTTCGCGCCAGCGCCCCCTGGCTGCCGAACAACGTGGACTTTATCCAGCGTATTAATGGCTTAAGCAGCCGGGAGGAGGTGCGCGCGACCCTGTTTGACGCCAGCTATCTGGTGCTGGGGCTGGGCGACGTCTATCTCGGCGCGCCCTGCGCGGTGCCGGTCGATCCACGCCATCGTCTGCTGAGTTCCAAATACAGTCCGGCGCGCACCTTTACCGCCGAAGGCACCGTCGGCATCGGCGGCATGTATATGTGTATCTACGGTATGGACTCGCCTGGCGGCTATCAGCTGGTGGGCCGGACGCTGCCGATCTGGAACACCTTCCTGAAAAATCCGCAGTTCGCGCCCGACGCGCCGTGGCTGCTGCGCTTCTTCGATCAGGTGCGCTTTTATCCCGTCAGTGAAGAGGAGCTGAGCCGGCTGCGCGAAGATTTTCGCGAAGGTCGTGGCAGCCTGCGCATCGAAGAGACGCAGTTCGATTTTGCTGCCCACCAGCAGTTCCTCACCGATCACGCCGCTGAGATCGCGGCGTTTCGCCAGCGCCAGGCCGCCGCTTTTGAGCAGGAGGTGCAGCTATGGGCGCAGGAAGAGCAGAGCGCGCCGCAGGCTGAGGAGGCGCTGGCCAGCGTCAGCGAGGAGCAGGAAAACGGCGTGGCGGTGCAGGCTGACCTCAATGGCAATATCTGGAAAGTGCTGGTGCAGCCGGGCGACGCGGTGAGCGCCGGTCAGACCCTGATCATCGTGGAAGCGATGAAGATGGAGCTGGCGATTGTCGCCCCGCAGGCCGGTCGGGTCACGCGTATCGCCTGCCAGGCGGGCCGCCCGGTCAGCCCGGGCGATAACCTGCTGTGGCTGGAATAAGGAGCAGCAATGACAAGGCAACCTCAATCCCCAAAAGCGCGCCCGGAGGCGCTGGCAGAGCGGGTCTATCAGGCGCTTAAGGCCGATATCTTCGCCTTTCGCCTGATGCCGGGTGACCGCTTCAGTGAAAGCGAAATCGCCGGACGGCTGGCGGTAAGCCGCACACCGGTGCGTCAGGCGCTGTTCCGGCTGGAGCGCGAAGGCTTTGTGGAAGTGTGGTTCCGCAGCGGCTGGCAGATCCGAAACTTCGATTTCGCCTGGTTTGAATCGCTCTATGACCTGCGCACCGTGCTGGAGTGCGAGGCGGTAAAACGCCTCTGCGCCCTGCCCGCCCCGCAGTGTGCAGCCCTGTTAGCGGAGCTGAACCAGTTCTGGTGTGAGGCAGAGGCGCTCACCGAGGGGCTGGTGGTTTCGCAGCACGATGAGGCGTTTCATATGACGCTGGTGGCAGCGGCGGGCAACCCGGAGATGGCCCGCATCCATGCCGAACTCACGGAGAAGATCCGCATTATCCGGCGGCTCGACTTCACCCGCGACGACCGTATCTGCGCGACCTATCAGGAACATGCAGAGATTTTACAGGCGATTTTTCAGCAACAGACCACCGACGCGCAACGCATGCTGACCGACCATATCGCCGTCAGCAAGGCGGAAGTCAGGAAGATCACGTTGCATCGCCTGCAGCAGGCCCGGCTCCAGACCATCGAATAACACAACAACCACTCAGGGGTTCAGATGATGAAAAGACGTTCGTTGATCAAAGCTTTTGCGCTCTCCGCCACCGTTGTCAGCATGGGATTTGCCTGGAGTGCGCAGGCGGCTGACACCATCAAAGTGGGGATCATGCATTCCCTCTCCGGCACCATGGCGATTTCTGAAACGCCGCTGAAAGATGTGGCGCTGATGACCATTGATGAGATCAATGCCAAAGGGGGCGTGCTGGGCAAAAAGCTGGAGCCGGTGGTGGTAGACCCCGCCTCTAACTGGCCGCTGTTTGCCGAGAAGGCGCGGCAGCTGCTGACGCAGGACAAAGCGGCGGTGGTGTTTGGCTGCTGGACCTCAGTGTCACGCAAATCGGTGCTGCCGGTATTTGAAGAGCTGAACGGCCTGCTCTTCTATCCGGTGCAGTATGAAGGCGAAGAGATGTCGCCTAACGTCTTCTACACCGGTGCGGCGCCAAACCAGCAGGCGATCCCGGCGGTGGAGTATCTGATGAGCGAAGATGGCGGCAGTGCTAAACGCTTCTTCCTGCTGGGCACCGACTACGTCTATCCACGCACCACCAACAAGATCCTGCGCGCCTTCCTGCACAGCAAAGGCGTGGCGGACAAGGATATCGAAGAGGTCTATACGCCGTTTGGTTACAGCGACTACCAGACCATCGTGTCGAATATCAAAAAGTTTGCGGCTGGCGGCAAAACTGCGGTGGTCTCGACCATCAACGGCGACTCCAACGTGCCGTTCTACAAAGAGCTGGCCAACCAGGGGATCAAAGCCACCGACATTCCGGTGGTCGCCTTCTCGGTGGGTGAAGAGGAGCTGCGCGGCATTGATACCAAACCGCTGGTCGGCCAGTTAGCCGCCTGGAACTACTTCGAGTCGATCGACAACCCGACCAACGCGAAGTTTGTCGCGGACTACCGCGCCTACGCCAAAGCGCACAATCTGCCGAACGCCGCCACCGTGGTCACCAACGACCCGATGGAAGCAACCTATGTGGGCATCCATATGTGGGCCCAGGCGGTGGAAAAAGCGGGCACCACCGATGTCGACAAAGTGCGGGCCGCAATGGCCGGTCAGACCTTTAACGCCCCGGATGGCTTTACCCTGACTATGGACAAAACCAATCACCATCTGCACAAGCCGGTGATGATTGGCGAAGTGGAAAAGAACGGCCAGTTCAGCGTGGTGTGGCAGACCGACAAGCCGGTGCGCGCGCAGCCGTGGAGCCCGTACATTGCCGGTAACGACAAAAAGCCCGATTACCCGGTAAAAACCGCGCAGTAAGCGCGCGGCAGACAGGCAGCGTCCATCGCTGCGAAGCGGCAGCACGGCTGTTTAATCCGCCGTGCTGCCTCCCCCTGACGAGGCTCTCTTTATGAATCTATGCCGCTGCTTATTCAGCCTGCTGCTGCTGATGCCGCTGCTGGCCAGCGCCGGACCGGCGGCTGACTTTGCCGCCGCCAGCCGCAGCCAGCAGGCCACCCTGCTGCAGCAATGGGCCGCCGCGCCGGACAGTCAGCGCCTGCCGCTGCTGGAAGCGCTGCACGCCGAAACGGTGGTCATCGACCAGAACAAACAGCCCTTCAGCCAGCAGGGTACACAGCTGACACCGCTGGAGGGTGCGGCCCGGCCCGCCGGTAACCTGAAAAAACTCTTTATGAACAACCGGCTGCGCGTGCTGGTCAACAATGCGCTTGCCGCCCACCAGCTGGTGAGCAGTGATGCCGCGCTGCGCCTGCGCGCCGCCCAGCAGCTGCAGAATGGGGGGGTTGCCGACCAGCTGCCGCTACTGACGCAGCGCCTCGCCGCCGAGCAGGATAGCCGGGTTCATGCTGCCTTAGCGCTGGCGCTGGCCAACCTGCAACTGGCAGACAGCAATCCGATGGTGCGCCTGCGTGCGGTCAATCTGCTGGGCGAGTCCAGCGATCCCGACACCCAGGCCAGCCTGCAACGCCTGACTCAGCCCGCGAATGAACCGGATGCCACGGTGCGGGCCGCGGCGGCGGACAGCCTGCAACAGATTCAGCAGCGGCTGAGATGGGGCGATCTGCTGGGTCAGGCCTTCAGCGGCCTGTCGCTGGGATCGATCCTGCTGCTGGCCGCGCTGGGCCTGGCGATCACCTATGGCCTGCTCGGGGTGATCAATATGGCACACGGCGAAATGCTGATGCTCGGCGCGTATGCCACCTGGTGGGTACAGAGCCTGTTTCAGCAGTTTGCGCCGCACTACCTGGCCTGGTATCCGCTGCTGGCGCTGCCGGTCGCCTTCCTGGTCACCGCCGCCGTCGGTATGGCGCTGGAGCGCACGGTGATCCGCCATCTCTATGGCCGCCCCCTGGAGACGCTGCTCGCCACCTGGGGGATCAGCCTGATGCTGATTCAGCTGGTGCGGGTGCTGTTCGGGGCGCAAAACCTGGAGGTGGCGAACCCGTCATGGCTGTCAGGAGGATTACAGGTACTGCCTAATCTGGTGCTGCCGTGGAACCGCATCGCGGTGATCCTGTTCGTGGTATTTGTGCTGGCGCTCACCTGGCTGCTGCTGAACCGCACCCGCCTGGGCATGAACGTGCGCGCCGTGACGCAGAATCGCGCCATGGCGGAGTGCTGCGGCGTGCCGACCGGCCGCGTCGATATGCTGGCGTTCGGGCTCGGCTCCGGCATTGCCGGGCTGGGCGGCGTGGCGCTGTCGCAGCTGGGCAACGTCGGCCCGGAACTGGGCCAGGGCTATATCATCGACTCGTTTCTGGTGGTGGTGCTGGGTGGCGTCGGCCAGCTGGCGGGCACCGTGGTCGCCGCCTTCAGTCTGGGCATTCTGAACAAAGTGCTGGAGCCGCAGATTGGCGCGGTCCTGGGCAAGATCCTGATTCTGGTGCTCATCGTACTGTTCATTCAGAAACGTCCGCAGGGGCTGTTTGCGGTGAAAGGAAGGGTGACTGACTGATGACGCAACCTATCACGCTTCGCGTGGCGCGCACCGCCCCACGCCTGACCCTTACCCTTGGCCTGGTCATCACCCTGGCGCTGCTGGTGATGCCGTTTCTGGCGCTGCTGCCCGCTACACATCCGCTGGCGATCTCCACCTATACCCTGACGCTGGTCGGCAAAATCCTCTGCTATGCGGTGGTCGCCGTGGCGCTGGATCTGGTGTGGGGCTACGCCGGCCTGCTGTCGCTGGGCCACGGCCTCTTTTTTGCCCTGGGCGGCTACGCCATGGGCATGTACCTGATGCGCCAGGCCGCCGGGGAAGGCTTGCCCGCCTTTATGTCCTTTCTCTCCTGGCGTGAGCTGCCCTGGTTCTGGGCCGGCACCGACTCCTTCGCGTGGGCGCTCTGTCTCAGCATGCTGGTGCCAGGCCTGCTGGCGCTGCTGTTTGGCTTTTTCGCCTTTCGCTCAAAAATCAAAGGCGTCTACTTTTCGATTATGACGCAGGCGCTGACCTACGCGGGCATGCTGCTCTTCTTCCGTAACGAAACCGGTTTTGGCGGCAACAATGGCTTTACCGGCTTTACTACCCTGCTCGGCTTTTCGGTCACGGCGACCCCGACCCGTATCGGACTGTTTGTCGCCACGGTGCTGCTGCTGCTGCTGAGCCTGACGATCGGCTTCGCCCTGGCGCGCAGCAAATTTGGCCGGGTGCTGACCGCCGTGCGGGATGCGGAGAACCGCCTGACCTTCTGCGGTTACGATCCGCGCGGCTTCAAGCTGTTTGTCTGGACGCTCTCCGCGGTGCTGTGCGGTCTGGCCGGGGCGCTCTATGTGCCGCAGGTCGGCATCATCAACCCTGGCGAGATGTCCCCTGCCAACTCGATTGAAGCGGCGATCTGGGTGGCGCTGGGCGGACGCGGCACGCTGATTGGCCCGCTGCTCGGCGCAGCGATCGTTAACGGCGCGCGCAGCTTCTTCACCGTCGCCTTCCCGGAATACTGGCTCTTTTTCCTGGGCCTGATGTTTATCCTGGTCACGCTGTTTCTGCCGCACGGCGTGATTGGCCTGCTGCGCCGGAGAAAAAAATGAGTGATGCCCTGTTTACCCAACCCCAGTTAGCGGATCGCCACCGGGTGCAGCGCGATCCGGTGCTGCAGCTCGATAAGATCAGCGTCTCCTTTGAGGGCTTCCGGGCGCTGACCGATCTCTCGCTGCAGATCGGCGTCGGTGAGCTGCGCTGCGTGATCGGCCCCAACGGCGCGGGCAAAACCACACTGATGGATGTGATCACCGGTAAAACCCGGCCGGATGCGGGCCGGGTGATCTACGACCAGGACAGTGATCTGACCCGTCTGTCACCGGTGGCGATCGCCCGCGCCGGGATTGGCCGTAAGTTCCAGAAACCCACCGTTTTTGAAGCGCTGACCGTGTTCGAGAATCTTGAGATCGCCCTCAGGGCCGACAAATCAGTCTGGGCCTGCCTGCGCGCCCGCCTCAATAGCGAGCAGCGGGACCGGATTGATGAGGTGCTGAAGCTGCTGCGGCTGGGCGGCGAGCGCCAGCGCCGGGCGGGCCTGCTGTCGCACGGTCAGAAGCAGTTTCTGGAGATTGGCATGCTGCTGGTGCAGGAGCCG
>Ga0157358_1000143_pt1 | contig 28280 bp, 24 predicted proteins | sample AttcapACBM2_FD_111484 | JGI IMG/M metagenome (GOLD analysis project Ga0157358, IMG submission 111484) | Fungus gardens microbial communities from leaf cutter ant in Botucatu, State of São Paulo, Brazil - Atta capiguara ACBM2 | ecosystem: Host-associated > Fungi > Mycelium > Unclassified ... | reverse complement strand
TCGCGCCCGGACGATATTCCGAAGTTCAGCAAGCATGTTATAGTTACTGCTATATTCAGGCAAGCCACCGACCAGGTTAATTCGAGTAAAAAATATGTTTTGTGTGATCTACAGAAGTCCTAAACGTGACCAGACTTATCTTTATGTTGAAAAAAAAGACGATTTCTCGCGCGTGCCTGCTGAACTGCTTCAGGGATTTGGTAAACCCCAGCTGGCGATGGTCCTGCCGCTGGACGGCAGTAAACGCCTGGCCAATGCGGACCAGGCAAAAGTGAAAACGGCGCTGCTGGAGCAAGGTTATTATTTACAGGTGCCGCCGCCGATGGAAAGTCTGCTTAAGATGCATCTGGAAAAAGGTAAAAAAGATTAATTAGGAATCATCTGCAAGCTATTTCCCCACCGCTTTTCTTCCCGCCGGATATTATTGACGGCGGGAAGCACGTAAAAAGGGCCTTTTATGAAGCAACCTCTCTTCACCTCGCTTATTTTTTCCCTGCTGCTGGCCGGCTGTGCCAGCAAGAACAGTAAAGCCCTTGAGAAAAAAAACGCCGCGCCGGCGCAGCAGAAAACCACGCTGGCCGCAACCGGGCGCGATCCGGCGGAGTTTCCCGCCTATGTCGAGGAGCTTAAGCGGCAGGCGCGGGAGCAGGGCATAGACGCAGCCACTATCGACACTGCCTTCAGCAATATTCATTTCGTCGACCGCGCTATTTCTGCCGACCGTAACCAGTTAGAAAAGAAAGTCACGCTGGACGACTATCTGACGCGCGTGCTGCCGGAATGGAAAAAGCAGCGCGCGCGCGAAAACTTCCAGCAGTATTTGCCGCAGCTGCAAACGGTCAGCCAGCGTTATGGCGTGCAGCCGGAATATATAGTGGCGCTTTGGGCGATGGAAAGCAGCTTCGGCAAAATCCAGGGAAAAGAAGAGATCGTCTCTGCGCTCTCTACGCTGGCTTTTGAAGGACGCCGCGAAGCCTTCTTCACCAAAGAGCTGATGGCGGCGCTGCGGATTATTCAGCAGCAGCATATCAGCGCGGCGCAGATGAAGGGATCCTGGGCTGGCGCGATGGGGCAGAATCAGTTTATGCCTTCTTCTTTCCTGCGCTACGGCGCGGACGGCGACGGCGACGGGCAAATCGATATCTGGAATAACGTGGAGGATGTGTTTGCTTCTACGGCCAACTATCTGGCAACGGAAGGCTGGAAGCCCGGCGGGCGCTGGGGCCAGGAGGTGATCCTGCCGGTCGATTTTGCTAAAGCGCAGGCAGGGCTGAAAACCGACCAGGCGAAATCGGTTGGTGACTGGCAAAAACTGGGCGTACGCTTCAGCGATGATGCGCCGCTGCCGGATAATGCGCAGCGCAGCTGGATTATTTTGCCCGACGACGCGCCGGGCCGGGCCTTTATGGTTTACGACAACTTCCGCGTCATTATGCACTGGAACCGCTCATATTATTTCGCCATCAGTATCGGCATGATGGCCGACGCCATTTCTCAACAGGATGTGGTCCACTGACCACTCACGCAAACAGGCAGGGGAACAGTATGTATCAGCATCATAACTGGCAGGGCGCTTTATTAGATTACCCGGTGAGCAAAGTGGTCTGCGTAGGCAGCAACTATGCAAAACATATTAAAGAGATGGGCAGCGCGACGCCTGCTGAGCCTGTCCTGTTTATCAAGCCGGAAACCGCGCTGTGCGATCTTCGTCAGCCGCTGTCGATCCCGAAAGATCTGGGCGCGGTGCATCATGAAGTTGAGCTGGCAGTGTTGATTGGCGCCACGCTGAAACAGGCAACGGAAGAGCACGTGGCGAAAGCTATTGCAGGCTACGGCGTGGCGCTGGATTTAACGCTGCGTGACGTGCAGGCCGGCTGTAAAAAAGCGGGACAGCCGTGGGAAAAAGCGAAAGGCTTCGACAATTCCTGCCCGGTTTCCGGTTTTATTGCCGCCAGCGAGCTGGGCGCCGATCCGCAGGATATCGAGCTAAAGCTGATCGTCAATGGCGAAGTGCGTCAGCAGGGTTCCACTGCGGATATGATCCATAAAATCCTGCCGCTGATTGCCTATATGAGTAAGTTCTTCACGCTGCGCGCGGGCGATATTATCCTGACCGGCACGCCTGAAGGCGTTGGCCCGATGTCCTCTGGCGATACGCTGGAAGTGTCGCTGGGCGGACGCGGCGTGGCGACGCGCGTGCTGTAAGACTTGCAACTCAGGCCCGAACTGTTTATAAGGTGCGGGCTTTTAACTAAACAGGACAGCAAAATGAGTGATACCCCTTTCTGGCAGCAAAAGACGCTGGAGCAAATGAGCGATGAGGAATGGGAATCCCTGTGCGACGGCTGTGGCCAGTGCTGTCTGAACAAGCTGCAGGATGCCGATACGGATGAAATCTACTTCACTAACGTCGCCTGCAATCAGCTGAATATTAAAACCTGCCAGTGCCGTAACTACGAACGCCGCTTTGAGCTGGAAGAAGACTGTATCAAGCTGACGCGCGATAACCTGCCGACGTTTTCCTGGCTGCCGCCGAGCTGTGCTTACCGGGTGCTGGCCGAAGGTAAGAATCTGCCCGTCTGGCATCCGTTGCGCAGCGGCAGCAAGGCGGCGATGCACGCGGCACGTATTTCTGTTCGCCATATTGCCGTGCGCGAAAGCGAAGTGCAGGACTGGGAAGATCACATCATCAATAAGCCGCGCTGGTACGGTAAATAGACTAACGGGCTGACAGATGTCTTCAGTTCCGGCTGCCGCTACCTGACTACGCAGTTTAGGTTTTGCCTATCTCAATGAGAATCAGCACCGCCTGGATAAGTTGCGTGACTCTGCAAATAATCAGGGTATGACTACATACCGTGTGAGAGTGGGTTTCCATAACCCTTCAGCCCTGACTTTCAGGCAGCTTGATGAAATATTGGAACAGCAGAGGTTCTGGAGAACAGCATCGCGCAGCGCTACGTTTCGTTATTTTATGGAATATGAATACGAATCAGAGGTACGCGATCTGTGTGAGGTTTGTGAACTCGCCTACTCCCAGGCCTGTAAGGTTAAAAAATGCCCTTTGGTCATGGTCGTCGAGGAGACGAGCGAGGAAAAAACGCTTGCTGACATGCAGCAATAGCTGTCCTGCTGCGCACTCTAACGATAAGAGCGCAGACTGACTGCGGGACAGTTGTCCCGCTCTGTTTCTAAGCCCGGCTGTTATCCCCATTCCGTAAGATGAGCCGGCTTGCTTTTTAGCACGCTTAAAACAAGCCCACGACGCATTAGCGTTGCGCTTCGTCATTTGGCCTTTTCACTGCTTCAGGGTCTGTCTTCAGGCCATTTCTGACCTTTCCATGGACTGATTGGGGTTTATGGTAGACGGCAATACGTTGTTAGCTGCCAAAATCAGCTCGCCGTCTGGCCTGACTGCACATTTGTGCCCAATACAGCCAGACGACGGCAATACGTTGTTGCAGTGCAAATCAGCCGTTCGCATAGTTTCACCCAAGAAAGTTAAAAGAAAACAGCTTGTTAGTGAGCAGTCTGTCCACAGATATTCGCAAAGAACGACAAGGTAACCAGCCAGGTAGGGTAATTCGTCTGTTTCATTGGTGTTTTCTTAAATATCAAAATGTAATTTTTTGTTTCTTGCACCTTTGGGGTTATTCTTATTCCATTAGATAAATTATTATCCCTGAACGGAAAAAACCACGCGCCCTATATTTAAATTTGTACACGTCGGTGTGCTTGTATAATTTTTTATTAAGCGAAGCGGTTAACACTTTTGCAAATACAAAGCTTTTATCTACTCTTAATTACGCAACACGAAATTCCCGGCGTAAAAGCCGGTTGCCAATTAACTAATGAAGTTTGTATTCAGGAGGAGATTATGGCTGAACATCGTGGCGGTTCTGGAAACTTTGCAGAAGACCGTGAAAAAGCTTCTGAGGCAGGTAAAAAAGGCGGTCAAAATAGCGGAGGTAATTTTGCTAACGACCGTGAAAAAGCATCAGAAGCAGGCAAGAAAGGGGGTGAGCATAGCCACGGCGGCGGACGCAAGTCTGAATAAAAGCGAACGGAAATTTATCGCTTAATACGCCAGCCCCGGCATTTAATGCCGGGGTTAAATTTATTTATACAGGTAAATTCTCTATCTGAACTTTATAAAAAGTGAAGTTATTAGTCTTTTTTATAGCCCTTATTTTGAGCCTGCTTACCCCGCCAGTATTCTTCCAGATAGGGTATAAGTTCAAAAAACAGTATTCCGGCCAGAACACAGGCAATATATGCGTCAGGTAAAGGATCGGCTCGCTGATGAAGATCGAAGCGCGCAGGCTCTGCGCCCAGGCCGAACAGCGCCAGAAACTGCGACCAGTGTCGCGAAATCACCAGTAACAGCGCCATTAACGGCACCCTCTCCAGAAAACTGTGGATATGCTGCTCTACGGGCGATACGCGCCGGGCGGTTACGGCATAGCTGACGTCCCACAATGCTGTCGCTTCGTGGCAGAAGAACATCACGATCATAAAGCCAATCACCAGCGCATTGATATCCAGGAAAAGCGCAGCGAGAAGCGGGGCGCCCATCTCCAGAAACATCAGAAGATGAATAAAGGTTTCTTTCAGCCCGGCGGTAGTCTCTATGTTTGTGGCTCTGTGGCATAAATAGTCGGCGAAACCGGCAATAAGCCAGACGGGCAGCACAAAATAAAGCAGCACCATCATCTGCGGATCAAAATTTTGCATGGCGACGGCTCATCGGTGTAAGAATGCATAAAGCATAGCCATACAAAACAGAGATGCCAGAATAATGCGCTGTTTCCGGAGTAATGACAGGTTTGCATTATTTCTGAGGTAGGGCAGAAAAGTCGGCTAATTAAACTCAGGGTGCGCCGCGCTAAACGTTAAGTAAGCTATTATTCAGTAGATGTTGATGCCGCTCCAGGTATTGCCCGCAGTTTACTCAATAAGGAACACCAGATGCTCACTTCTACAATGGATAGTTATATTCGCAAGGTAAAAATGAAACCGATCCTTCTTTCCATGCTTGCCGTGGCACTTGCTTTGCCACAGCTTGCTTTGGCGGATATTAAATGCGGGCCTTTTCGTCTGGCCGGGCAGACGGCGAACGGCAGTTGGGCGACCGTGGACGGCGTAAAAACCCGCAGGCAGCAGGTCAGCTGGCTGCAGCAGAAAGGCGATGTCGACAATGTGAAAATGCACTGGACCGTGGCTGCTACCAAATTTCAGGGCGATTACGGGATGACATACCTGAATAAGGCGGGTAGCGCCACGCTTGACGTTGAGGTATTGCGCAGCAGCCGCAGCCAGATAAAAATTTCCGGTTCGTACGACTGTCGTAAGATCGATTAGCGTCTGGCATCCGTCAAGGGCAGTGCGCTACCGGCTTGATTTCCTTTGCTATGCTTAAAATCTTTACCCTTAACCGGGAGGTAAAGCGTTATGCATCGCAGAGAGTTTATCGGTTGCGGAGGCGCACTGGTCGCCCTTTCGCTTATGTCTTCCACACCTGCCGCCGCAGCGGCCTCCGAAGCTTCGACACCGCCTCAGCTTGATAAACCCGTTCTGAAACTGAAAGGGATCGCTATTGGCGAAGGTCAGCCCAAAGTAATTATCCCAACCACTGACAGCAGCGAAAAGGCGGTTTTAGCCTTCGTTGATAAGATTGCGGACAGAAGCGATTTTCATATGCTGGAGCTAAGGCTCGATCCGCTGGACAACGTTGACGATACCGACGCGATGGCGGCTTTAACGCGGCAGGTGTTCTCGCGTCTTGGCGACAAGCTATTGCTGCTGACGTTTCGCACCAAAGCCGAAGGCGGCAAGAAAGCCATCAGCGATCGGAAGTATGCCGCGCTGTATCACGCCTTACTGACGGCTGGCCAGTTCGATCTGCTGGATATTGAAATGTACCGCGACAGCACGCTGACCGATCCGCTGATCGGGCTGGCGCATCAACAGGGTAAACATATCATTCTCTCCAGCCATGAGCTGCACGCTACGCCTTCCGCTCAGGAAATTATCGCCCGCCTGAGCGAGCAGCAGCGGCGCGGCGCGGATGTGTTGAAGCTGGCGGCGATGCCGAAAGGCCCGGAAGACGTGCTGACCCTGCTTAACGCTACGCTGGATATGCATCAGCACTATGCGCAGCGCCCGCTGTTAACGATGTCGATGGGTGAAACGGGCGTACTGTCACGCATGAGCGGAGAACTGTCCGGTTCGGCGCTGACTTTCGCTATGTTTGGCGACGCTTCGGCGTCGGGGCAGGTTGACGTACAGGATCTGGGAAAGGTGCTGGAGGTGGTACATAAAGGAATGCGTTCATAAGGCAGCTACAGGCACATCCTGACGTTCTGAGCAGATCGTTTCCGATGCGGCCTGTAGCCTGGGGGCGGGACGCAAAGCGTCGCCACCCCGTACTGCATTAAGCGGTGACGGTGACCACTGAGACGTTCGTGGTTACCTGGTTGGTGGTCACGGTGGCGTCCACGGCACCGACCTGTCCCTTGATCACGCAGCGATACTGGCCGGCATCGGCGGTAGTCACGGCTGCTTTGCTCCAGGTGGCGCTTTTCGCATTGGCGATATTCGTCCAGGTAGTGCCGTTGGTCGACTTCTGCCACTGCCAGGTTGCGGCATCCTTAGCCGCAACGGTCAGATTTAACGTGCCGCCCGCCGCGACGGAAACCGTGGCTGCCGGCTGGGTGTCAATCTGCGGCGTAAAGGCGTAATAAGGCATCGCGTATTCAATTCCGTTGATGTTAATGCGCATCCACTGCCGCGGTTTAGATTGCTCAACCGGCACGGTAGTCGAGGCCTGGGAGCGAGTACTGATCCCGGCAACATCATCCTGTGCGCCAAAACCGGCCAGGCCGTTGTTCATCGACATCCGCGCCTGCGCCGCCACGCCGCCTTCCGGCGCTGCGCTCTGCGTCACGCCGCTTGGCGTAAACCTTGCCCAGCTGCCGTTATCTTCGCGCATTTCACCAGTGCCGCGAACGTGCACGCCATATTCGGCAATGGTATCAGGCAGCTTGACCCACAGGCCCGGCAGGATATCGTTAAAATCCTGAGGGATATACTGCACTTCGCTAATACCCGGCGTGCCCTCCATCCAGTAGCTTACTGCCGGAACCGAGCCCGCGCCACGCGCTACGTGGATATGCAGCGTACCGGCTGCACGGTCGTTCTGGATCGGCATGGCGGTGTCGCCACCGATGCCGCCGTAGGTACTGCGGCAGTCCACCTCAATTTTCCAGTGGCTGCCGGTTTTCGGCATCCGAAACGTACCGATATTCAACCAGCGCTGGCTGCTGTCAATGGTGCCGCGCAGCACGCCGCTCAGCCACTGCGCGCGCAGCGGATGGTCCAGATAGGTGCCGCTGTTTTGAAACAGCGACATGCCCATTTCATACCCGGAGAGTCTGGCGACAATATCGCTGCCGTCCGGGTTTTTCGGATAGCTGAACCAGGTTGCGCTGCCTGGCGCAGAAGTGCGGTCGTACTCCACGCCGGTCGGATTTGACCATTGCGACATAATAACGCGTGAATTAAAGAACACGGCATCGTAGGTAGAGGACTCAATGCTCAGCGCTTCAATCAGCCACTGGCCGTTGTTGATATCCATCGGAACGGCGCTGTGTTCGATCCAGCCGTTACGGATCAGGCCCTGACCATGACGAGGGATCCAGATAGCTGGCGCGTAGCAGTACTGGAAGTTAAATTCCGTAAGCTCAATCGCCGTGGAGTGATCCCAGGCGCCGGACGGACGGTTGCTCCAGCCTACCTTAATCACCGGGCCCGCCACGCGGCTGCAGTAAATCTGGGTGAATTTACTGTCAAGACTGTCGAGGTAGTAAATCGCCGCTTCACCGGTATTGCTGGCTTTAAAGTAGGAGACGTTGGCAAAGGTGCCGCCCACGCATTCGTTAGTGATAAACGGCTGTTTATTGGAGGCGGTATCGTTAAACACGCCCACCGTTGCGCCAATCAGCATATTGGTTTTTTCGTCCTGCTTCACCGTTTGCTGGCCTTCCCACTCAATGCCGTAGATGGAAAAGTAGCGGTGGTTCAGCGCCAGCACGGCCGAAGCGGATTTGTCAGAGATAATACGCGTGCCGATCTGCTTGCCGAAGCTGGTGGTCACGCCGCGCATCACGAAATCGCCGGCGGCGAAGTAGCCGCTTGGGTTATAAGGCAGTTCCGAATGGTTGGCCGGGATTTTGTCGCCATAGGTGCGCAGGTCGAGCGGCTTAACCAGGTAGGTGCCCGTGCCGAAACGGATACCGACTTTGCTGGAAAGGCCGTCGGTAAAGCCGCGGGCGAAGCTGCCGGTCATAAATTCATACATCGCCTTAACGGCAGGCGCGCAGTCAACCTTGCCGCCCGGTACGGCGCCGAAGTCATGAACGGTTAACGCTTCAATATCGCTGTCGCGACGCCAGTGGTACGCGCCGCCGTTGCTGGCGATAAAGCCGCCGTCGTCCGCCGCCGCGACCAGATAACCGGTAAACCAACCTTCGCCGAAGGTGACAGAGCGGTCGCCGGCAGCGCGGGCATTCCAGGAGCTCAGGAAAACGCGTTCGCCTTCAGCGGCAGGTTTGCGGGCACGCAGCGCGGCGAATGAAGCAACTTCATTAAAAATCAGTGTATCAGCCATAATGTTTCCATCCTTTGTTAGTGAGTTTTTAACTGTATGTTTATACAGTAACTGCACTGTATTCCTTTGGTGAAGAATTGGCAATAGTGTTTTTTATTATTTATTTCATGTAGTTAAACGATTATCTCGTTACGATTTAATAAGCGGCGTGATATTAACTTAACAATATTTCTTATGTTTTAAGCAGGTTAAAAAAGGGAAGGTAAACGGTGAAATGACGTTCTGAACCCGGACTGGCTTTAAGGTGCCGGAGGGAGAAAGGCAAAAAAATCCCCTGAGCGCGTGACTTCAGGGGAGGCGGGTTCAGGACTGAGGCTGACCGACAGGACCGCTGCCGCCCGGTGCGCCCGGAGGCTGCTGTCCACTCGGCGGCGCCGGCGGCGGGCTGTGCGTATCATTGGCGCCCCAGTGGGCGCAGCCGGAGAGTAGCGTAACGGAAAAAGCAAAGGAGAGGGCTAACGCAATGTTTTTCATAGTTTCCCTTTTCGCATCGAAGTATGCCTAAAGCGTAGCCGCCTTGTTAAGGGCTGACAACGCGGCCTGCGGGAAAAGGCAAAGCCCGGCCGCCCGCAGACAACGGGCACGACCGGGAGGAGGAGTGCGTTTAGCGGGAAAAAAGATCGCGTTTTTTCGGCGTGAAAAACTGCGCAAGCAGCACCAGCAGGGCGACAACGAGGTAGGCGGCAAAGATAATCGTCATCCACTGCGGCATACCCAGCGAAAACAGCGACCACTGATTTTCCGCACAGTCGCCCGTCGCAACGAATACCGACGGCAGCCACTTATCAAGAGGCAGCCACTGCGGGAAGCGGGCGGCGAAATCACAGGTGGTAAAAGGATTCGGATGCAGCTGGATCATCGTATGCTCCCATGCCAGACGCACGCCTTCCACGGCGCTATAGATCCAAATCAGGATCGCCACCCAGCGCAACGGCGTTTTGGGGGCAATAGCGCCCACCAGCGCAGCGCCAAGAATACCGAACAGGGCGCAGCGTTCGTAAATACACATCACGCAGGGCTTTAGCAGCATCACGTGCTGGAAATAGAGCGCAACCATCTCCAGAGCAAAAGCCGTCAGCGCCATCAGCAACCAGGCGCCGCGACCACGAGAACGGCTATTAAAATAGTGCAACATAATCAATCCCTGTAATAAGCGTTGAACCGGCAGTGTAAACCAAAAGGGCTGCCGTGCCAGCCACTATGCGGTAAATTTACGCTGCTGAATACGGCGCGGCTTAGCCGCTGTGTAAAAAAATGTATCGCTTCGACGGCGCGCTGAAAGCGGCCACGGCTTAATAACGTAAATCAAGGGCTTAATTTCAGGAGAAATGCGATTTCGGCAGCGTTTTACGCTTTCGTCAGTCTAGGTGACGGCTAAGCCATCTGGTATGATGAGCCGAATTTTTGCAGCCCTGAACGCAACGGAAACAATACGCTATGGTTATTAAGGCCCAGAGCCCTGCGGGCTTCGCTGAAGAATATATTATCGAAAGTATCTGGAACAGCCGCTTCCCGCCGGGGTCAATTCTGCCTGCTGAGCGCGAGCTGTCAGAGCTGATCGGCGTGACCCGCACCACGCTGCGTGAGGTGCTGCAGCGCCTGGCGCGCGACGGCTGGCTGACCATTCAACACGGCAAGCCGACCCGGGTAAATAATTTCTGGGAAACCTCGGGCTTAAGCATCCTTGAAACGCTGGCGCGTCTCGATCATGACAGCGTGCCGCAGCTTATCGACAGCCTGCTTTCGGTTCGCACCGATATTTCCTCCGTATTTATTCGCCGCGCTATCCGTATTCATCCGGATAAAGCTGAGGCGGTTCTGGTCACCGCGCAGCAGGTAGAAGACAAGGCGGAAGCCTATACCGAGCTGGATTACAATATCTTTCGCGGGCTGGCTTTTGCCTCCGGTAATCCTATCTACGGCCTGATCCTTAACGGGCTGAAAGGGCTGTACACCCGCGTAGGCCGTCACTATTTTTCAAATCCGGAAGCGCGTCGCGTGGCGCGTGAATTCTATCAGCAGCTGCTGACGATTTGTCAGGCCCAGCAGCTGGACAAGATTGTGGAAACGGTGCGCGATTACGGCCATCGCAGCGGTGAAATCTGGCACGGCATGCAAAACACCATGCCCGCTGAATCCGGCATACGTCGTTAGTATTCCTGTAAAATCTCTGGATAAGCCGTAAAAAAGCCGGTCTTCAGCACCGGCTTTTCAGGTTATTACAGGGAAGTGGGGCGGGGCGGACAGCGGTCGAGGATTTCCGTGCTGCCGTCGTCATTTTGCTGCTCCAGATGGACATCAAAGCCCCACAGGCGATGCACGTGCTTCAACACTTCGCGGCGGCTCTTATCCAGCGGCGCGCGGCTATGCGGCACGTAGCGCAGCGTTAATGAGCGATCGCCGCGCAGATCGACATCATAAACCTGAATATTAGGCTCCAGGTTGCTTAAATTATACTGCGCGGAAAGCTGCTGACGGATCGCCCGATAGCCCGCCTCGTCATGGATAGCGGCAATTTCCAGGAAGTTATTGCGATCGTCATCCATCACCGTAAACAGGCGGAAATCCCGCATGATTTTGGGCGACAGGAACTGGCTGATAAAGCTCTCGTCCTTGAACTCGCGCATCGCGAAGTGCAGCGTTTCCAGCCAGTCTGAACCGGCAATATCCGGGAACCAGTAACGATCTTCTTCCGTCGGCTCCTGACAGATGCGCTTGATATCCTGAAACATGGCGAAGCCCAGCGCGTAAGGGTTAATACCGTTATACCACTGGCTGTTATAGGGCGGCTGATAAACCACGTTGGTATGGCTGTGCAGAAACTCCAGCATAAAGCGTTCGCTGACTTTGCCCTCGTCATACAGATGATTAAGGATGGTGTAGTGCCAGAAGGTCGCCCAGCCCTCGTTCATCACCTGCGTCTGCTTCTGCGGATAAAAATGCTGGCTGACTTTACGCACGATACGCAGGATTTCTCGCTGCCACGACTCCAGCAGAGGCGCGTTTTTTTCCATAAAATAGAGCAGGTTTTCCTGCGGCTCGTTGGGATAGCGTGCCGCTTCGGTATGGGTCGCCTCCGCTTCGCGACGCGGCAGCGTGCGCCACAGCATGTTCACCTGGCTTTGCAGATACTCTTCGCGGCTGCGCTGACGGGCCTTCTCCTCCTGCAAGGAGATCTTTTGCGGGCGCTTGTAGCGATCGACGCCATAGTTCATCAGCGCATGGCAGGAATCCAGCAGCCGTTCGACTTCCTCCACGCCGTAGCGCTCTTCACACTCGCTGATATAGTTACGGGCGAAAATCAGGTAGTCAACGATAGAGCTGGCATCCGTCCAGCTGCGGAACAGGTAGTTATTTTTAAAAAAGGAGTTATGGCCATAGCAGGCGTGCGCCATCACCAGCGCCTGCATAGTGATGGTATTTTCCTCCATCAGATAGGCGATACACGGATTGGAGTTAATGACGATTTCATAAGCCAGGCCCTGCTGACCGTGCTTATAGCGCTGTTCGGTTTCGATAAATTTTTTACCGAATGACCAGTGCGCGTAGTTGATGGGCATCCCGACGCTGGAATAAGCGTCCATCATCTGTTCAGAAGTGATGACTTCGATTTGATGCGGATAGGTATCAAGGCGATAGAGTTTGGCGACGCGGTCAATTTCTGCAAGGTAGACGTCCAGTAGATCGAACGTCCAGTCGGGACCGTCGCTGAGTCGTTGGCTGTTCGTAATGGACTCATCAAAGATAGTCGTCATAGCGCACCCCTTTTTTAAAACCGGTTTTCGACGTTACATCAGTAGCGACAAACATCCGTTTTCATTACGACCTGCCATGACGCTGCCGCCGTCGGAACAGGCCTGGAATTGAAGCCAGTAACTCAATGATAGTTCACTCTCTCCGATCGCTCAGGGGAATACAATGGAAATCTTCGGCAGAAAATAGAGCGGAAGCCGGAAAATCATTTTAACGTCAGGCAAAGCGCAAAAAATAATAATCCGGACAGGATAATATCCTGTATATAAGCGGAAAATATGGCGTAATCATATTCTGCTGCGGAAAGGAATAAATAGCGCCTTCATGATTATTTGCTGCTGCCGTCGCAACTATTGCAATATTAAACTCCGATTTATCATCGGCATCTTGTTTTTATTCCCGCCCAGGGTAAAAAAGAAGGGCAATATTTTTACAGGGCGTCCGCTGTCATCCCGCAGCTTTTTTCACCGCAGCGGCCGCCTGTATCCAGTGTATTCATCTTTAAGAAACCGGCGGTGGAGTAGCGATGCGAGTTGTCATTCTGGGAAGTGGCGTGGTGGGCGTGGCCAGCGCCTGGTATCTGGCCCAAAGCGGGCATGAGGTGACGGTTATCGACCGTCAGCCCGACGTGGCGCTGGAAACCAGCGCGGGCAACGCGGGACAAATTTCGCCCGGCTATGCGGCACCGTGGGCGGCGCCCGGCGTGCCGCTGAAGGCGATAAAATGGATGTTTCAGCGTCATGCGCCGCTGGCTATCCGCCCGGACGGCAGCCGTTTCCAGCTGGCCTGGATGTGGCAAATGCTGCGTAACTGCGATATGCGCCACTATCAGGAAAATAAAAGCCGCATGGTGCGCATCGCCGAATACAGCCGCGACTGCATGAAGGCGCTGCGCCATGAGACGGGTATTGCCTATGAGGGACGCCAGGGTGGAACGCTGCAGCTTTTCCGCACCGCGCAGCAGTTTGAAAGCGCCACCAAGGATATTGCGGTATTAAAAGAGGCGGGCGTGCCCTATGAACTGCTGGAAGCCAGCCAGCTGGCCGAAGCGGAACCCGCGCTGGCGACGACCAGGCATCTGCTGACCGGCGGTCTGCGCCTGCCTAACGACGAAACCGGCGACTGTCAGCTGTTTACTCGTCGGCTGGCAGAGATGGCGAAGGCGGCAGGCGTGACTTTCCGCTTTAATACGCCCGTCGACGCGCTGCTGCAGGAGCATAACCAGATTGTTGGCGTGAAATGCGGCGCTGAGATCGTGACGGCGGACGCGTACGTAGTGGCGTTCGGCTCTTATTCCACTTCGCTGCTCCGCGACATTATCGCTATCCCTGTTTATCCGCTGAAAGGCTATTCGCTGACTATCCCGATTACCAATCCGGAGGCAGCGCCCGTTTCCACGGTGCTGGACGAAACCTATAAAGTGGCGATTACGCGTTTTGATAACCGGATCCGCGTGGGCGGCATGGCGGAGATCGTCGGCTTCAATACCAAACTGCTGCCCGCCAGACGCGAAACGCTGGAGATGGTGGTGCGGGATCTCTATCCGCAGGGCGGCGATCTCGCCCAGGCGACGTTCTGGACCGGGCTGCGTCCGATGACCCCGGACGGCACGCCGATTGTCGGCCGCACGCCGTTTAAAAATCTTTATCTGAATACCGGTCACGGAACGCTCGGTTGGACCATGGCCTGCGGCTCCGGACAGCTGCTTTCTGATATTATCTCAGGACGCGCTCCGGCGATTGCCGCTGACGATTTATCGGTTATGCGCTATCTGCCGGGATTTCTGCCCACTACAGGCCCAATACTGCACGGCGCGCGCTAGTTTCCGCTTATAACAGGAGAAGTTATGTCTCGTCCTATTGTCGCAACTATCGACACCAGCGCGTTGCGGCATAACCTGGCCGTCGCCCGCCAGGCTGCTCCTCGCTCTCACGTCTGGTCGGTGGTAAAAGCCAACGCCTACGGACACGGTATCGCTCGCGTCTGGCAAAGCCTGTCAGAGACCGACGGTTTTGCGCTGCTGAATCTTGAAGAGGCTATTCTGCTGCGCGAAAGCGGCTGGAATAAGCCCATCCTGCTGCTGGAAGGTTTTTTCCATGCGGACGAGCTGCCGATTCTGGATCGCTACCGGCTGACCACCAGCGTGCACAGCAACTGGCAGATCCAGGCGCTGGCGAAGGCGAAGCTTTCCGCGCCGCTGGATATTTACCTGAAAATGAACAGCGGCATGAACCGTCTTGGCTTTCAGCCCGCGCTGGTACAGCAGGTGTGGCACAAGCTTAAAACGCTGCCGAACGTTGGCGAGATCACGCTGATGGCGCATTTTGCCGAAGCGGAAAGCAATGAAGGCGTGACGGCGCCGATGGCGCGCATCAATCAGGCGGCGGAAGGGCTGAACTGCCCGCGCTCGCTGGCGAATTCGGCGGCGACGTTGTGGCACAGCCACACCCATTACGACTGGGTGCGTCCGGGCATTATCCTCTATGGCGCTTCGCCAAGCGGCGACTGGCAGGATGTCGCCAGCAGCGGGCTACGGCCAGCCATGACGCTGAACGGTGAAATCATCGGCGTCCAGTCGCTCAGGCGCGGCGATGGCGTAGGGTATGGCGCACGCTACCGCGCCAGCGACGAGCAGCGTATCGGCATCGTTGCCTGCGGCTATGCCGACGGCTATCCGCGCCATGCGCCAACCGGCACGCCGGTTTGGGTTGATGGCGTCAGAACGCAGATTGTCGGCGCGGTTTCCATGGATATGATCACGGTGGATTTGACGCCCTGCCAGCAGGCGGGCATCGGTACTCAGGTGGAGCTGTGGGGTAACAACATCAAAATCGACGAGGTGGCAAAAGCGGCCGGTACGGTAGGCTATGAGCTGATGTGCGCGCTCGCGCCTCGCGTACCGGTAAACGTCGTTTAAGGTTAAAGCGCGGTCAGCGTGCCGCGCACTTTTTTACTGTAGTACCAGGCCGTTCCCGTCAGTATCGCGCCCACCACCATCATCAGCGCCAGCGCGGATTTTTCCGCCAGCGGCAGCGCCATCGCCAACAGCCCACCCGACGCGCCGCCGGCCATCTGGATAAAGCCCGCCAGCGCGGAAGCGACGCCCGCCTGTTTCTGATAGGGCTCCAGCGCGTAGCTGGTGGCCGGGCCGACGGTAAAAGCCAGCCCGGCGACGGATACCGCCACCGGCAGCATATAGAGCGCCCAGTGATGCTGCCATGCCAGCGGTAACAGCAGCACACCGCCCAACAGCATCACCGCGCCCAGCGTCATCGCCACGCTGCCCGTCGCCAGACAAATCGGGCGACCCAGCTTGCGGATCATCTTATTCACCAGCACGCTGACCAGCATGATCCAGAAGCCGTTGGCGCCAAAGGCGATGGAGAACTGCAGCGCAGAGAGCTGGCCCTCGGTCATCAGCACCTGCGGCGCCAGCGAGACGTAAGTTAATACCATCCCCAGCGCGCCCGCGTTGGCAAAGGCGAAAGCCAGGAAGCGAGGCTGACGCAGGATCTGCCAGTACTGACGCAGCGGAATGCCTTTTACGGCCAGCGTGCCTGCCGGGCGGGTCTCCGGTAAAAAGAAAATCACCAGCAGACCAATGACGACCGCATAGGCGGTTAAAAACCAGAAGGGCGCGCGCCAGCCAAAGGCCTCGGCAAGAAAGCCGCCCAGCATTGGTGCCAGCGCGGGCACGATATTCAGCGCGCCGTTCAGAAAGCCATAGGCGCGGGCGGCATCGTCGCCGTCAAGCCTGTCGCGCACGCCGCTGAAGGCGACCACGGCGGTACAGCAAACGGCGCAGCCCTGCACCACGCGCGCGCAGAGGAACTGCGGCCAGCCGGAAGCGGTGGCGGCCAGCACGCTGCCAACGATATACAGCAGCAGCCCGGCCAGCGCCACGGGCTTTCTGCCCAGGTTATCCACCAGCGGGCCGGCGACAATCTGCCCCAGGCCCATCACCAGCAGAAACAGAGGAATAGTCGTTTGCACGGTGCTGACCGGCGTATTCAGCCCAAGCGCGATATCGGGCAGCGTAGGCAAATAAAGATCGATGCCAAGCGGTGCTAACAGAACCAGGCTGAGAAGAAGTAAGGTGAATTTTTGCATCGAGGCGGCGGCGTCCAGTAAAAAAAGCAAGCCGCACAGAGTAGTGATAACGGGGAGAAAAGAAAAGGAAAACTTATGGGGCGGTGCCGCAGCAGCCGCCCCGGAACTCAGTAAGCGCCGTCGCGACGCAGCACCACGCCAGCCGTTTTAAACAGGATGGCGATATCCGTCCACAGCGCCCAGTTTTTCACATACCAGGAGTCGAAATAGACGCGGGTATCGTAGTCGATATCGTTACGGCCGCTAACCTGCCACAGGCCGGTCATCCCCGGTTTCGCCATCAGATAATAGTCAACGTCACCCGCGTAGCGCTCCAGCTCCGCTTCAATCACCGGACGCGGCCCGACCAGGCTCATCTCGCCACGGATCACGTTCCACAGCTGCGGCAGCTCGTCCAGGCTGGTTTTACGCAGGAAAGCACCGATTTTGGTTACGCGTGGATCGTTTTTCAGCTTGAAGTCTTTATCCCATTCGGCGCGCGCTTCGGCGCTGGTTGCCAACAGCTCTTCCAGCACCTCTTTCGAGTTGGTGACCATTGAGCGGAACTTCAGGCATTTAAACTTCTTGCCGTCCTGACCGACGCGTTCGTGACCGTAAATTTTGTTACCGCCGTCCCGGCCCACCAGCCAGCAGATCAGGCCGAAAGCCGGGGCCAGGAACAGCAGCAGCAGCGAGGCGACCACCACGTCGAACACGCGCTTCAGGAAGCGTGAAGAGCGTTTGGCCAGGTTATTGCTGACGCGCAGGATCATCACTTCATGACTGAAGATAAAAGACATATCGGTGCCGTAGAGCGGCACGCCGCGCAGCGTCGGGACGACCGAAACGCTGCGGCATTTCTTTTTCGACAGCAGCTTGAGCCACTTATCGCGCATCGCCTGCTGCTCGTACTCCATGGCAACGATAAACTGGGTGTTTTCCAGATCGACCGTGTCCCAGACGATGTCCTTCGCGGTAATAACCGGCACGCCGTTCAGGCTTTCCGCGCCGGTATGGCCGTTAGAGGCGACAAAAGCTTTTACCTCATAGCCCAGGATCTCTTCGCTTTGCAGTGCCGCATAGGCTTCGCGGGCGTTTTTACCGGAGCCGATGATGATAGTTTGCTTCTGCCACTGTCCCGCTTTCAGAATGGCGTGCTTGACGCTGGAGCGCAGCAGCGGCACCAGGACCAGCGCATAGATCCAGGTGAAGCTCCACAGCAGACGGGAGAAATCCCATTTTGAAAACGCAATCAGCGCCAGGTCGAGCAGGGAGAAAATCACCAGGGTTTTAATGATCTCTTTCAGCTCAAACCAGAAAGGCTTGCGGTAGGTATAGTGACGAAGCCGCATCCAGAACCAGGCCGTACAGACCACGGACATCACAAACTGGGCGGTAAAGCGTATTTGCACTTCCTGCGGGGGAAGAAATATATCCAGGTTCCCCCAAATACCTCGTACGGTTGCCGTGGATAAAAACAGCGCCAGGTTAATGGAGATTAAGTCGCTAAGACTTAATGCCAGCTTGGCGATAATGTTTTTCCGGGTGCCGCTAAATGCGCGGCGACGGTCATTCAGTACCAGAGTACTTGCCATAATGCCTGCTCTCTTTTCATAAGGGATTGCTGACCTGACGAGGATCAAGCACGCGTTCAGGGGTTATCATACTGAAATTAAGTGTTTTAATTTCAGCGTATTAAATAGTTAACGGCCGTATGTTTCAGGAGATTAAATAAATGAAACACGTCGGCGTTGTTTCATCATGAAGCAGTGACAGAGTATGCAGGAGAGCAGAGAGTTAGTTAATACGGGTAATTCCTAAAATGGGAAAAATGCTTTTTGAAAGGAAATGGAAAGTAAACGAAGCGGGAAATTAAATTGCAAAAGATAATTTATGACAGGCGTATAACAAATATAAGACATTATTATAGCTCACCGCCGCGAAATAACGCGGCGGCAAGATAAGCGGCTTTGGTTCAGATTCAGGCTGGCTTTTTCAGTACCCACTGATCCTGCTCGGTATCGTAGTGACCGATAGCCAGATCGACAGGTTCGCCATCAATCCAGGCGGGCACGCTGGTCTCATTATCCCACCCGTCGAGCTGATAGCTCAGCGCCGGGTTGGTCTTGCAGGGAATAATGACCGTATCGACATTTTGCGCATCCAGCTCTGCGTCGATAATTTCATAGCGACCAATCTTTACGACATGACCCATGATTTTCTCCCTTCCGGATTAGACACGAACTTTAAGCGTAGTCGTTATTTGCCAGTCGGCCCCAGGATTATTCTCGCTCTTCCGCCATCCGCACGCCGATTTTCACTATTTCGTTATCCTGCTTTTCCGCCACGGTCCAAATCATGTTTTTCCATTCCACCTGATCGCCGACCACCGGCGCGCCGCCGATCATGCTGGCGACCAGATGCCCGAGCGTCTGCTGCATATTCATCTCTTCATCCAGCTCGATACCGTAAATTTCTGAAACGTCGTGCAGGCGAGCATCGGCCTGAAGAATAAAGTCGCCAAAGAAGCGCTGATCGAGCGAAACGGGCGGCGACTGGCTGAACAGTTTACCCAGTTCCGGCAGATCCTTTTCGCGGCCAATCACGCACAGCACGTCGCCTTCGCGCAGGCGGGTATTGCCGGTTGGATGCAGCAGCAGATTATCGCGGAAAAGCGCGGCGATACGTGTCTCGCGCGGCATTTTCAGCTCGCGTAGCGCGGCGCCGATACACCATTTATCAGCGCCCAGCTGGTAGACAAACTGCTCCCAAGGATTCTCAGGGTGGATATCCAGGCCCACGCGGGAAACAGGCGAGGCGGTAGGCGGCACGATCACCCTGGCTTTACGGGCAGCATAGCCGAGAGAGGTTCCCTGTACCATCAGCGAAACCAGCACCACAAAGAATGCGATGTTAAAGAACAGCGAGGCATGCGGCAGTCCGGCCATCATCGGGAAAACCGCCAGGATAATAGGCACCGCGCCGCGCAGACCAACCCAGCTGATAAAGAAGCGCTCACGCGTGGTAAATCCACGAAACGGCAGCAGGCCGACAAAAACGGAGAGCGGACGGGCAAACAGGATCAGCCACAGCGACAGCAGCATGGCCGGTAAGGCGATATTCCAGAGATCGGTAGGATTCACCAGCAGCCCCAACACCAGGAACATACCGATCTGGCTCAGCCAGGCCATGCCGTCAAAGGTTTGCAGAATGCCGTGCCGGTTGCGGATTGGGTTATTGCCCAGCCAGAAGCCGCAAAGATAGACCGCCAGAATGCCGCTGCCTTCCAGCACGGTGGTCAGCGCAAACACCAGAATGCCCCCGCTGACGGCCAGCAGCGGATAAAGCCCGCTGGGCAGCGAGACGCGATTAATCAGCTGCAACAGCCCCCAGCCGCCGCCCAGGCCCAGCACGATACCCAAACCAAACTGCTGAATAAGATGCACGATAAACATCCAGCTCAGGCCGGTCTGACCCTGTTCCAACATTTCGATCAGCGTGATGGTCAGGAACACCGCCATAGGATCGTTGCTGCCAGATTCCATTTCCAGCGTGGCGCTGACGCGTTCATTCAGCCCTTTACCGCCGAGCAGCGAAAATACGGCCGCCGCGTCGGTCGAACCGATAATCGCCCCGACCAGGAAGCCCTCAATCATGCTCAGGTTAAACAGCCAGGCGGCCGCCATGCCGGTCAGCCCGGCCGTAATCAGCACGCCGATGGTCGACAGCGAGAGCGCCGGGCCCAGCGCGACTTTGAACGAGCTGGCCTGGGTGCGCATTCCGCCATCCAGCAGGATCACCGCCAGCGCCAGGTTACTGATAAGGTAAGCGGCAGGATAATTATCAAAAGCGATGCCGCCAATGCCGTCCACGCCGGCCAACATGCCCAGCGCGAGGAAAATAACCAGAATAGGGATGCCGAGCTTTGAAGAGAAGGAACTGAGCAAGATGCTTGCCGCCACCAGCACTGAACCGATGATAAACAGACTATAGATAGCACTGGCTTCCAATGGGGCAATCTCCTGTATCTGATAAAAAAACTGCGTCGATGGCGAGGCGTAAGCATACCCTGAATATAGGAATAGGGGCAATTTTGTTTCGCCACGGCTGTTTTGGCGTGTTTTCTGCTGCTGCAGCTAACAAGTGTATGATAATTTAGAAATTCTGGAACGATCGCGGGAATAATAGTAACAAATAGCCTGTGCTTTTGACATCAGAATACGATTAATGTCGTTAGCTTGAGAGGGACTGGCGGTAAGGATGGGAGCGAAACGGGAGAAAGAAGGGGTATTTACTGCATAATCAGCAGCGGTAAGCGTTGCATCGGACGTCGTTTTTAGCGTAAGCCTGGCCTGACGGCGGCGAAGGCTGAGAGAAGGGTAAAAACGCTTAAGCATCGAAAGCGAAACGCAATGCACTCTTCAGGAGCAAGGTTTTTTCAGAAGGCTGCTGCCTGACCCAGGCATAAGTACGTTGCCCGGCCCGGCACGTCATTTTGCCAAAGCTGTAAATAGCCCGGGGTTGAAAGGCGGCTTCAGGCAGCGCTGAATGTTGCTAAGCGGGTAAGAAAATCAGCCAGCCCGAAATGCTGACTGATTTATCACTACTTTCAGGCGTTTTCCGCCTGCTTGTGGAAAAGCTCACGGAATACCGGATAAATATCTTCCGGCTCACGAATATGTTGGATAGCAAAGTTGTCGAACATCGCCTGTAAATGCTCGTACTCGCGCCACAGCGTCTGATGGGCGCGGCGGGTAATTTCGATGTAGCTGTAATAACGCACTACCGGCAAAATATGCTTGGCCAGGATTTCATGACAGAGCGGTGAATCGTCCGCCCAGTTATCGCCATCGGAAGCCTGAGCAGCATAAATATTCCACTGCGCCGGATCGTAACGCTCTTTCACCACTTCATCCATCAGCTTCAGGGCGCTGGAAACAATAGTGCCCCCCGTTTCCTGCGAGTAGAAGAACTCCTGCTCGTCCACTTCTTTCGCCTGCGTATGGTGGCGAATATAGACCACCTCAACATTTTTATAGGTTCTGCTCAGGAACAGATAGAGCAGAATATAAAAGCGTTTAGCCATATCTTTGGTGGCCTGATCCATGGAGCCGGAAACGTCCATCAGGCAGAACATCACGGCCTGGCTGGACGGTTCGGGACGCTTCTCAAAGTTTTTATAGCGCAGGTCAAAGGTATCGATAAAGGGCACGCGTTTAATACGGGCGCGCAGGTCGGCAATCTCCTGGCGCAGGCGTTCTTCTTCCAGCAGCTGGGCCGGTTCGGCTTTCTGCACGGCTTCCAGCGCGGCCTCCAGCTCGCCCAGCATTCGCCGCTTCCCGGCGGTCATGGCCGTACGCCGCGCCAGCGAGTTCTGAAGCGAACGCACCACGCTGATATTTGCCGGCACGCCGTTAGAGGTGAAGCCGGCGCGATGCACCTTGTACTCGTTCAGCTGACGATGCTGATTCTTTTTCAGGTTCGGCAGGGCCAGATCTTCAAATAACAGATCCAGATACTCATCTTTAGAGATATTAAAGACGAATTCATCTTTGCCCTCGCCATCCTGACTGGCATTGCCCTGTCCGCTACCGCCGCCGCCGCCGCCTCCCTGAGGGCGTTCAACACGATCGTTTTGCACAAAATGGTCATTGCCGGGATGCACGCGATGGCGCTGGCCGCCACGGCCCTGATGAAATACCGGTTCGTTGATATCATCAACGGGGATAGAAACTGACTCGCCGCTCTCAATGTCGGTTACCGAACGCTTATTAATGGCCTCGGAGATCGACTGTTTGATTTGCGACTTATAGCGGCGTAAAAAGCGCTGACGGTTCACCGCGCTTTTGTTTTTACCGTTAAGACGCCGATCGATAAAATAGGCCATAATTCCCCCAAACAACGTTGCCGTTGGGCCAGGTTTGCTGACCCACGGGAATGCATTTATGAAGTCGGGTTTAGGATGATTTTCTCACGCGCAGATACCATTCGCACAGCAGACGAACCTGCTTGCGGGTATAGCCTTTTTCCATCATACGGTCGACGAAATCATCATGTTTTTTCTGTTCATCCGTGGACGTTTTGGCATTGAACGAAATAACCGGCAGCAGTTCCTCGGTATTCGAGAACATTTTCTTCTCGATTACCGTGCGCAGTTTTTCATAGCTGGTCCAGTTTGGATTACGCCCGCTGTTGTGGGCACGGGCACGCAGCACAAAGTTGACGATTTCGTTACGGAAGTCTTTCGGATTGCTGATCCCGGCAGGCTTCTCGATTTTTTCCAGCTCCGCATTCAGCGATTCACGGTCGAACAGCTGGCCGGTATCCGGGTCGCGGTATTCCTGATCCTGGATCCAGAAATCGGCATAGGTTACGTAGCGGTCAAAGATATTCTGACCGTACTCTGAATAAGATTCCAGGTAGGCAGTCTGGATCTCTTTGCCAATAAACTCGGCATATTTCGGGATCAGATAGCCTTTCAGGTGCTCAAGGTATTTTTCGGCTAAATCCTGCGGGAACTGTTCGCGTTCAATCTGCTGCTCCAGCACGTAGAACAGATGCACCGGGTTGGCGGCAACTTCGGTATGATCGAAGTTAAACACGCGGGACAGTATTTTAAAGGCGAAGCGGGTGGATAAACCGTTCATCCCTTCATCGACCCCGGCGTAATCACGGTATTCCTGGTAGGATTTAGCTTTTGGATCGGTATCTTTCAGGCTTTCGCCGTCATAGACGCGCATTTTCGAGTAGGTGCTGGAGTTTTCCGGCTCTTTCAGGCGAGAAAGAATGGAGAAGCGCGCCAGCGTTTCCAGCGTGCCGGGCGCGCATGGCGCGTGCGTCAGCTCACTGTGGTCAAGCAGCTTGTCGTAGATCTTGATCTCTTCCGACACGCGCAGGCAGTAAGGCACCTTGACGATATAAACACGGTCAAGAAACGCCTCGTTGTTTTTGTTATTACGGAAGGTCACCCATTCTGATTCGTTGGAGTGCGCCAGAATGATGCCGTTGAAAGGCAGGGCGGAAATCCCTTCGGTACCGTTATAGTTACCTTCCTGGGTCGCGGTCAGTAAAGGATGCAGCACCTTGATTGGCGCTTTAAACATCTCTACGAATTCCATAATCCCCTGGTTAGCCCGGCACAGCGCGCCAGAGTAACCATAGGCGTCCGGATCGTTCTGTGCGTGGTTCTCCAGTTTGCGGATATCCACTTTACCCACCAGCGCGGAAATATCCTGATTGTTTTCATCGCCCGGTTCGGTTTTGGCAATGGCGAGCTGTTCCAGAATCGACGGCCAGACTTTTACAACTTTAAAGCGGGAGATATCGCCGCCAAACTCATGCAGCCGTTTGGCCGCCCAGGGCGACATAATGGTGCCGAGGTAACGCCGCGGCACGCCGTACTCTTTTTCAAGGATATTGGCGTCTTCCTGCGGGTTAAACAGGCACAGCGGATGATCGTTGACCGGGCTACGTTCGCCGTCGGCGCTGAGCACGTAAATGGGTACGCGCTGCATCAAAGATTTCAGACGCTCGGCAAGCGAAGATTTACCGCCGCCCACCGGGCCCAGCAGATAGAGGATCTGTTTCTTCTCTTCCAGCCCCTGCGCGGCATGCTTCAGATAAGAAACGATTTGCTCAATCGCTTCCTCCATGCCGTAAAACTCCTCAAAGGCGGGATAGCGTGCAATGACGCGATTGGAAAACAGTCGGGAAAGGCGTGGCTCCTGAGCAGTATCGACCATTATTGGCTCACCAATAGCCATTAATAGCCTTTCTGCCGCGTTGGCGTATGCACTACGATCTTGCCGGCAAACGGTAAGAAATTCCTGCAGTGTGAACTCTTCGTCCTTGGCAGCTTCATAACGCTGACGATAGTGATCGAATATATTCATAGCGATGCCCGTCCTTTCGTTTTTAGCACAGGTACCAGGAGCCTAATGAGGGAAAGCCCCTGAAGGAACTTATAATGAGTACAGCAACCCTTATGCCAACCTGACTTCTAATCGGGATACACAACAAAGATGGTTACTCTGCTCTTCAAACTTAGCGTCTTTGATTAAAGCTTAGTTGGCATTCAGGAAATTTCCTGAACCTCCTCGCATTTCTGATGCAATTTCAATAACAAAGTCAGAATTGATCTTAGCGCTGCCCCTTGCCTGATGCGGGCTGGCGGGATTTTGTAAATAAGCACGCCTGGTATCTTCAGGCGCTGGCAGCGTTAAAGTTGATTCTGCGTGCGGCAGAATCTTTAAAATTTTAAACAAATGATGTAACACTGATAAACTCACTCTGCTGATTGTTATATTTATGGAATGAATTAATTGTGAACTATTTCAAAGTTAGCGCGCTTGCCGTGCTTTTACCCGTTTGTTTTACCGCTGGCGTAGCTCATGCCAACCCGTTAACGCTTGGCGCCTCGGTGATTTACAGCCAAAGCCCTTATAAAGGCGGAGACGATCGTTATTACCCGGTACCGGTCATTAACTATGAAGGCGACAGCTTTTATGTGCGCAGCCTGACGGCGGGCTACTACCTCTGGAAAGATTCACAGGATCAGCTGTCGCTGACGGTGTTGGGCTCGCCGCAGAACTTCGATCCCGATGATACCGACAATAAACAGCTGAAAGCGCTGGATAAGCGTCATATGACGCTGATGGGCGGCCTGGCTTATCGCCATACGGCTGACTGGGGTACGATCAGGACGGTGCTGGCTGGCGATATGCTGGATAACAGCGATGGCTATATCTGGGATCTGACCTATTTATACAGCTTCCACTTCGGCGATTTCAGCCTGACGCCGGGCATTGGCGCGCTCTACAGCAGCGAAAACCAGAACGATTACTATTATGGCGTTTCTAAGAATGAATCGCGCCGTAGCGGATTGCGCAGCTACGAGGCCGACGACAGCTGGAACCCTTACCTGGAGCTGACGGCTGCCTGGTCGATTAATCAGAGCTGGAACGCCACGGTTGCCGGTCGCTATACGCGCCTGAGCGACGAGGTCAAAGACAGCCCGATGGTGGACAAAGATTCTCAGGTCAGCGTCTGGACCGGCATCAGCTACACCTTTTAATTAAGGCTGCATCATAAAAGGGCGCTCAGCGCCCTTTTGCATCATGATGGCGATCTGAAACAGTGCAGGAGGGCATGATGACCAAAACCGTAACTTTCTCCGACCAGAGCGTACCGGCTATCGGCCAGGGAACCTGGTATATGGGCGAGGAAAGCAGCAAGCGAGGCCAGGAAGTCGCGGCATTGCAGGCCGGCCTTGAGCACGGGCTGAAGCTGATTGATACCGCTGAAATGTATGCGGACGGCGGCGCGGAAGAGGTGGTAGGCGAAGCGCTGCGCGGCCGTCGCGACAGCGCCTGGCTGGTTTCAAAAGTTTATCCGTGGAACGCGGGCGTAGTGGATGCCGTAGAAGCCTGCGAACGCAGCTTACGTCGTCTGCAAACTGACTATCTCGATCTTTATCTTCTCCACTGGCGCGGCACTGTTCCGCTGGAAGAAACCATCACGGCGATGGAAAAGCTACAGCAGGCAGGCAAAATTCGACGCTGGGGCGTGTCAAATTTTGACAGTAGCGACTTAAAAGAACTGCTGGCCGAAGAGGGGGGCAACGCCTGCGCGGCTAATCAGGTGCTTTACCATCTGGCTTCGCGCGGCATTGAGTATGATTTATTGCCGGACTGCCAGCAGCATGCGATCCCGGTAATGGCCTATTGCCCTTTGGCGCAGGCTGGCCGACTGCGGCACGATTTGCTGACCCATCCTGTTCTGAACAATATTGCACAACAAAAGGGCATTACGACGGCGCAGCTGCTGCTGGCCTGGGTTATTCGCAAAGAAGGCGTGATGGCGATCCCTAAAGCCAGTTCGCTGCAGCACGTGGCTGAAAACGCCGCCGCGCTGGAAGTTGTGTTAAGCAATGAGGAGCTGGCGTTAATCAACGAAGCTTTCCCGCCGCCCAATCGCAAAATGCCGCTGGACGTGGTGTAGAACCGCAGGCGGGCATTGGGCCCGCCGTCTTCACTAAGCGCGTTTACGCACTTTAATCGTGGTTGCCAGCCGGGCCGGAGACTCGCCCGCGCTGACCATGGGCTGCGTCACGTGAGCCGTTTCCACGCATACCATGCTTTTATAGCCTTCGTTTGCCATATCGCTCATGCTGCACGAAAGCGCCGGGCCGGGATTCCAGGTGACAACGTCACTATGATAGTGATGATAAACCTCTATGATCCTGTTACCCGCCGTATCGTGGATAGTGCTGCAATCTTCCGGCTGGGTAAATATGCGATCGACGCGGTCAGGATAGGTTTGCCTGCCGTTTTCGGCACGGCCTTCAGCATTCTCTTTTACCTTATCGATATAAGGCTGACCCAGTCCGCTCACCTCTACGCCCGCGATATCCTCAACGGCAAAGTAAGTGTGCAGGGCACCGGTGGCCTGAAAGTCGCCGTGCGCTTCCAGCTCAATTTCACAGCGATCGCTGAAGCGGAAACGGGCAAACAGCGTAAAATCGTGCGGCCAGAATTTTTTCGTCTGCTCGCTGCTTTCCAGCGTCAGCGTCAGCATCACGCTTTCTTCGTTCTCGTCGTGCGCCGACAGCGTCCAGGGCAGCGAGCGGGCAAAGCCGTGCGCCGGTTCGCCGGCCGGGCCAAACCATGGCCAGCAGACGGGCACGCCGCCGCGAATGGCTTTGCCAGACGTCCACGCCGTTTTCTCACTCAGCCAGATAACCGGTTTCTCGCCGCTGGGCTGCCAGGCAACCAGCTGCGCGCCCTGAAGCGTCACCGCCGCGCGCACCTTCGGATGCGCGATAACGACTACGGGCAGCTCGCCCATTAAGCGCAGTGAAATATAGGGCGTGATTTGGTCGGCTACGGGCAGCGAAAAAAGTTTTTCGTTCATCGGAGCTCCTGTTATTCAGCGAAAAAAAAGGGCGACCGCAGTCGCCCTCAGAATCAGCTAATCGCGATTATTTTGCGATATGTGCGATCAGATCCAGAACCTTGTTAGAGTAACCGGTTTCGTTATCGTACCAGGAAACCAGCTTAACAAAGGTGTCGCTCAGTGCGATACCGGCTTTAGCATCGAATACGGAAGTCAGGGTTTCGCCGTTGAAATCGGTAGAAACCACTTCGTCTTCGGTATAGCCCAGGATGCCTTTCAGCTCGCCTTCAGCCGCTGCCTTGATAGCTTCACAAATTTCTTTGTAAGAAGCAGGCTTAGCCAGACGCGCGGTCAGGTCAACCACGGAAACGTTAGGAGTAGGTACGCGGAAAGCCATACCGGTCAGTTTGCCGTTCAGCTCAGGGATCACTTTACCTACCGCTTTAGCTGCGCCGGTAGAAGATGGGATGATGTTCTGAGATGCGCCACGGCCGCCGCGCCAGTCTTTGTGAGACGGGCCGTCAACGGTTTTCTGGGTAGCGGTGGTAGCGTGAACGGTGGTCATCAGCGCTTCAACGATGCCGAACTTGTCGTTGATAACTTTTGCCAGCGGTGCCAGGCAGTTGGTGGTGCAGGATGCGTTAGACACGATTTCCTGGCCAGCATACGCCTTGTGGTTAACACCCATAACGAACATTGGGGTGTCATCTTTGGAAGGACCGGTCAGAACAACTTTCTTCGCGCCAGCCTGGATGTGTTTACGAGCGGTTTCGTCGGTCAGGAAGATACCTGTTGCTTCGGCAACCACGTCAACACCGACTTCGTCCCACTTCAGGTTAGCTGGATCTCTTTCAGCGGTAACACGGATGGTTTTGCC
>Ga0157358_1000142_pt1 | contig 28391 bp, 20 predicted proteins | sample AttcapACBM2_FD_111484 | JGI IMG/M metagenome (GOLD analysis project Ga0157358, IMG submission 111484) | Fungus gardens microbial communities from leaf cutter ant in Botucatu, State of São Paulo, Brazil - Atta capiguara ACBM2 | ecosystem: Host-associated > Fungi > Mycelium > Unclassified ... | reverse complement strand
TGCCTACATTAACGCGCAGACGGGCAAGGCACGCATTAACCGAAAGGCGGGTGATATCTACATTAACAGGAAGGCGGGCCAGATAAGCATGAACGTGGCAGGTGACGTTCACATTAAGCGTAATGCGCGTTTATGCCTTTGCGAAGGCGGAATAAGAAGGTGGCCACCCCTCCGACGGACGGGCGGCCAGGCACTTAGTTCAGCTCGTCAGGGTAGGGGCCCAGACGGTTACCGGCATCCAGCGCGGCAATTTCGCTGATCTCCGCTTTTTCCAGGCGGAAATCGAACACCTTGAAGTTCTCTTCAATACGGGAAGGCGTGACCGATTTCGGGATCACCACCAGGCCGCTGTCCAGGTGCCAGCGAATGACAACCTGTGCAGGCGTTTTGCCATACTTTTTCGCCAGCGTTTTAATCACCGCCTGATCAAACACGCCTTTACCGCCCTGCGCCAGCGGGCTCCAGGATTCGGTCTGAATCTGATGCATAGCATTCCAGGCGTGTAGCGTGCGCTGTTGCAGCATAGGATGCAGCTCGATCTGGTTGATGACCGGACGCACGCCCGTTTCATCCATCAGGCGCTTCAGGTGCGCTTCCTGGAAATTACAGACGCCGATGCTTTTGGTCAGCCCCTGCTTTTGCAGCTCAATCATGGCTTTCCAGGCGTCAACGTAATTATCCTTCGCCGGGCATGGCCAGTGCATCAGATAGAGATCGACGCTTTCCAGCTGCAGTTTCTTCAGGCTGGTTTCCAGCGCCTGCGGCGCATTCAGCTGATCGTCATTCCACAACTTGGTTGTCACAAAGATATCTTCACGCGCAACCGGGCTTTCCTGTAGCGCCTGACCGATGCCTTCTTCATTTTTATAGATGGCAGCGGTATCGATAGAGCGGTAGCCCACCTCGAGCGCTTTCAGCGCAGCCTGCCGCGCTTCGTCAATGCTTGCCTGCCAGACGCCCAGGCCGAGCTGGGGCATCATATTGCCGTCGTGAAGCTTGATTATGGGTTGCTCTGCCATTGTTCTCTCCTTTGCAGCTATTGTGCCGACGCCTCTGCGTCGGGAAGTAACTCTAAGTCTGGTTGAGACTACTGGACTTAGTTTAGTTGAAATTATTAACCCTTCGCGCAATTCGGATGATTGAGTCAACCGGCTGCATAAACGTTAGCCGGGCCGGGCCTGAGGCGCACTGCCCGTTTCTGCTTTCTTCTTGCCTGTTTCTCCAGGAAACTGGACGATTGCGGCAGGCTTCGGCATGATGCCAGCTCGGCTTTTTTTCAGGTAAACATCATGGATCGCAATACGCTGTGTGCCCGGCTTGCCCACCAGGTGGTGCAACTGATCGATGCCAAAACGGATGTGCAGACGCTGCTGCCCGATATCCGGCTTTTCCACGCCAGCCAGCCCAGCGGCCGCACGCCGGTGCTCTACTCTTCCGGTATTGTTATCCTGTTTCAGGGACGAAAAACCGGCTATCTGGGTCATCACGTTTTTCATTACGACGCTACGGAATACCTGATGCTGACGGTGCCGCTGGCGGTAGAGTGCGAGACGTTTGCCACGCCGGAAGCGCCGTTGGCGGGCATGTTGCTTAACGTTGATCCGGTCAAGCTGCAGGATCTGCTGATCGATATCGGCGATGACGACAGTTTCCAGCCGCAGCCCCAGACGAGGGGTATTCACTCTTCGCCGCTGACTGAACCCATGCTGTGTGCGGCGGAACGCTTGCTGGATGCAATGGCGGATCCACGCGATGCGCGCGTGCTTGGCCCGCAAATCGTGCGCGAAATCCTCTATCACGTATTGATGGGGCCATGCGGCGGTGCGCTAATGGCGCTGGTCAGCCGCCACACGCAGTTCAGCCAGATTGCGCGGGCGCTACGGCGGATCGAGCATCACTATACCGACAACCTGAGCGTGGAAAGGCTGGCGGCGGAAGTGAATATGAGCGTTTCCGCCTTTCACCACAACTTTAAAGCTGTCACCAGCACGTCGCCTTTGCAGTATCTGAAAAGTTATCGTCTGCATCAGGCACGGATGCTTATGCTGCATGAAGGTCTGAAGGCCAGCGCGGCGGCAATGCGGGTAGGGTATGAAAGCGCCTCGCAGTTTTCGCGCGAGTTTAAGCGCTACTTTGGCGTCACGCCGGGAGAAGAGATCGGCAGAATGCGTCAGATGGTGTGAAAGGGTCGGCAGGCGACCCTCAGACGGCGGATAAGCGTGGGCTGCGCGGCCCTAAGACGCTTTTTTACGCTTAAAGAGCAGGGCAAGGCTGCCCACCAGGCCGATGCAAAGCAGCGCCAGCGGCAGGATCATCAGCACGGACATGACCTGATCCTCATGGCGTTTGATAAAGGGCACCTGGCTTATCGCATAACCTAATGACACCAGGATACCCACCCACAGCAGGCCGCTGAGCCAGTTAAAAAACTGGAAACGCGTTTGCGTCAGGCCGGAAATACCCGCCATCGTTGGCAACAGCGTCCGCACGAAAGCCAGAAAGCGACCAATCAACAGCGCCATCAGCCCGTGTCGGTGAAACAGGCTCCAGGCGCGCTGATGGTACTGTGCGGGCAGGTGCATCAGCCAGCCTTTGACCATCCGCGTATTGCCTAACCAGCGGCCCTGCAGGTAGCTCAGCCAACAGCCCAGACTGGCCGCCAGCGTCAGGATGGCGACGGTGGGAATAAACCCCATCACGCCTTTGGCAATCATGGCACCTGCGAGCAGCAGCAGGCTGTCACCGGGCAGAAAAGCGGCCGGCAGCAAACCATTTTCCAGTAGCAGCGTGAGAAACATAATTCCGTAAACGATCCAGATGACATCGGGATTGGCCAGGGCAGCGAAATCCTGATGCCAAAGCGCCTGTACAATCTCATGGAGTACCGCCATTTTTTATCCTGTTTGCTGCATCAATAGCACTAGTGTACTCGTAAATGGCTCGTCGCAGCGTTATGCCGGCCTGAGCTATTGTCTTTTTGTTTAATTTTCCGAAGATTCCGCTATCCGGTCGAAACCAGCCGCTAAATCCGCCAGCAAGTCTTCCACGTTTTCCAGCCCGATATGCAGCCGAACCAGCGTGCCGCTGAAGTCAACGCCGCCGGCCGGTCGGATAGCGGCCAGCTCGTCCGGCTGGTTGGCTAAAATAAGCGATTCAAAGCCGCCCCAGGAGTAGGCCATACTGAAATGTTCAAAATGGTCGAGAAAATCCGCCAGCTGCCGATCGCTCAGCCGCGCTTTCAGCACAAAGGAGAACAGGCCGCTGCTGCCGGTAAAATCACGTCGCCAAAAGTCATGGCCTTTGCACTGCGGCAGTGCCGGATGGTTGACCCTGGCCACGTCGGGGCGTTCGGCCAGCCAGCTCGCCACTCGCAGCGCGCTTTCCTCGTGCTGCCGCAGACGGACCGCCAACGTGCGCAGGCCACGGCTGGCCATATACGCGGTGTCCGCATCCACCATTTGCCCCATCAGATAGGAGTTCTCACGCAGCTGTGCCCAGCAGCGTTCATTGGCAACGGCGGTGCCGATCATCGCGTCGGAATGGCCAATCAGATACTTGGTCCCGGCCTGAATGGAAATATCGATGCCGAAATCCAGCGCGCGAAACAGAATGCCCGCCGCCCAGGTGTTATCGATCATAATGACCGCGTCCGGCGCTTTCGCCCGTATGGCTGCCACGATAGCCGGAATGTCCTGTACCTCCATGGTAATGGAAGCGGGTGACTCCAGGAAAACGACCCGCGTTTCCGGCTTCACCCACTCACCGATTTCCGCTCCGGCAGTGTGGCTGAACCAGGTAGTACTCACGTTCATTTTGCTGAGAATTTTACTGCAAAAATCCTGGGTAGGTTCGTAGACGGAGCCGGCCATCAGTACGTTATCACCGGCGGAAACGAAAGCGAGAATGGCATTGGCTACTGCCGCTGCGCCACAGGGGTAAAGTACGCATCCCGCGCCGCCTTCCAGCTCGGTCATCGCTTCCTGAAGCGAAAAGTGAGTCAGCGTCCCGCGACGACCATAAAACAGTTCGCCTTCCGCTCGTCCGGCCGTGGCGCGTTTTTTCTCGGCAACGCTGTCAAATACCAGCGAGGAGGCACGCTGGATAACGCTGTTAACGGAACCCTGGGTATAACGTTTGCGGCGGCCGGCGCTGATTAAGGTCGTTTCAATATGTTTACTGGTCATCGGTCTGCTCGGTTTAAGGATCTCGCTTAACGTTAACACGGCTGGCGGCACCGCGAAATTCGCCAGCCCGCTACGTGACAAAGTTTCAGGAAAAACCCTGGCCATGCAGGGGAACAGGGGGGAAAAGTGTAAAAAGGCGGGCGTTAAGGGTAAATAGTAATGATAACTACTATCAATTCGGGTTCGATTTGGTATGATCCACCCTGTATTTTCGCTATCGGTAACTGACGTTGGAGAGACAGCGTGACGAATGATTTAATGCAGACGGATCTCTCCGTCTGGGGCATGTATCACCATGCGGACATCGTGGTAAAGGTAGTCATGATCGGTTTGCTGCTGGCGTCGGTCGTTACATGGGCTATTTTTTTCAGTAAAAGCGCGGAACTCAGTTCGGCAAAACGGCGCCTGAAGCAGGAGCAGAAGGCGCTGGCTGGCGTGGGGTCTTTGCAGGAGGCGAGCGACATCAGCGCCAGGTTTAAAGCCCAGAGCCTGACCACGCAGCTGCTGAAAGAAGCCGAAAATGAGCTGGCGCTTTCCGGGCCTTCTGCCGATAACGACGGGATCAAAGAACGCACCTCGTTCCGTCTGGAACGCCGTGTCGCCTTCTTTAGCCGCCATGCCGGCCGCGGCAATGGTTTCCTGGCTACTATCGGTGCTATCGCGCCGTTTGTCGGGCTTTTCGGCACCGTGTGGGGCATCATGAACAGCTTCATCGGCATTGCCCAGACGCAAACCACGAACCTTGCGGTGGTCGCACCGGGCATTGCAGAAGCGCTGCTGGCGACCGCTGTCGGTCTGTTTGCCGCCATCCCTGCCGTCGTTATCTATAACGTCTTCGCCCGGAGCATTGCCAGTTATAAAGCCACGCTGGGCGACGTCGCCGCACAGATTATGCTGCTGCAAAGCCGCGATCTGGACCTGGCTGCCAGTGCCCCACAGCACGCCACGCAGAAACTGCGGGTAGGATAAGCACCATGGCCATGCGATTAAATGACGATGTTGACAGCAACGGCGAAATGCATGAGATCAACGTGACGCCTTTTATCGACGTGATGCTGGTGCTGCTGATTATCTTTATGGTTGCCGCGCCGCTGGCTACAGTTGACGTTCGCGTTAACCTGCCGGCCTCGACCAGCGCACCTCAGCCACGTCCGGAAAAACCGGTCTACCTCTCGATCAAAGCGGATAAACAGCTGTTTATCGGTAACGAGACGGTCACGCAGGAAACCCTGCTGGCAGCGCTGCAAAGTCAGACGCAGGGCAATAAAGACACCACCATCTTCTTCCAGGCGGACAAATCGGTGGATTATGAAACGCTGATGGGCGTGATGGACAAGCTGCGCCAGGCGGGCTATCTGAAGATTGGGCTGATGGGAATGGAAACCGTCGCCAAATAGACGGCATCAGAAAACAAGCAATCCGCAACGGCCGTTGCGGATTTTTTTTTGCTTAAAAACAGGCTGTCAGCCGCAATAATGACGCCACGGGCACACTAATAACGCTAATGGCGGCATTAGCACACCTATGGCGCTACGGGCCTGCTAACCGCGCCAGGTGTGATAATGCGCCACGGGCGCTACAGCTGTGCCACAGGCTCGCTGGTCTGACGGGTCTTATACTGCTGAACAAGCCGTTTGATCAGCAGCGTGCCGAGCAGGCCGCAAACGGCGGCGAAAGTCAGCCAGACGCCGGGCATCGCTTTATCACCGGTCACGTGGATCAGATAGCTGGACATGGCGGGCGTAAAGCCGCCAAACAGTGCGGTAGCGAGACTGTAAGCCAGGGAAAATCCGGTTGCGCGTACCTCTGCAGGCATTACTTCTGCCAGATAGACCACCATCGCACCGTTATAGCTGGCGTAGAGGAACGACAGCCAAAGCTCCGCCTCCAGCAGATGCGAGAAGGTTGGCGAGCCAACCAGCCAGTGCAGCACCGGCCAGGCCGTAGCGATCATAAGTAAGGTAAACAGGATCAAGAGCGGACGGCGACCGTAGCGGTCGGAGACGGCGCCCATAATCGGCAGCCAAATCAGGTTCGACAGGCCGACAAACAGCGTCACCAAAAAGCTTTGCTTATCGCTCATCATCAGCACCGTTTTACCGAAGGTCGGGGTAAATGCCGTGATCATATAAAACATGACGGTGGTGGTGACCACCATCAGCATACCGGCCAGCACTAATGCCCAGTTACTGGCGACGCCCCGGACAATCTGACGCATGGAGGGATGCACCTTGCGCTGGCTGAAGGCTTCGGTTTCTTCCAGCATCCTTCTTACCCAGAACAGGAAAGGCACAATCAGGCAGCCGACGAAAAAGGGAATGCGCCAGCCCCAGTCGGTTACCTGGTCTTTCGCCAGCAAATGGTTCAGCCCCAGGCCCAACAGCGCAGCGAAAATCACCGCAACCTGCTGACTACCTGACTGCCAGCTGACAAAGAAGCCTTTACGATTTTTCGGGGCGATTTCACTGAGGTAGACCGACACGCCGCCCAGCTCTACGCCCGCCGAGAACCCCTGAAGCAACCGTCCCAACAGGATCAGAATCGGTGCCGCTGCACCCAGGGTGTTATAACCCGGCACCACAGCGATGGTTAAGGTACCTATCGCCATCAGACCCAGCGTCAGCAGCAGCCCTTTACGCCGTCCGTGATGGTCAATATAGGAGCCAAGAATAATCGCGCCCAGCGGCCTCATCAGGAACCCTGCTCCGAACGTCATCAACGTTAGCATTAGCGAGGCGAAAGGATCGTCACCGGGAAAAAAGGTTTTAGCGATGGCGGTGGCGTAGTAGCCAAACACCATAAAATCGTACATCTCCAGAAAGTTGCCGCTGGTCACATTAAAGATAGTGCGGGCGCTGCCCTGCGGCTTTTTCCCGACAGAAGAAACAGAATTCATACCTTGTCCTTTCAGTGTCCTTTCAGTTTTTCTTATCTTTTATCGCGGTCACGCTTGCATTAATGTGATATGCCTCACTGTTGAAGAAGGGTGCATAAACACTTTAGTAACAAATGGTTAACAATGCACCGTGCCAGGGCAGGGTGACTGACAGCCCCCTTTTTGCTCGTTCAACCGACTCTCGTGCAGCCAGCTGGCTGCCCGCAGGCGGGGGCCTGCAAGGTTGGTAGCGGTGCCGCAGGGTAAGAGTGTGGAGCAGACAGGCGGCAATCATGGATTGACCGTCGAGCGGGAAGCGGACCATGAACGCTGCTTTGCGCCAGGTTGCGCGGGACAGGTCCGACACGGTATTAATAATGTGAAGGTAATGTAGGTAAAGGTCACCTCAGAAACCAAGCCCGCTCAGGAACAAAAAAGATCAATTTAATAAAAATAACTTAACTATAATTTCAGGGGGAAGGCTTTTTTAGCCAGCTTTTACCCGAAAAAGTAGCCGTGATGCAGAATCGGGCACACAGCAGGAGTAACGGAACGCGGCATCTTAACCAGCCCTGAGCCAGACAGAGTCAATCCTGGCAGGCTTAATGACCAAAAACAGACGCTAAGGCCTAAAGGAAAATTTGTCTTATCAACAGGCGGGCAGGTGCCCCACGCTTTTAAGCGACCGGCATGCAGCTGATAGATAATAATCAGCAATGTCCGGGCGTTTTGCTGGGCAAAAAAAAGGGCGGATGTTAAGGTCGTTAAGCAAAAAAATAGTTAATAAACCCGTTGAATGATATGGAAATAACGCGGGGGAGCCCGACATCGCCGGCGGGCGGGATCGCTTTGTCCTCGCGGGGATAAAGTTGCCCCCTCTTAAGCCGATATCGTAATTGTTGAAATCGATTTATTCGCTTTATTCCTTTATCCGGTGCCAGTAACTGGCTTTTGCCTCAGAGATTTACATATGCTTATGAGCTCCTACGACCAGCTGCTGGTTATTGTCTCCATATTTGTTGCCTTCCTGGCCTCCTATACCGCGTTGGATATGGCGGGCAGGGTGGCAACCTCTACGGGAAAAGCGGCCCGCGTCTGGCTGGTCGGTGGCGGCTTTGCGATGGGCATCGGCATCTGGTCCATGCATTTTATCGGCATGTTGGCGATGAACCTGGCGATGGTGATGAGTTACGATCCGTTGCTGACGCTGATCTCTATGTTTGTGGCCCTCGTCGCGTCGATTTTTGCGCTCTGGATTGTTTGCTACGGTGAACTGGGTTTTGCCCGTCTGATGGTGGGCGCGCTGGTAATGGCCAGCGGCGTGGTGGCAATGCACTATATCGGCATGGCTGCACTGATGTTTGAACCCGGTATCGTCTGGGACTGGCGCTGGATTGCGGTATCGGTCGCGATTGCGCTGGGCGCTTCTATGGCCGCGCTGTGGCTCGCATTCAAACTGCGTCAGGGCGAAGGGCATCTGGCGCTGCTTCGTGCCGGTGCGGCGCTGATTATGGGCGCCGCCATCGCCGGGATGCACTACAGCGGCATGGCAGCGGCCAGCTTTCCGATAGGGAGCCACGCCACGCAGATGGGGGTAAACAGCAGCTGGCTGGCAATGCTGGTGGTGGTGGTCACGCTCTCTATTTTGGGCATCACGCTGGTGGTTTCCACGCTGGATGCCCGTCTGCAGGCCAGAACGTCGGTACTGGCTTCTTCGCTGGCGGAAGCTAACCGTGAACTGGCCCAGCTGGCCCTGCACGATAATCTGACGCGGCTACCCAATCGTATCCTGTTGGAAGATCGTCTGGATCAGGCGCTAAGCAAAGCCGTACGGGAAGATACCGCTTTTGCCCTGATGTTTATGGATCTGGACGGTTTCAAAGCCGTTAACGACGCGTTTGGTCATCACCTCGGCGATAATTTGCTGGTGGCGGTCACCGAACGCATGAAAAGCCTGCTGAAAGGGCATCACACTCTGGCGCGGCTGGGCGGTGATGAGTTTGTGCTGCTGGTGGAAATCAGCGAGCCGAACGACGCCGCGGCCATGGCCGATATGCTGGTTAAGGCTATTGATGAGCCTTTCTTAATTTCGCGTTACGAGCTGATGATTTCACTGAGCGTCGGGATAGCGGTCTATCCGGGCGACGGCAACGACGAGCGGGAGCTGATGTTTAATGCCGATGCCGCCATGTACCACACCAAAAACAACGGCCGTAATGGTTACAATTTCTTCCAGCCGTCGATGAATACCATCGCGCAAAACCAGCTGCAGCTGATTAACGATCTCTGGCAGGCGCAAGAGCACGACGAGCTGCGCCTTTTCTATCAGCCAAAATTTTGCGCACCGCAGGGCCCTATTGTCGGGTTTGAAGCCCTTATCCGCTGGCAGCATCCGCAGCGTGGACTGCTTTCCCCTGACATCTTTCTGCCGCTGGCGGAAAAAACCGGGCTGATCGTCAGTATTGGCAACTGGGTGATTAACGAAGCCTGCCGCCAGTTGAGCGTCTGGCACCGTATGGGCAATACTCAATGGTCGATAGCGGTCAACCTTTCCTCGTTGCAGTTTGAGCAGCCCGGACTGGTGCAAACGGTGATTAACGCGCTGCAAAAACATCAAATTTTGCCGGAGCTGCTGACGCTGGAAGTGACGGAAACTACCGCCATGCGCGATCCTGATGAAAGCGTACGTATCTTAACCGAACTGACTAAGCTGGGCGTCAAAGCCTCGATTGATGATTTCGGCACCGGTTATTCCAGCCTGCTTTACCTGAAACGCCTGCCCGCCAGCGAACTGAAAATCGACCGCGCCTTTGTTAATGAACTGCATGCACAGAGCGAAGATGCCACTATCGTCACCGCCATCGTAGCGTTAGCACAAACGCTGAAGCTGAAAGTGGTGGCGGAAGGCGTGGAAACAGAAGAGCAGCAGGCGTTTCTTACCAGCCTGGGCTGTGATTCGCTACAGGGCTATCTGCTGGGCAAACCGGTGCCTGCCGAGCAGGTACCGCACCTGAAACTTTATGCGGGAGACCACGAGTCCAATCGTCTGAAAAGAGTGCAGGAGAAGATCGAAATGTCTAAAGCTGTTTAATCGCGCCCGGATAACTATAATAGTTGCTCATTCGTGAGCACGGGCCTGTTACAGTTTTGGCAAAATATCTGCAGTTAATTGACCAAATCCAGCAGCAAATAGCCCGCGAGATCTGGCTGCCGGGCGAAAAGCTTCCTTCGCTGCGTGAACAGGTAGCGCAAAGCGGGATGAGCCTGATGACGGTCATGCACGCCTATCAGGTGCTGGAGAGCCAGGGCTGGATCTTCTCCCGTCCTCAGTCCGGCTATTACGTCGCTCCCCGGGCGGCAGCCCTCAGCCCGCCCGCCAGCCATCAAAAAGTGCAGCTGACAGAATCGGTCGATATCAACGACTTTATTTTCGAGGTGCTACAGGCGTGCCGCGACCCGGATATGATGCCTTTCGGCTCCGCCTTTCCCGATCCTGAACTCTTCCCGCAGCGTCAGCTGATGCGCTCGCTTGCCGCCGTTTCGCACTCGTTAAAACCGGCGGACGCCATAAACAATCTGCCGCCAGGCAATGAGGCACTGCGCAAAACGCTCTCAAAACGCTACGCGTTACAGGGCGTTCAGGTTTCGCCCGAGGAGATAGTGATCACCAACGGCGCGATGGAGGCGCTGAATCTGAGCCTTCAGGCAGTCACTTCGCCTGGCGACTGGGTGGTGGTGGAAAACCCCTGTTTCTACGGCGCGTTACAGGCTATTGAGCGACTTCAGCTTAAGGCTGTCGCTATCGCCTCACATCCGCAACAGGGTATCGATCTGACGGAACTGGCCGCCACGCTGGCAAAATTGCCGGTCAAAGCGTGTTGGATGATGCCCAATCAGCAAAACCCGCTGGGCTACACGTTAAGCCGTGAGAAAAAGCAGGCGCTGGTGGCATTGCTGGAAGCGCATCAGGTCACGCTGGTCGAAGACGACGTCTATAGCGAGCTTTGGTTCGGCAGTGAAAAACCGCTGCCGGCAAAAGCCTTTGAAAAGCAGGACAGCGTGCTGCACTGCTCTTCTTTTTCCAAAAATCTGGTCGCGGGTTTCCGCGTGGGTTGGGTAGCGGCGGGCAGGCACGCGCAGCGCATTCAGCGATTGCAGTTGATGAGCACGATGTCGACCAGCGCGCCGATGCAGCTGGCGCTGGTCGACTACCTGAGCAGCCGTAGCTATGACGTACATTTACGGCGGCTGCGCCAGCGGCTGGAACAGCGTAAAAGCCAGGCACGGCAGGCGCTGCGGCGGCATCTGCCCGCCAGCGCCAAAATTAATGATGCCCAAGGCGGCTACTTTTTATGGATCGAGTTGCCGGAAGCAGTCAATACAAACGAACTCTACTACCGGGCGCTGCAGGAAAAAATCAGTATCGCGCCCGGCAAAATGTTTTCTACCAGCGAACAGTACGCCAACTCTTTTCGCTTTAATGCGGGCTGGGAATGGAACGAGGCGCGAGAAGGAGCGGTGGCAAGGCTGGGCAGATTAATTGCGGAAATGCTTCAGGGCCAGCGCTGGCCCTGATAAATCGCACGGCAGAGGGGCGCTGCTGGCCCTGGCTCAGCAGGTAAATAGCGTAAAAACCGACTTCTCCTTTTAGCTGTAACAGCTTCTGCATGCCCTGTTTGACGGTCGCCGGCACCTGGCTGCTGGCAAGAATAGTCTGTTCAGACAGAGTATTGCTTGCCAAAGCTCTGGCAATTACTGGCTCTTTTACCCCTCGCCAGAGCGTTCCGGGCCGCCTGGTAAAGGGCCATGCCAAACTTGTGCAATCGCCTGCTGATAAGAAACCTGACATTTTACAAGGCGTCGAATCTGCGTAACGCCTTCAGATCTTTTTTTCAGCATAAATAAACCGGGCGGCCAGGACATGACTTATTCGGCATCGGTTTAACTTACTAAAATAGCCAAAAAAAACGCCTTAAGGGAAAGCGGGACGCCTTGCGGAGAGCTGCCGGGCGCAAACTGTCCCGCTTAAGAGGTAATACACTTTCGTTTATTTTAATTACAGGTTGTCAGAATTAAAATGCGTGACGTGCCGCTTTTTTATGGCCACCGACTTGTTATATTTTTGTATTAGATTAATAAGGAAGGCGGCGTCAGGTTGATCCACGCTTTAAATAATCATTAGGCTGCAAATAAACCGATAGCAAGTTAAATCAGGTAAGGAATACCATGATGAGAATAGGGATTTATTTGTTTTTTGTTAATTCTATTAATAAATTTAAACCAGGGCGGCATAAAGACGATGAAAAATAATGTTGCCGGAGGCCATAACGGAAAGCAAAGTAAAAGGGACAATACGGCTTCTTTATTCAGAGAAAGCGCCACGGCTAGCGTCTGGACACCTGATTATGTTCTGCGCCTGCGTCAAAATATCCATTGCTGCCGCTGCCCAGGCTGCAACGGCGCGTCACCGCTGCTGCAGTTCCGCTGGAATAACCATGTGCGCCACAGCGCAGATATCAGCTGCAACCGTGCCGCAGCGGAGATTCTGAGCCTGACGGCGCCCTGTGTGTTGACCTTCAGCCATGATTTGGCAGAGCACCTACCTGCGGTTTCCCACGAGCGCCTGCAGATGAACCACCATTGTTTGCAGCTTTTTGAGGCGTATAGAAACGATCCTGCCCTGCTGCTTTATGTCTTGCACGGTTTTATCCATCAGTGCCGTCCGCTGGATCCAACACGGCGGGCGGCACTGGCGCAAGACTGGCTAAAAATCACTGCTCGCCAGCGGCTGGAGCAGGATTTTTGTCGACAATATGGTGAAAAAGGGTATCCACCGTTGGTGCTGCAAAAGGGGGAAAACCTGCCGATGGAGGGAGTCGTTGACCAGGATGTCCGGCTGCAAAAATGGATAGAAAGGCGGGACAGGCCGGAGGAGACACGAGGGCAAACCGAGTGGGAGCAGCACCGCGCAAGTAGCGCACAGCAAAAAATCCTGACCAATTTTTTGTTTTATGAACTCTGCCACAACTTTTTCCCCGGGCATCCTGTAGAGGAATGGGAAAATAATTTCACTCGTCTCTGCCAGCGCGTGAGGAACCTGCTTCTGCTGCTGGCGGCGATCCCGCCTGAGCAGGATAAAGAAAGCGTCTGTGCCCTTTTTGCCACCAGCCTCCGAGCCGCGCGAAAAGAAACGTTTTCAGGATAGCCTGTAAGCCGCGGTAAACGGCCCGTTTCAGGCAATGGCAAACAGCGCCGAAACGTAAGTGATCCAGTGCCTTGTGACAGGCAGGGCAAGCGTAAGTTTTCCCCTGCCTTCTAATACGGATTGCATAATGAAGCCGCCGTTTGGCTTTATTTTAACTTTTTTTAAAAGGTCTGTTTTGAAAAAAAACTGCCATTTGTTGTCTGCGCCCAGGCTATTTAAGCGCACGAAATAGCCTTATCTTTTTCAGGCGTATCCTGTTGCGCAATAATTTGGGTTAAGCGGTGAAAAATTAAGAAGTTATGTGATCAAAAACCAATAGAAATGATTGCATCTTTGCCACCAAATGCCACAATTAATTAACACCGAAATAACAGGAGGCATCTTATGCTACCCCATGCTGGTAACCTGCTTGCGATGATGTCTTTTGCGGCCGGGACCTTTTCTGCAGGGTCTTCAAACAACCCACAGTATATGACCTTTCAGCCAGCCAGCGGCGTCCCGAACAATCCGCTGCCGCTGATTATTTACCCCCGCGTCGTACCGGCTGAGGTGGAAGATGTGGCGGGCTATTTTGAAGAGACCTTTGCCCTTCATCGCTGGACGCCGCGTTGGCGTGCGCCGATCTATCCTTATACGCATTATCATCCCAACACCCATGAGCTGTTGGGCATTGGCGCGGGTTGGGCACAAATTCTCTTCGGTGGCGAAACGGGCAGGGCAGTTACCGTCCATGCGGGCGACGCCATCCTGATCCCTGCGGGCGTCGGTCATCAGCAGATGGCGGCCAGTGAGGATTTTTTTGCCGTGGGCGCTTACCCACAAAAAATGGAGCCGGTCACACGACGCAGCGATCTGGAAGACGTGGAGGCCTCGCTACACGCTATCAAGCGCGTGCCTGTTCCACCGTTCGATCCAATTACCGGCGGTGAAGGTGCGGTAACGGAAATCTGGCACCCGTTACAGAACTAAATCTTTTACTTCCTCCCGACGCGTCTGTTACGCCAGACGCGCCCCCCTTCATTTTTATAACCTGACGGTATTTACGCTTCCTGAAAGGGCTGAGTGTTTGCAGGCCGCTGCATGGCCCCGGTTCGCCACGTGAGGGTGATAATGTCGCCACGATATTTTTCCACCTGCGTAACCACGTAACCAGTTGTTTCCTGCGCACCTTCCCTTTAATAAAAATAATTGATGGCCGCAGGCGCCTGGAAGAGATTGCTGCTGGCAAATAGAATTAACCACGTTCTGACGTTAGAATTACGCCCCTCAATAGACCATTTTTTATAAATTTTTCTAAAGTATCGATAAAATTTTTAGATGCCTTATTTTTTACAAATCATCGAAGTTAAGCTTTTCCGCAGTTAGGGTCTGTTGATTTTTGTGTAGTTAATCTTAAGTTCGCGTCCGCTGTACAGCGCGATGCACCTTAACTTTTCGACACAAGGAAGCAGACATGAATCCTATTACACGTCGCAGCTTTATGACCTTTGCCGCCGGAGGAACCGTCGCGCTGGCGGCTGGCTCCGTTCATGCTCACGATCGTACCGTCGCCGCACAACCCTGGAACGGCCAGATGGGCGGCAGCGATCCCGGCCCACACGATCCGCTGCGGCAGGGAGAAAACGCCGATATCGTCAATCCGCCCTCCACCGACAGCGGCACGCTGCCTAACCTGCGTTTTTCCTATAGCGATTCACACGTGCGCAAAGGCAGCGGCGGCTGGACGCGGCAGATTACCGAACGCGAGCTGGGCGTTTCCAAAAGCATTGCCGGCGTTAATATGCGCCTTAACAACGGCGGTATCCGCGAGCTGCACTGGCACAAAGAGGGTGAATGGGCCTATATGCTGTACGGCAAGGCACGCATCACCGCACTGGACGTGGACGGCCACTGGTTTGTGGATGACGTAGGCGTGGGCGATCTCTGGTATTTTCCTCCCGGCGTGCCGCACTCGATTCAGGGGCTGGGTCCGGACGGCTGCGAGTTCCTGCTGGCATTCGACAATGGCGGCTTTGATGAAGACAGTACTTTCCTGCTTAGTGACTGGTTTAAGCACGTGCCGCCGGAGGTGCTGGCGAAAAACTTCGGCGTGCCACCAGAAACTTTCAGCAAGCTCCCTTCGCCGGCCGATGAATATATTTTCGCTGCCACAACACCGGGCGATCTGCAGCAGGATGCCATTGCGGGCGCAACCCGCTCCACGACGGCTTTCAGCCACCGAATGCTGGCGCAGCAACCCATCACGCTGAAGGGCGGCACGGTACGGATTACCGATTCCTCCGTCTTTAAGGTTTCAAAAACCATCGCGGCGGCGCTGGTAGAACTCCAACCGGGCGCGATGCGCGAGCTGCACTGGCATCCCAATACCGACGAATGGCAATACTATCTGGAAGGTGAAGGCCGTATGGGGGTGTTTGCCTCCTCGGGGCAGGCGCGCACTTTCGATTTTCGCGCGGGTGATGTCGGCTATGTGCCTTTCGCAATGGGTCATTATGTAGAAAACACCGGTGACAAGCCGCTGCGTTTTCTGGAGCTGTTTAAAAGCAGCTACTATGCGGATATTTCGTTGAATCAATGGCTGGCCTCAACGCCGCCCCAGCTGGTGCGCCAGCATTTGCATCTTGACGACGTTTTTATGCAGGCGTTGGATAAAACCAAAAAGCCGGTGGTCGGCGGTTAAGAAAGAGCCCGGGCCGCAGGGAAACGGCCCAACCCCAGCGTCAATTCGTTTCAAAATATAAGTTGTCACCTTCCTGTCATCAACCTCTTCCAGCATGAACGCCATAAAACTAACTGATATAAATTAAGGAAATTTCATGCGCTTTCGCTATTCTCTGTTGGCCAGTGCGCTGCTGCTTGGGCAGGTCGTTTACGCCAAAACCGCACCCGTTGATCTCGATCGAATCCAGTCCATTGTGGACACCACCACGCCTGCCAGCAGCGATGCTGACTTTGCGGCTTTTGACGCTCAGATCCAGCAATCGCTCATCAGCGCGCTGCAGGGTAATGCCGCCAAACTGACGCGTGCGCAGCTGGAGAAAACCGCGCAGAGCGATAAGCTGGCGGATACCGGCTGGCTTAAGGCCAGTGGCTATGACTTTGACAAGAAAGCCAACCAGCAGGCGGGCATCGCGCTGCTGAGCGCTTTCACCACGCTGCCGAAAAGCGAGCTGGATGCCAGTATGCAGCGCGTGGAACAGGTTAACCTCAGCGCGACCGACGGCCAGCGCCGTCAGGCGATTATCGATGCGGAAGGGCAAAACTATCTCTTTTTTCTGGCAGATGCGCTGGGACCCAAGCTGGGTAAGGCCTTTCTGAACGCCTATAATAAAGGCGAGATCGGCCGCGCGGCCGCGCTGATTAAGGCCAGTGAGGTCAGTACCGGCGCAGCCAAAACGCACTTTAATTATCCTCGCCCGTTCCTGATGCCGGGTAACACTATCCATGCAGTGCCGGATACGGCAGTGGTAAAAGACAACCAGCCCTATCAGGCGAGTGAAGGCTCTTTTCCCAGTGGACACACTAATACGGCCTGGACCGATGCGCTGCTGTTAGGCGTAATGGTACCGGAACGCTTTGTGCCACTGGTGGATCGCGCCTCACGTTATGGCTATTCACGCATGGTGCTGGGCGTGCACTATCCCATCGATCTGACAGGTTCGCGCATGGTGGCACAGCGCAACGTGGCGCACTATCTCAACGATGCGAAGTATCGCGCACTATTGGCCGAAGCGAAGGAGCAGCTGCGTGCCGCGCTGGAGAAAGAGTGCGGTACCACGCTCGCCGAATGCGCCAAACCGTCAGGCACAGCCGATCCTTATGCCGCGCCGCAGATGCAGCAGTTTGCTCGCTTTGCGATGACCTGGGATCTGCCGCAGCAAAAAGTGAAGAAGGATTCAGTTACCGTGCCGGAAGGGGCTGAGGTTCTGTTAGAGGCCGCCCTGCCGCATCTGAACGCGCAGCAGCGTCGTCAACGCATGATCGCGACCGCTATTGACGGCGGTTATCCGCTTGCCGGCAGCACACCGGAGCAGAACTTCTGGCAGCGGCTGGATCTTTCCGCTGCGGCGGCCCATAAAGGATAAAAGAAAAGGGGCGCGTTCGCTCCCGAAGGACCTTCTGTGTCGCGTTATAAAGGGGCGTCTTCGCGGCCAAAGGACCTTCTGTGTCGCATTATAAAGGGCGTCTTCGCGGCCAAAGGACCTTCTGTGTCGCATTATAAAGGGCGTCTTCGCGGCCAAAGGACCTTTTGTATCGCGTTATAAAGAGCCTCTTCGCGCCCAAAGGACCTTCTGTGTCGCGTTATAAAGGGGCGTCTTCTGCCCCGAATGACCTTTTGTGTTGCGTTATTTTACCGCTACCGGCTCCTCGGTTTTTACACCCCTTTCGGGCAGCGCGCCAAAATCGAGCCGGGTTCTTTTTAGCGTTGTCGCCAGCGTGTCGCTAGTGGCTGCGCGCTCTGAGTGGACAACACTGCCAGCAGCGGGCAGGCGCGATGAACAGGTAACCGATGGCAGGCTGCGCCTCCTCATCATTACGCGGAAAAAATCCAGAAGCGGTATATCGCCACCGAGGGTAGGCGCTGTTTAACGGGGCAAATAATCATTTGTCACGCCAGTCTGATCCTGAAAGCACACCGGGCCACACAGAAAGCGAACTGACAGTGGCTGGCCAGACGGACAGTTCGGTCAATATGGTTATGGTGATAGGGTTACCTTCGCGCTGATGCCGAGGGTAAGAACGTGCTCACGCTGGTGCACATACAGCGGACGCCAACAAAGATAAGCGGAATAAGCGTGGTAGAAATCAGGGGTAACGGCTAATTATCCGTCATGTTACAGACTGACGATCCTTTAAGAGGGGCAAAAACCAGCGGGCGGGCAAGCCTGGCCAGGACAAAGCTCAATAAAGTGGCCATTTGAAGAGTATGAAACTAAGCAGAGTGCTCCCGGCTATCAAATAGAAAAATCTATGATTTTATTATGCTAAAGAATAAAAGGGCGGTTCTTAAAAATATCTGAAAAGCACATTCATTATTGATTAAAGTCGATAGCGGCATCCCCTTTCTGGTGAATAATGAATGGCCGAATTTACCCTCTGTTTAAAAATACGTTGATGGGATGCATATTTAAAAATAGTGATTAATTTATCAGATATATTCAGATTGTTTTGGAAGAGAAGCGCAAAAAGGCTTAATAATAAAAAATAATTTTTTATCATTATATTCTTCTGTTTTCTTCTTGCAGGGTGGTGGCTCCATTTTTCTCCGCGTTTATTACCGGAGCACTATATTATAGGGTGCTTTTTATGTCTTCTGCTGAAGCAGTTATCAAACAAGTCTCTCCGCTACCATGCAGCGAGAAAAAAACCTTTATTCAGACGGTTACCTCTAATACTTTTGTCGCCAACAGCGGCGTGCTGTCAGAACAGCAGCCAACACGATTGATTGTGAAACGAGACGATAATAACGGCGCCACCCATCGCGTCGCCTTTCTCGGCTTCGACGTGGCAAAGTATAATCACAGTGGACTGATTGGGCGGGCAACGCTGCGTTTGCATCGTCGTTCTAATGCAACGGGCAATGTCGACGTTTTTCTGGTCGAAAACAGTGATTTTTGGCAAACATCCTTTAACTGGGTCAACCGCCCTAAGAAAAGCGTTCGGCTGGCATCGTTTAATACCGCCGATGCGGATGATCAGGGCTGGCTGACAATAGAGCTGGACGGCGGCGTGCCTTTTAGCGAGCTGCTCGCCAGCGGGAAATTTTCGCTGGCCCTGGAAAGCAGTGAGCCTCTTCTCTACCATGAGTTTTCTTCTGCCTGGGTGAGCCGTCTGCAGCCTCAGCTGGTGTTAGAAACGCAGGAAGAAACGATGGGCAGTGCAAACGCTATCCATTTTATTAAGATTGTCGCCATGGGTGAAGCGAACAACCAGAACGTGACGTGTATGGCCGGGATTGACGTTATCACCAGCTCCGGCATGGTACTGAATCCAAACCAGCTGCGTGTTATCGAAGCAACCTCAATGCAGGGGGCGCAAAATCTGTTTGATGGCCAGGCGACCACCTGTTGGAAAGTGAATGACGCGCTGCCTAACTATTGTGTGATCGATCTGGGAGTCTCGACAGACGTCAACGCGATTATCTATACGCCCCTGGCCAATGTTACCGAAGGCCGAATAAGCGATATACGCATTTATGGCAGCTCAAATGGCACCCGCTGGAAACCCATCGGCTCACGGTCTGTTCCTGTCGACGATCTGAACGCACCCCACATCATTTATACCGGCGTCCATGCGGATTTGCCTCAGGTTGAGGAAACTTATTCTCTTTCTGTGAGGCCAACCGCTGCGGCAGAAATGAACCGTATAAGATGCCAGTTCCGTCGTGCGGAGCGTAACGTTACCGGGCTGTTTTTCCGCCAGGCTACCCGGGTGCTTATCTGGATTGATGGTGTAAAGCCAGGCGACACCCTTATCGCCAGAGAAGGTCAGTGGACGGGATCGGTGACGCATCGCCTGAAAAAAGGCATGAATGTGATTAACGTAGCCGGTGGAGATAACCCTTTCTACATTCAGGCTATGTCATCTGACGTTAACGATACGGAGAGAAAAGCGCAGTTCCGCATTATGGCAACTAACGCGCTCTATTATCCGGTCTTCAGAACCCGGCAGACCACACAGCGTCAGTGGCTGGAGATGATTAACATTTATAAAGAGGCCAATTTTTATGAAATGGTTTCCGACTCTTTTATCCTGATTATAGATCGCGAATTTTTCAAGGCCCGGCAGAACCAGGTCAATATGCAGGAGCTGGCTGATATTTACGACGAGTATATTGTTGCCGCGCATTTTGCAGCGGGCCTGAGCCCGAACCATGCCAATCCGTTGCATCGACCTGACCACAATCCTTATCACTATGTACGCCTCAGCAGCGGCTATATGTCGGCCACGCACGACCGGCTGAATTATTTTGGCGATTTGACTCGTCGTATGGTTACGCCTGCTGAGGTTCGCAGCTTCTGGGGCATATGGCATGAGGTTGGTCATACTTTGCAAACACGGGGGTTAAACTGGGGCGGCCAGATGGAGGTAAGCGTAAATATCTATGCCTTTGCCGTCCGTGCCTATAATACCCGCCTTTCCTCGCTGGTGGAGCGCTACGATCCCCTGTTCAGAACCTCCTATAACGCCATTGCCAGAAGCAGTTCTTATGCCAGTCTGGATCGGGAAAGTCGGGAAAATATGTTCCATCATCTTTTCTTTATTTTCGGCAAATATTTTATGTTCGACCTGCATCAGCGCTACAGAGCTAATCTGGCCGGGCAAGTAAGCGATCCGGAGTTTACTCTCGGCGCGACGGACGACCAGCAGATGAACGTGCTGGCAATGATGGCTTCGAAGATAACCCAAACCAACCTGGTTGAGTTCTTCCGGTTCTGGAAATTTAATCTGACAGCACAAACTGTCGCCACTATCGAAGCCTATGGCTATAAACGATTAACCAACTTTGACCGCCTGCCTTCCCAACTGGTTGCCGGAAGGCCTGCAACGGACTTTGATATGCGCTTCGATAGCAAGATACCGGAGGAGCCGGAAGTACCGGAAGAGCCGGAAGAGCCGGAGGAGCCGGAAGTACCAGAGGAGCCGGAGGAGCCGGAAGAACCGGAAGAACCGGAAGAACCGGAAGTACCAGAAGAGCCGGAAGTACCAGAGGAGCCGGAAGTACCAGAGGAGCCGGAAGTACCAGAGGAGCCGGAAGAACCAGAAGAGCCGGAAGTACCAGAGGAACCAGAAGAGCCGGAAGAACCGGAAGTACCAGAAGAGCCGGAAGTACCAGAAGAGCCGGAAGTACCAGAAGAGCCGGAAGTACCGGAACCTACGCCCTCGCTTTATCCACTGTGGGAAGCAAACCGGATTTATAACGGTGGCGAACGGGTTTCCCATAAGGGGCGAAACTATCTTGCCAGGTGGTGGATCGGGCCAAATATTGAACCCGGCCTTGAGAGTACCACCGGCGCACCCGATGGCGATGGCCGTCCATGGACGGAAATTTAACGGCGTGCTAAGCGTTAAACACTAAGCATAAAGCCGGGCATTTTTTAAATGTCCGGCTTTTTTTACGTCACGCGCAGCAACGGATAAAAGCATGCTGTATTCCATGCTAGAGTTAAATTTTTTAATATTCACAGGAGTATTGTTATGTCGCACACGTCTTATGCCAGCCGTATCATTACCGCCACGCCAGAAAAAATCTGGCCGTTGATTGCCGACTTTAACGGGATACCGAACATTCATCCGGCCATCTCCCACAGCGAACTGGAAGATGGCGCGATGGAAAGCAAGGTTGGCGTGGTCAGAAAACTCACGCTGCCCGACGGTACAATACGGGAGCGTCTGGTAAAACTGGATAAAGCCCATTGGGAGCTGCACTACGCGATCCTGGACGGCATTATGCCGGTCACGGATTACGTAGCGGTGGTGAAGCTGACGCCTAAAAACGACGGCACTACGCTGGCGGAATGGTGGGCGGATTTCAAGGTCAATGCGGGGCATGATGAGCAGGAAGTGGCGAAGAGCGTTAGCGAAGGCGTATTTGCGACCTGTCTGCAAAACATCGCGCAACAGGCGGGCTGAAAAAGGTCTTTTACCATGAATACCTCCTTTATCGTGCAGCGCTTTCATTCTCGTTACCAGGCAGGCGTCAACCATCTAATCCTGCCTATCCAGAATCATGAGTTCGGTATCCCGATTTCGGTAGAGCAGCAGCCAGACCTTAACGATATCCCGAATTTTTATCAGCAGGGCGCGGGCGAGTTTTGGGTGGCAACAGCTGATGATGGCGTGGTGGGCTGTATCGCGCTGAAGGATATCGGCGAGGGGCAAGCCGCGTTGCGAAAGATGTTTGTGGCAGAAGGTTGGCGAGGCAGGGATCGGGGAGTCGCCAACAGCCTGCTGCAAACGCTGCTTGCGCACGCTCGCGGGCAGCAGCTTCAGGCTATCTGGCTGGGCACCACCGCAAAATTCCTGGCAGCGCACCGTTTTTACGAGAAAAACGGCTTTAGCGAAGTGGCCGAAGCCGCGTTACCTGCCGCTTTTCCCGTCATGAAAGTGGATACGAAGTTCTATCATCTGACGCTGTAACAGAAAAGAAGAGCACCTGCGGGGCGACGACGATCGCCCCTTAACCTCAGGCCTGCTCGTCTGAGGTACTCATCTGCATGAGATCTTTATCGACAAAGAACAGCCCTTTACCGCTGGTGCCGACCAGCGCCAGCTTATCCAGTACGGATTTAAACAGCTTCTCTTCTTCGTGCTGCTCGGCCACGTACCATTGCAGGAAGTTGAAGGTGGAGTAGTCCTGAGAAGTCATCGCCGCATGGGCCAGTTCATTAATTTTTGCGGTAATCAGCTGTTCGTGCTCGTAAGCCTGTTCCAGCACGTTGTTCAGTGAATCAAAGGTCACCGGTGGCGCTGCAATACTGCCCAGAACCGGCATGGCACCGGTATCGCTCAGGTAGTTAAACAGGCGTTGCATATGCTGCATCTCTTCGCGGGAGTGCTCGCGCAGAAAGGCGGCGGCGCCCTCAAACCCTTTATCGGCGCACCAGGCGCTCATCTGTAAATAGAGATTAGCGGAAAAAAATTCCAGATTTAACTGATCGTTCAGGCGAGCGGTCATTTCGGCAGTCAGCATAGCGGCTCCAGAGATTGGCAGGCAAAGTCATTTATTTGCCGCATTATGCACGGGAAATGAGGAAATAAAAACCGGATAAAAAGATATTTATATTTTTAGCGCACAAAAAGGAGGAGTGATAATTATTATCATCTTTTTCGCTGGCGGCATGTACTGTAATGGTTCTGATAACTATTCCTGTTAGCTATTCACGAGAGGATGCGCGGCATTTTACTGGTATAAATAAGCCATCCTCATTACTGGTCTACCTAATGATTTGCATGGTTTTTTTATTATATAAATCGCTGCATTTCTAGGAATAAATATTTAAAAACGCGCTTTTTCGCTGTATAACAGAGAAAGAATAAATGCCGTTGTAGGTAAAGAATATAATATTGGCGTTTCCGCGCCGTATTGCAGCGACTGAGGTTTTTCTCCCTGAAAGGGATATCAACCGCGGTAACGGTGTGAGAAGAGAGATGAGACGATAAGTGGGCTGGCCGCCAATAACGTTGGGTTCACAGAAAGGAGGCATGATGGAGCTAAAGGACTGGCATACCGCAGACATTATCGCTGCGTTAAAAAAGAGAGGGACGAATTTATCGGCACTTTCCCGGCAGGCGGGACTGGCGTCCTCGACGCTGGCTAATGCATTGCGCCGTCCCTGGCCAAAAGGCGAGCGGCTGATTGCTGAAGCGCTGGACATTGCGCCTGAGAAAATATGGCCGACGCGCTATCGACATCCGGGTCGGCCACATAAGTATCATCATCAGAACGGGCGGTGAGACTCAGCGCCGCCTGTTTAAAACGTTTCCCAGTTTCCTTCACCGGTCGCTGGCTGCATTTTTTTCGGAGCCTTTGCCGCTGAGGCGGCGACCGACTTTAAGGCTGGCGCGCGCGAATGGCCGGTCCGGAACACGGCAACGGCCTGAGCCAGGCGGGTAGCCTGTTCCTCCAGCGAGGCGGCGGCGGCGGCGGACTCCTGTACCAGCGAGGCGTTCTGCTGCGTTACCCGATCCATCTCCGTGACCGCCTGGCCAATCTGATCGATACCGCGACTCTGTTCGTCAGAAGCGGAAGCGATCTCTGCCATAATGGCGGTGACGCGCCCTACAGCGTCAACGATATCGTGCATCGTTTCTCCGGCGGTAGCGACCTGGAGCGAACCGGCGTCGACGCGGCTGACGGAGGCTTCAATCAGCGTCTTGATCTCTTTCGCCGCCTGGGCGCTGCGCTGCGCAAGGTTACGTACTTCGCCTGCGACCACGGCAAAGCCGCGCCCCTGTTCGCCCGCGCGGGCAGCTTCCACAGCGGCATTAAGCGCCAGGATGTTGGTCTGGAAGGCGATACCGTCAATCACGGTGATAATGTCGGCGATTTTCTTCGAGCTGCCGGCAATATCGCTCATAGTGCGTACCACGCCATCCACCACCTGACCACCTTTAAGCGCGGTCTGCGACGCGCTCGACGCAAGCTGCGAGGCCTGACGCGCATTTTCGGCGTTCTGTTTCACCGTGGCGGTCAGCTCTTCCATACTGGCTGCAGTCTGCTCCAGCGAGGCGGCCTGCTCTTCGGTACGGGCCGACAGGTCATTATTGCCCATAGAAATTTCGCTCGCGCCGCTATAGATGGCGTCGGAGCTTTCCCGTACGTGGCTGACGGTAGTGGTCAGCGACTGCTGCATGGCAGAGAGGTGCGTGGCCAGCGTAGCTATTTCGCTACGGCCTTCCACCGTCAGCGTGCGGGTCAGCTCGCCTTCGGCGATGTGCTGGATATGTTCTTCTACCTGCTTTAGCGGATGCAGCAGGACTTCCTTGATCACTTTCCAGATGACCAGCACCACTACCAGCAGCAGCACGAGCACCGCTGCCAGCGTCCAGATCATATGCGTAAAGCCCTGTTGGTTAACCTCAATGCCGGCCGCCAGCAGCTGCTTGTTCTGTGCACGCCACTGGTTGTAGCTGGTATCCAAACTGTCCTGGGCTTTTTGCGCTTCCAGATTGCCGTAGGCCTCGTAATTATTTGCGCCGAGAAACTGGACCGACTGCTTCATCGTATCGGCCATCTGCTGATAGCTGGCCGCCAGGTTGGCGGCAATCTCTCTGCTTTGTCCGGACTGCACGGGGGCATGCTGATAGCGGTCAAAATGCGCCTGCGCCTGTTCAAGCTGGGCAGTGGCGCTGGTCAGCAGCTTATTGATAGCCGCCAGCGTATCCGGGTCAGTTTGTTTCTTCAGGATGCGGATAGCCGCGCGGTTAATGGCGATGCGCGTTTTCAGCAGCGACTGCCAGGTATCGCTGAGCTGGCCCTGTTGTTGTGTCAGCACGCTGGCACGGGTGAAGTTGTTTTTGTCCTGGCTGATGGCATTAAAAGAGAGCGCGCTGGAAACCAGCAACAACCCACTGAAAATCACCAGCATGATAACGATGCTGGTCACAACTTTAATATTTTTTATCATGTTGCGTACTCTGAAAAAGGGGAGAAGATATAAAGCTTATCGGTAGTCACGAAGAGAAACTTTATGCCGTACGGGGCTCAGGCAATGAATAAAAGATAAGCTGAATCGATTAAATTTGGCGGGTGGTAAAATTTGTCAGGCGCTATTACTCAGCCGCCACCAGCGTGCGCGGCTGTCGGTCAGCTGTTGATAAGCAAGGTGCAGCTGCTCAGGCGTGGGCTGTGCAACGTCGAACGGCAGGTTAAGCTGCTGATGTAACCAGTGGGCGCTAATGTGCTCACGGTGCTTTGGCGTGCTGGTGGGCAGGGCAGTCACCAGTGAAAGCCAGCTGTCATTAAGCGTTTCGGCTGTTAAACCCTTTACCGTTTCCGCCATGCGGACGATAAACCGATCGATATGTCGGAAAAGTGCCTCCGTGCTTAAAGCAGGCGATTGCAGCGCAAACAGCAGGCCGGCCTGTCCGGCGACCTGATGAAAACGGCAGCTGACCACGTAGCCAACGTTGGCCTCGACCCGCAGCTGCTGAAAAAAGCGTGGTTCAAACACTGCGGCGAGCAGGCGCCAGCGGGTTAAGCCGATGGCACCTGGCCCGGCCAGCGGACAGAACACCAGCACCGCTGCGTCCTCTCCTGGCGTCGGGCAACCATAGTGCGGCTGCGTGGGAAACACCGGCGGTGACGACCGGCCTGGCTCAATCACGCCCGGCAGCCTGGTCAGCAGCCGTGACACGGTGTCTGCGCTATCGTCCGCGCCGCCGTAAAGCGTAGCCTGCCAGCGTATCGTCGTCAGTGAATCCGCTGACGCGCTGCTCAATAAATCGGGCAGGCGAGCCAGTAAACAGCGGATAGCGATATCATCAGCCTGCAGCGCCTTGTGAAAAAGGCGTCCGGCAAAGGCCTGGGTGGCGGCCGACGGATCCGCCAGAGCCACCCCTGCTCGATTCAGCGTGGCGGCGAGTAGTGCGTTGTGGCCGCTGAGCCGTAGCTGCCACAGTCCGTGCTGCCGGGAAAAGGCCAGTTCGCCACCGCCATGCAAGGCATCACCCATGACAGGCTGCAACGCGGCCTCAATCAGCGCGGCTGTACGCCGACAAAGCAACAGGCCTGGCTGAACGCTAAGCAACAACGTGGGATCGCCCGGTGCGTCCACTACTGCCAACGCGCTTTGCGCTGCAGGGAGCTTAGGGCTTTCGGGCAGGGCTGCGGGCGAATAAAAATGCATAGCCAGTGAGGTGTCGGGTGCCGCCTTCGGCCAGTCAATGGCGGCCAGCTTTAGCGTAAAACCCTGTGCCTGCACTTCCGGCGCGCTGACTGTAGGCGATACCCACAGGCGACTGAAGCTGTGCGGCAGCGGCAGCGGCGTGGTCGCTTGTGCCGGCGGAAAGCCTGAGGCCAGCTCGCGGAGTCGATCGAGCGGAGAAAGCTGACTGAAATGCCGCTGCGTGAGGCTGGCATAGTGCGCGCGCTGCGTTATCGTCAGCCCGGATAGCTGTGCCAGCCAGCGACGGAACAGCGCTTCAATACGGACGCACTGCGCCAGCTGAAGCCCGCTTAGCTGAAAACGGACGCTCGCTACCGACTGCCGCGCGCTGCGGTAAGGCTCCAGCAATGAGATCTCATCACACAATCCCTGTTCACGCAGCGTTGCCAGCAGGCTACCCGATGCTTTATCGGTCAGCAGCTCGCGCAGCAGCGTCAGGCTGGCAGGGGGCCGATCGTTAACAAGAAAGCTCAGTTGAAAATGCTGGTCAGCAGCACTTTGCAACGCGAAAGCGGATTGTTCGTTAAGCTGTAACCTCGTCGGTGCGTCAGGCGCGGTGTCGGCCCGGGGAAAAACGGCGGCTGCCTCTGCCGCCATGGCTTCCAGCTCCGCCAGCGGCTGCGGGCCGCTCAGCCAGAGCTCAAGGTTGCCGGTATGGAAAAAGCGGTGATGCCAGTTACGCAGCGCCTGCTGTAGCGCGACCGTATCGTCACCGAAATGGTGCTGGCTGCCCACGTGAAACGCATGCACAGGATGAGGCGCGGCAAAGGCCTGGCTCAGCGCCGCCTCGCACAGTGTCGGGCCGTGGCTTTGCAGCATGCGATATTCCGCCTCGATCGCCGCCGCTTCTGCCGCGATCGCCTCGCCGGACAGCAGCGGGCGCGACAACATGTCTGTCAGCCTGCATAACGCCTGCGCCAGCCTCTCAGGGGCGATCTCCACAAACCAGGTGGTGAAATGCGCCTGGGTACTGGCATTCAGTTTCGCGCCATACGCAGGTGCCCAGGCCATCAGCCGCTGCTCATGCTGAAAACCGGCGCTACCGGCAAACAGCACGTGTTCCAGCAGATGTACCAGGCCTGGCCAGCGCGCCGGTTCGTCAAGACTGCCGGCGGACAGCCTGAACAGCGCCGCCGCCCGATCGGCAGACGGCTCGTGGATCAAGGTGATCCGCAGGCCGTTCACTACGCGGGAGGAGGATCCGTTCACGCTTCGGTTTTAAAGATCAGCTGTGAGTTAGTGCGGTTGCGGAACTGCAGCTGGCTGATTTGGATATTGCTGCAGTTGGCCTGCTCGCGTGCCTCAAGGATCTGACCGTGATGCGGGGACTTGGCGCAGACGGGATCGGCATTGTCCGCATTGCCGGTCAGCATAAAGGCCTGACAGCGGCAGCCGCCGAAATCCTTCTCTTTTTCGGAGCAGGAGCGGCACGGCTCGGGCATCCAGTCGAAGCCGCGATATTTGTTAAAGCCGAACGAGTCGTACCAGATCTCCTGCAGCGTATGTTCCAGCACCGACGGAAAGGCGATCGGCAGCTGGCGCGCGCTGTGGCAAGGCAGCGCCATGCCTTCCGGCGTCACGCTCAGGAAAATCGCCCCCCAGCCGCCCATACAGCCCTTCGGCCGCTCTTCATAGTAGTCGGGCGTCACAAACAGCAGGTTGGCGAAATTACTGTCATCCTTCATCTTTTCGCGATAGCGCTGCACCACGGCTTCGGCGCTGGCGATCTGCTCGCG
>Ga0157358_1000141_pt1 | contig 28490 bp, 27 predicted proteins | sample AttcapACBM2_FD_111484 | JGI IMG/M metagenome (GOLD analysis project Ga0157358, IMG submission 111484) | Fungus gardens microbial communities from leaf cutter ant in Botucatu, State of São Paulo, Brazil - Atta capiguara ACBM2 | ecosystem: Host-associated > Fungi > Mycelium > Unclassified ... | reverse complement strand
GGCTTCTTTCTTACTGGCGAAAGTCATCTTTTCCTCACCTTTTCTGACGACAACATATTTGATTTCAACAGCCATAGTGCCCACCTCGTTTAACTGTATTTTTATACAGTATATCAGGCCGGGAATTTTTCTCAAGCCCGGAAATCGGATGAAGACGCAATCGTTTTCGTTTATACTGCGCCCGCATTTTTTCCTCTAATCAGGTAGAGATTTATGACAACTCTTGGTACTGCGCTGCGTCCTGCGGCAACGCGTGTAATGCTGCTTGGCTCTGGCGAGCTGGGTAAAGAAGTGGCGCTGGAATGTCAGCGTCTGGGCGTTGAAGTCATTGCGGTGGATCGCTATGCCGATGCACCGGCGATGCATGTCGCCCATCGCAGTCACGTAATCAATATGCTGGATGGCGAGGCGCTGAAAGCGCTGGTGGCGCAGGAGCGTCCGGACTATATCGTGCCGGAAATCGAAGCCATCGCTACCGATATGCTGATTGAGCTGGAAAAACAGGGGCAGCGCGTGGTGCCGACGGCTCGCGCCGCTCGTCTGACCATGAACCGCGAAGGTATCCGCCGCCTGGCTGCAGAAGAGCTGGCGCTGCCGACCTCTTCTTATCGCTTTGCCGACAACGTGGCGGACTTTAATCAGGCCGCGCAGGAAATTGGCTTTCCCTGCATCGTGAAGCCGGTCATGAGCTCTTCCGGCAAGGGGCAAAGTTTTATCCGCGAGGCCGCAGGGCTTGCTGCCGCATGGGAATATGCCCAACAGGGCGGACGCGCCGGTGCAGGCCGGGTGATAGTGGAAGGCGTAGTGAAGTTCGATTTTGAGATCACGCTGCTGACCGTCAGCGCTGCCGACGGGATCCACTTCTGTGCGCCGATTGGCCACCGCCAGGAAGATGGCGACTACCGCGAATCCTGGCAGCCGCAGCAGATGAGCGAGCTGGCTTTACAGCGCGCGCAGCAGATTGCCGAGAAAGTGGTTATCGCACTGGGCGGGCACGGGCTGTTTGGCGTGGAGCTGTTCGTTTGCGGGGATGAAGTGGTGTTTAGCGAGGTTTCCCCTCGCCCGCACGACACCGGCATGGTAACGCTGATTTCTCAGGATCTTTCGGAATTTGCGCTGCATGTCCGCGCTTTTCTTGGCCTGCCCGTTGGCGGCATCCGCCAGTATGGCCCGGCGGCCTCGGCGGTGATCCTGCCGGAACTGAGCAGCGATAACGTGCAGTTCGCCAATCTGGATACGGTACTTGGCGCGGGCTTGCAGCTTCGTCTGTTCGGCAAGCCGGAAGTTCAGGGCAAACGTCGCATGGGCGTTGCGCTGGCAACCGGTGACGATATTGATGAGGCCGTGCAGCGTGCTGTCGCCTGCGCTGCTGGCGTAAAAGTCAGCGGTTGACGCCGTGCGCGCTACTGCATAATTAGCGTAAAATCTGCGGCTGATGCTGCCCCGCTTCTGCGCTGCTGGCGTAAAAGTCAGCGGTTGACGCTGTGCGCGCTTCTGCATCGTTAGCGTAAAATCAGCGGCTGATGCGCTCCCGCCTCTGTAAAGCTGGCGGCCGGCGCTGTACCCGCCTCAGCAAAAAGGATGGCCGCCAGCCATCCTTTTTTAGTTTTACGCTCTGAACGGCATTAGCGCGCGCCTGCTACCGCCTCTTTAGCCAGCTGCGTAATGCGATCGTAATCCCCTGCTTCCAGCGCATCCGCCGGCACCAGCCACGAACCGCCGATGCACAGCACGCTTTTCAGCGCCAGATAGTCCCGGTAGTTGGCCGGAGAGATGCCGCCGGTCGGACAGAAGCGAACCTGTGGGAAAGGTCCGCTGATGGCCTGGAGCGCTTTCACGCCGCCGTTGGCTTCCGCCGGGAAAAATTTAAACTCGCGCAGGCCGTGATCCATGCCGGCCATCAGCTCAGATACGGTACTGATCCCCGGAATTAGCGGGATTGGCCCTTCCACGGCAGCCTGTAGCAGCGGCTCGGTGATGCCGGGACTGATAACAAATTTCGCGCCCGCCTGGGTCACTTCCCGCAGCTGCTGCACGTTCAGCACCGTGCCCGCGCCGACGATGGCTTCAGGCACTTCTGCGATCATCGCTTTTATCGCATCCATTGCGCAGGCCGTTCTCAAGGTTACCTCAAGCACTTTCACCCCGCCCGCGACCAGCGCTTTCGCCATCGGCACCGCATGTTCCAGCTTGTTGACTACGATGACCGGTACGACCGGCCCGGTGGTAAGAATTTTTTCAGCGCTTGTTTCCCAGTTACTCATCGTCCTGCTTCTCCTGTCAGGCCTGCCTGCTTCAATAAGGCGGGCAAAAACGACGCGCGCGGCGTCCGAAAAGTGATCGTCTGCTACCATACAGGATTATGAGCGGGTGCGTCCATGCGCCAAAGATATTTTTGAAACTGCGGTTCAATTTTTTACAGGCCGACGCCAGGCGTAAAAAAACCCGCCAAAGCGGGTTAGTCGAGCGTTTTATTCGAACTCGTTCCAGGAACGGCCGTCGCGGGTAATCATCGCGACTGAGGCAACCGGCCCCCAGGTGCCGGCCTGATACGGTTTAGGCGCTTCGTTATCGGCCGCCCAGGCTTCCATGATGGAATCCACCCACTTCCAGGCCTCTTCCACCTCGTCGCGACGTACAAACAGCGCCTGAATGCCGCGCATCGTCTCCAGCAGCAGACGCTCGTAGGCGTCGGCCAGATGCGACTGGTTAAAGGTTTCCGAGAAGCTCAGATCCAGTTTGGTGGTTTGCAGATTGTGCTTGTGATCCAGCCCCGGTACTTTATTCAGGATCTGGATATCCACCCCTTCATCCGGCTGCAGACGAATGGTCAGCTTGTTCTGCGGCAGTTCCTGCCAGGAATCTTTAAACAGATTCAGCGCCGGGTTTTTAAAATAAACCACAACTTCAGAACACTTGGTCGGCAGACGCTTGCCGGTACGCAGGTAGAACGGCACGCCAGCCCAGCGCCAGTCGTCGATATCGACACGAATAGAGACGAAGGTTTCGGTATTGCTGGATTTGTTGGCGTCTTCTTCCTCAAGATAGCCAGGGACTTTTTTGCCCTGCACAAAGCCGGAGGTGTACTGTCCGCGCACGGTTTTATCGCGCACGTTAGTGTGGTCGATACGGCGCAGCGAGCGCAGCACTTTGACTTTTTCATCGCGGATACGGTCAGCGGTCAGATCGGCCGGCGGCGACATCGCAATCATGGTCAGAACCTGTAACAGGTGGTTCTGGATCATATCGCGCATCTGGCCCGCTTTATCGAAGTAACCCCAGCGTCCTTCGATACCCACCTCTTCCGCCACGGTAATCTGCACGTGATCGATGGTGCGGTTATCCCAGTTAGAGGCAAACAGCGAGTTGGCGAAGCGCAGCGCCAGCAGGTTCAGTACCGTCTCTTTTCCCAAATAATGGTCGATACGGAAAACCTGGTTCTCTTCGAAGTATTCGCCCACCTGATCGTTGATCTCGCGCGAGGTTTCCAGCGAGGTGCCCAGCGGCTTCTCCATCACGACGCGTGCAGGCTGCGCGTTCAGTTTAGCGGTGCCCAGACCTTTACAGATAGCGCCGAACGTTCCCGGCGGCATAGCAAAGTAGTTGATGGTGACGCGCTTTTTCTGGTCAAGCATTTTGCCCAGTTTGGTAAAGTGGGCCGCGTCATTAACGTCCAGATTACAGAAGTCGAGTCGGCTGCTCAGCTTATCCCAAAGCGCCTCGTCGATGGTTTCCTTCATAAAGGTTTCCAGCGCTTCACGAACGACTTTGGTATAAGCCGCTTTATCCCATTCCGCGCGGCCCACGCCAATAATGCGTGACTCTTCATGGATTTGTCCGGCTTTTTCCAGCTGGTACAGGGAAGGCAACAGTTTCCGGCGTGCAAGGTCGCCTTTGGCACCAAAAATCACCAGATCGCATGCCTGGGCTGTTTGTGTAACCGCCATTCTATTCTCCTCGTTGCAGGATAAACCCGACCGGCGGATCCCAGCGCGGTCAGGCTTTTAATTTTCTTTCAATACAATGTACTGCTTTTGCCGGGTCGGCGTAAACCTGGCGACGCCCCGCCAGCACAGAGTAGCCAGTCTCAAAGCTTTTTGCCGCCCAATACACAGGCAGTTTGTGCTTAAAATTTCCGCTCGCTTACTAAGCGTTCCGACCAGAAGCACACGGAATATAACGAGGATAATGCGTTAAAATCAGCGAAAAGCAGCTCAACGACAGTTAACTAACGCTTTTTACCGCAGCAAAAAATCATCGATTTCGCCTTTAAAAGAAATCGACGAAACAGATAGTAAAAAAGCACTGTCACTGTTTAAAGTTACAACAGAAGTTGCGCCAGTCTTTTCATAATCCGCCATGCAGCAGTATCCAGAATGTCGCGAAGAGAGCTAAACCTTCCCCCTTGCAGAACGCGAGCATCAGCGATGGCAAAATATCAGCTCGCCTCTTTTGGCACCTGAGGGAAATATTTTTTATAGCCAAACTTTAGTCGACCAACAAAAAGCAGGACTATGGTCAGTACAAACGAGAGCGCAAAGGCCAGTAGAATGATGTTCTGCAGCGTGGTCTTTTCAGAGAGCAGGCTTACGGCGAGGCCGCCTACTGGAATAGAAAGCAAATTCAACATGCCGACCACGCCGATTACCCTGGACAAAATTGCAGCAGGAATAATCGTGCTACGCATAATTCTGATATAAACGCTGAAGCCTCCGTCAAAGGCGCTCAGAAGCGCATAAAGCGCCACGTAAGCATAATAATTACCTGCCAGTCCAAGAAACAGGCCGCTCGCTAATATGATTAACAGTGAAAGTTGCCCAATCAGCGTCACGCTGAAGCGAAGCGTCAACCGAGGAATAAGGTAAAAAAGCAGCACTGACGCTAAAGCCGCAACGCTTTGCATCAGGCCTAACGCTCCCGACTCCAGCTTAAAATGCTTAAGGATAACGGCCGGAGAGATAGCTAAAACCACGCCATAAATGATATTGACAATCCATGTCATAGTGCACAGATAAATAATTTTCTTGTCTTCGAAAAGATAAACAAAGGCTTCGCGATTAGAGCGCAGGATATCTTTGACCTTAGTCACTCCTGCGGATTCAGGCGAGGCAATAGATAATGTTAAAAGGTTCGCGGCCGACAGCAAAAACAGCGCGGCCGAGATCAAAAGAATGCCATTTACGTGTGCGTGGCTATAAATAACAATGGCGATGGCTGGCCCAAGGATCTGTGAAAATTGCTCTACCGTCTGTATCCTGGAATGCACTCTGGCATACTCTTCACGTGGAACATTGGCCGGTATAATGGACTCGATCGAGACAAAATTCAGGACGTAACACAGAGACATGATGGCCATCAGCGTGGTCAGCGTGGCAAATATGCCGGTGATGTTAACCAGTAAAAAAGCAGCCGCCAGGGCTGCGCATCTGAAGACATCTAACGACAAAAATATTTTTTTGAAGTTTTTCCCCTGCAGTAAACTTCCGGCAATCGGAAAAAACAGCACTCGGGGTATCCACTCGATAACAAATGATAAAGCAGACAGGCTGGTCGAACCGGTTGATTTAAGGATAGCCAAAGGAACGGCGAACATCAGAAACTGATCGCAAAGGGCGCCCAGTCCTCTGCTAATGATGAATTTATGAAAATTAAAAGCGCCCAAAACGACTCCTTTACTCTGTTACACAGATTCCGTTATAAAAGTTTGCGCTGAAAGCGTTTTTGCCATTTCAAGATGTCGGGTAAACAGCGTTTCACTTTGCGTTTCGCCCGGCCAGAAAAATTCGATAATACCTTCCCGGTTACGCCACGAGTCCAGCGGAAAAATCTGTTGGCCCTGTACGGCCATGACATTGAGATGCAGGATTTCTTCAGGCAACGAGGCAGGCACGTTTATCTGCGTAAGCCTCCCCGTTTCCGCTTTCATAAAAGCAATAGCGGCAATGCCTTTGGCGGAGTCGAGGCGGGAAGCGAAAACCATTTCAGGATTAATATAGGATGAGACATGCAGCTGATAAGGGTTATAGCCATAAACCTTTTCAACCAGACTCATGATGCTATCACCGCCCGTCCTGGCGGCTACTTCAATAATTTTAATCTCGCCCTTAGCGCTGACTTTGGCTTCGAAATGAGCAATACCGTATTTAATCCCTAACGTACGACAGGTTCTTTCAGCAAGTTCAATAAGATCGCGATGGGAGGTAAATCGGGAAGGTACTACATGCCCCAGTTCAACGAAATGCGGCGGCGCGCCAAGGTATTTATCCGTCACGCCAATAACACGGCTAAAATCAGGGGTATTCAGGACTTCCACACTGACTTCAAACTCATATGCGATAAATTCTTCGACAATAAATAAACTTTCGTCGGCATTGGCTTCGCCATTGATGCTTTTGACATCGGCAATGCTTTTTTCGAAAGCGCGCACCAGCTCTTCTTCCGAAGAAACTTTTATTACGCCCAGGCTGCCCGCCATCAGGCGTGGTTTAATAATGGCCGGATAACCTGTCTGCGCAACGGCGCTACGTAGCTCGTCAAGTTTGGCAACCTGATAATATTTTGGCACCGGCAGGCCCGCATTTTGCAAACATTCCCGCATGATAAATTTATCTCTGCATCTTTCGACAACGGAGAGATCGTTGTGGGGTAATCCGTAATGTTTAGCAACGAAGGCAGCAGTAACTACGGTAAAATCATTGGTAGGAATAACCGCCCTCGGCGTTCTTCCGGTTAATTCCTCGTACCGTATAACTTCCTGTAGAACTTTCTCATGATCCGAGATGGGTGCACAAATATAGCCATCAAAATATTTAAGCGTATGAGAAAAAATAGTATTACTGACGGTAAAAACATCCATTCCTTCAGAAGCGCGTAAAGCGCCGGCAAAGGCACGTTCGCGGAAAGGGACTTCTGCCCCTACCAGAAGGATATAATCGCCATGCTTATTCATAAACTTCCCTCTAAATAATCTTATGTTTTACTGTCTGCCGCTGCATTTTTTACATACGTAACCTGCCCCGTTCATTAACAGCAGGCACGATTAAGGGCGGCAAAAGCCGCGCTGCGATCGAGAACCATTAGCCGTAAAGCTAACGATCCTTATTGGACTATTTTATTTTTTTCAGCGCCCTGGAAATTCGTATCACTGCTTCCCGCGCCGTTTCTGCGGTAAGCATGGAATAAGAGAGCCGCAGTGAATTTTTTTGCGGATCCCGCGCAAAAAACACTTCTCCGGGTACGAACACGACATTTTCTTTAATACATTCCTGCAAAAGCTGCGAGGCGTCGATACCCTCCGCGAGGTGACACCACAGGAACATTCCCCCATCAGGCGTATTCCACGTGATATCGCCGCCTGAATATTCATGTAAGGATCCAATCAGGTAATCGCGTCGGTCTTTGTAGGTGGCCTTTAATATCTCCACTCTTTCATTGATTCTACCGGACTCAATATAATGTGCGGCTATGCTTTGATTTAAAGTAGAAGTATGCAAATCTAATGCCTGCTTGGCGACAACCGTTGCCATGTGGAAATGTTCGGGCACGGCCAGCCAGCCCAATCGTAATCCTGGTGAGAAGATTTTTGAGAAGCTGGACATATAGCAGACGTTATGATTTTTACCGAACAGACTTTGCGCGACAGAAAATATTGAGGGAACGGGGTCACCGCTGAAGCGCAGATGCCCATAAGGATCGTCTTCAATAATAACCACCTGGTATTGTTGCGACAGCTTAGCGATTTTCACGCGCTGTTCATAACTGATGGTATTACCGGTAGGGTTGGCGAAGTTTGGCGTAAGGTAAACCATTTTCACCCCGCCTGCCGCCATCTCTTTTTCCAGCAGGTTCAGTTCAATACCTTCAGAATCATATTCCAGCTCTACGACCGTGGCGTCGGTATAGCCAAAAATTTGCAGCGCCGCCAGATAAGTTGGCCGTTCAACAAATACTTTGTCACCCTTTTCAAGGAAAACGCGACTTAAAAGATCGATAGCCTGTTGCGACCCGTTAGTAATAATAATGCTTTCCGCATCCACATTCAGATTATGCCCGCTGTTCCAGCGAGAAAGCTGCTCACGCAGGTGTTCCTCGCCTTCGGTAACGCTATACTGGAATAAACCTCTGTGCTCACGAGATAAAATATCTTTGAGAACGGTATCGATACCTTCAACATCGATAAGATCGGTGGCAGGAATTCCTCCTGCAAGCGATATAACACCGGGAATTTTGCTGAATTTCAGCAATTCTCTGACAGCAGAGGATTTGATACCAGCGGACTTTTTAGAAAGCATTGCTCACTCCCAATGAAAATTATTTTTTTAATCGCCGTTTTATCTTACTGTTAAAATTCTGTAACTACAATAATGTGAGGAGCCTAATTGCGCGGTAATCATTACTTTTTTCCATGTAAAAAAGCCGCCCGCAGCAAAGCCAGGCAGCGTTTGTTAGCTTCTATTTTTTTGCAACATAAACCGGGGAAATGGCTACCTGAATCAGACCTTATTTATAAATACAAGGTTTTTTGAGGTTAAAAATTGCGTATAGATTTTTAACTTCTCTTGATCGAGGGCGGTATAGTTGAAAATTTTAGTTTCTTCCGAAATTCTGGTAAGAATCCCTGCTAATCCCAGTAATATGTTGTCCCACTTATCTTCCTCGAGTGAAATAACAATATTTTCACTGTCGGCTACAGCTTCATGTAGACTGGAGCCGATGGCAACAAAGGGAGAAGTATCCGCTTCTTCCGGATAGTAACCTTTCACTACGCAAGCGTTATCGGTCAGCGCCGCATCGATTTTACTCAGGTTGACGACTGAATCACTGATGATAAGATTTTTCATAATATTAATAAGTTAACCCAAGGTATCTTTTTGATTCATCTGCCGCGTGATGGCGGGCCATGTTTGCACTACCGTACAGGCGCACCATCCAGCGATCCAGCCCGTTATATCGGGCTACAAACTTCTGTCGGGAATGCAGGGTACGCTGATTTTTAAACAGCAACATATCGCCTGGTGGAAGCTGAAGGCGGTGATAATGCTTAACCTTCTTGGTGGCTTCCATAAAAATGTTTAAGCTGACCAGCGCAGGATAGTCAACAGGAATAACCGTATCCATATCTGTCCTGTTGTAGTACATCCCGTCTTTGATGCCAAGGATAGCTAGCGGCCCTTTCAACTCATCGCCATTAAATGACGATGGCATCCGAAAGTAGTATTTTTTCTCACATAGCTCGTCAATAACGCGTTGTTCAAGCTGTTGCAACACCTCATCCAGCTCCACGACTTCTGTGAAGACGTCCGGATCCGGGCGTATACCATAGAAAGATAAAATTTCCGGCGAACCTGATACATTATTGGTTTCCTCCGGGATTATCGGCAGGATCGGATTTGAAACATGCATATCCAACGTTAATGCGCTGCCGTGAGAGCTGACTCTTTTTGCCCTTTTTCGCGTCGGCACCACGTGACGGAACAGGAGCCCTTTGTTCTCACGCAGATAAGATATCGGGAAAATACCGCAGGCTGCGAAAACAGCAAACTGCATGACGCTGGCTATCGGCAGATCGGCGTTATCAACATAGCCGGTATAAGGTGTCTCTTTAACGTTATAGTCAAAAGGCAGACCGTTGACGCGCAGAATATTTCCTTCACCAGGCATAAAACCAATTAGAGCGGCGAACGTCTCCGGGCTAAGGATATTTTTAACTTGTTCTTTCAGACTTGAGAGCGAGGAAAAAAGCATCTCATCATCAAACTCTTTAAAACTTTCAGCCAGTCTTTTCAGGCCCTGCTGTTCTTCCCATGAAATCCATACGGTTTCGATCACTGATATTCTCCAGTAATTATTTAACGCAGCTGTTAACAGACCGCTATTACAAATCTTTGCCGCAGGTCCATCCGCCATCAATAACAAAATTCGCGCCGTTGATAAATTGCGAATTTCTGTCGGAGAGCAGATTAACCACGGCGGCAATATCCTGGGGTTCGCCTGTTCGGGTTGAATACATTCCACTGTATATTTTTTTCATGGTGGCTTCTTCATGAAAATAGTGTTCAGTCATTCCCGTACGGGTAATAGCCGGTGATACTGAGTTACACCTTATTCCTTGACGACCAAACTCCAGAGCGAACTGTTTTGTCAGGCCAATTAAAGCATGTTTCGACGAGACATAGGCGGTTCTGTCAGGTTCAGCCAGAATCCCGCTTACAGAAGCAATGTTAACAATACTTCCCTCTTTGTTTTGTGCGACCAGCTTTCTGCAAAAGTTTCTCGAAATTAGAAAAGGCGCGGTGGTATTGATTGCATATACAGCCGACCAGTTTTCAAGACTCAGGTCCAGCAAGGGTACGATCTCCCTGATACCGGCAGCGTTGATCAGAAGGTTGTATTCGCCGAACGGTAAGTCATTGAATGAATTTTCATTCAGAGCATTCAGGTCCATCAAATCCGTTCTGATAAATTTAAAGCCATCACGAACTATATCGTTTTCAAGATCCAGTCCGAATACCTGATAGTTCCTCTCGAGCAGGGAGTAAACGATTTCTTTGCCAATACCGCCATTACTTCCGGTAACAATTGCTATATTTTCATTCAATACCTTCACCCGTTTCCCTTTTTTGGAAAGTTACCAGGATGATATCCCTGTGCAAAAATGCATTATCGTCATATTCCTCTGGCACACTCATTGGCGTGACCGCATGAAAACAGCGATGATTAACCACTAACGTATCAAAGGTTTTTTTCATCCTTAATACACGGTCAATCCTCTTAGGATGCTTAGCTATTATGCTTTCTCCGCCGACAAGATCTTCCGAAACATCCACCAGATGCATAAAAACGACGTCCTCATCATCTTTGTGTAGCCATGCAGGAGAACTGTACGCCGGTTCTTTTCCCGCGTTATAGCGAAACAGATGTACACCAATCATTAACTCTTCAACGGGCGGCATGTCTTCGATATTTTTTACAATGTCGATATCTGTTTTCACTATCTTATTGAACAGCGCTGTTTTGAGGATTTCCGCACCGATATTTTGATAGTCTCTGACCACGCCACCTGTTACGGGATTATATCTTTTAGTTTGCTGATAAGGTTCAAACTTTCCATAAGTTACCTCGTTGTTCTGCCAGGCAACCTGAATATAATTTCTTAATCGATTTCCTTCAGAATAGGTATCCAAAGGCATATCGGCAAAATTAGCCTTTAAAATTTTAAGCTCATCTTCAGCAATGGTGAAATCTGTGAAGTTCTTAAGATTAAACTTAGCGTAACCCTGCCCTTGTAAATCCTGAACAATATTATCTATTTCCATTTTTCTACGTCCACCAGACCACTTTATTATCGATATAACCGATAAAGCGACCGGAGCTGATCCTCTCGTTCTCTACCGAACTGGTCACGCCATGGAGATAGGAAGCATTGAGAAAATAAAGATCGCCAGGTTTTAAACGCACTGTGAAACTTTCAAAGCTATCAGCGAACGCCAATGGATAAGGATAACCTGTGTCCAGAACATCAAATTCTTTACGGATATTGTAATCCGGCCTACAGTTCCACACCTTCAGTTCCCCGCCGTTAGCAGCATCGCAAACGCACAGATTGGAAGAAATAACGTTTTTAGCCGCTGCAATTTCATAACCGTCTTGCTCAGCAAATTTTAACTGGGCGCTGTCATCATGTGGCCATAACGACATATTACCGTTGTCCAGCCATCGTCTGGTGGTGGCAAAATTGGCATTATGGCTTTTAAACGCCGACGGTCGATAAGAAATTTTTTCCTGAGAAAAGAAATTTTCCAGCTGTTTATCCATATAAAGCGTTCTCACTACATCATCAGACATACCCTGATATAAATTCAGAACGTCCGCATCCGACTCCAGGGTGGCATTGATGTATTCCATTCCGGTTTTATGGAATTGTGAAGAACCTATCTGTTCTGTTTTCACAAAGCCGTCATCCGGGCGGTGATTGCCTTTTATCCGCATAATTTCATAAAAATTACTTTTTATTTTTTCACAGACCGCCGGGTCTACCGCATTACGAATGATATAAAGCACTCTGCCATCAGCATTTCCTTCCAGGATGATTTTTGATATTTTATATAAGTCCAGGTCTTCGATAACGTCTTCATAGTATTGGAACGGCATACACCCTCACAAAAGTTATTATTGTTATTCCCCTGATACAAAATAATAAATCAATTGTTATAATATGGTTATGTTTTAACACCTGGTTTTTTTAACGTCAACATTATTACTCATTGGGCATTGTCATCGGCGACCAAATTCCACTTTTGTTTTAAGCGTGAAAGTCCTCTCTGTGGATAATAAACTTAAGTGATAATTATTTCGCGAGCGTTGTGAATGATTACCGTTGATAAATTAGTCGCTACTATCCGTTGGTTTGCGGCTTCGCTCTGGCATTAAATGCTGCGCCCGTGAGAATAGCGGCGTACAGAGTGGCTACAGTCTGTCGGAAAACACGGCTAATTTAAGGCATTTTCTCGGCGGTTTTTTTCTTCAGAATCGGAATAATCGCTTAAGCTTTTTGCTCCCTTTTTGCTGCCGGGTCGCCTGGTGAGATTACGCTGCCTGTTAAAATTGCGGCGGCGGACGGAGACAAGGTGGTGACTTCAGCCACGCGTCCCAGTATTGTATCCATTGAGGGCTTTGCCGCCCGTCTGCAGAACCAATACTAAAAGAAACAGAACGGTTCCCGCTTTGTTTCATCAGTATAGATGTGCACAGATGCACCGCGGGTGACGGCCTGACCTTTCATCCGTGGTTTTTAAACACAAGGAACTCCCCATGACTCGACGTTTAAGAAGAACCAAGATCGTTACCACCCTGGGTCCGGCTACCGATCGCGACAATAATCTCGAAAAAATTATCGCTGCCGGGGCCAACGTGGTTCGACTTAACTTCTCACACGGGACGCCAGAAGATCATATGCAGCGCGCCAGCAACGTGCGCGCAATTGCGGCAAAGCTGGGCCGTCATGTGGCCATTCTGGGCGATCTTCAGGGCCCTAAAATTCGCGTATCCACCTTTAAAGAAGGCAAAGTCTTCCTTAACCAGGGCGACCGCTTTTTGCTGGATGCCAGCCTGAGTAAAGGCGAAGGCGATAAAGAAAAGGTAGGTATCGACTATAAAGGCCTGCCGGCCGACGTTGTGCCGGGCGATATCCTGCTGCTGGACGACGGCCGCGTACAGTTGAAAGTACTGGAAGTCCAGGGCATGAAAGTCTTTACCGAAGTCACCGTCGGCGGCCCGCTTTCCAATAATAAAGGCATCAATAAGCTGGGCGGCGGGCTGTCTGCCGACGCGCTGACGGAAAAAGATAAAGCGGACATTATCACCGCCGCTAAAATCGACGTGGATTATCTGGCCGTCTCCTTCCCACGCTGCGGCGAAGATCTGAATTACGCTCGCCGTCTGGCTCGCGAAGCAGGCTGCGAGGCGAAAATCGTTTCTAAAGTTGAACGTGCGGAAGCCGTAGCGTCGCAGGAAGCCATGGATGACATTATCCTGGCGTCGGACGTGGTGATGGTCGCCAGGGGCGATTTGGGCGTTGAAATTGGCGATCCGGAACTGGTCGGCATCCAGAAAGCGCTGATCCGCCGCGCTCGCCAGCTGAACCGTTCGGTTATCACCGCAACCCAAATGATGGAGTCGATGATCACCAATCCTATGCCGACGCGCGCAGAAGTTATGGACGTGGCGAATGCCGTGCTGGACGGAACCGATGCCGTTATGCTGTCGGCGGAAACCGCAGCGGGCCAGTATCCGGCGGAAACCGTCACAGCCATGGCTAAGGTCTGCCTTGGCGCGGAGAAAATCCCGAGTATCAACGTCTCCAAGCACCGTCTGGACGTGCAGTTCGACAATATCGAAGAGGCCATCGCCATGTCCGCGATGTACGCCGCCAACCATCTTCAGGGCGTTACCGCGATTATCACCATGACGGAGTCCGGCCGCACCGCGCTGATGACCTCACGCATCACTTCCGGCCTGCCGATTTTTGCGATGTCGCGCCATGAGCACACGTTAAACCTCACCGCGCTATATCGCGGCGTGACGCCGGTCTATTTCGACAGCAACAATGACGGCGTGGTTGCGGCGCATGATGCGATTAATCTGCTGCGTGATAAAGGCTTCCTGATGTCTGGCGATCTGGTCATCGTCACCCAGGGCGACGTTATGAGCACCACCGGCACCACCAATACCAGCCGCGTGCTGCGGGTAGAATAACGCTTACGGTTATCGGGCCTTCGCGCCCGATAACTTTTTCCACCCTGCTGTTCCCTTTTCCGCTATTTTTTCAGCAACTTTTTATCCGCCCGTCATACAACTCCCGTATGCTGTCGCGATTTAGATCCTGTTTACTCTGGAAGGAGCCTTAATGCCCGCTTTTGTTCCGGTGACGGCCATCACTCGTCGCCATTTGATTTTTCCCCTTTCGCTGGTGCTGTTTGAGTTCGCCAGCTATATCGCCCATGACATGATCCAGCCCGGAATGCTGCTGGTGACCAACGAGTTCGGCGTCGGCCCGGAATGGGTTTCCGCCTCGCTAACCGCCTATCTGGCCGGCGGCATCGTGCTGCAATGGCTGCTGGGGCCGCTTTCCGACAAGCTTGGCCGCAGGCCGGTGATGCTCGCAGGCGTGGCCTTTTTTACCCTGGCCTGCGTTGGGACACATTGGGTCGGCTCCGTCGGGCAGTTTATTCTGATGCGCTTCCTGCAGGGTACCAGCCTCTGTTTTATTGGCGCGGTCGGCTATGCCGCCATCCAGGAAGCCTTTAACGAAGCCCTGAGCGTGAAAATGATGGCGCTGATGGCTAACGTAGCGCTACTGGCACCGTTGGCAGGCCCGCTGGCCGGTGCCGCCTTTCTCTCGGTGGGCGACTGGCGCACGATGTTCTGGCTGTTCGGCGCCGTCAGCGCGGTAGCGCTGGTCGGCCTGTGGCGAACGATGCCGGAAACCGCGGGCGACCGCAGCACCTCCGTTTCAGTTAAGTCGCTGGGCAAAGGCTATCTTAGCCTGGTGCGGGATCGCCAGGTGATGAGCGGTTCGCTGGCTATCGGCCTGGTCAGTATTCCCTGCCTGGGCTGGGTAGCGCTGTCGCCGGTGATCCTGATCCATGACGAGCATCTTTCCCGTATGACCTACGCGCTGCTCCAGCTGCCGGTGTTTGTGGCGATGATTATCGGCAATCTGACCCTGGGCCGTCTGTCCGGCCGCGTACCGATTGAGCAGCCGCTGAAGCTGGCCGCGTGGCCGATCCTGATTGGCCTGGCGGTAGCAACGCTTGCCAGCGCGCTGAACGCCCACAGCTACCTCTGGCTTACCGCAGGCCTGAGCCTGTACGGTTTTGGCACGGGGCTGGTTAACGCCGGCCTTTACCGCCTGACGCTGTTTTCCAGCTCGTCGGGCAAAGGCAGCGTCGCCGCGATGCTGGGCATGGTGAGTATTCTGGTCTTTACGTTAGGGATCGAAGCGGTGAAAAGCGCCTATTTCAGCGGCGGCAGCTTCTGGTTCAGCCTGGTCAATCTGGCCTGCGGACTGCTCTGGTTCTGGCTGGTGAAAGCCTTTCTGCGCGAGCGTAACCGACGGATAGCGTTGGCACAGTAAAAAAGCCCCGCCAGACGGCGGGGCTTTTTTTATTTTTTAGGGAAAAGATCTTTGCGGCGGTAAGGCTCAGTCTCACCCTCTTTGCGGGTCTTCAGCAGCTTCAAAATCCAGGCGTACTGCTCAGGATTAGGCCGCACCAGAAGCTCCACTTCCTCATTCATTCTGCGCGCCAGCGTTTTATCATCCGCTGCCAGCAGATCGTCCATTGGCGAGCGCAAATAGATATCCAGCCGATGCGTTTTGCTGTTGTAAACCGGGAACAGCGGCACCACGCGGGCACGGCAGACCTTCATCAGCCTCCCTAACGCAGGCAGCGTGGCCTTGTAGGTGGCGAAGAAATCCACGAATTCGCTGTGCTCTGCGCCATGATCCTCATCCGGCAAGTAATAGCCACAGTATCCCTGGCGCACCGAGCTGATAAACGGCTTGATGCCGTTATCCCGGGAGTGCATACGGCCGCCAAAACGGCGGCGCACCGCGTTCCAGATATAGTCCATTACCGGGTTCCGCTGGTGATGGAACATGGCCGCCATTTTATGCCCTTCCGAAGCCAGCGCCATTGCCGGGATATCCACTGCCCAGCCGTGCGGTACCAGAAAGATGATGTTCTGATTTTGCGCGCCGATCTGCTCAATAATTTCTTTATTATGCCAGGTGATACGCTGCACTGCATGGGCCGGACGCAGAGCCAGCTCGGCCATCATCACTATAGACTGCGGCGCCGTGGCGAACATTTCATCAATGATTTTTTCGCGATCGGCTTCTGCTACCTCAGGCATACAGTAAAACAAATTGATTTGCGCACGACGTCGCGCGCTCTTCGCGTATTTTCCGGCGAAGCGCCCCAGCGCGCCCAGTAACGGATCCCGCATTTTTGCCGGGAGCCAGGCCATGCCGGCGCAAAGCCCAATCGCCAGCCAGCTTCCCCAATAGCGCGGCAGCAGAAAGGATTTCCGAAAGGTGGGAATAAATTCATTATTGCTTTTCTTGTTTTCCATGCACTCGCCTCAAATTCTGAGCGGCTAATGATAGTGCCGACGCACAATTTTGCAATGCCCGCCTCATTTTACCCATAAAGAAAAGCCGACGGCTAAAGCGTCGGCTTTTTTCGCGGGAAAGTTAATGCTTACTTAAAGCGCAGCTGTGGCGTGACTTCGCGAACCTGCGCCAGATAATCGCTGCGGTCTTTACCGGTCAGCCCTTCCATACGCGGCAGCTTCGCCGTGAGCGGATTGACGGCCTGGTTGTTGATCCAGACTTCAAAGTGCAGATGCGGCCCCGTTGAGCGGCCGGTATTGCCGCTCAGACCAACGCGCTCGCCGCGCTTCACTTTATCGCCTGGCTTCACCAGCAGCTTTTTCATATGCATATAGCGCGTCATATACTGACGGCCATGACGAATGGCAACATAGTTGCCCGCGCCGCCGCTGCGTTTCGCCACGATCACTTCACCGTCGCCTACCGCCAGCACCGGCGTGCCCAGCGGGATAGCGAAGTCCACGCCCTTATGCGGCGCGACACGACCGGTCACCGGATTCAGGCGATGCGGGTTGAAGTTGGACGACACGCGATACTGTCTGGCCGTCGGGAAGCGCATAAAGCCGTGCGCCAGTCCGGCGCCGCTGCGATCGTAGAATTTGCCGTCGGCAGCGCGAATCGCATAGTAGTCTTTGCCGCCGGTTTGCAGACGAACGCCGGCAAGGCGGCTCTGCTGGCTCTTGCCATCCATCATCTCGCGCGACATCAGCACGGAGAAACGGTCGCCGTTACGCAACTTACGGAAGTCCATCTGCCACTGCAACGCTTTGATCACGGCGCTGATTTCGCCGCTGCTCAGCCCGGCGTTTCGCGCGCTGGTCACGAAACTGCCCTCCACCGTGCCGGAGAGCACGTTGTTTTGCCACTCGCCCTGCTGAACCGCAGCGGAGGATTTAAAGGTGTTGCCGGAACGATCGTAGGTGCGGGTTTCGCGGCGCGACGCTTCCCATGTTAGCCGCTGCAGCTGGCCGTCGTCGGTTAACGTCCAGGAGAGCTGCTGACCAATTTGCAGGTTACGCAGATCCTTATCCACCTTGACCAGCTGGTTGATATCTCCCATATCGATGCCATACTGATTAAGAACGCTGCTTAACGTATCTCCCGATGACACCACGTAATCATGCGTGCCGGTTTCGCTGGGCACATCCTGGTCTATCTCATCTTTCGGCACGTCGTCATCAGGCGAAGGCATATCCTGATCGATTGGCTCGCTGGCTTCCGGCAACAGCGTACGCAGCTGCTCTTTATCCAGCTCTATGCTTTTGACGATCGGATTTTCACCGCTGACGGTGGGATGGTAAACGAAAGGCCGCCATACGGAGACGGCCAGCGTAACAACGGTGAGCGAACCCAGCATAACGCGGTGGGTTCGCGGCAATGTATTAAACGCCATAGCGACAGCGCGGGCAATTTGCTGCACGTATTAGTTCCTCTAAGCTCCTTTCAGGCAGCTCGCGTACTGGCTGGACAGCTGTGAGAGGAATTTCACATAGCTGTCTCTTCCCGGAGTGATGTCCGTTCCCAGCGGATCCAGCGTTCCTGTACGCACTTTGGTTCCTCTGGCAACAGCATCGATCACGGCCGGCCTGAATTGTGGCTCAGCAAAGACGCAGACGGCCTTTTGCTCAACCAACTCTGTTCGAATTTGATGTAAACGCTGAGCGCCGGGCTGGATTTCAGGGTTGACGGTAAAATGACCCGCAGGAGTCAGACCGAAATGTTTTTCAAAGTAGGTGTAAGCATCGTGAAAAACGAAATAACCCTTCCCTTTTACCGGCTCAAGCTGAGCGGCTATTTGCGTATCAGCCGTGGCCAATTCTGCCTCAAAATGCTGCAGGTTCGCGTCTAGTTTGTCTCTGCTCTGCGGCATAAGTTCCAATAATTTTGCATGGATTGCAACCGCAGATTGCCTTGCGATTTCCGGGGACATCCACAAGTGCATATTATATTCGCCGTGGTGGTGCGCATGGGCATGTTCATCCGCTGCTTCAGCGCCCTCCTCATGCTCGTGCGCATCGTCATCCGCCCCACGAACCAGCAGGGGTTTAACCGCCGTTAACTCAGCCAGTTCGAGGTTTTTTTGCGCGGGCAGCGCGGCGACCGCCTTCGGCAAGAAAGCCTCCATTTCCGGCCCGATCCAGACCACAAGATCCGCGCTCTGCAGGCGTTTAATGTCCGAAGGACGCAGCGCGTAGTCATGCTCTGAAGCCCCATCCGGCAGTAAAATTTCCACCGGCGTAACGCCATCGGCAATAGCGGCAGCGATAAAGCCCAACGGTTTAACAGAGGCCACTACCGCAGCCTGGGCGGTAGAGGTCAGCGAAGCGGCAAATCCCAGGGCAGAAAGCAGCGTTAACAAGGGCTTGGTTTTATGTAACATAATGATTCAGTCCATCGTGACAGGTCGAAGAATTGTGATATTATAACATTCGATAACTTCTGCAACCCGTAATCACTATGACCTCACTGATTAGCCTTGAAAAAATTTCCGTCAGCTTTGGTCAGCGCGCCGTGCTTTCTAACGTTTCGCTGACGCTGGAGCCGGGCAAAATATTAACGCTGCTCGGGCCTAACGGTGCCGGTAAGTCTACGCTGGTGCGCGTGGTACTGGGACTGATTTCGCCAACGCGGGGCAGCGTGGTGCGCCACGAACAGCTGCGTATTGGCTACTTGCCGCAAAAAATTCATCTGGACGCTACGCTGCCGCTGACCGTCGAGCGCTTTATGCTGCTGCGCGGCGGCGTCAAGCGCGGCGATATCCTGCCCGCGCTGAAAAGGGTGCAGGCCGCACAGCTGGTGGACGCGCCGCTGCAAAAGCTTTCCGGCGGTGAAATGCAGCGCGTGCTGCTGGCCCGCGCCCTGCTCAACCAGCCGCAGCTGCTGGTGCTGGACGAGCCGACGCAGGGCGTTGACGTGAACGGCCAGGTGGCGCTTTACGATCTGATCGATCAGCTACGGCGCGAGCTGAACTGTGGCGTGCTGATGGTTTCCCATGATTTGCATCTGGTAATGGCAAAGACCGACGAGGTGCTGTGCCTGAATCAGCATATCTGCTGTTCCGGTACGCCGGAGGCGGTCTCTCAGCATCCGGAATTTATCTCTATGTTTGGCCCGCGCGGCGCCGAGCAGCTGGCTATCTATCGCCATCAGCATAACCATCGTCACGACCTTCAGGGACGTATCGTTTTACGCAGAGGACAAACCAAGTGATTGAACTGTTGCTGCCCGGCTGGCTGGCGGGTTTCTTTCTGGCGCTGGCGGCTGGCCCGCTCGGCTCGTTTGTGGTCTGGCGCCGCATGTCCTATTTTGGCGATACGCTGGCGCACGCTTCACTGCTTGGCGTGGCTTTTGGACTGTTGCTGAACGTCAGCCCGTTTTATGCGGTGATCGCCGTTACGCTACTGCTGGCGCTGCTGCTGGTCTGGCTGGAGCGTCGGCCGCATCTGGCTATCGATACGCTGCTGGGCATTATGGCGCACAGCGCGCTGTCGCTGGGCCTGGTGGTGGTCAGCCTGATGTCCGGCGTGCGGGTGGATCTGATGGCCTATCTGTTCGGCGATCTGCTGGCCGTAACGCCGACCGATCTTTATACCATCGCCGCTGGCGTGGTCGTGGTACTGGCGGTGCTGGCGGCTAACTGGCGCTCGCTGCTTTCCATGACCATCAGCCCGGAGCTGGCCCAGGTAGACGGCGTCAATATCCAGCGGACTAAGATGGTGTTGATGCTGGTAACGGCGCTGACCATCGGCGTGGCGATGAAGTTCGTCGGCGCGTTGATTATCACCTCGCTGCTGATCATTCCTGCCGCAACGGCACGACGGTTTGCGCGCTCGCCGGAGCAGATGGCTGGGGTCGCGGTGCTGGTGGGGATTCTGGCGGTGACTGCCGGCCTGACCTTCTCCGCCTTTTACGATACGCCGGCCGGGCCGTCGGTGGTGCTGGGCGCGTCGCTGATGTTTATGCTCAGCATGGTAAAAAAACCGGCGGTCTGAAACGTCCGTCAGGGAAAGAAAAAACCGGTCGTCGCTGACCGGTTTTTTTATGGCTTACTCTTCCCGCGTGATGCCGAAGTGCTTATAGGCATGCTGCGTCGCCATCCGGCCGCGCGGCGTGCGCTGAATAAAGCCCTGCTGGATCAGATAAGGCTCCAGCACATCCTCAATGGTTTCGCGCTCTTCGCCGATCGCCGCCGCCAGGTTGTCCAGCCCGACCGGGCCGCCGGTAAACTTATCGATGATCGCCAGCAGCAGCTTGCGGTCCATGTAATCAAAGCCTTCCGTGTCCACGTTCAGCATATCCAGCGCTCTGGCGGCCACGTCGCCGCTCAGGCTGCCCTGCGCTTTGACCTCGGAGAAATCCCTGACGCGGCGCAGCAGACGGTTGGCGATACGCGGCGTGCCGCGCGAGCGGCGGGCGATTTCCAGCGCGCCCTCTTCGCTCAGCGGCAGGCCCAGACAGCTGGCGCTGCGGCCGACGATATGCTGAAGGTCTTTCACCTGATAAAACTCCAGACGCTGCACGATACCGAAACGGTCACGCAGCGGCGACGTTAGCGAGCCGGCCCGCGTCGTCGCGCCAATCAGGGTAAACGGCGGCAGATCCAGTTTGATGGAGCGCGCGGCCGGACCTTCACCGATCATAATATCCAGCTGATAGTCTTCCATCGCCGGATAAAGCACCTCTTCCACCACCGGCGAAAGACGATGGATCTCATCGATAAAGAGCACGTCGTGCGGTTCAAGGTTGGTCAGCATGGCGGCCAGGTCGCCCGCTTTCTCCAGCACCGGCCCGGAGGTGGTGCGCAGGTTGACGCCCAGCTCGTTGGCGACGATCCCGGCCAGCGTGGTTTTCCCCAGCCCCGGCGGGCCGAATACCAGCAGATGATCCAGCGCGTCGCCGCGCATTTTGGCGGCCTGGATAAAGATCTCCATCTGCTCGCGCACTACCGGCTGGCCGACATACTCTTCCAGCAGCTTCGGCCGGATGGCGCGATCAATGACTTCTTCTTCGCTGAAGGTTCCCGGCGATACCAGGCGATCGGCTTCAATCATGCTTTACCTCAAATAGCTGCGCGCAGGGCTTCACGGATCAGCGTTTCACAATCTGCATCCGGGCGGCCGACTTTGCCGATCATCCGGCTGGCTTCCTGAGGTTTATACCCCAGCGACACCAGTGCGGCAACGGCTTCCTCTTCCGCGCTGTTGCCTGCGGCAGGCGCCTGCACTTCGCTGGTCAGCGCGAAAGGCGCATCGGCGGCAAACAGGTCGCCATGCATCCCTTTAAAGCGGTCTTTCATTTCGACCACCAGACGCTCGGCGGTCTTTTTGCCCACGCCCGGCAGCTTCACCAGCGAGGCGATCTCTTCGCGCTCTACGGCCGTAACAAACTGCTGCGCCGACATGCCGGACAGGATCGCCAGCGCCAGCTTTGGCCCAACGCCGTTAACCTTGATCAGCTCGCGAAACAGCGCTCTCTCCTGACGGCTGTTGAAACCGAACAGCAGCTGCGCGTCCTCGCGCACCACAAAGTGGGTGAACAGCGTTGCTTCGTGATCCAGCTCGGGAAGCTCATAAAAACAGGTCATCGGCATATGCACTTCATAACCCACGCCGCCGACTTCCAACAGCACCAGCGGCGGCTGTTTTTCCAGAATCTTGCCTCTCAGACGACCTATCACCGTAAGCTTCCTTCAGAAATGTGTTAATGCGGGGATTTATATCATAAAAAAAGCTGGATAGATATCCAGCTTATCAGGAACGCAGGCGACCGCGCGCCAGGTTGAGTTTGCCTTCGCCCAGCCGGTTAATATTCTGGCTGAGATGGCAGTGGGTGATGGCGATAGCCAGCGCATCTGCCGCGTCCGCCTGCGGGCTGGCGGAGAGCTTCAGCAGCGTTTTCACCATATGCTGCACCTGGCTTTTCTCTGCGCTGCCGATGCCGACCACGGTTTGCTTGACCTGACGCGCCGCGTATTCGAACACCGGCAGATCGTGATTGACCGCCGCCACGATGGCCGCGCCGCGAGCCTGGCCCAGCTTCAGCGCCGAATCGGCGTTTTTCGCCATAAAGACCTGCTCAATGGCGAAGTATTCCGGCTGAAACTGGGTAATGATCTCGCTGACGCCCGCATAAATCAGCTTCAGGCGGGACGGCAGATCGGTCGAATTGGTGCGGATGCAGCCGCTGCCCAGGTAGGTCAACTGGCGACCTACCTGACGGATAATACCGTAGCCGGTTATCCGCGAGCCGGGATCGATACCTAAAATGATCGCCATTACGCCTCTCCCGGCCGTTGCGTGAAGTGCGCCATTACAGCGTTGCCGCGACCTCGTCGGAGATCTCGCCGTTATGGTAAACTTCCTGCACGTCGTCGCAATCTTCCAGCATATCGATCAGGCGCAGCAGCTTCGGCGCCGTTTCCGCATCCATATCCGCTTTGGTGGAAGGGATCATGGTGACTTCGGCGCTGTCGGCAGTCAGGCCCGCTGCAGCCAGCGCGTCTTTCACTTCGCCCAGCGATTCCCACGCGGTAAAGACATCCATCGCGCCGTCGTCATAGGTCACCACGTCGTCCGCACCCGCTTCCAGCGCGGCATCCATCAGGGCGTCTTCTTCCAGACCCGGAGCGAAAGAGATCACGCCTTTGCGGGTAAACAGATAGGCCACGGAGCCGTCGGTGCCCAGGTTGCCACCGGTTTTGGTGAAGGCGTGACGCACTTCGGAAACGGTACGGTTGCGGTTGTCGCTCAGGCATTCCACCATCACCGCCGTGCCGCCAGGACCATAGCCTTCATAGATGATGGTTTCCATGTTGCTGTCGTCTTCGCCGCCCACGCCGCGCGCGATAGCACGGTTCATGGTATCGCGCGTCATGTTGTTGGACAGCGCCTTATCCATTGCCGCGCGCAGGCGCGGGTTAGAACCCGGATCGCCGCCGCCCAGCTTAGCTGCCGTAACCAGCTCGCGGATAATTTTGGTGAAAATTTTACCGCGTTTGGCATCCTGAGCCGCTTTACGGTGCTTGGTGTTAGCCCATTTACTGTGACCAGCCATTAACTCTTTCTCCAGATATAGATCGGACAGGCTATCCTGCGCGTGATGTTGTCCGCTGGCAGTGTCCGCAGTCCTCACGGACACATGCCGGCAGCGAACAAACTCACCGCGCCGATAAAAGCCTGAACATTTAACTAATTCCATCCCTTTACCCGGCCATTAGCCAGAAGCCAGGGAGCTAAACTACAAATTCTTCAATGGCCTGGCGGTTGCTCCAGGACTTGCACAGCGCCGCGCCTTCTGCGGCCGCCATCCAGCGCCAGGCCAGATGCTCGCTTAGCGTGACCGGCTGTTCGGCAGGCAGCGCCAGATAAAACCAGTGTTCGCTGTTATGCGTGACCTCCGGCGCGTAGCGGTGGCGAAAATGCGCAAAGATTTTGAATTCTATCCGACGCCGGCAGTCCACTAATGTGAGCTGCCCGGCGTTGATATCAATCCCTGTTTCTTCCAGCACTTCCCGCCGCGCGGTTTCCGCCAGGCTTTCGCCCTCTTCCTGACTGCCGGTAACGGATTGCCAGAAATCCGGATCGTCGCGCCGTTGCAGCATCAGCACCCGCCCGGTATCGCGGGCGAAGATCACCACCAGAACCGATACGGGCCGCTTGAAAGCCATCTTAGTTGCTCTCAGGCTTATCCTTTTTTATCACCTGGATCCCCAGCTCCGTCAGCGAAGCCGGATTGGCGAAGCTTGGCGCTTCGGTCATCAGGCAGGCCGCCGCCGTGGTTTTCGGGAAGGCGATAACGTCGCGGATGTTGTCGGTGCCGGTTAACAGCATAACCAGGCGATCCAGACCAAAGGCTAAACCAGCGTGCGGCGGCGTACCGAACTTCAGCGCATCCAGCAGGAAGCCGAACTTCTCACGCTGCTCCTGCTCGGTGATGCCCAGAATGCCGAATACCGTCTGCTGCATGTCGCCACGGTGAATACGCACCGAGCCGCCGCCCACTTCGTAGCCGTTGATCACCATGTCATAGGCGTTGGCGATCGCCGTTTCCGGCGCGTTTTTCAGATCGATTGGCGTCATGTCGCGCGGCGCGGTGAACGGATGGTGCATCGCAGTCAGCCCGCCTTCGCCGTCGTCTTCAAACATTGGGAAGTCAACGACCCACAGCGGCGCCCAGGCGTTGCCGTTGGTAATATCCAGGTCGCGTCCCAGCTTCAGGCGCAGCGCGCCCAGCGCGTCGGCCACGATTTTCTCGCTGTCCGCGCCAAAGAAGATCGCGTCGCCGTCAGCGGCCTCGGTACGGCTCAGGATCGCTTCCACGATGTCCGCGTTCAGGAACTTGGCGACCGGGCTGCTGACGCCTTCCAGACCTTTGGCGCGTTCGTTGACTTTCATCCACGCCAGGCCTTTCGCGCCGTAGATTTCGACAAACTTGCCGTATTCATCAATCTGCTTGCGGCTGAGCTGAGCACCGCCCGGCACGCGCAGCGCGGCGACGCGGCCTTTGGCATCGTTGGCCGGGCCGGAGAAGACCTTGAACTCTACGTCTTTCAGCAGGTCTGCCACGTCCACCAGCTCCATCGGGTTACGCAGATCCGGCTTGTCGGAACCGTAACGGCGCATCGCTTCGGCGAAGGTCATCATCGGGAAATCGCCCAGATCGACGCCTTTCACGTCCTGCCACAGCTCGCGCACCATTTTCTCCATGATTTCCCGCACCTGTGGCGCGGTCATAAAGGAGGTTTCGACGTCGATCTGGGTAAATTCAGGCTGGCGGTCGGCGCGCAGATCTTCATCGCGGAAGCATTTGACGATCTGATAGTAGCGGTCGAAGCCGGACATCATCAGCAGCTGCTTGAACAGCTGAGGCGACTGCGGCAGCGCATAGAATTTGCCTTTGTGCACGCGGCTCGGCACCAGATAGTCGCGCGCGCCTTCCGGCGTGGCTTTGGTCAGCATCGGCGTTTCGATATCCAGAAAGCCGTTGTCGTCCATAAAGCGGCGCACGAAGCTGGTGATTTTCGCGCGGGCCTTCAGGCGCTGCGCCATATCCGGACGACGCAGATCCAGATAGCGATATTTCAGGCGCGCTTCTTCGCTGTTGGTCTGATTGGGATCCAGTGGCAGCGGCTCGGCGCGGTTGATAATGGTCAGATCGGTGGCGAACACTTCTACTTCGCCCGTTGCCATCTCGCTGTTTTTGTTTTTTTCGTCACGCGCACGCACGGTGCCGATCAGCTGGATACAGAACTCGTTACGCAGTTCAGAGGCCAGCTGAAAGGCTTCCTGGCGATCGGGATCGAAAAAGACCTGCACGATGCCTTCACGGTCGCGCATATCGATGAAGATCAGGCTGCCCAGATCGCGGCGGCGGTTAACCCATCCGCAAAGTGTCACCTGTTGGCCTACGTGAGACAGGTTGATCTGTCCGCAATACTCGGTACGCATAACGCTATCCTTTTAACTTCGCCGCTCGCGGGCAGCATCTTTAGTTATCTGTTCGGGGCGATGCCGCCGCGAAAAAGGCGGCTATTATAATGGAAAAAGCCCGGCGCGATAAGAGTCGCTTCCTGCAAGCTATGCCGAAAGTCGCTACAATTAGCCTGCGCCTCACAAAAGCTAACAAATTTCCCGCGTCTCTGACATTGTTGTTATCGCGCATTAAGGCTGACTGCCTGTATTCTCAACGGTTTTCCCCAAACACCCGGAGCAAGTATGTTGGAATTAAACGCTGCAACCACCGCGCTGGTGCTGATCGATTTGCAGGAAGGCATTCTGCCTTTCGCTGGCGGCCCTTATAAGGCAGAAGACGTGGTGGCCCGTTCGGCAAAGCTGGCCGATAAATTCCGCGCCGTCAATGCGCCCGTCGTGCTGGTGCGCGTGGGCTGGGCGAAAGATTTCGGCGACGCGCCGAAGCAGGTAGTTGATAACAGCCGCGGCGGCCCGCTGCCGGAAAACTGGTGGGACTGGCCGACAGCCCTGGGCAAACAGGACAGCGATATTGAAGTGATCAAACATCAGTGGGGCGCGTTTTACGGCACCGATCTGGAGCTGCAGCTGCGTCGTCGCGGTATTGATACTATTGTGCTGGGCGGCATCTCGACCAATATCGGCGTGGAATCTACCGCCCGTAACGCCTGGGAGCTCGGCTTTAACCTGATCGTCGCGGAAGATATCTGTAGCGCCGGCAGCAGCGAAGAGCACAACGGCAGCTTTAAGCATATTTTCCCCCGTCTGGGTCGTGTACGCACCTCAGACGAGATTATGGCCGCGCTGTAATTTTCCCCCGCGATCGCAGGGAAGCGATCGTTATCGTCGGCATGATAAGAGAGGAGCGATGAAACCTTTTTATCTGGGTCTGCCGCAGTGGCAGCATCCGCAATGGAAAAAGTTGGGCATGGAAACCCTTGCCGACTACGCGCGTTATTTTAACTGTGTGGAAGGCAATACAACGCTCTACGCGCTGCCGCGCCCTGAGATCGTCCAGCGCTGGTACGATATGACCCATGACGATTTCCGCTTCTGCTTTAAGTTTCCTGCCACCATCAGCCACAAGGCCGCGCTGCGCGACAGCGGCGATCTGACTGCCGAATTTTTCAGCCTGCTGACGCCGCTCGCCTCGCGCATTGGCCAGTACTGGCTACAGCTGCCCTCCGCGTTTTCGCCGGCGGATCTCCCGGCGCTTTGGGCCTTTCTTGACGGCCTGCCGAAAAGCTTCAGCTACGGCGTGGAAGTGCGTCATCCGGAATTTTTTGCCAAGGGCGAGGCTGAAAAAGCCCTGAACGCGGGGCTGCATCAGCGCGGCGTGAATCGGGTGATCCTGGATACGCGCGGCGTCCATTCCGCCATACCCAGCAATCCGGCCATTATTGACGCGCAGCGCAAAAAACCGCACCTGCCGGTGCATGCGGTGATGACAGCCGACCAGCCAATGATCCGTTTTATCGGCGGCGACGAGGTAAGCGCCAACCTGAAATGGTTTGCAGCCTGGCAAAACAAGCTGCCGCAGTGGTGCGAACAGGGCCAGCCGTGGCTGTTTATTCATACGCCTGACGTGGCCTTTGCGCCGGCGATGGTGCAGAGCCTGTGGGGGGCGTTGCGCCAGGCGGTGCCCGATATCGGCGAGCCGCCGGACTGGCCGCAGCAGGACAGTCTGTTCTGATCCCGGGCGACGCTGCACATATGCTGACAGCTGCTCTTTTCACCGCTATGATGGCGCCAGAAATTTTCGACCGGGTGGAGTAAGGATGGTCAGCGCGCTGTATGTAGTGCTGGGAGCACTGTTTATTATCAAGTTTTCTTTTGACGTAGTGCGGCTGCGTCGCCAGTATCACGTGACGCACGGCGACGGCGGCTTTTATGAATTGCAGACCGCCATTCGTATTCACGGCAACGCCGTAGAGTATATTCCGCTCGCCCTGCTGCTGCTGGTGATTATGGAAATGAACGGCGCGGAAATGTGGATGCTGCACCTGACCGGCCTCTTCTTTTTCCTGGGCCGCGCGCTGCACAGCTACGGTATGCGCACCAGCACGCTGCTGTGGCGGAAAAACGGTATGATCCTGACGCTGGCATCGCTGCTGGGCATGATCGTGCTTAACCTTGTTTTTCTGCCCTGGGATTTGGTTTTCACGCTGGGCTGAGGCGGAAAAGGTGCAGCCCGCGCCGCTTTCTGCCAGAATACGCCCTTTCCGTTTTTGTTCCGGACTTACCACTATGTCTAACCGCGATACGCTGTTCTCCGCGCCGATTGCCAAACTGGGCGACTGGACGTTTGACGAGCGCGTGGCCGAAGTTTTTCCCGATATGATCCAGCGCTC
>Ga0157358_1000140_pt1 | contig 28537 bp, 6 predicted proteins | sample AttcapACBM2_FD_111484 | JGI IMG/M metagenome (GOLD analysis project Ga0157358, IMG submission 111484) | Fungus gardens microbial communities from leaf cutter ant in Botucatu, State of São Paulo, Brazil - Atta capiguara ACBM2 | ecosystem: Host-associated > Fungi > Mycelium > Unclassified ... | reverse complement strand
CGCGTGGAGCGTGGCCGTTCCGGCTGCGGCCGTGCAGGCGCTGGCGGCGGGCACCGCGACCATTACCGCCACCGTTACCGATGCGGCGGGCGCGGCGGCAACCACCACGCACGATTTCACCGTACCAGCCTTTGGCATCGGCAGCATTAGCGTTAATGCGCCGGGCGGCGACGGCTATCTCAGTATTACCGAAGCGCAGTCCGATCTCACCGTTTCCGGCTCTTCAGCCGATCTTCCTGCCGGCACGGTTATCCGGGTATCGCTGGGCGGGCGCGAATATACTGCCACCGTGGCGGCAGACGGCAGCTGGAGCGCCACCATCCCCGCCGCCGATCTGCAACAGCTGTCGCAGGGTCAGAATCTCATTATCGCGTCAGCCACCCTGGCGGACGGCACCGTCGTACAAAATGGCTCTGCCGCTTCGCTTAACGTTATTACCACCGAACCGAACGCCGGGCTTAATGTGCCCTTCGGCGACAGCGTTATTAGCGGCAGTGAAGCGGGCGCCGATCAGACGCTGACCGGCAATACCGGCGTGGCGGGCGCAGGCCAGTCGGTCACAGCGACAATAGGCGGCACGGACTATACCGGCACGGTCAACAACGACGGTAGCTGGAGCGTGACGCTGCCGGCCGGCTCGCTGCAAAACCTGCCGCAGGGCAGCAACGATATCACCGTAGTGATTACCGATCCGGCAGGCAACAGCAGCACCTCGACCACGCCGGTAAACGTAGCGACCGCCGCGCCAGCTCTTACCGTTACGCCACCGGATGCGACGCTGAACCAGGACGATGTAACCCAGCCGCTGATCCTGAGCGGCGTCAGCGCTGACAGTCAGAGCGTCACCGTCACGCTGAACGGCGTGACCTATAACACCACCGTTAACCCGGACGGCAGCTGGAACGTGAATATTCCGGCTTCCGATCTGCAACAGCTTGCCGATGGTGATTACACGCTGGGCGTGGTCGCTACCGACGGTTACGGCAACAGCACCACGCAAAATATTCCGCTGGCCGTGGACGCCACGCCGCCGACGGCGACGGTTAATCCGCTGGGCGGTGACGGCTATGTGAATGCGGGCGAAGTTGGTCAGCCGCTGGTTATTACCGGCACCACCCAGCCGGGCAGCACGGTGCTGGTGCGTTTTGACAGCGTTGACGTGCCCGCCACTGTCGACCCGGTTACCGGCGCCTGGACGGCGACGTTAAGCCCGGACAGCCAGGCCGCCATTGCTGACGGCACCTACGTCGTCACCGTCGTTACCACCGATGCGGCCGGTAACGCCAGCGAGACCTATACCACTGTAACCTATGCAACCACCACGCCGATCGTGACGGTTAATGAACTCACCGCCGACGGCTCGCTGAACAGCGCAGAAGTTACGGTCGATCAGGTGCTGACCGGCACGGCTACCAACGTCGCCGTGGGCAGCCCCGTCACGCTCACGCTGGCGGATGGCACGGTCTTTACCGGCAGCATTGAGCCGGGCGGCAACTGGAATATCACGCTGCCTGCGGCCACGCTAACGGCGCTGGCGAACGGCACGCAAAACTATACCGTTAGCGTCAGCGATGCGGCGGGCAATACCGGCAACGCCACCGGCAGTTTTGCGGTGGCCGTCGATAACACCGTGGCCGCGCTGGCTATTGCGCCGGTCAGCGGCGATAACGCTATTAACGCGACAGAAGCGCAGGCGGATCTGGTTATCAGCGGCGGCAGCGCTGGCCTTGCCGCCGCCACGCCGCTGACGGTTACCTTTAACGACGTGGATTACGCCTCTACGGTTAATCCGGACGGCAGCTGGACGGTAACCGTGCCTGCCGCCGCCTTGACCGGCATTGCCAACGGCAGCTATGCCGTTACCGTGACGGGCACGGACGCCAACAGCAATCCGATCGCCGGCACCAGCGACGTGAACGTGCGTACGTCGTTCCCGACAGAAATCATCCTTAACTCGCCGTTTGGCGACGGCGTGCTGAACGCGGCTGAAAGCACGGCGGCGCAAACGCTGACGGGCAATACCGGCGTCAACTTCCCGGATCAGGCGGTAACGGTAACCGTTGACGGCGTAAGTTATCCCGCTACCGTCGATACCCTTACCGGCAGCTGGAGCGTGGCGCTGCTGCCGCCGGCGCTGGCCTCGCTACAGGACGGCACCGCAGATATTGTCGTTACCGTTACGGATTCGCTGGGCAATACGGCCAGCTCAACCACGCCGATCGTGGTCGATACCGCCGCGCCAGCGTTGGACGTCGCCATTCCGGGCGATAACGGCGTGATTAACGCGCAGGCGCAGAACCAGCCGCTGACCGTGAGCGGCACGGCGGAAGCGGGCAGCACGCTCAGCATAGTGCTGGCGGGCGTCACTTATTTGACCGGCGCGGATGCGGACGGCAACTGGAGCCTGGCGATTTCGCCTTCCGCGCTACAGTCGCTGCCGGACGGTAAATATGATATTACCGTGACCGCTACGGACGCGGGTGGTAACCAGACCACCTCATTGACGCCGGTAACCCTGGATACCGCGACGCCTGCGTTGACCATTGCACCGGTTTCCGGCGACGGCTATCTGAACGCGGCGGAACACGACGCCGCGCTCAGCGTAGCGGGCACGGCCGATGCGGGATCGGCGATTGTCGTTACGCTTAATAACGTTACCTATAACGCCGTGTCCGACGCTAACGGCAACTGGAGCGTCAGCGTGCCCGCTGGCGACGTCAATGCGCTGACGGACGGCACCTATGCGGTGAGCGTGCAGGCCACGGACAGCGCGGGCAACGCTACGTCAAGCCTGCAACCGCTGACGGTAGTGGCGGGCGCGGGCGCGCAGCCAACAATCGCCGTAGACGCCTTCACGGGCGACGGCGTGCTGGACGGCGCGGAGCAGGATCTCAATCAGCTGGTTACCGGCACCACGACCAACGTTCAGGCAGGCCAGATCGTTACGCTGACCATGAACGGCGCGCAGTATACGGGTACCGTACAGGCGGACGGCAGCTACAGCGTGCTGGTGCCGGCTACGGCCTATTACGGACTGGCCAACGGCACGCAAACCTTTACCGTTGATGTAGCCGACGTCGCGGGCAATCCGGCCACGGCGACCAGCGGCTATACCATCGATAATACCTTTAGCTCAATTGCTATTGGCGTCATCAGCGATGATAACGCTATCAACACCGTTGAAGCGCAAAACCCGCTGGTGATCCACGGCAGCACCCGCTTTGTCGCCTTTGGTGCGCGCATCCTGGTGCGCTTTAACAATGCGGATTATGAAACCACCGCCAATAATGACGGCAGCTGGAGCGTGACCGTTCCGGCCAGTGCGCTGAGCGGCCTGCCTAACGGCAACCAGACGATCACCGCGACGGCGACCGACGTTAACGGCAACCAGATCGCTACCACGCAGAGCCTGGATTCCGCTATTAATCCAGACTTTACCGTGACGCTGAACGAGCCGTTTATCGATGGTGCGCTGAACGGCACAGAGGCGCTCAGCGACCAGTCCCTTTCCGGCTCGACCGGCATTACCGGCAGCGGCCAGGCCGTTAGCCTGCTGCTGAACGGCATCACCTATACGGCAAACGTGGATGCGGACGGCAACTGGTCGGTCACGCTGCCCAATGCGGTGCTGCAAGGCCTGCCGCAGGGCGATAACACGCTGACCGTGACCGCCACCGATCCGGCTGGCAATACTTCTTCACTGACCAATACCTTTACCGTAGATACCTCAACGCCGACGCTGACGCTGAATGCGCTGGCGGAAGATAACCGCCTGAGCCTGGCGGAGCAGGGCCAGGCGCTGACGGTAACGGGCGACGGCGAGCCGGGCAACGTGGTCACGCTGGTGCTGAACAACACCACCTATACCGCGACGGTGACCGGCACCGGCAGCTGGAGCATTGAGCTGCCGGCGGCGGCGCTGCTGGCGTTAACCGACGGCAGCTATCCTGTTTCGGTCAGCGTGGTTGATGCGGCAGGCAACGTCTCTGCGCTGACCCGCACGCTGGATGTGGATCTGACGCCGCCAGCGTTGACGGTGAACCCCGTCTCTGGCGATGGCTATCTTAACGCTGCCGACACCAGCCAGCCGCTGGTGGTCAGCGGTACGGGCGAAACCGGCAACACTATCGCCGTCGAGCTGAACGGCACCGTTTACAACACTATTGTTGGCGCTAACGGTCAGTGGACGCTGACCGTGCCCAACACGGCGGTAAATACGCTGGCGGAAGGTAACTATACGCTTGCCGTTACCGCCAGCGATGCGGCCGGTAACGTGACCACCGCCAGCACGCCGCTGGTGGTGGATACCAGCGCGCCGGTTATTGCCGTTAACGATCTGACCGCTAACAATATTATCGACGGCGCGGAACAGCAGACCGACCAGCTGCTCAGCGGGACGGTAACCAATGCGGAAGTGGGGCAAACGGTCACCGTAACGCTTAACGGTGCCGATTATGTGACCACGGTGCAAACCGGCGGCGGCTGGCAGGTGGCGATCCCGGCCGCCGATCTGAGCGCGCTGGCCAACGGCACGCAGACGCTCAGCGTCACCGTGGCCGATCTGGCAGGCAACAGCAGTACCGTTGCCAAAACCTTTACCGTCGACAGTACGCTCAGCAGCGTGGCGTTCGATCCGCTCAGCGGCGACGGCTATCTGAACGCGCTTGAGGCGCAGACGGATCTGACCGTTACCGGCTCTACGGCGAACGTGGCGGCTGGCAGCACGGTCACCTTTACGCTCGGCGGCCAAACCTACACCGGCACCGTAGCGGCAAACGGCAGCTGGACGGCGACTATCCCGGCAGCAGATTTGCAGGCGCTGGCGGAAGGGCCGCAAACCGCGACGGCCAGCGTTATCGCGCAGAACGGCAATACCGTGACCAGTGAAAACACGCTGAACGTATACGTCGATCGCGTGCCGGATCCCACGCTGCAAACGCCGTTTATTGACGGCACCCTGACCGGCCAGGAAGCAGGCGTCACGCAGACGCTGACCGGCACCACGGGGCAGGAAGGCGTTGGTCAGGCCGTAACGGTCAACATCGGCGGCACCGATTATGCCGCCACCGTTAACAGCTCCGGCGTCTGGACGCTGGATCTGGCGCCGGCGGTGCTTCAGGCGCTGCCGCAGGGACAGTCTGCCGTGACGGTGACGGTCACCGACGTGGCGGGCAACGTTTCCGCCATTACGCCAGCGCCAGTTATCACCGTGGCCACCGCGCTGCCAACGCTGACGCTGGATCCGGTCGCAGGCGGCGATAACATTATCAACGCCGACGAGCAGGGCGCAGCGCTGGCTATCAGCGGCACGGGCACGGCTGACAATGACGTTACCGTTACGCTGAACGGCGTAACCTATACCACCACGGTCAATACGGACGGCAGCTGGAGCGTAACCGTTCCGGCGACCGATCTGGCGGCGCTGGCCGACGGCCCTTATGCGCTTCAGGTCAGCACCAGCGATGCCTTTGGCAATACCGCTACGCAAAACCTGGGTCTTTCCGTGGATACCGCGACGCCAGCCTTTACGGTGGATCCGGTCACCGGCGACAATACCATTGACCAGGTCGAACAGGGCCAGGCGCAGAACATTACCGGCAGCGGCAGCGAAGGCGACACTATCTCCGTTACGCTGGGCGGCGCTACCTATACCACTACCGTCGGCACTGGCGGACAGTGGACGATTAGCGTACCGGCCAGCACGCTGGCTAACCTCACGGAAGGCGCTAATACGCTGACCGTAACGGCGACCTCGCCTGCGGGCAACGTCGCGAGCCAGGACACCACGCTGACGCTGGATACGGCGGTAGACGTGACCCTGATTATCAATGCCGTTTCCGGCGATGATTTAATCAACGCCGCCGAAGCCGCCCAGGGCTTTACCGTGACCGGCAGCGTGCCTGATGACACCAGCACGGTAGTCGTAAGCTTTAACGGCACGGATTATCCGGCGACCGTGGGCGCAAACGGCCTGTGGAGCGCGGCGATCCCGGCCGCGGCGCTGGCGGGCGTAGCGGACGGTGATTACACCCTGACCGTCACCGCCTCGCCTGCCAGCGGCGGCAGCCTGTCGCTGCCTCACGCCATTACCATAGATACCGCTGCGCCAGTTCTGACCGTCGCGGCTATCGCTGAAGACAACTTCCTGAACGCCGCCGAACAGGGTCAGCCGCTGGCTATTACCGGCACCGGCGAAGCGGGCGACAGCGTGCGCGTGGCACTGAACGGCAGCGTCTATACCGCCACCGTAGACGGCGACGGCAACTGGACGGTTACGGTTCCCGCGACGGCGACTATTGCTTTAACCGGCGGCAGCTATCCGGTCACCGTCACCGCGACGGATCCGGCGGGCAACGCCGTCACGCAAACCAGCGCGCTGGTTGTGGATGTCAGCACGCCTGTGCTGACGGTTAATCCGCTGAGCGGCGACGGTATCCTGAACGCCGAAGAGCAGGCGCAGCCGCTGACCGTTAGCGGCACGGCAGAGAACGGTTCAACCGTTACCGTCACGCTGGAGGGCACGGACTACACCGCCACGGCAGGCGCTAACGGCCAGTGGTCGCTGGCTATTCCGGCTGCGGATCTGGCCGGGCTGGCCAACGGCGACTACACGCTGACCGTAGCGACCGCCGACGCGGCAGGCAACGTGACGACTCAGGAGAGCACGCTGACGGTAGTGGCCGATGCCGCTACGCTGCCAACGCTGACGCTGGACAATTTTGCGGGCAACAACATTCTGGACGGCGCAGAGCAGCAGGTCAGCCAGACAATCAGCGGCACCACCACTAACGTCCAGGCGGGCCAGGTGGTGACGGTGACGCTGAACGGCTCGGTTTACAGCGGTCTGGTGCAGGACAGCGGCGCGTGGAGCGTCACTATTCCTGCTGCGGTACTGGCAGCGCTGCCAGCGGGCACGCAGACCTATAGCGTTTCCGTGGGCGATGCGGCGGGCAATGGGGTTACGGCAGGCGGCAGCTTCGATGTTAATACTGATATCAGCTCGGTAGCCATTAACCCGCTTAGCGATGACGGCTACCTGAACGCCACGGAGGCGCAGGGCGATCTGACCGTGAGCGGTGCGGTTTCTAACGTGCCGGAAGGCAATACCGTGACGGTAACCCTGAACGGCATTGACTACACCACTACGGTAACGACGGGCGGTACGTGGAGCCTGACGGTACCGGCGGCGGATCTGGCGGCGCTGGCTGAAGGCCCGGTGACCGTCAGCGCCAGCGTGCCTGACGTGGACGGCAACGCCGTGACCAACGAGGCGACGCTGAACGTAGCGACCACGCTGCCGACGCTGGCTATCGAGACGCCGTTTACTGACGGCGCGCTGAATGCAGGCGAGGCGGGAACGGCGCAAACGCTGACCGGTACGACCGGCCTCACGGGCGACGGTCAGAACGTCAGCATCGCTATTAACGGCAGCACCTATGCCGGCACCGTTGACGGCGACGGCAACTGGCGCATCGTTCTGTCGCCGGAAGTGCTACAGGCGCTGCCGCAGGGCGATACCCTGGCGACCGTTGCCGTCAGCGATGCGGCGGGCAACTCGACGACTGCTCCGCTGACCTTGAGCGTGGACACGCTGCCGCCTGCGGTTGCGGTTAACGCTATCGCTGGCGACAACATTCTTAACGCGGCGGAACAGGGCAGCGATCTGCCTGTTAGCGGCACAGGTGAAGCTAATGCCGCTATCGTGGTGACGCTGAACGGCATCGACTACACCACTACGGTGGGCACGGATGGCCAGTGGACGGTAACGGTGCCGGCAGCCGATCTGGCCGCGCTGGCGGACGGCAGCTATGTGATCACCACTACCGTGACCGATCCGGCAGGCAACAGCGCAACCGCCGACAGCCCGCTGACGGTTAAAGCCAGCGCGGCCGCGCTGCCAACCCTTTCTGTCGATCCTTTCACCGGCAACGATACGCTTAACGGCGCCGAACAGCAGACTACGCAATATCTCAGCGGTACGACCACTAACGTCGAGGCTGGGCAGCAGCTGACCGCCACGCTTAACGGCGTGGCTTACACCACGCGCGTGCTGGCCAGCGGTGCATGGCGCGTGGCGATCCCTTCTTCCGCGCTGGCGACGCTGGCTGACGGCACGGCGACCTTCAGCGTGGCGGTCAGCGACGCGGCGGGCAATCCGATCACCGTCAGTCATGATGTAACCGTGGACAGCACGGCGGCGGGCATCAGCCTCGATCCACTCAGCACCGACGGCTACCTGAACGCTGCGGAAGCCCAGGATGCGCTGATTGTTACCGGCACTACCACCGGCCTGGCGCAGGGCGCGCCGGTGACCGTCACCTTTAACGGACAAACTTTTACCGGCGTGGTCGGCACCGGCGGCACCTGGAACGCCGTGATCCCGGCCGCCTCGCTGGCTGGCCTGGCGGACGGTGCTAACACGCTGACCGTCACCGCGACCGATGCCAGCGGTGCTACGGCAACCGGCACCGCTACGCTGAACGTGCAGGTCAACGATTTGCCTGCGGTCGCGGCGGATACGCCATTTAACGGCGGCGTGCTGAACGGCGCACAGGCGGCGACGGATCAGACGCTGACCGGTTCTACTGGCGTAACGGGCGACGGGCAAACCGTTGCCGTGGCGGTGGGCGATACCACCTATACCGGCACTGTAGACGCGAACGGCAACTGGAGCGTCACTATCCCGACCGCTGAACTTCAGGCGTTGCCGCAGGGCGCAAACGCGCTACAGGTTACCGTAGCCGATGCGGCCGGCAACGCCAGCACGGTGGCGGTGCCGGTCACCGTGGATACCGTCGCGCCGACCCTGACGCTTAATCCGGTGGCGGGCGACGGCGTGGTCAACGGTAGCGAAGCAGCGGCGGATATCACCGTCAGCGGCGGCAGCACCGGCGCGGAAGAAGGTCAGCTGGTCACGGTTTCGCTGAACGGCCAGACTTACACCACCGCCATCGCGGCGGACGGCAGCTGGAGCCTTGCGCTGCCGGCCGGTCTGCTTCAGGCGTCGCCGAACGGCACTTATCCTGTTACCGTTTCCCTTAGCGACGCGGCGGGCAACACGGCTTCAACCGCTGCCGATATCACGCTGTCGACCGTGGCGCTACAGCCAACGCTGGATACGCCATTTATCGACAGCTACATCAACGTTACCGAGTCGCAGAGCGATCAGACGCTGAGCGGCACGACCGGCGCGACCGGCGCAGGCCAGACCGTAACGGTCAATATTGCCGGAACGGACTACACCGCCACGGTGGATAACGCCGGCAACTGGACGCTGCCGGTCAGCGCCGCCACGCTACAGGCGCTGGGCGAAGGCGTTCAGGGCATCACCGTGACCGCCACGGATGCCATCGGCAATACGGGCACCGCGACGACTTCTGTTAGCGTTGATTTGACTGCGCCAACGCTGACGGTCAATCCGGTCGCGGGCGATAACATTATCAACGCGGCGGAAAGCGTAGGGCCGGTAACCATTACGGGCACTGCTTCAGCCAGCGAAGCGGGCCAGCTGGTGACCGTCACCTTCAACGGCGTCGACTATCAACAGTCGGTGCAGGACGACGGCAACTGGACGGTCAATCTGCCCGCCAGCGTCACTCAGGGCATTGCGGACGGGACTTATCCAGTGAGCGTCAGCCTGACCGATGCGGCGGGCAACGTGTCCACTCAGGCGCTGACGGTCGTGGTCGATGCCAGCCTGGCAAGCCAGCCGACCGTGGCGCTGGATGCCATCAGCGGCGATAACTACCTTAATCAGAGCGAAGCGGGCGCGGATCTGGCCGTTACCGGCACCACCACCAACGTGACGGCAGGGCAGACCGTGACCGTCACGCTTAACGGCGTCGCCTATACGGCGCTGGTGCAGGCGGACGGCAGCTGGTCCGCGACGGTTCCGGCGGCGGATCTTGCCGCGCTGACCGACGGCGCGCAAACGCTGACCGCCACGGTCGCCGACGTGGCGGGCAACACGGGCAGCAATTTCGCGGAGTTTACCGTGGTCGCCCAGGCCGCCAGCCTGCCGACTATCTCTATCGATCCGGTCACCAGCGACGATGTGGTCAATAATCAGGAAGCGCAGAACGACGTGCTGATCACCGGCTCCAGCCAGCGCATCCCGGAAGGCGGCACCGTGACGGTAACGCTGAACGGCGCGACCTATACCGGCACCGTTGACGCCGACGGCAACTGGAGCGCTACTGTGCCGGCGGCTGCGGTACAGGCGCTGACGCCGGGCGCCAATACGCTGACCGCCAGCGGCAGCGACGTGGCGGGCAACGTGGCGACGACAGCGGATAACTTTACCGTTGATACCACCGCGCCGGTGCTGAACGTGGCGTTAAGCGCGGGCGTGGATAACGTGCTGAACGCGGCGGAAGCGGCGGCCGGTCTGGTCGTCAGCGGCACCACCGATGCGGGCCTGCCGGTGAGCGTCACCCTTAACGACAAGGTGTACGCAACCACGGCAGATGCGGACGGCAACTGGAGCCTGACTATCGCCAGTGGCGATCTGACGGCGCTGGGCGACGGCACCACTCCGCTCAGCGTGGCGGTAACCGACGCCAGCGGCAACGTCGCTACCAGCGTCACCAACCTGACCGTGGCGGTCAATGCGCTGCCGGCGCTGACGCTGAATACGCCGTTCGTCGATGGTCTGGTCAACGCGACCGAAGCGGCGGCAGAACAGACGCTGACCGGCACGGCGACCAACCTTGCCGTCGGCACGGCGGTAACGGTTACGCTTGGCGATCAAACCTTTACCGGCGCGGTCAATGCGGACGGCACATGGAGCGCCGCCGTGCCGGCAGGCACGCTTGCCGCCCTGACCGACGGGCTCTATCAGCTGACGGTCGCCAGCGCGGATGCAGCGGGCAACCCGGCGACGGCCGAAGCCAGCATAGAGGTGCTGGTCACGACGCTGCCGACGGCCGCGATCAATACGCCGTTTATTGACGGCCTGCTGAACGCTGGCGAAGCGGGCGTCGATCAGGTAATTAACGGCACCACCGGCATTACCGGCGCGGGCCAGACGGTTACGTTGAATATCGACGGCAACGCCATTGCCACTACGGTCGACGACAACGGCAACTGGACGGCCACGTTGACGCCTGCGCTGGCGGCCACGCTGGGCAACGGCGAGCACACCATTAACGTGACGGTTGCCGATGTGGCGGGTAACAGCAGCACCGATTCGCTGGCCTATACCGCTATCGTTACCGGACTGCCGGCGCCGACGCTGACCCAGCCTTTCGTCGATGGCATATTAAACGCCGCTGAGGCGGCAGCGGGCCAGACGCTGGCGGGCACCACCGGCATTACCGGTGCGCAAACCGTTAGCGTGGATATCAACGGCACCGCTTACCAGGCGAACGTCGATCCGGCTACGGGTGACTGGACGCTGCCTCTGGAGGCTGGCGTGCTCTCTGCGCTGCCGGACGGCACGCTGCCGATTACGGTGACGGTCACGGATGCCGTGGGCAACGTCGGGACGGCCGGCGATTCGGCACTGGTCGCCGTTAACGCGCTGCCGGCGGTCACCATCGATCTGCCATTTACCGATGGCCTGCTCAACGTGGCTGAAGCTGCCACCACGCAGACGCTGAGCGGTAACACCGGGCTGGTCGCGGCGGGGCAGACGGTCACTGTTGCTATCGACGACGGTGCGCCGCTAACGGCGACGGTCAACGCCAACGGCAACTGGACGCTCGATCTGACTTCGGCACAGCTGACCGCGCTGGGCAGCGGCACCCATACTTTTGCGGTCACCGCGACCGATACCGCAGGCAATGCCAGCACGGCCACGCTTGATTTTGACGCGCTGCTGGCGCTGCCGCAGCCGACCATCGGTTCACCGCTGTTTACCGACGATATCCTGAATATTGCCGAGGCGGGAACGGCTATCACTCTGGCGGGCACCACGGGCGTCACCGGAGCGAATCAGGGCGTGCAGCTGCAAATCGATGTAGCTGGTATTACTTATACCGGCAGCGTGGACGCCAACGGCAACTGGGCGGTGGCGCTACCAGCCGGGGCGCTGAGCGCGTTGGCTGACGGCGCGCACACCGTAGATGTTACCGTGATTGACGCGGCGGGCAATATCAATACCAGTTCGCTCGGCTTCACCGCCGCGCTGACCGCACCAACGCCGACGCTGGATGTGCCTTTTGATGATACCTGGCTTAACGCGGCCGACGTGGCTGCGGGCGTGGCGCTTACCGGCACTACCGGGCTGGCAGGCGCGGGCCAGGCCGTTACGGTCACGCTGGGCGGCGTTAACTACGACGCAACGGTAGATGCAGACGGCAACTGGACGCTGCCGATCTCCACGGCGCAGCTGGGCGCGCTGGATCAGGGGCTGCAAAACTATACCGTGGTGGCGGCAGATATCGGTGGTAACACGGCGACGGCGACGGGCAGCTTTACCGTCGACACGTCCGTGCCAACCATCGCCATCACGCCATTCACCGGCGATGGGGCGCTGGACTATCTGGAAAGCCTGACCACCCAGACGCTGAGCGGCACCACGACCGGCGCGGGCGAAGGCCAGGTGGTGACGGTCACCATCGGCACGGCGACCGTGAGCGGCGTGGTAGCCGCAGACGGTAGCTGGTCGGTTAACCTGACGCCGGAAGCGCTGGCGCAGCTGGGCACGACAGGCGATACCGGCACCATCAACGCTTCGGTCGTGGATGTCGCAGGCAATACGGGCACCGCGACCGCTGCGGTCACGGTCGACCTGACGCCGCCTCCAACGCCGCTGCTGACGCTGGCGCCGGTTTCCGACGACAACATCATCAACAGCACGGACGGCGCGACGCTGACGCTGAGCGGAACATTCGCTAATCTGCCTGTCGACGGCGGCGGCGCGGTGACGGGAACCGTAGCGGTCAGCATCAACGGCGTGGCGCAGGCCGGAACGGCCGTGGTCAATAGCGTCGACGGTACCTGGACGCTCACCGTGCCGAACACGGCGGCGAATATCGCCGACGGCATCGCCACCGTAACCGCGACGCTGACCACCGATCAGAACACTACGCTGGAGGCAAGCAGCCAGGTGCTGGTGGATCGCTCCGTGCCTGTCGTCACCATCAACGCCTTTGCCGGCGACGACGTGCTGAACGGCGCGGAAGCGGCGGTTACCCAGATAATTAGCGGGACGGCGTCCGCCAGTGAGGCGGGCAGAGCGGTAACCCTCACGCTGAATGACAAGACCTATACGGCCATCGTTCAGGCGGACGGCAGCTGGTCTGCCACGCTGCCGTCAGGTGATTTGCAGGCGCTGGGCCAGGCGGGCCAAACTCTGACCGCCACGCTGACCGATGCGGCGGGCAACACCGGCACCATTACGCGCGACTTTACCGTAGACACCGGCGCACCGCTGATTGCGGTGGACGCGCTGGTGGGCGATAACGTATTGAACGCTGCGGATATCCTGACCACTCAGGTAGTGACGGGAACAGCTAGCGGTGCCGAAGGCCAGACTATCGGCCTCTATCTGGGTGACGGCGCGCCGATCGCCACGGCGCTGGTCAATGCCGACGGCACCTTCAGCCTTGATCTGACGCCGGAGGTGTTGGGCAGCCTCACCGACGGCACGCTGGTGTTCGGCCTGCGGGTTAACGACGCCGCGGGCAACGCCACCGACGCCACGCTGACGGTAAATAAAGTGGTCAACGCGGCGCTGAATCTGGTGGTGGATTCCGTCTTCGGCGACGGCTTCCTGAACGCGGTCGACACCACGGTAGCGCAAACCATTACCGGTCTGGCCAGCTCCGCCGGGATTGGCGCGACCGTATCGCTGACGCTGGGCGGCACCACGCTGACGGCGGATGTCGGTCAGGATGGACGCTTCGCGTTGGTCGTACCGCCAAGCCTGCTTGGTTTGTTAAGCGATGGCGACACCGCGCTGAACATTGTGCTGACCGATGGCGCAGGCAACACCCGCACCGTGGGTGAAACCGTCACCGCCATTCTGGAAGCGCCGACCATCAGTGCCATCACCGGCCTGTTTGGCGGCGACAACCTGCTGAACATCGCCGAAGCGGCGCTGGCGCAGACGGTTGGCGGCACCATTGACGGCGCGGTCGGCTCCACGGTGACCGTGACGCTGGGCAGCAAAACCTACCAGACCACGCTTCAGGCGGGCGGCGCATGGAACGTGACTATTCCGCCGCTGGATCTGGCGGCGCTGACCACCGGCAACCAGACGCTGGGTGTCTCGGTGACCGATCCGGCGGGCAACACCTCGTCAACGTCGGCCACTATCGGCATCTTTACCGCCCAGCCATCCATTACGCTTAACCCAATCTTTGGCGACGGCATTCTGAATATCGCCGATGCGCTGGTTAACCAGACCATCAGCGGCACGGTCAATAACGTAGCGGCCGGTTCGACCATTAACCTGACGCTGGGCAATTCTACGGTGCAGGCGGCGGTAGGGCCGAACGGCGCCTTTACCGCCACGGTCACGCCGGACATTCTCGGTACGCTGACCAGCGGCACCCTGGCGGTGGGCGCCAGCGTGACCGATGCGGCAGGCAACATCGCCACCACCACCGGCAACCTGGTGGCCAAGCTGACCGCGCCGGTAGTCAATATCGCGCAGCTGTTTGGCGACGGCCTGCTTAACGCGGCGGATGCGGCGCTGGGCCAGACCATCGGCGGTACCATTACCAATGCCGAGCCGGGATCGCGGGTGGTGGTTAACGTAGCCGGGACGCAATTTGTGACCGCCACGGCAGCGGACGGCACCTTTAACGTGGCGCTGACGCCGACGTTATTGAAAGGGCTGCTGGACGGCAACCTGACCGTGGGCGTCAGCGTAACGGACAGCGCAGGCAACACTACTACCGCTAACGCCGGCGCGACGGTCGGCGTCAATACGCTGCCAACCGTGACGCTAAACCCGGTCTTTGGCGGCGATGGCGTGCTGAACCTGGTGGAATCGCTGGTCACGCAGACCATCAGCGGGACGGCCAGCAATGTAGCGCCGGGATCGACCGTTACCATCAACCTCGGCAACACCATTGTTACCACCACGGTCGGTGCGAACGGCGCCTATAGCGCCCAGGTGTCGCCTGCTCTGCTCAGCACGTTGCTGGACGGTAATCTTACCGTGGGCGTCGCCGTTACCGATGCGGTAGGCAACACCGCCAGCGCCAGCACGGGCGTGCGGGTTGGCATCCAGACTACGCCAACCCTGACGGTCAATACGGTATTCGGGGACAGCGTGCTCAGCGCCAACGATATCAACACCGTCCAGACCATCAGCGGTATAGCCCGTAACGTTACGGCTGGCTCCATTGTGACCGTCACGCTGAACGGTAAAACCTACACGGCGCCGGTTAACAGCAGCGGCGGCTGGACGCTGAACGTGCCGAAAGCCGATCTCAGCGCGCTGGCGAACGGCGTGCTGACGGTCAACGCCTCGGTAACGGACAGCTACGGCAACGTGGCGACCAATACCGGACAGCTGGTTGTGATTGCGCAGACGCCGCCGTCGGTCACTATCTCCAGCATCTTTGGCGATGGCCTGCTGAGCGCGGTCGATGCGCAAACCGCCCAGACGATTACCGGTTCGTCTACCAATGCCGAAGGCTCGATCCTGAACGTGCGCGTAGGCACCTCGACGTTGACCACCACCATCGGCGCGAACGGCACCTGGAGCGTGCTGGTGCCGGCCGCGACGCTGGCCGCGCTGCCGGATGGCAACGCGACAGTCACCGCCAGCGTAACCAATGCGGTAGGGAATACCGGTTCCGGTACTGATACGGCGGTGGTGAAAACCCATACGCTGCCAAGCGTGACTATTAATAACAGCACCATGTTTGGCGGCGACCACTACCTCAATCTGAGCGAGGCCAACACGCCGGCCACCATCAGCGGCAGCTCGGTTAATGCGGTCGGCAGTACGGTGACGGTTAATATTGCGGGCAACCTTTACACCACAACCGTGGGTTCTACAGGCGCATGGAGCGTCACGGTGCCTTCCGCCACGCTGAAAGGCATCGCCGACGGCAGCTATACCGTCACGGCTACCGTGTCCGATGTGGTAGGCAACACCGCCACAGGCAGTAATACCTTTACGGCCATTACCCATAACCTGCCGGCGATTGGCGTCGATCCGGTGCTGAGCCTGGTCAGCGTGCTGGTAACAGGGCTGACCGTGACCGGCGGCACGCTGAACCTGCCGCAGGGCACTACGCTGAGCGTCACGCTGAACGGTTCAACGCAGACCACCACCACGGATGCGCTTGGCCGCTATAGCGTGAAGTTCACCGGCGGCCTGTTAACCTCTATAAGCCTGAACTCTATCGTTACCGTAACCGCAGCAGATGTGGCAGGCAACCGCGCCACCACCAGCAATACCCTGCTGCTGGGATCGCTGTTGCCGGCTGCGGGCACCTCTTCTGCGGCGGCGGCAACGGCGCTGTTGGCAATGGCGGCGGATGATGCCACGGCTATCGCCTCTGCGGATACCAGCGACGCCGGCAACGCCTCTGTGGCTACGGCTTCCGCACAGGTGGCGACGGCGAACGCGGCACACAGCGAGTCAGACAGCGCGACGGCCAGCAGTACGGCGGATGCCACCACCACGACAGATGCCACCACCACGGCGGCGGCGACCACCACGACAGAGACTACGGCTACAGCGGATGCATCCGCTACGACCGCCGTAGCCGATGACGGCAGCTACAGCATCGGTGGGTTAATCGCGGCGCTGGCGGATGGTCAGACGGTAGAGGGTGCGTCGGTCGCGGGCAGCAGCGGCGAAGATACCGTAACGCTTAATACGCTGAACTTTACGCATATTGATGGCGGTGCGGGTACCGATACGCTGGTGCTCAACGGCGAGCATATGACGCTGGATCTCACCACGCTCGGGCTGAAGGTGGAGCATATCGAAATCATCAACTTAGGGCAAAGCGGCACCAACAGCGTCAAGCTGGATCTCAACGAGGCGCTGAATATTACCGATAAACAGACCGACGATCTGATGATCAAGGGGGTAACCGGCGATCAGGTTACGCTGGCCAACGGCGACGGCGGCACCTGGGCTGCCACTGCGCAGCGTACGGTAGACGGGCAGGTATTCGACGTTTACCACAACTCGGCGCTGGATGCGGCAAACACCCTGGGCGATGTGCTGATCCAGCATAATCTTCAGGTTCATCTGGTATAACAAGACCTTCCCTGCGCGAGGGCGGTATGGCTCGCGCAGGGAGGTTAACGTTAAGGAGGGTTTATCATTTGTAACAACAAAAAAAGCATAAACGAAAATAAAGAATGGCGAGGTTTTGTCATTTTTGCGTAAAGTGACGTTAAAGACATTAATAAGAAAAAATTGCCGTTTGGAACCACTTTCCAGATTTACGCCAGTAGTAAAGTGTGTATTAGCGGACTAGGTTATCCACTATCCAGCGTCGACTGCTCGCCTTTTTTTGACGATAAGTTATTGAGGTAAAAAGTGGTAAGTCGGGCCGAATCTCGGTTATGGCAAAGAGTGGTACTGTTTTTTTTTGCCGGCGAAATAAAATCCTCGCCTTGTCGTTAGCATTTTTTTTTGGAAATTTTTTTTACCATTAGCCTTGTTGTGGATTATTTTGTAAATCCAGAAAGCACCGGGTCTGGCCTGGCACCTTTTTTGAGGCGCTGGCCGCTGCATGTCCGCTTTAAGTAAAGTAAATCTTTACTTTTACGCGGCGTCACTTTACTCATTTAACTGGTGCACAAGGGGATTTTTATGGCGTATTCAGGCTCAGGCCGCGTCAATATCGTGTCGCTGGCAAGCGGTGAAACACTGCTCGTCGAAAACGATTCACAGGCTTACACCCTCAGCGAACCCAGTATCGTCACCTTACAGGGCGCGCCTTCTCAGGTTTCTGCCTGGCAGAGGCAGGGCAGCGATTTGATCCTGTATCAGGATGGCGGCGTCTCGCGTTTTCAGCAGTTTTTTAGTACCGATCCACAATCGCAAAGCCAGCTGATTTTTCAGGATGGCGCTACGCAGCAGCAGGCGCTGTTCGCAAACGAAGCAGATGAGGCTGAAACAACCGTCACACTGACGCCGACGCTGGCTGCGGTGCCGGCAGCCGTCGAAACAGTGGATTCCACGCTGATTGTTAACAATATGGCCGTGCCTGTTGATAGCGTAGCAGCGGCCGTCACCACCACTCCCACAACGCCTTCGCCAACGCCTGGCACCGGCGCTGTTACCGCAGAAGCCTCGAACACACTGCCGACGCTGACCATCAATCCGGTTTCTGGCGATGACGCGGTTAACTATAAAGAGGGCGTTTACGGCGTCGAAATTACCGGCACCAGCACGCAGCTGGCCTCCGGCACGCGGGTAGAGCTGACGCTGGATGGTAAAACCTGGTCCGGCTACGTCAATAACAACGTCTGGTCGGTGCAGGTTGGCGACAGCGATCTGGCGGCGATCAAAGACGGCAGCTACACCTTTTCCGTCAGCGCCACCGACGCCAGCGGCAACAGCGTCAGCGCCACGCGCGATCTGCTGCTTATCAGCCACTACAACAGCAGCATCCCGCTGGTCACCACCGATGAGCTGACGCTGGCCGACGTGACTTATCAAAACGGCGAGCCGATCTACACCGTGACCGGCACGATGCAAACGCCTTTTCCGCTGACCATGTTTGCCGTTAAGGGCGAGATCGAGAGCTATCGTACCGGCACGCTGAATGCGGACGGCAGCTGGAGCGTGCAGCTCACTTCCCAGGATATCCATACCCAGCATGGGCAAAATGCGCTGGTGCTGGGCGTGCAGGACGGCGCGGGCAACTGGTTCGAGCAGCAGATTTATGTTACCACCGATTTGGAGACGCCGGTCGGCACGGGCGGCGGTGGCGCGGAAGTGCCGGTTCCTGTTCCGCCGGTAGAAAACCCAACGGACGGTACGCCGCCGGATAACCCAGGCACCACGCCGCCGGAAACGGGCGGCGGCGCGACCGCTACGCCGAAGCCAACTATTGCCGTACCTTTCGGCGATGGCTGGCTGAATCACGATGAGAAAACCCATAGCGAAACGCTGAGCGGCACCACGGGCGTGACGGGCAGCGGTCAACAGGTAGCGATCAATATCAGCGGCAGCCGCTATCAGGCGACGGTGGCGGACGACGGTAAATGGAGCCTGGCGCTGACCTCCGCCCAGCTGATGGGCACTGATTTCTCTACCGGCAAGCACTGGATTAACGTCTACGCCACTAATGCCGAAGGCGAAAGCGGGAAGACCGGCGCCTACTTCTTTACCGATATCAGTACGCCGCATGTCAGCGTCGATACGCTGTCGAACACGGATATCAACCTGAATAGCGCCCGGCAAAACGGCCTGGCCTTTACCGGCACGGGCGATGCGGGCGACGGACTGACGCTGACGCTGGGCACCCAGACCTGGCAGACGCTGGTCGGCTTCGACGGCACCTGGCGGGTAGACATCACGCCGCAGCAGGCGCAGCAGCTGCAATTGGGCAACTATACGCTGAAAGCCAGCGTGACCGATCCGGCGAAAAACGTTGGCACGGAGACGCAGGATATTACGTTTTACAACGGCGCGGTGACGCCCGCTGCGGCTGTTGACAGTGTTTCCGCCGACGATGCCGCCGCAGCCGCAGCCGCGACCGCCGGGCAGGCGATCCCCGCTGCCCAGCCTGAAGCAGACAGTAGCGGCGTGCTGCTGGCCGCCACCGCCGTGCCGCATCCCACTATCAATACGCCTTTTGGCGATGGCTGGCTGAATCGCAGTGAAAAGCTTGACGGTCAGGCCCTGGTCGGCACGACCGGCGCGATCGGCAGCGGCCAGACGGTTACGGTGAATATCAACGGCGTGGACTACCAGGCCGCGGTGACCAACGATGGGAACTGGCGTCTGGATCTGAATACCGAAACGCTGCTGCACAGCGAATTTAATACCGGCAAGCGCTGGATCACCGTGACCGCCAGCAACGCGGAAGGCGAAACGGGTAGCACCCAGGCTTACTTCTTTACCGACGTCAGCACGCCGCAAACGGCTATCGACACCCCTGCTGACGGGACGCACATCAATCTCAACCAGATCGCCGAAAATTATCTCTTTACCGGCACGGGCGATGCGGGCGATGCGCTGACCCTGACGCTGGGCGCGCTGACCTGGCACACCACGGTCGGCTTTGACGGAACCTGGCAGGCGGCGCTGACGCCGCAGCAGGCGCAGCAGCTGACCGCGGGCGACTACACGCTACAGGCCACGATTTCGGACATGGCGAAAAACGTCGGCTCCAGTTCGCTGGCGCTGGACTTTTACAGCGGCAGCACGTCGCCGACCGTCACCATTAACAGCCTCTCCGACGACAACCGCGTCAATCTCAACACCCTTACCGATGATTACGCCATCAGGGGAACCGGCGAGGTGGGGGCCAGGGTTACCGTGTCCATCGGCTCGCTTGCACTCGGCTCGGTTATCGTAGGGCAGAACGGCGAATGGACAACCTGGCTGTACGAGAACGACGCTAAGCAGCTGACCGCCGGTAATACCACGATACTCGCCAGCGTGCAGGATTCGGCCGGGCATGAACACAGCGCGTCGCTAAGCGTGGAGCTTTATGCGGCGGACGTGCAGCCAACGCTGACCATGGATACGGTGGAAATCAACGATATCGTTGATTACGCCAACTATCAGAATGATGTCCAGCTGCACGGCGACAGCTGGGGTCTGCATACGGACACCGAAGTCACCATTACCCTGGCCGACAAAACCTATACTGGCTATGTCTACGCCAATCACTGGATGGCCACGATCCCTTCAGCGGATATAGAGGCGACGGCGGACGGCTACTATAACCTTAAGGTCAGCGTTGAAAGCGCGGGCGGCAATGCCAGCGCCAGCCGCGACGTCCTGCTGCTGTCGCATTTTCACAGTAGCGATCCCGTGCTGACGTTTAACGCGCTGACGCCAGAAGATGTTGTTTATCACGACGATAATGCTTACTACCTTATCAGCGGCACGGTGACCGAACCGCTCCCCGTAGACAAGCTGTCGTTTTATGGCGGCGAGCTGCTTAATTACTATGATATCAACGTGGCGGCGGACGGCACTTTCACCTCCGAGGTGCCGGTAAGCGAATATACCTCCATTTCTTCTACGCCTGGCTTCTACGTCTCCTATCAGGACGCGGCGGGCCATTGGTATGAGACGCGGGATAGCGTCACTCTGCCGGATGCGCCAGCCACAGTAGAAACGGCCGATCAAAGTACGTTTAGCCTGCTTGCGGAGGCTAATCCCCTGGATGACGTTAGTCACGCCAGCGCCACGGATGCGCACGAGAGCAGCGCGGCAGCCGTAACGGAAAGCGGCGCTACCGGCGGCGAACCGGCCGTAGCCAGCCACGTCGAAAGCGTTGCTCCCACCGCTGGCACCGAGGGCAATGACACCTTTACGCTCTCCACGTTGAATCTGCTCAGCAATCTGAACGGCGGCGCCGGTCACGACACGCTGGTGCTGAACGGCGCGCACGAAGCGCTGGATTTCGCCTCGCTGGGCCTGAAGATTGGCAGCGTTGAAACGATCGACCTCGGCACCTCCGGCAGCAACAGCCTTACGCTGGGGCAACAGGATCTGCTGGCGCTGACCGACAACGCCAGCGAGGCGCTGACCATCAAAGGCGCGGACGGCAGCGCGGTGACGCTGAGCACCGCCGAAGGCGGCGTCTGGAACGAGGCCGGTATGCAGACGATCGCCGGTCAGCAGTTTGATCTCTATCACAATTCCTCCGCAAGCCATGAAGGCACGCTGGCGGATGTCTTAATTCAACATAATCTACAGGTACAGACTGCCTGACGTAACAGGCCGGCGCGGGGTTGCCGCACCGGCCGTTTTTTCACCAAAAAGGAAGAAGGAAGAGAGGACCAGGATGAAGAAAGTGTGGGTATCTTTGTGCCTGGCCGCGCTGTGCGGCACCGTGGGACAGAATGCGCTGGCAGCAAAGCAGCAGAAAGTGGAATTTAACTGGCGTGCCGCTCCCACCGAGGAGCAAATCTCAACGCTGACGCTACGTGAAGCTATCCTCCGGGCCTTTGCCCGCAACCCAAAAATCTCCGAGGCCGCCGCGCAAATCCGCGTGGGCGAGGCCGATCTGGATGCCGCCGAAAGCGCCTGGTATCCGCAAATTTCCCTGGCGGCGACCGGTGGACGATCGCACACCACCGACTCCTCCGGTAGCCTCAACAACAACGGCTCTGGCGGCATTACCCTCAGCCAGCTGCTGTATGACTTTGGCCGCACCGGCGGCGCTATTGACGAACAGCATCACCTCTCTGAAGCCTATCGCTTCGCCCTTTACGACACCATGACCACGGTGGCGCAGGATACGCTACAGGCCTATTTGCAGGTCAAACGCTACCGGGCGCTGGTGGAGGCGGCCAAAAACAACGTCGCCTCGCTGGAACATGTCAAGGACATCGCCCATATGCGCGCCGACGCGGGGTTAAGCTCGCAGTCGGACGTGCTACAGGCGGAAACCCGCATCGCCGGGATGCACGCGACGATGGAGCAGTACCGCGCTTCAGAACGCTCTGCGCTGGCGCAGCTGACGGTGCTGACCGGCGTGGTGCCCAGCGCGCTGCCGGAGCTGCCGCAGTCGCTGTTGAATCAGCAGATCACGCTGGACAGGATCGCCTACGAAAAAAGCGCGGCGGTGCGCAGCGCGCAGGCCAAACAGGAAGCGGCGATCGAACGCGTTCGCCAGGCGTCCTCTAACCACTGGCCGACCATCAAAGTGCAGGCGGGCCGCACGCGTTATGAAAACGCCACCCGATCCTATTGGGACGACGAGCTACAGCTTCAGGTAGAAGCGCCGCTTTATCAGGGCGGTCTGGTCAACGCCAGAACCCGCGCGGCGGAAGGCGACCGCGAAGCGGCCCAGGCCGCCGTCGAACAGTCCAAGCTGGATATCAATCAGAGCGCCTCCACCGCCTATGCCGACATGATTGGCGCGCAGCAGCGCCAGACGGCAGGCGAGCAGCAGCTGAGCAGCGCCGCTCACACCCGCTCGGTTTACGCCGACGAATACAAATTAAATAAGCGCAGCCTCAACGATTTACTGAGCGTTGAGCAGGATGTCTTTCAGGCTGACAGCAGCCGTCTGACCGCGCTTTACGACGGCTGGGACGCCACCGTGCGCTACGCTTCCGCCGTCGACAACCTGCTGGATATTATGGGCATCGATCGTGAAGCCACCAGCGGACAAACCCTGCCATCGCTCTGATGCCAAACAAGATAAGGCCGTACTTATGACCAAAACCGCTAGTACTGAAAACTGGATTGACGCGATGCTGCGCGTGGCGGCGCGCTTTGGCAAACCGGCGGATGGCTCCACGCTGCGTCAGCAGATGCGCTGGTTCGAGCATCTGACGCCCGAGCAGCAGCTGGAACGGCTGGCGGGCCTGCTGGGCCTGCATCTGACCATGATGCCGCGCGATAAAATTCGCTGGCGGCAGGAGGTGACGCCGGTGGTGCTGATTATGGAAAACGGCAGCGTGGTGGTGGTGGAAACCATCGATACGGAGGGCAAAGCGCGCTACTGGCTGAGCGACGGCGGCGACGTGGTGCGGGAAAGCGAGCTGGCGCTGCTGCTGGCGCAAAGCCAGGAGCAGGTCGGCATTGTCGGCGTGGCGGCGCGCGGACGCGACGCGCGCATCGACGAATTTGTGCAGCCGTACAAAAAGCACTGGTTCTGGGAAAACTTTCGCGGCATGGGCCGCCGCATCATGGAGATTTCGCTGGCTTCGGTGGTCGGCAACGTGCTGGCGCTGGCCGGCATCCTTTTCTCCATGCAGGTTTATGACCGCGTGATCCCGGCGCAGTCGGAGCCGACGCTGTGGGTACTGTTCGCCGGCGTGCTGATTGCCGCCGCCATCGAATATGTGATTCGTTTGATGCGCACCCAGGTTTCGGATCTGATGGGAAAGCGCATCGATCTGAAAGTCTCCTCCATGCTGTTCGCGCGCGCGATGAATATTCGCAACGAAGCGCGGCCAAAATCCACCGGGTCTTTTATCTCGCAGCTGCGTGAAATCGATCAGGTTCGCGAGCTGCTGACCTCGACCACCGTTGGCGCGGCGGCGGATATGCCTTTTGTGATCCTGTTTTTATGCCTGATGGGCTTTATCGGCGGCCCGCTGGTGATTATTCCGCTGCTGGCGATCCCGCTGATCGTTATTCCGGGGCTGCTGGTACAGTTCCCGATGGCGAAGCTGGCGAAAGAGGGGCTACGTGAGGGCGCGCTGCGCAACGCGGTGCTGGTGGAAACCATCGAAGGCATCGAAGATATCAAATCTTTACAGGCGGAACCCTATTTCCAGCGGCAGTGGGAGCAGACGCATGAGGTCAGCGCCACCATCGGCATGCAGCAAAGGCTGTGGGGCGCGAGGCTGACCGGCTGGGCCTCGACGGTGCAGCAGCTGACCTATGCCAGCATGTTGGTGTTCGGCGTTTACCTGGTGCTGAACGGTGATATCACCACCGGGACGCTGGTCGCCAGCAGTCTGCTCTCGTCGCGCACTATCGCGCCGCTGATGCAGCTGACCATGGTGTTTTCGCGCTGGCAACATGCCAAAACCGCGATGGCGGGTCTGGATGAGCTGCTGAAAAAACCGCTGGATCAGCCGGAAGAGGGCGAAATGGCGCACTGTCCGACGCTGACCGGCCATTACGATCTGCGCGGCGTGCAATACAGCTACGATGAGGAAAACGTCAAAAACGTGGTGACCATCAACCAGCTGCAAATCAAGCCGGGCGAGCGCGTGGCGATCCTCGGTAAGGTCGGCGCGGGGAAATCCACGCTGCTGAAGCTGCTGGCCGGCCAGGCGCGGGCAACGCAGGGCAAAGTGATCGTCGACGGCGTGGACGTTCAGCGCATCGATCCGGTAGATCTGCGTCGTCAGCTGGGCTGGCTGTCGCAGGACTCGCGCCTGTTTTTCGGCACGCTGCGGCAAAACCTGATGCTGGGCAATCCGCACGCCAGCGAGCAGGAAATGCTCCAGGCCCTGAAGGTCAGCGGCGCGCTGAGCCTGGTGCAGCAGGATGCGTCCAGCCTTGACCGTATTATCAACGAGGGCGGGCGTGGCCTGTCCGGCGGGCAGCGGCAGATGGTGATGCTCAGCCGCATGATCCTGCGGCAGCCGCAGGTGGTGCTGATGGACGAGCCGACCGCCTCGATGGATGAAGCGCTGGAAGAGTATGTGATCCGGCAGATGCAGGGCTGGCTGTCGGGCCGCACGCTGGTGCTGGTCACGCACCGTCCGGCGCTGCTGAAGCTGGTGGACAGAATTATCGTTATGGATAACGGGCGCATCGTGGCGGACGGCCCGCGCGATGATATTTTACGCGCCGCCGCCGCGCAGACGGCGAAGCAAACCGGCGGACAGGGGGACGCAGCATGAGCCTGATACTGATCGACCGCAGCCTGAAACGTAACGAAAAGCGCACCTCGGCTATTATCTGGCTCTGTACCGCCGCGCTGGTGATCTTTTTTGTCTGGGCGCACTTCGCCATTCTGGACGAGGTCACGGTCGGCACCGGTAAAGTCACGCCGTCCAGCCGCGCGCAGATTATCGACAGCCTGGACGGCGGCATCGTCAATCAGCTGAACGTGCATGAAGGCGATATCGTCGAAAAGGGCCAGGTGCTGGGCCGTCTCGACCCCACGCGCTTTCAGTCCAATTTTGGCGAGGCGGCAGCTAAAGCCCGTACGCTGCGCGCCTCGGCGGAACGACTGCGTGCTGAACTGACCGGCGCGCCGCTGGCGTTCAGCGCTGAAACGCTCAAGGAGCCGGAGCTGGTGGCGCGCGAGACGCAGCTTTTCCAGTCGCGTCGGCGCAACCTCACGGAAACGGTCAGCAACCTTACCCAGTCGATGAAGCTGGTGCAGGACGAGCTGCGCATGACCGAGCCGCTGGTGGCGAAAGGCGCGGCGGGGCAGGTGGAGGTGATCCGGCTGCGTCGGCAGATTAGCGATCTGCGCGGTAAGATCGACGAGGCAAAAAATGATTACGCGGTACGCGCGCGCGAGGAGCAGGTTAAAAACAATGCCGATCTGGATGCTCAGCTCCAGGTACTGACCGGTAAAGAGGATCAGCTGACGCGCGCCACGCTCTATTCGCCGGTGCGCGGCATCGTCAAAGATATCCAGGTCACCACCGTCGGCGGTGTGCTGCAACCGGGCGGTAAGCTGATGGAGATTGTTCCGCTGGAGGATCAGCTGCTGATTGAAACCCGCATCAACCCGCGCGATATCGCCTATATCCGTCCGGGCTTGCCTGCGGTGGTCAAAATCACCGCCTACGACTCTTCTATCTACGGCAATCTGGATGGCGAAGTGGAGACGGTTTCGCCGGATACGCTGCAGGACGAGGTTAAACGCGACCAGTATTACTATCGCGTTTACGTACGTACGCAGAAGGCGGAGCTGGTCAATAAGGCCGGCAGAAAATTCCCTATCGTGCCCGGCATGGTGGCGAACGTTGAAATTAAAACCGGCCAGAAATCGGTCATGGATTACCTGGTTAAGCCGCTGAATAAGGTTAAAGAGTCGCTGCGCGAAAGATAATTACTTACGCCGCTGAATAGTGAATGAAATAAACTTTTATCATTCGCCGTTCAGCGGTTTTTTTTGGCCTTAATTATAACCGTAGAAACAGCGAGGCGTTCTGCAGATAGCGGCCATAAAAAAAGCCGAACACAAGGTTCGGCCGAAAAATAGGGTAAAACAAAACATTCGGGGTGAATGAAGGTAATAATGAAATAAAATGATGATAGCCCGGTTATTATAAACCAAAATGCTACGCCTTTTTATCATTCAGTGCTCACACAAGTAACATTACATAACCATATGAATCTTCAAAGATTAGCTATTACTTGACATTACGTGCGTTATTTTTTATCACTGCGTGCGGCCATAAAGTTCCCGGCTATTATCATTTTGTAATATTTGAATTACAAAATGAAACACATTCGGAAATTTAGTAGCATTTTCTTTATAGATTATTACTGTCCGCGCTCTACCATGAGGGTGCCGACTGAATTTTCGACGTTCAGCACGCAGTGGTAAATAAGGCATATAACAAGAGGGTAATACAAAATGAAACTTCGCGTTCTCTCCCTGGTCGTTCCGGCCATGCTGATCGCAGGTTCTGCCGGCGCGGCAGAAATCTACAATAAAGACGGGAACAAGCTCGACCTGTTTGGCAAAGTAGACGGCCTGCACTATTTCTCTGATAACGATGGCTCCGATGGCGACCAGTCTTATCTGCGCTTCGGCTTCAAGGGCGAAACCCAAATCAGCAACGAGCTGACCGGTTACGGCCAGTGGGAATACCAGGCGGCGCTGAACACCACGGAAAATGAAGGCACCGCAGACAGCTACACGCGTGTAGGTTTTGCCGGTCTGAAATTCGGCGATGCGGGCTCTCTGGACTATGGTCGTAATTACGGCGTGGCTTACGATATCGGCGCATGGACCGACGTGCTGCCGGAGTTCGGCGGCGACACCTACGGCGCGGACAACTTTATGTTCCAGCGCTCCAGCGGCCTGGCGACCTACCGCAACAACAACTTCTTCGGTGCGGTTGAAGGCCTGAACTTCGCTATCCAGTATCAGGGCAAAAACAACAGCGGCACCGAGCTGGACGGACGTGACGTGCTGGCGCGCAACGGCGACGGCTGGGGTTTGTCCACCACTTACGATCTGGGTTCCGGCTTCGGTATCGGCGCGGCGATGTTCAGCTCTGACCGCACCAACGAACAGAACAATAACACCAACGGCATTCTGGGTAACGGCGACAAGGCAACAGCCTATACCGGCGGTCTGAAATATGATGCTAACAACATCTACCTGGCGGCGATGTATACCCGTTCTTACAACGCAACCCGCTTTGGCGACAGCAGAAGCGACGACAGCATCTACGGTTACGCCAACACGGCGGATAACTGGGAAGTGGTGGCGCAGTATCAGTTTGACTTCGGCCTGCGTCCGTCTCTGGCGTTCGTCAGCTCTCGCGGCTCCGATATCGAAGGATACGGCACGCAGAACCTGAAAAAATATGTGGATGTAGGCGCGACTTACTACTTTAACAAAAACATGTCTACCTACGTTGACTACCAGATCAACCTGCTTGATGACAACAACTTTACCGACGCTGCCGGCATCAACACCGATGACGTAGTAGCGCTGGGCTTAGTATACCAGTTCTGATTTACGCGGGAGCGCGCCATGCGCTCCCGCTTCTTAACTCTTCGCCGTTTCCCTGCGCTTAGCGTACCTCCCTGACCACTTTCTCAGCGAAAACGTGGACGATTGAGCTGTCTGGTATGCGTCTGCTTGTAATGCTTGTAGCCTGAAAAGATAATCAGCGCGAGACAGACGAAAGGCAGCAGAAAGTAGATCATAAAGACCTCCATTATTGCGGCAAAGCGCCGCGGTAAAGTGGGTTCAATGGGTATACTGAGTAGCATCCGTCAGAAGATCAACCCCGCCTGGTCCGGCGCCAT
>Ga0157358_1000139_pt1 | contig 28607 bp, 13 predicted proteins | sample AttcapACBM2_FD_111484 | JGI IMG/M metagenome (GOLD analysis project Ga0157358, IMG submission 111484) | Fungus gardens microbial communities from leaf cutter ant in Botucatu, State of São Paulo, Brazil - Atta capiguara ACBM2 | ecosystem: Host-associated > Fungi > Mycelium > Unclassified ... | reverse complement strand
TGCTAAATTAGCATCCTATATATACTAAATACATCTGGTCCGTGCTACAACCTCATGTCCACCTCATTTCCTACTCAAGGCCACCATGTTGTATACATGTGCCCTGACATCATCTTCTAGATCTTTCCACTGTGTTCTAGGCTTATGACGTCACCATCATGTGACATGTCATGTGACTGCGATGTCACATGCCTCTTCATTGTCACTTAAAAGAAAAAGAAAAAGAAAACAAAATTCCTATAAAGTTAGAAAATAAAAGAAAAAGAAAATAAAAAATTGTCTATGTCCAAAGTGTCTCATAACAATAGCTGTATAACAAGTAGTTAGTACAACATGTAAGTTGAGGCCAAGATTATTATTTATATTTTGCTCCCAGATAAGTACTCAACTTAATCTAATTTCTTCTGTATAACTAACTATAAATATCTGCTTAAAGTAAGAATTATACTTAACATAGAGCTAGACAAGTATATACAGACTTAAATGGTTTATATTGATCAAGTAGAACATTAAACAGAACATGCTAACCTAACCTCAAAATTATACTAAATAGTTAGAAACTCAAATAAAATAATCTAAAAGAATAACTGGATTGGTAAGAGCTTATTGAACAATAATCAAAGAGATAAGATTATATTTATCTCAAAGATAGTACCTAAAGGAGTTCTGAAGCTAAGATAGTGATGTTGACTTAACAAACTTTATGAGGTTAACAGTAGTATTCGAGACTTGTGGCTAGAAATATTAGATATAGTTTATACTTAATATATATTAAACATAGTTCACATTTTTCTAGAAGAGGCATCACAGAAGTCCAGGACTAAGTATTTTTTGTGTTATCTAAGAACACAGAGAGTTATAAATATTAGACTTTATTTTATTTTGTTCTCTTTCTCATTTTTCAATTTATTTTTCAATTTTCTATCTTAGGAACTAGGGTTGGGGTTTGGTGTGACATTACATGTCATGGTCACACTGTCACATGATCATATGTCATAATAGAAAATAGTAGAAGGTTCTGGAAGAAATAATGTTATACAATGTGTTATACTTATGTTAATCTTAAAGCAAATACATAAACATTTAGAATAGGCTAAAGTAGTAGAGCACAGACCAGTAGTCTTAAGTATATAAGATAAACAATCCTATACAGAGTTCTTTTTTGAGTTCTCTTATGTTAACCCTAATACAGGATTCTATTCATTAATCTATTCTAAGATCTTTGAGTTGTAACAACAGAAAGTAGATGTTAAAGCTGAAAGCAGTGGACTCTAATTATTTTCATTTTCATTTTCATTTCAATTTTCATTTTGATTTATTTTCCTTTTTATTCTATTCTTAGAACTAGGGTTAGGGTTAGAAGTGACAAAATCACACTGTCACACATCAGTCACATCAGATGATACAGTCACAAGTCATAAAATACATAGAAGAATGTAGAAGATTCTGGAAGGATAACATCATACAACATGTATAACACATGTTGACCTTAAGATAAACACATGGCTGTTTAGGGTAGGCTAAAAGTAGTTAACATAGACCATGAGGTTTTAGTATATAAGGTAGACTATCCTATATAGAGTTCTCTATCAAGTTCTCTTATGTTAACCCAATATAAAGTTCATTCACTTATCTCACTCTAAGGACTTGAGTTTGTAATAGTAGAGTAGAATAATATTTGGCTTCAGCTTATATGCTGTACCTCTATGAGTTACACAGATCACATATTTTAGATCAAGAATTGGAAACTTAGAGATTGGAAAACTACTAGAAAGTGACAAGATATATTGTCACTAATACTAGAGGAGAGATGCTAGTTTTAGTTGATTTTCAAGATGACTACAGTGTAAACTACTGGATTATATACTAGTTAGTATACCTAGGGTAGCTATCTGGAAATGTAACTGATAAACAAGTTACTCTAATTACTAGTAATTTTCAAATATTAAGGAAGGAAAGTCCATGGAGTTATCTTAGACTAGTGAGGATATCTAAGATGAAATGGATAGGTTTGATCTATGCTAGAAGAGGTTTGGGAGTATAAATGAGGGTAGGTGGTTATCTGTGAGTTGGAATGGATAAAGTTAGAATACAGAATATAACAATATAAGGAAAATCCCAAAAGTTCATTCTAAGATAATACTTAGATAATACTATCAGTGGTAATCTTATTTACATCTCTTGATCTATTACTATATACCTATTTACCTCTTCTTTCTTTGTTAATTATCATGCTTAGACCTTATTAAATAATCATATCTAATAGTCTGTATTGTAAGTACTATCCTATGTGATAGACTATTTTCTATAATATATATAAGAGCTTGCATGAGTAGATCTACTCTTATCTAAATATTAGCCCAGCTTCTGAGACACTTACCTAGCTTAATAAGTGAGATTCCCTCATACTTGAGGACAAAAGTCCATGAGGTTGAGTTAGGGTTTTGTACCAAGTATGGAAACTTGTACAAGAGCATAGAGTTACAGACTTTGCAAATACCCTTGGCTTTAGCTTATATACTATGTTGTTTGTTTGTTATGGGATAATAAATTTGGAAGAATAAATGGAGTTCAAGAGGGTGAGTTCTGACAAGAAATATGTTACTATAAATATTGAAGTTTAGTATTTGTCAATAGTTGATTATTAGATTGCAGCATATTTATTAGTCCTTAAATATAAGTATGATAAAAGAAGAACTCAGATATCTCATATATAGCCCTAAGCAGATATTTCAGTAGTAAAACACTAACAGAGGTTGGAACAAAAGAACTCCACTATAGAAAACCAAGTCTAGAAAGAAGTAAACTCTATCATGGAAGACCAAGTATTCATAGAGTTTGAACAGGAATATAATACCACCATAAGAGATAGGTTATGAGTAGGTATATTACAAAGGAATAATACTGCCATAGAAGATGGGCTATTTTCAGAGTTTGACTTGGTATATAACAAAAAAAGAGAAAAGATAGTAGGCTTTAATAGTGTTTAAGATTTGAGATTTGGCAAAGTAGCAGATCTCTTTATGGAAATGTTTTTATAATCTTATACTATTTCCACTTAAGTCTTCTTTATCTTAGACATACTGTTGTGGCAACCACTAGTCACAACAACTAATAATAACACAAACAATAAATCTCTTAGTAGGATATCAAATAGAAATCATAAGAGAACTTGACAAGGAATCTCTACTAAATTGCTACTCTATTTATATAAATTACAGATGGTCCATGCTAACACTAATTTACCTTGCCCTAAAGTCCATGCATTGTCCATACCTCATTTTCATATCTTTCATAAGGATACCATGCTATGTACATGTGCCCTGACATCACTCTTTTAGTCTCTTCTTGCCTAGTCTAGACTTATGACCTTACATCATGTGATATGTCATGTGATCACAGTCACATGCCTCTTCATTGTCAATAAAAAGAAAAAGAAAAAGAAAATCAAGAAAAATAGATAAAAGAAAAAGAAAAATGTTAGTATTCAAGTGCACTATAACACATACTAGTTATTACAACTTAAAACCTAGTATTACAAATGAGCTACTCACTGGTTGTGATACTTGAACTTGATAATGTTTCAGAGGTTCATTATAAGGAGATAATAATGATAGGTAATGAGTAGTATTAACAAGAATAATTAATGTTATTAAGTCTGAGATCTAATCCTCAGATACAGAAGTAAATATACAAAAGAGTGATAGTCCATGCACAAGCTGTTTCCATCACATGATCAAAACTCATACCTGATGGGGGCTGTTATCTGTCATAGCAGATGCCAGGCTAATTTTAGAAGGTAACTAATTATGTCACTACATTGATATACTTGTATCTCTATCAATACTTATCACTATGAGATATACTATATATCATCAGAAATGGTTTGATAAGCACTTTTCAATGCAATTTTGATCATGTGAATCTGTCTAGATGTTCATGAGATATTAGCAAATGAAACTTTTACAGTTACTGATGACCTAATATCTTAGTTGTTTGTTGTCACTTTTGTACATTCCACATATGTGTAGATAGCTACCATTTGGGGCTTTCCAGTACAACTTGATTTGTGAAATCAGTCTACTGGTTGTGGAGATACAAGCTAAATGAAGTTTGTGACACTCAGAGTTAAGTTAAAAGATGAATCTTGTATAGAGATTACATAAAAGAGCTCAATAGAGTTTCAAGTATAAAAGTGTCTACCTTATATATGCTAGGCTACTGGTTCCTGCTACACTAATCTTAGCCTATTTTAAAGGCCATACATATTATATGTTATTGATATATAGGCTAATATAATTGTTCTAGAATCTTTTATAATATTTTATACTCTATGTGATTGTGTGACTATGACATGTGATATGTGGCAGATATGTGACATCATGCTAACCCCTAATTCTAAGTTTAAAAATAAAAATAAATGAAAATGAAAAATAAAAATAAAATAGAAAAGAAAATGAAAAAAGTTTTAAGTTTACTACTTTTAACTCTAACACTAGTAGTTAAATTATATTAGTTAGTCTGTTAATCAACTAAAATTTGGTACTAAACTTAGATGTCAATGATAACACACTTACTTTTGTTATCCAAAATTTTATTTCTTTTTTCTTAGAGTTTAGTTTTCTTATTTTATTTTTTAGACTTAGCTAAGATTATATGTCACAACTTGGGTCCCATTTGTTATAGTTATACTGTTATATGACTAAAAAGATATCATATAAACTACTAAAAGAACTTAGTCATAGCTTTAGGATAGATCAGTGTAGATATACATAGACTAACAACTAAAGTGTATAAAGTAAACTATCTTATAGTAAGAACTTTATTAAGTTCTTTTATGTTACTTAATACACAAGTTGTGCCTTTGTCCTAATACTTAGATCTAAGTTTATAGTATTATAACAAACACATATTGTTTACATGGTGTATATATATATGTTTAGAATAGAATAACTTAAGAAAAGCACAGATTATATATATTGAACTCACTGTTGAGTGTGTATTTCAGTTATTTCAGCAGTGGTTATTATAATATAAATATACTTATCTAAGTTCAAATAAAGAAAAGTAAAAATTTGATTAGTAATCAATATGTAAGCCAAAACAGTAATTACTTAGTATATAATACTTTGGTACACTTCTTATTATATAAAAAGACTAAGAGAGTACTTCTCCAATATCTGCTATTCTTTGAGTTTTGAATAGGGAAAATCTTTCTATCTTGTTACATTAAGTTATGTCTTCATAGACATCCTCTGATTACTATTGATAATAACACAGATAGTACTAATTGTTATAATTTAGTTAGCATAGTATATATATTAGCTCAAAGAGAGAAACATATATTATGCTGTATATTATATGAGATAGAACTTGGAGTAGCAATTGTATATTGAGTATCTTAGTCTCAGTCTGGTTACTAATAAACTTTGTCTTTCCAAACACTAATTTGTGGAGAAATAAAATAAGAAACAGAAAAGACTAATCGTAAAGGACAAACTCAATGTTTTAAAAAAGAAACTAAAACTGAGGAACAAACAGGAAATAAGATCCTATACTAACCTCAAAGAAACTCATGCTGAAAAAGAAGATCAATGAGACTATCCAAGAAGCAAGAGAAAGGTTTAATGAACAACTAGAGAAAAATACCTATATACCTATAGTAATGAAAGACTTGAAGCTATATATTAGTAAATTTGTTAATGACAAAGGCTTGATCTATCTGAGAACCAGAAATTTTAGAAAGATAAAAGAATATTCAGCAGAATGGATGGCAAAAAGGATTAGAGAAGAGAGCAAAGAAAAAGTGGTAGAAATATTGAGAATATGAGCTTACTAATCTTATAGAAATGAAGGCTCAATAGTAAGAGTTTAGAAACTGAATCAAATAATAGAAGTTTTGACTCTTAAGACAATAGAAGCCAAGAAATAGTAGCTAGACATCAAGGCTTGACTCTTGATTACTAATACTATAGAAAAATTTAGTATAATTGTTAGAGGTAATTCACACTCACTGGTTTTATCTATGAATATAGTGTAGAAGATAGGAGCAGAAGGGTAAACTTAGTAAATAATATAAGAGACTAGAGATAGCACTATGTGAATAATTGACCTTGGCTTTAATGAATAATATTATACCTAGCATATTTGTTATGTGGTTGTAATTAATGGATGACAGAAACTTAAAAAAACCTTTAGACAAGTGTAACATAAGTCCAAGTTGATTATCAGGCTAAAAAATGGTACATAGTGACTAACATTCTTAAGTATAGAAGTACAGATCTAATAATACTTCTACTACTATGCATACTCTGGGTTTTTGGGTACCATATAGGTTGTTGTTCAGAACTCCATAGGATTGATGAGAACTGTAGGATTTGATTCTCAGGTTAATTGAAATAGAGTGTGATCTACACTAGAAGAGGATGGAAAGAGTACAGATATCAGATGGTATGTGATAATAATAGCCTTGGTTGACTTGAAATATATAAACTTCTGTATTCACCAAATATTTGCAGGAAAAAGAAGAATTAATACTCAAAAGTATGAAAGTTTTATTCTATGCTATATTATAGATAGTACTTAAAATAAAGTAGAGATAATCACAGAATTTGTTGAAATATTTTATGATATAAGACTGAAACTGATAAATTATTACCTTACTTTCAAGTAATCTTCTATTCTTATGAAAACAGATTATTAAGATAAACCTGTTCTTGAGATATGACTGGCTCTAGAAACATAACTCTATTATTTATTGGAACAAACTCACATTATCATTAGAAAGATACTACTTTTATTATGTGTTATAACTTAGGTTTCAAAAATAAAACAAAATCATACTCTTTTGTATTGAGTAACATAAGAGAACTCAATAGAATTCTAAGTACAAGCTAGTCTATCTTATATACTGTATGTTATAACTTAAGTCTTTGAGTAAAGACAAAAAATGACTTTTGTATTAAGTAATACAAAAGAACTCAATAGAGTTTCAAGTACAAGTTAGTCTATCTTATATACTTCAGACTGTAGTCTATGCACACACTACAACTATCCTACCCTAAAGTCTATGTATTTTTTATAAGGCTAATATACTATTGCTATATTTGTTACAATCACAAGACCTTAGAATTGGTCAAGTAAAAGAATCTTGTATTGGGTTAACACAAGAGAACTCAATAGAGAACTCTGTACAAAATTGTCTATCTTATATACTAATACCTAATGGTCTGTGCAAGCTATTTCTAGTCTACTTTAAACAATCATGTATATGCTTTAAGGTCAACATGTGTATTACACATTGTATAACATCATCTCTTTCAGAATGTTTTACATTCTTCTATGTGTCATGTGACTGTGTCATCTGATGTGACCTGCTATGTGACAGCATGATCTTGTCACTTCTAAAAATAGAATAAAGGAAAATAAATATAAAATAAAATAAAAATGAGAAAAGAACATAGGAAAAACTAAGTCTACTTCTTGCAATCTTGATAATATTATATAATATCACTTTATTCCAGAATCTTTTACATCTTTCTTTGTGTGACATGATTGTGTGACATGTGACAGTGACATATGTGACCACACTGTGGCTGGTATCACACATGATGTCATATTACATTTTCTCATCTAAGTCCAAAATAAAGAAGAAAAAACTCAAAAACAAAATAAGAAAAAATAAGAAGAAGAAAAAGGAAAATGAAACCAAGTCCAATGTTTATAATTCTGACACTACAGATCATGGTCTGTACATACACTACAACTAATCTATTTTAGTATATTTATATACTTTCCATAAGGCTAATATGTTATTACCATATTATATGATATCATTTATTCTAAAACATTTTATGACCTTCTCTATGTTACATGATTGTGTGATCTGTGACTATGATATATATAACCACCCTATAACAGATATTATATCTCTATTATACTTTGTAATTTGTGTGACTATTATACATAATGTCATATCATACTTTTTATCTAAGTTCAAAATAAAGAATAGTAAAATGAAATAAAAGAAAAATAAAAGAAAAATAAAATAAATAAAAACAAAATCCATCATTCACAACTCTGATATTATAGTAGAATACTTTATAGAAAAGCTTAAAGAGACAAAGGAAAATTTGAATAAATAAAAGAGTAGAATATTGTTTGTAGACTTAAATAAGAAAAGAGAGTGGTAATAACAAGTCAGAATACTACTAATAAACTAAGAATAAAATAAGAAGAGAAAAAAATTGGAGTTCAAAGAATATCCAGAGAATACTAAAAATATTATAACACTATCTTTAATAAAAGATTATTTGATAAACTTTCACTACAAGTAAAGGAATAGCAAGAACTTGACAAATTTCTTAAAGAACACCTGAAGACATAGAATTTAACTTTCAAAGTTTCTATGTATATATATAATATCCTTCTTCTTTGTAAAAAAAAAATAGCTTTGTAAACCAATATAGGACTAAATAGTTGAATGAAGTTATAATCAAAAAGAAATATTCACTATTACTAATCCAAGAATTGGTTCAAGAAGCCAGCTACTTCACCAAACTTAATATTTAGTAGGGTACAATAATATAAGAGTAATAAATAGATAACAGTCTTTAGAAAAAATAGAGTATTTGAAACATTTGCTATTTTATTTTTTTCTTTCTATATTTTCTTTCATTATTTAGTTATACTACATACCCATATGAAGATGGCTATAAGCTATAGTTATGTAATATCTTATATGATGTAACAATATTAGAACACATAACTACAGTTATATAATAGAGAAGGTAGTAGAAGATTCTAATAGATAAATTATATAAATAATAGAAAACTCTAGTTTATCTCAAATAATAATTATAGTTGAATATTAGTTATTAACATGATAGTTAAGCTGAATAGGCTAAGTTTTCATATAACAACAGAGAACATTCAAGTACAGGGAAGTCACTATTCTTTATAAACTTAGAAAGGTACCTAAATGCCTATAGAGAAGAAAAATCACATAAGAGAGTTCTAGAAGTAGATAAGTTTATTTAGAAAGAGAATAAGAAAAGTAAGAAAAGAAGTTAGAAAGGCCCTAATAAAAACAAATAAAGTGATGTAAAAAAAGACAGATGAAAAGTAGGAGAAGGCTATTGAGTATAAGAAAGAAGATCTCATATAAGTAGGTAACTCAAACATTAATCCTGATTAACCAACCAAGAAGCAGATCTTTAAGAGAGCAGGCTCATTTCTAGTGGTTAAGAATATTAGATCCTCAGCATATGAACTTAAAATCCCCAAAATATAGAAGAATCTACACCTAGTCATGAATTAAAGCTGATGCTTTACCACAACACAACCAACTTTTACATAACAACAGAAGTTCTTACTAACAGTTATTGCCCCAATTTGAGAAAGTATTATACAAGAAGTTAAAAAAATCCTAAATTTCAGAAAAAGATAAATGAGTTACAATATCTTATCAAATGGCAAGGTTAACTGTTTGAAGAATTAACCTGGAAAGACTAAAGTAAAATCATTAAGAAAACTTCACAACTATATTGGGACATCCACAAGAATTGCCCAGATATATCTAGAATTTCTATAATCTTCATATCTGCAAGATTATATAACAAAGTCATAAAAGTATAATCTTAGGATAATATTATGATTTTCTGACATAGTAGGCTCAAATAGAAATTGTATGTCATATCATATATTTGTCAGGTACAGTTCACACTAGAAGGCAAAAGTTTGTGGAATTGGCTTGGAAATACATAGAGTATGAAAACTCCATATAATGAGCTTGCTGATATAGACTTGTTAGAACAACCTTGGCTTTAGCTTATGTGCTGTCCCATCTATCTATTGTGTGGTTACAACTTTAAATGAGTAGATGAAGTCTAAGATGAAAGTGAGTGCTGATTTGGTATGTCACTATTGAATACCAGAGATTGAGTTCAATAGAAGTTATCTTTGTTAATTCTCAGACTATTGAATTACAATATAACTACTAGTCTTATATACAAGTTAGGAATATAGGAAATGCTTAGGATTTCAATGTATCATTTTAAGCAAAGATTTCAGTGGTGAGGGACTGACAGAGATCATATAGGAGAATTCTGCCATAGAAGACCAAGTTTAATAGGAGTATTTCTATTATGGAGAACTGGATATCCAAGTTATTGCATCACTATCACAGTGATATATCTTCAGAATGGGTGGACTTGACATATGATAGTATTCCCCCTTTAGAACTAAGTCTTTAAAGTTCTATTGAATTTATCTATAATAGTGCCTAGGTCACTAATACATAAAAAAAAGAAAATTTTTACTTTTTCTCTATACTATCATGTCTTCTCCTCCATCTTCAGATATCTTCCAAGCCAATGCTTAAATGCTTAAATAGCAGTGCCAAGAGATGCTACAATAACATGAAGTGAAACAAAAGCTCCAAGCTCACTTGAAAGAGACAGTAGAAGCTTGCCATATTGAGCAAGCTGTGCAGAAGGTGAGGAAAGTTTCTGAGGCCAAAGTATGAGAGAAGACTGAAAAGAGAAAGTATACAGAGAAGAAGAAGAAAAGAAAATGACTGGAGTATTTGAAGAAATTCTAGGATAAGATTTTGGCCAAGAACACTATACTTATGGCAGGCACTGAGAACCTCCAGGTTGTAGGGGCCAAACATAAGGAGATAGTTGACATCTTCTCAGAGAACAAGGCTAGACTACAGCCCTCTAAGAAAGCAAAAGGAAAGCAACTAAAAAAGTACTATAGGAATACTACAGTGAAGATAGGAGATAATAATCTTTGTGAGAGATGTATATATACCAGACAAGACTGCCTAGTGCACAACTTCAGGTAAGTAGCAATAATTATTTGTTTCTTTTAATCTACTAATAATCCTCTTTCTTCTAGTTGCTCTCTCATATGTGCTGAGTACATTACTATCAAGTAATAGTACATTCTCCACCTTAACACCATCTCCCAAATGATGATTCTTACCTATGGTAGGGTGTTAAATGCCATTGGAAAGGTACTCTAGGATCTTGTTGAAGAGTACTGGGGCATCATAAAGTCCCTCCAAAACTTGGTAGAGGACTAGAGAAGGAATAAGGCCCAATTAGCAAAAATTGGGGCCACAGTTGATTGGAGATGAAATTTTAGAAATCCACAGTATAGCAACAAGGAAAACAATGAAGAAGAATCCAAGGAGAATCAGAGAGAGATGTTAGAAGGAACTCTGTTATTGGCCTTTTATTAGAATTTTACTTTTGTTTTTTGTTTTTATTAATGAGATTTTCTTTCTGTCTATAACTGTGTAAGTAAGAAATTTATGAGATGGTTAGAAAATTGAAATAAAATTAAGGTCCGAAAATTTGAAAAAGAAAAACCTTATGAAAAGTATATGAAAGCTAAGGTTGAGTAAAAAACAGATAGAATACACTAAGAAAAATAATCATAATCTCTGTTAAAAGTGCACAGAGGCCAGAGACAACATACACTAGCATGATGAGGATAACAGAAGTAGACCTGGCTTGGTAAAATATGCAATATGGAAATCAGATACCAAGTTGGTAGTATGAGTGAGCTCAGATATGGGAATTCACTCAGATTCATCTTTGATATCTTTATATACTAATCAGATCACCTTGACAGGAGTTTGCATGCTTATTGTTAATCAATTTTGAAGTCCACTATTTAAGAGATTTTATATCCAGGTTCTCCATTTATTATGACTAGTGTAGGGACTAGTTATATTCTCTTGGAAAAAGTATTGGACATAACAAGTTTGAGCATAGACATATAGAAAACTGGATGAACAGAGTGCATAGACTCTGGAAAGTGAAGGGTAAATGATAGCTTACCAGGCTAGAAAATGATTTCATAAAGTCTAAGGTATTTTTCAGAGAGCTTTTTTGAGAGCTGAGCAGTTCAGAAGAACTGAGCCTTGATAAAGACTTTGTTACTTACTTTAAAATTGGGTATAGAGAAATATCATGCGTAAGCAGACTTCTGATAATGCTGTTAGGCCATAGTAATCTCAGCTTTGAGGATACTCTGTAATTTATCAAGATCTACAGCAAAGTCATGGGCTTGGAAGGAAGCAATATTATGTTCAGAGTGAACAGTAATGTTTGGATAATATCCCTTATTAGTGAAGAATGGAGAAATACTAGTAGTAGTATTTAGAGCATTGTTGTAAGAAAACTCCACAAGTAGTAGGAGTATGGACCAGTTGTTTTGCTGATAATTACAGTATATACAAAGATATTGCTTAAGTTTAGTTTATTCATCACTTTTGGAGTAAAAGCCTGAAGTAAAGTGAAGTCACATATTCAGAGCAGTGTCTAAAGAATAGAAAAAGTTTGACACAAACTCTGAACCTCAGTCAGAAGTAATATGGGAAGGAATACTATATTTGGAGAACACATGAAGGACAAACAGATGTGCTAAGTCCATAGATATGATAGTGTTATGGGCAGAAATAAAAATCACCTGCTTAATGAGCTGGTCAACTATAACCAAGATAATATCAAACTCAGAGAATAATAGGAGTTTCTTGATGAAGTCCATAGAAATAGAATTCCATAGTTGTTTGGAGATAGAAAGTTGCTTGAGAGATCTGTAAGGCTTGTAATATTATGGTTTAGATTACATACAAGTAACACAGTACTTGTAGGATAGTATATAGATTCTGTTATCAAGGTAGATAAAACTACTAGAATTTATAGACCATCAGCCAACTGTAGGAATGTTTTTTGTAGCAGTTGGGTCACTAGAAAAGGCTGAAAGAATGTCTCAGTGCAAAGTGTCAAGATCAACAACTGTAGCTGCATGAACAGAAGGAAGAAGAACAATAGCTCATATAGAGGCTGTAAGTTGTTCTTGAGTAAAGATTAATTTGAAGTTGTGAGAGTTGACTGTAGTGTAGCCAGTATTCTTTCTTTTAGGGTAAACATCCTACCATTCAATGAGAGTATCTGGTTTGGTTGTTCCAAAACAACTAGAACAGAATCTGATGACAAAGTTCATACCAGAGGGTGAAAGTTCATAGGTTTGGTTTAGAAATACATGAAGTATAGAAACTCTATATGATGAGCTCAGTAATACAGATTTGTCAGAACAACCTTGGCTTCAGTTTATATGCTGTGCTATCTATTAGTCATATGATTACAACTGCAGATAAATGAATGGAATCTAGAATAGAAGTGAGTGCTGATATTAGTATGTTACTGTTGAACATCAGGAATCAAGTTCAATAGAAGTTATCTTTGTCAATTATCAGACTAGTGAATTATAGTGTAACTACTAGTCTTATATACAAGTTAAATAGTTAGGAGATACTCAGAGGTTTTAATGTACAGCCTCAAGTGGAGGTTTCAGTAGTAAAAAACTAACAGGGGTCAGATAGAAGAAATCTGCCACAGAAGATTGAGTTTGATAGAAATATCCTCATTGTGGAAGACTGGATATCCAAGTTGTTGCATCAATACTGTAGGAACATGTTGCAAGAAGGATAGCCATTATGGAAAACAGGCTTGTGTTGGAGATGTTATAATAACAACAATGCCATAAAGACATATCTTTGGAATGAATAGAATTGACATATGATATATAAGTATAATGCTATATAAAGAATAATATGTGTGAACAGCATATAGGCTATGCTAATATATATTTATATATATAGATAACATATGTCTGACTCATTATAAGTACTATGCATCATCATATTAATCATTTTACTAATCATAGTATGAATATCTATAAGTAGAATTTTACAATAATAAATAAGTATATTTGCAAGTCACTGGAACTAAAAAAAAGAAACTAAGTAAATTATACAATAAGATATATCAAGAACATACCTAGGACTAGAGAAAAAGAAACTAGTTCTAGCATAGTCTGGCTATAAATTAAGTACAAGTATTCAAGTATATATCTATTTACATAGTAATAAAGGTTATCATTGTTAGAAAGAACAGAATGCACAGCAGCATGATGCAGTATGAACAACTGAAAACCACTTACCTATGATAAGTACTGTAATGGAGAGCTTAGGAAGTATGAGCAATAATAGAGAACAAGTAGTAGTAGTAATTCAACCTATACAAAATTTTTACATTAACTACCTAATTAGTTTTACTACAGATCATAGACAAAACACTTAATAAGCAAAATACTTTGCAATACTTTTTCTCATATAAGACATATCACAGTCCAAACTCTGAGCTATATCTGTTTTCAATACAGCTTAGAGTATCTTTAAGCCAAGTATGGAAACAACTGAATAAAATTTTGTTCTTAATTAGGTCTCTTATATAGTGATAGTAAATATCAATATATTTAGAATGTTTCTCTTATACAAAGTTGAACTTCCAGCAAAGTAAACCAAGATTATTATTATAAAGATAAGGAGTTGGAACATTAAAAATAATCTCATTGAGGAGTTGACAGCTACAATTAGAAAAGACTATGTAGTCAGCCTCAGTTGAAGACAAGGTGTCAAAATTGAAGACAGTAGACTTTATTTATTCTTATTTCTTTTCTTATTTTTATTTCTATTTATTTTTTTTATTTTAGACTTAGGGTTAGAGATTAGTGTAATGTCACACATAACTGTTACACATGTTACAGTCACATGATCATGAATCATTCAGAAGAATATAGAAAATTCTAGAACAATAATATTATACTCTTATAGATAATATATGCTTTTTAAAGTAGGTTTAGTGTAGTATGGACTATTAGCCCAGTATATATAAGGTAGATACTTTGTACTTAGAACTCCATCAAGTTCTCTTCTATTAACCCTAATATAAGATTTCTTTCTAGACATAACTCTGAGTTTTAAATTGTAACACAAGGTCATTGTCTTTTACTAGTGGCTTATCCAAAATGTTGTTCTGTAAGCCATGAGAGTAAAGTAACCAGTCACAAATTTACAAGATTTTGGATCTTGTCTCTAGTCTAAATCAAAGTATTCTGTAACAGATTTATTGCTAAGTCTATCATAGACTATCTAATACTTGCAAGTATCAAGTAAGTATCTACAAAGATACAATCTAGCTCAATTTAAAAGATTTTCTATCTGCTGGAAAAGTTTGACTACAGCAAATCTTATATCAAGATGTAAGCCAATTATCAGATACATTAGAGATCTAATCAGTTACTGGTACTTTTGATAGAAACTGGAGTTACATTGCTTATCATTGGGTTTAAATACATAGCCCAATGGCAGTGGAGTACTTGTTGGGTTGGTTGCTATATTAAAGTATGCTAAAAATTTGTTTAAGTATTCAGAGTGGTCTACAAAGATCTTTTAATCATGAATTTTCTGCCTCAACTCTAAGAAGAGTAGGAAATCTTTTGAACTTATAAAGCAGATATCATCAATATAAATAATTGCTATAACAAGCTTTATAGTCTTTTTAATGAAGTAGTACATACCAGTATTGAATTTACATTGTTTAAATTCTAAGGCTAATATTGACTTGCTTAAGGCTATACAATGCTTTGTAAAGTCTCTAGACTTTCTTTTCTTTGCTAGGTAGCCTAAAATCTTCAGGCTGCTTTATGTAGATTTCTTTATTCAGATTACTATATAAGTAGACAGTTTTTACATTAACACCATAGATATTCCAATCTTCAAGGATAGTAATAGCCAAAAACAAACATGCCATCTCATAGCAGATAAATAGAGAGAATAATTTGTCAAAGTCAATTCCTTCAACCTAAGAAAATCCTTTTGTAACAAGTCAAGTTCTGTAATAACTATTAGACTTAACAGACTTAATATTAAACACCCAGTGATTTTTGATTACTTTCCATTCCTTAAGGAAGTTCATAACTTCATAGATATTTCTCATTTCTGTCTTTGAGAAAATTTAACTTCTCAAGGTAGGATTCAAGCTACTTCTTTTGAATGTTAACTGGAAATTTAGTAACATCTCTAATATTTTTGGGAATTGGACAAGACTTTGTTACATGTTGTGCTAAGAGAAAGTGAATTTTCTCTACTCTCTCTTCTCTTATAAGACATGTTAAGTAGCTAATGATAGCTGGCTTAGCTAATTTACCTACAGAAGGTGGTGTGTCTATCTTATTATCCTAGGTAGTGGATTGTTAGAGAATTATTGTGTATTCTGATAAATTCTTTGTGATTCCTGACAATTATTTTTATATGTATCATATGCCATATTGGGATCAGAAAACCTCCCTCTTACTGCTATAAAGAATTTTGCAGAATATTGGTAGAATATTCTTGTTTTTTATAAATATTCTTTTCTCTAAAGAATATCTAAGTTTGATATCTAAATTTCCAGAATTCAGGATCTTCTTTCAGTATCTGCAGAGCAGGTCATAAGGGTTATATTTCAATATCAGAATTAACATTATCAACCTCTTTTACCTTTACTATGGACTTTTAGACCCTAAAGTAGGTAAGAGAAATAGAGATTTATAAGAAAGAGAAGGTGAAAGAGAGTGAGTAGAAGGATTGTTTTGAATGTGTGGAATGGATACTAGAGTAGGTCTATTTTTGCTAGAAGGGCTAGGTATTGATAACTCTGTCTCTGGACTTATTTTGTCTAATAACTTTTTACTCTTTTGTGAAAGAGTCAGTGTATTTAGGAAAGAGGTTCTCATCAAAAATAGCATGTGTAGAATGGAAAATGATATTTTGTTGTATATGATGTATAAAGCAATAAATATTATTCTCATACTCAATAAATATCATTTAGAATACAGTGTAAGTTTATTAGTGCAAAATTTATTGAAGAGAAACATATATACTTTATAGCCAAAAACATAAAGATGTGATGTTTTAGGTTTATTACTCAAAAATATCTTCTGAGGTGTTTTATATTTGAGATACCTAACAGATGTACAATTGTATATATAAGCTATAGCTGTTCAACAAACTTCTACCAGAAATCTAGTAAACATGCTTTAAGTTACATTAATTACACCTTTTCAAGCAAGGTGTAGTTCAATTATTCAGCATAACCATTTTGTTGGTGTATATATAGAATATTATTCTCATAAATAATCTCTTGTTCTCTTAGAAAGGATTACAATTCTGACATTACATACTCTTCTCCATTATTAGTATGCAATCTCCTTACAGAATAGGAAGTAGTATTTGACTATATTACTTTTATAGCTTCAGATTTTTTATATAGAAAAGCAATATTGTAATAGAAAGAATAGTTATCAAGAAATATAACTCTCCACTTATACTTTGAATAAGACAAGGTAGAGAACTCAAGGAGATCTAAGTGAATTAATTTTAGACACTCACTGGAGTAAACAGGATTCTCAGGGAAACTGTGTTGATACACCTTTTCAAGAGTACAACTATAGTAGATGTTATGACTTAGGTTTCAAAGATAAGACAAAAGTATTTTCTTATATTAAATAACATAAGAGAACTCAATAGAGTACTCAATAGAGTTCTAAATATAAGTTAGTTTATTTTATATATTACAGACTATTGTCAGAATTGGAACAATGGACTTAGTTTTACTTTATTTTCCTTTTCTTTTACTTTCTTTTTCTGATTTTTTTTCTTTATTTTATTTTAAGTTTCTATTTTCTTTTTCTTTATTTGAACTTAGGCAAAGAAGACAAAATATGATGGCACATAACACAAAGGCATGACTTGGTGGTCACATATCAGTCACATGCTCATGTGATGCAATGGAACAATATAGAAGGTTCTAGAGATGATGACATCATATAACATGGTTAACACATGTCAATCTCAAGGTAAACACATAGTTATTAGGGTAGGGCTAAAGGAGCATAGCATGGACTATCAATAGTTTGTATATAAGGTAGATATCTTGTACTTAGGAACTTTATTAAGTTCTCTTGTGTTACTTAATACAAGAGTATGTCTTTCACTTAAACTCAAAGCTTAAGCCATAACAACTATAGTCTATGTACATATTATAACTAACCTACTGTCAAGAAAGAAGTGAACTTAGTTTTTTTCCTATTTTCTTTTCTTATTTTTATTTTATTTTCAATTTATTTTCCTTTATTCTATTTTTAGAACTAGGGTTAGGGTTAGAGTGACAAGATCATGCTGTCACACAGCAGGTCACATCAGATGACATGATCACAAGTCACATAATACATGGAAAGACATAGAAAGTTCTAGAAGGATGATAATATATAATGTGTAAAATACATGTTGACTTTAAGACATATATATGGTTGTTTAGGGTAGGCTAGAAATAGCTTGCACAGACTATTAGATATTAGTATATAAGGTAGACAATCTTGTACAGAGCTCTCTATTAAGTTCTCTTATGTTAACCCTAATACAAGATTCTTTCTCTTGTCCAACTTTAAGGGCTTGAGTTTGTGATACCTACCCTAATGTCCATATATTTTCTATAAAACCAACATATTGTTGCCATACTATATAATATTACCTATTTCAAAACTTTTTATGACCTTCTCTATATTATATAATTATATAATATATAACTATGACATATGTGACTATTATATATAACATCATATTATACTCTTTGGATTTCTATGTTAGAAAATAAATCTTCTTTACATCTTCAATATTGTCAAGAACATAATACATGACTTTATCAGATATATGTTTAAAATGATAATGCAAGGTCTCAAAGTCTAGATGTTTTATTATAAGACTTACAGAATTAGAAACATCATATTTAAGAATGTGAGTTCTTACAGTCTAGATATTATTCCAAAAGTTAGAAGTAGCTAATAGAACAGTATTATCAGACTTATCATGAGAAGTAAAACTTATTACCTTCTACTTTCAATCTAGACTGAAGAATTTGTCTAGTAGAGAGGAGATATAACACAATATACTAGCTATAATTTTGACATAGTAACTTTAGTAGTTCCTTTCTCAAAATTGAAGATTTCATATTCAATCAAACTAGTACCAGAAGCAACTATAGATAGTGGTGCTTTTGAGTTTGTAGTTTTAACTTAACTTAAATACCTGAAGTTATATTAATAAAAGTAAAGTGGATAGAGATACCAGAATCTAGGAACTATTTATTTTTATAAAAGCTCCAATAAGATGCTTTTTACCCTTATATAAGAAGTTTTTTTCACATTTAGAGAGATTTATAGTGATAGACAAGTCAGATAAATTTATTTTGACTTGGAGCTATATATATATAATTAATTTTATTTAAGACTATAAATTTCTCTATTATGGCCATTATATTGGTATAAGTAATTGTATTATCACATTGAAGGACAGTTCACATAGATTAGATAGACTAAGTCAAGAAATTTAGTAAATTATCAATCTATAAGGAAAGAGAGATATTGCAATTATTCTCATGGAGTCTTATATAAAGTGAATTTAACTCAGTAATCTAATAAGCAGAGTCTTAATTACTGGAAATATATAATTGTTCTTTGATAGTTAGTAAAGATTGATGCTAGACCAGGTATTTCCATGAGAGTCTATAAATAAGCCCAAAGAGCCTTAGTATTAGGCTGGTCATACATTAACAAGTTATCTAGCAAAGTAAAATTAAAAATAATTGAGGCTTAAAAGTCTGAAAAGTTTCTTCTGATTATCTTATTTATATTAGTAATCTAAAAGAGTACTGAAGTTTTCAGCATATCTTTAACAGTGAAGATAGCATTAGGGTAGATGATAAGAGTAAAAGTTGATTTAACACAGATCTTTCAAAAAAGATAGTTAGTAGGACTAGTGAGTTTGGCAATAAAGTTAGCCATTGTTATTAGTGAAAATAATTAGCATGAATTAAAGAGCAAATACAGCTAGCTAGAATACAAATGTTTGACCCAACCAGTGATAAGCCATCAGCACATGTATGTTATAACTTAAAATAGGCAAAAGATACAATCTTGTATAAGTAACACAAGAAAACTTGATAGAGTTTTCATTACAAACTAATCTATCTTATATACTATTAGATGAGGCATGATATCCCAAGACAATAAGCTAATCTACATTTTATTTCTTTTTTCTTATTTTAATTTTATATTTCTTCTATTTCTATTATTATGAGCATAGATTTACTCAATCAATAGTTAGCCAATGCTTGGGCCACAACTATATAGTTTATCCATTATCTTGTTTTACCTATAAGAGAACTTACTTAATAGACAAAAATCTCAGCTATCTACACAACCTAGTGTTAGACTGAGTACATGTTCCAAATATACCACAGACTGTTGTTGTAATAACTACTAGACATAAAGTCCAATAGCTACACAAGCAAGTAAAGCTCTTAGTAGGCAATCAAGTGGGAGAAATCACAAGAGAATTAGAGTCCTATATATACAAAGTCCTCAGGGTCCATGCTACTAATAATTAACCCTGCCCTTATGTCCATGCCTCTTTCTCATGTTTGCCTCAAGGCTACCATATTGTATACATGTGCCCTGACATCATCTTTCAGATCCTTTTACCACATTCTAGGCCTATGACATCACATCATGTGACATGTCATGTGACTTCAGTGTCACATGCCTCTTCATCATCCAAAAGAAAAATAAAAGAAACAAAAAAAGAAAATCAATATAAAATCAGAAAAATAAAAGAAAAGAAAAATAAAATTGTTAGTGTTCAAGTGTCCCATAACAACTGTGGTCTGTGTATATACTATAACTAACCTACTCTAAAGTCTATTTTGTAAGAATACAAAATAATAGACTTTATTTTTATTTTATTTTTTCATTTTCATTTCTTTTGAATAATTTTACATTTTTCTATTTTTAGAACTCTGGGGTTAGGGTTAGAAGTGATTGGTCACACTGTCATATCAGTCACATCTAATAGTATGGTCACAACATTGATCACAGGATCTAAAAGAAGGGAGTAGAAAGTTCTAGAACAAAATAATATCATATAACATAGACACAACATGTTGGCCTCATGTTTTACACATGGTCATTTAGGGTAGGGTGCACAGTAGCTAGCACGGACCATCTGTACAAATATATAAGGTAGATTATTTTGTAACAAACTCTCTATTGAGTTCTCTTATATTTACTCTAATACAAGAGTTTGTTTTTTTATCCAATTCTAAGGATTTAAGATCATAACATATTTGTTCTCCAAAAGACCAACATTGTTACAACTTAAAACTAAAGAAGAATATTACAAAACTTTATTCAACTTGTATTTCCACAACCAGTAGACTGATTTCCACAAACTAAGTTATACTGGAATGTTCCAAATGAGAGCTATCTATACATATATAAGATATATAAAAGCGACAACAAACAACTGAGATATTAGGCCATCAGTAACTATAAAAGTTTCATTAGCTGATATCTCATGTATAGCTAGACAGATTTGTACAATCAAAGTTGCATTGGAAAGCACTCATCAAATAGTTTTTAATGATTTATCATACATTATATAAATATTAGTATTTATAGAGATATAAGCATATTAATATAGTAATATAATTAGTTATCTTCTAAAATTAGCCTGATATCTGCTATGACAGATGAAAGCCCTATCAGATATGAGTTTTGATTATATAATAGAAATAGCCTGTACACAAACTATTACTATTTTGTATAAATACTTTTATATCTAAAAATTAAACCTTAAACTTAACAACATCAATAATCATCAATCATTATTATTGACATCTGTATTGATATTTATCATCGTTGTCATCATTATTGAACTTCTGAATCACTCCTAAACTTCTAAAAGTGTATCAAAGGTTCAAATATCACAAACAAGTAAGTAATTCATTTTATAATAAAAAACCTTGTATTAGAATTAAGACAAGAGAACTTAATAGAGTTCTAAGTATAAAGTATCTACCTTATATATGCTAAGCTAGTAGTCTATGTAACATTACATCTAACCTATTCTAAAGATTATATATTATTCATAAGGTTAACATGTATATATACTATATAATATTATTGTTTCAGAACCTTCTATATCCTTCTGTGTGACTATGACATGTGTGACTGATATGTGACATAGTGTCATGTAGTGTGACAGTTTGTAACATTCACATATAATATTATGCTAACTTCTAATTCTAAGTCCAAAAATAAGAAAATAAATAGAAATAAAATAAAAATGAGAAAGAATAAAAGAAGAACAAAGTTCACTGTCTTCAACTCTGACAAACATATTACCATGCTATATAATATTATTTGTTCTAAAACCTTTTATGATCTTTTTTATATCATATAATTATATAATTTATGACTGTAATAGATATCATATCTTTATCATACTTTGTAACATGTGTAACTATTATATATGACATTGCATTATTATTATTATTGCTATTTGAAGTCAACAATTTATTATGTGGTGCATGATGGCAGTCTATAATAAGTACTTCATAGTTACAGTACAAAAGCCTCAAACAACATTTGATATAAACAGAAAAAGAAAAAGAAAAATTAAGTCTACTACACTAGATTAAAAGATGTTGTCCTCTTCTTGCAGAGCTTCTCTACTTTTTTACCATGCCAATCTCTATTAAAATGGTTTCTCTAATATAAACAATAATAATTGTTTACTAGATAGTCCTCTTTGTAGTTGATGTATTTGAAAATATGGGGACATGGATTACTCTCTTTAGTTGCTAACCTTGGAGAAGTTGTCTTCTTATTTTTCTTACAACATCATCTCATCTTCCAATGATATTTTGTCTTGTGTAAGCCATTACACTTGACATATCTGGCTATGTGAGATCAATAGGCAAGAGTATAATGTTTCTATTGCCAACAGTTCTTGCATTGTGGTACTTCTAGGTTTATTTGTATCCCAGATCATGCAGATATGTCAACCAATGTTAAATTACCAATTGATGATGTTTTTTGCTTTCAACCTATTCTGTAGGTCCCAGATGTCAATCTGTACTACAGTTATATGTTAGGTGCAGTTCATACTTGAAGGTAAAAGTCCATGGAGTTGGCTTGGACATGCATAGAGTGTAGAAACTCTATGCAATGAGCTTAGTGATACAGACTTACCAGAACAACTTTGGCCTCAACTTATGTGTTATACCTCCTACAAACTATGTGGTTACAATTTCAGAGAATGGTCTTGTAAGGAGTAATAAGAAGAGGAGTAAAGTGCATCACCATTGACACTGGAGATTTAGTGTTAACTTTAGCTAATTATCAGGCTAGCTATTACAAAGTGGTTACTAGCCTTAAATACATAAAATAACAAAAAGAGTAACTAAAACAGATCTCCAAGTGAGTGTTTCATTAGTGAAATACTATATAGGAGTTCAGATTTAGGAAGGGGAAAACTCTACATAAAGTTCAAGTAAATTTGTGGAGTTTGAAGAAGATAATTAGACAATAGAAACAAATAAATATGATTATGAACTATAACTCAATTAAAGCCAAATAACCACAGACTTTTGATGGAATTAAGTCCATTATAAAGTACCAAACCACTAATGGAGTTTTGAGCACAAATAAGGCCAAATAATCATAGGAATTTGATATCATATTAAAGTCAAACATGTTTTGGAGTTTGGAATATAACACCATATCAGACTTAGAGGACACTTTGATAATTCATAACTTTGAAGCCAGAACAATATTGTTAAATAGAAGTGTTTTCTTAAGAACTGCTTTAGGATAATGTTGGAATTTATTGGCAGTTTTGTCTTGTCTGTGATATAAGGGAATCCTAAGATCTTCAAGTAGAATTTGGATTATGGAAGTTGTAGACTGTCATTGTTCATGGAGTCAATAATCTTGAAATACTTCTCAACAATGAGAAAATCTGAGTTGTTTACTATCTTATTGGTAGTAATGACAATGCCTCTGTTGTCAGCTCAAATGAAGTTGACCAAGATGATAGACTTGGTCTTCTTGAGAAGACTATTAATGCTGATGATGTAACCATTGGCTTGGCCAATAATTGAATTTACATGGTTAAAGCTTATTGGTATAATTATCTGTTTTCTTAATGGTTCTTTAGTAGTCATAACTCATAAATTGCTCTGAGTAGCTCCCAAGCTATGAGACCAAACTTGTTGATAGCTGAGATGTCATCAGCTGTTTTGTTGCCAAGAGATTGTTACTTGATAAATGAAGCCATCCTATAAAGGGAGTATATAATATTTTGTATGTTCCCATCAATAAATTGGTTGAGACTGAGAAGGGAAATAGGGGCAAAGAATCTATTCTATAGTTCTGGATCTGCAGATTGATTCTTCTAGTAAGGTATGGCTAAAGATTCTAAAGTGGGCTTTGGCACAGTAACCCTATGTCTTGAGCATGAGGTATTGGTATGTATTCACCTGCCACCTCAGGTGTGGTAAGCTTAGGAGAGGCTAAGAGCATTGTAGATTCCTGTAATTTCCTATTGTTGGCCAGAAAATATGAAGACTAGCTGTCAGACTGAATCTTGACTCATTCAGCATAATCTATTTTGGACAGGACAGAGTTAGATAAGTCATCCCACAATATATTGATGTTTAAGGGAGTCAATGTGTTGAAAAGAGATTTAGAGCTCACTGGAGCCTTGGAAGCTATTGAAGCTTTAGGAGCTGGCAGCTTCTTAGAAGTAGGAAGGTTAAAAGCAAATTTCTTAGTTTGAGACTTCTTGGACTTCATTATAACATTGCATTATACTCCTTTGCATAAGTTAAAAATAAAATAATGAGAAAATGAGAGAATTAAAATAAAATAAAGTCAAGTCTCTTGTTCACAACTCTGACAATGTAAGGTGCAAAGGGATTCTGTAGACATGAAGCAATTTGGAATTAGCTCAATCTATAACAGGCCTAAGAGCAATAAGATGTCAGCTCTCTAGTAAAGTTGGTCAAGCCCTTCTCATCAATAGAAAGCTACCTAAAAGCACTAAATCAAGGCAACTAGGGCCCATAACCTGTTAAAAGAAACAGTATCATAGTATAGTATAGACAACTAAAAACTACTTATCTGTAGTAAGTACTGTAATATGAGTGACAATAGAGGACAAGTAGTAGTGGTAGTGATTCAACCTATGTGAAAATTTTTTATATCAACTACCTAATTAGTTGTACTTCTACACAGACCAAACAATTAGTAAGCAGAATGCTTTGTAACAATTATATCTGTCCAAATCATAATGTAGGTGGATGTAACTACAGAGACCATAGAGAGAAAAAAACAGTGAATAAACAAAAGAGAAGTAATGGTGAGATGGAAATGATGAGAAAGTGAACAAGCACAGCTCACACTTCAACAAGGTACTAATTGCTATTATTTCTAAGTTGTTGAAGATTTTTTCCAGCTTATTCTGGTTAAATGTGGCAAACTTGTACAGTCAATCATGATGAGGACAGGTGATTGTTCAATGAGGATTATTCTCCCAAAGCTGATCCCTTCAAAGGGCTATGACCTTCTCAGAAGCACAAGGAGTGGCCGCAAAACAAGCAACCAGGCCACCAATATCTAGCAACAACAGTCCAGTAGCACTGACCATGATTGCAGCTATGGACTGAGCCATGCTCATGATATGGAGTATTGAAAGTGGTGCCCTTCATAACTTGGATCTATGCATACAAAATCACAACTGAGTGGCACTTATCCTTAAGAATATATTTGCCTACACAATCCATTGTCTTTTTCTTTTCAATATTATTTCTGCTGTTTGTACTAGCCTATCTGCTGGAGCAACTGGCACCTTTGACCCTGGAGAGTTTGCTACCTTTTCCACTGCTGTGAACTCATTGTCCAACAATGGAAGCTCTCAGACTATTTTTATTTACCCTGGAAATTTACACCATGCAAGTATATATCTTCTGCTCCATGCTCTTGATGGCATGTACCTATCATTTCCAACTTTGGGCTTTGAAACTAACTTCAACTACTCAGGCATTTGAATATATGACAGATATGTTCACTTACAAAAACAATCAGGTTATAATTCGAGCTAGAATTCGAGCTAATAGTCCACTTCCATAAAGATAACTTTAAGATGTGCAAATTCAACATGAAAAGCACATAGTATTGGTGGTCAATCTATTGCTCTTCAGTCAATACAAAAGTCACATTAGTATCTATACCTGTGTATTATATGGCTATCAAGATACTCTCCTTGTCAACGACAGAACACAAGTGGTACATTAAAGTGAACTCCTTTCGTTTGTTTGTATTCACTTAGTTAATCATCAGACTACAGAGCACTACAAACTTTATCTTTAGTGCATGTGGACTTGCTTACTTCTGCAGGAACACAATTCGAGGACTACAAGTGGTTATGATTCTGACAATAACACTAACTGTGAGTTGGACTTGTGTCTGAAGACACCAATTATCCTCTGATCCTTATCTTCTAGATACATTTGAGAATGTCACTGTCAAGAAATGATTTATATTGACGTCATAATATATTCTGTTAGCAACTGGGTGTCATAATATGGACATTTATATAGAGACAATTAATAGAATAAATCTCCATCCACTTCTTTCTCTCATACCACCATCTTACATGGTAGCACCTAACAGAGAATTAGTGAATAAATCCTTTTTAAATTCCTCTATCTATGATATTCCCCCTTCAACAAACACCAACATTCCAGCTGTGGACCCTCTTAAGTCCATAGGGATAGACATCTTTAAAGGACAAAATCCTGACAATTACGACAATGTGAGAGGTAGGACAAACTCACATAGCCCAAACAGCTCAAGAGATGCATCAATGGTCTCTTCCACCTCCTCTATTCTATACCACAGAAAGATGGAAAAGAACAATGGCATGAAAATTGATGACAATGACAATGCTTTCCAGGAATTGTCCTACAAGACACTTCAAGAGAAGGAAATTTGACTTGGTAAGGTGACTGGTAACAACTCTAATGCTAGGACTTCTCATGGTAACCTCAATGTCGACACACCGGCACAATGTGTTTCTGAAAACAACCCTACCTCACCCCCTCCTCAAGGTTCAACTGTGCAAAGTGATGAAAATGCTTTCATCAACATTCAATTGCCATATGATCCAGATGCTCCAACTGACCCTGAAATCTGGAATGGTGGCTTTCACCCTATATCACTCCATGGGTCCATCAAACACATTGCGTCTGATGCAAAGAACATCAAGGATTCATTAAAATTCATGGCAAAATATATTTTGAACAAACAGATCAAACCGGCTAAGGCTAATGATCTTACAGATTTTAACGGTATAGGTGACATGGTTTGGAATTTTATTTCCTCTGTATATGAATCAAATTGGAACTCCCTTTACACAGATAACAAAACTAACACTCTTAGGAGAAAAATCACTGCTAAATTCACTCTCAAGGTACAACTGGTTCCCAAAAGACCTGCCAAGGAAACATTGAAATCCATCCTGGCTAGCATTGAGAAAATTCCACCTCCTATCCCAGCCAAATCTCAAAAGGAAATTAACGTAATCTCCAAATATTTCAAGAACAAACAAACAAAGATTAAAAATCCTGGAACCAACAAGTCTTATGCTCAAGTTTCCAAGCAAGGTACCAGCACTTCAGATGTCATCAAGATCAAGGACATGTTCCCATCTATTGGAGCTAAGAAAATTGATCAAATCAATGAAATCGTCAAAGAATCACCTAAGGCAAAATGACAAATTAACATGACAACTAAGGGACCTTCATGCAAACAGGTCCTTTTCCCAATGAGTAACAACAACATGGTTAAGTTTATGAAAAATTCTTCTGTTCACATTGCTAGTATCAACAGAATCTTAAAAAACACAAAATCTGAAGTATCTGTTGACTTCATTCGAGCAGACCCAGTTGGAATTACGATCATAACCAACAAGGTATTGCAAGCATCCAACCTTATTACCATAGAAAACTATGTGAAAAACTCAGAAAGTATCGATTCCTCTCAAATAGATACACCTCACCTCCCTCAATCGAAATCCTATCTCAAAATAATAGGAATTCCTTATTTCCCAAACGGAAATCTTCAAGATCGCCTTAACTCTTCAGATGTTGAAAATATCATCAAACAGAATCATATTTCCAACAATGTTATCCTTGCATCGAAACTGAGGGTCATCAAAGTCTCACCAAAATTGGACATGGCCATCATATGGATCAATATATGGGATGCTCAAAGTGGCACGAAGGCCAAAGACTTAATCAATAGATGTCTCAATGTCGGATTATCCATCACTACAATTAGAGGCGCCAACGCTAATCCTGGAGTCCCTCAATGTAAAAACTATTGGAGATGGGGATACTCAACTTTCTCTTGCAGGATCCAAGGGTCGAAGTGCGTCAAATGTAGTGGCCCCCACAAATCAGAAAACCACCATAGATTCAGGTGGTGCTGCAAAGCAAACGAGAAAACAAATCCTCCATGACTCGAAACCAAGAAGGGAGAACCATATCCCCACTCATTCAAGTGTTTGAACTGTCGAGGCGACCACCAAGCTAATTCTATTCAATGTCTGTTCTGGAAACATTGTTTCAATAGAGAATGGCAACAAAAGAAATATATTGAAATCCGTGAAAATAGGATCAAGTCAATTCACTCTATAGGGAGCGGCAAACAGCAACTATGATGATATGAAATCTCAAAGTATTTTTGCAAAATGTTCGGAAAAACTCACTTATTGTCAACGTCTTACTAGAGACTCTTACCCAATT
>Ga0157358_1000138_pt1 | contig 28608 bp, 27 predicted proteins | sample AttcapACBM2_FD_111484 | JGI IMG/M metagenome (GOLD analysis project Ga0157358, IMG submission 111484) | Fungus gardens microbial communities from leaf cutter ant in Botucatu, State of São Paulo, Brazil - Atta capiguara ACBM2 | ecosystem: Host-associated > Fungi > Mycelium > Unclassified ... | reverse complement strand
TAGCTCTTTACTCATCCATTCGCGAATCACCAGCGCAACAACGCGCGGATCGTTTTCTGACATGTCGCGGATGCGTTGACTCATCACTTCTGCGCTCATGCGGTTGTTAGACTTACGTTCCTGCTCCAGCTCATCTTTGCTGAGCTGCACACTAAAGGCTTCCTCTTCTTCCTGCTGCGTGGCGCGGGCGGCAACGGCTTCGGCGGCGGCTTTCTCGGCAGCCTGCTTACGCACCAGATGCGGACGCACCATCTTGCGGTAGAGAATGAAGGCCACCAGTGCAATCAACAGCCATTTACCCGCACTCATCAGCTGATCAAAGAAGGACTGCTGCTGCCAGAAGGGCAGGTCGGTGCTCACCGGCTCAGTCGAGTTGAACTGCGAGTTCACCACGTTGATGCTGTCGCCACGCGTCTGGGAGTAACCCATCGCTTCACGGGTCAGATCTTCAATCTGCTTCAGCTGCGCTTCATTCAGCGCAACCGTTTTGCCTTTGTCGTCGGTACGGAAGTTCACCACCACCGCAACGGAAAGCCGCTGTACGTCACCCACGTTGAGTTTGGTATGACGAATGGTGCGGTCCAGCTCGTAGTTCACGGTGTCGTCACGACGTGAGTTGGTCGGCGTCGCGCTGGCTGTGGCCGTGCTGGTGGTCTGGCCGGCGTTGTTCTGTCCGTTAGCATTCTGACCATTGGCGTTCTGGCCATTGGCCGCAGTGTTATTTGGCGTTGTGACCGGCGCAGAGTTAGCTGGCGCAGGCTGGTTAGAGAGTGCGCCTGGCACGCCACCCGGATACGGGCTGCCCGACTGATCGCTGGTGCTGGTCTGACGCGAACGGATCGCCGTATTCGACGGATTCGCGTTAGGCTGATATTTCTCGTCAGTCTGCTCGCTGGTATCGAAGTTGATCTGCGCGGTGACCTGCGCATGCACGTTGCCCTGGCCCACGATAGGGTTCAGGATCGCTTCAATACGTTGCTGATAACGCGCTTCCACTTCAGAGGCATATTTCAGCTGTGCATCATTCAGATCGCGACCAACTGAGTCGGAGCGGGTCAGCAGGCGACCGGTCTGATCAACGACCGTCACGTTGCCCGGCGGTAAACCGGCGACGCTGCTGGAGACCATATGGACGATGGCCTGAATCTGGCCTTCATCGAGCGCACGGCCCGGCTGCAGCGTTAAGGTGACAGAGGCAGACGGGGCTTTCTGCTCACGCACGAACAGGGTCGGTTTTGGCATCGCCAGATGGACACGGGCGCTTTTGACCGGGCCGAGTGATTCGATCGTGCGGGCCAGTTCGCCTTCCAGCGCGCGCTGATAGTTAACCTGCTCGCTGAACTGGCTGATGCCGAACTTCTCTTTATCGAGCAGTTCAAACCCCACCGAGCCGCCTTTCGGCAGACCCTGCTGAGCCAGACGCAGACGCAGCTCGTGCACGTTAGCCTCAGGCACCATCAGTGCGCCGCCGTTTTCAGCGAAGCGATAGGGGATGTTCATCTGCGTCAGCTGCGTGACGATAGCCCCGCCATCTTCATCAGAGAGGTTGTTGTAAAGCACGCTGTAGCTGGGCTGTTTTGCCCACAGCACCATCGCGATGACGATCGCGATAACGGCGGCGGCGGCGACGATAAGAGGAATACGCGGATTGGCGCGCAGGCGAGCGAGCAGGTCACCGAAGCCTTTCTTTTCTTGATCTGGTGTGGCGGCTGTACTCGCATTCATGACCGATTCCTGCCTGACGTAATTGACCGGGTAAGTTGAGATGGCAAAACAGACTCCCTGACCTGCGTAGATAAAATTTCCACTTCAATGCCAGGCATTATTAGGTGATAAGCAAAATTCGATGCGTGGATAAGGTAGGTTTTTTGCTGTCATTTAGCGCCTTTGTCTCATTGACAACGTGTTAACTTTTGCCCACAGAAAAAATCCCACCCTCTTTTATAAGGTATCGTTCATGTCTATTCAGGCTATTGACGGCGTACTCCAGCAGCTTCAGGTCACCTCACTACAGGCCAGCAACCGCAGCAGTGAAGCCACAAATCAGATCGACTTTGGTGCAACCATGAAGGCCGCACTGGATAAGATCAGCGAAACGCAGACGACCGCACGCACCCAGGCGCAGGATTTTGAGATGGGGAAACCCGGCGTGGCGCTGAATGATGTGATGGTCGATCTGCAGAAATCCTCTATCTCCATGCAGATGGGGATTCAGGTCAGGAACAAGCTGGTCTCGGCGTACAGCGAGATTATGAACATGCAGGTGTAGCAAAGCTGAACCGGCTGGACGGGTAAAAACAGCGTGTGGATAGTGAGGTCGCATAACGGACCTCCCTCCCAATCCTGCACAGAAGAGGTGGGGCTGAGAACAGCGGCGTCAGCAATCGCGCCACCCTTCGCTATACTCCTTCACATCCCGGGCGGCGAGGGAGGAAACACGGTTTCCCCTGCATCGCTGCTCTGTTTCCCTTCGCTCCAGCAGGACGCCAGCATTATGAATAAAAGAGTCACCCTGATAGCCTGTCTGTTCGCCTTGTCAGCCCCCGCCTTCTCTGCCACGCAGTGCGGGCCGTTCTATCTGAAAGCGGATAAGAATCACTGGTTCTCCGTCAATGGCGAACGTGCGAAAACGCAGAGAGTGACGTTCAGTAAGGAGAAGGGGGATTACGAAAACGCAACGGTAAAGCTGCGGGCTAAAAACGCCCGGGCGCCGGGCATGGTTGATTTAGAGCAGACAACGCGCGCGGGGAAAGCAGAGCTCAGGGCTGAAATCGTCCGAACCAGCCAGAATCAGATTCGGATACGCGGATCTTACGATTGTGTACAGGCGGAGTAAGCCGGGCTGCCATAGCCGCCTCTGTTAGCATGTCGCCGCTTCCGGTGGTCAGCATCGGACCATGGCAGGCCATGCTTTGTTGCATGCGTGCAAACGCCGTGGTCATGGCCAGTCTATCAGACTATCGTGATGTCCGGCACGCTGTGACCATATCTGAAATTGCGGCCTGAACGTCAGACGCCTTCGGGTCAGCGTAGAAGGTGGCACTCGTCTGATTGCGGCTAAACCTGTCAATCTCGACCCACGCGACCGTTTCGCCATCCTGTTCAAGGTTAAACCTTTTTGTTCCTCCCGGCAGCGGATCATCCTGAGCCAGGTAAAGCTGCTGAATCTGTGCCGCCTCACTCAGGCAGGACTCAAGCTGCCAGGGATGCCCGTCAAAATACGCCATTTTTACCTGAGGATGCAGTCCGACGCGTCCCATGTCCACGCATCCGCTCAGCAGAATCAGGCTCAGGGTAATAACGCTTTTTTTCATTCCAGACACTCTCATCGTTGCTGACGCTCTGCGCCGTGACAAAGAAAACAGTTCCCTGTCATTCCGGACAGATAATAGCGTATTACACAATGATAATCTGGCTGCATCACGATGGTCGTGTGCTGTTAAGGCGTCGTAAAGAGAAGGGGAAAAGCGGGCAGCGCATCAGACGCGTTAATCGTCAATGGTCAAATAACTTTGGGGAGGGCGACGGAGAGCGTGACAGACCAGCGCGCCCGGAGGACGCGCCTCACAGGAGTTACTGCGCCTTGAAAGGATCTTTTTTATCATCCTGGCTGTCGTCATTTTTGCGCGGCACTTCCCCGTGATCTTTTGGGGCATCCGTCGCAGGGTGATCATCTTCCTCATAAGCGTTGCCCACGTGCGGCGCTGCTTCCGGCAGACTCTTGCTCACATCACCTTCGTGCTTACGTTCTTCGTTCGTTTTATGCTTAAACATCATTCGCTCCTTTTGGTTCCCAGTGCTGTAAGTCTAGACCAGCGCTGAGATCTCGCCTCCGGCCCTGTCAGAGACATCGACGTGAAAGGCTCTCTCTTCACTGCGGGTAGCTCCAGCACCAGGCTGCCAGTGAATTCGATTAAAAAATTCGATTGAACTGATTAACAAAAGGCATATAGTGAGCTGCGTTACCAGGAGATAGAGATTATGTTACGAGATCATTTAAAGATTGAAGCGGAAGACCAGTTAATCGAGCAGCGGTCACTGAGCCTGCGAAATCGGGGTCAGGAAGAGGTCACCGAGTGGATTATTGTTAACCGCGAAGGGATTAAAAAGGGCGGTGTCACGCTGTTCGATAAACTCACAACCCGCCGTTCATGGCCGGTCAGCTACCGGATTATGCAGACCGACCTGCAGGGCAATGTGGTTGTCGATCGGCTCACCGACGCACTCTGATTTCCCGATATATCGCCGCCACGGTTAAATGCAGAACCGATAACCCGCACCCGGCGGGTTTTTTTATGGCTGACGAAAGCGGCGCAGTTCGACCAGTGTACCAATCAGCTTCAGGTTATCGCGCCGGGAGTGCAGCTCAGGGAAATTGATATTGACCGGCGCGAGTTCAAACTGCGTGACACCCTCTTCACTGCCTCGCTGACGCCAGGTTCGCAGCAGGGCGACCTGTTGCTGTAGCGCCAGCACGCTGTCGCCCGGCTGCGGTGACAGGCTGGGATCGATAATCACCACATCATCGCGCAGAATCGCCGGTGCCATCGACTGATCCTCTACCCGAAAGGCAAAACTCTGCTGAGACAGCGCCATATCGTTATGCATCAGACGATCCTGCCGGACAGAACCGGCATCACTCAGCCATTGCGCCACATCGCGCTGCGCCAGCAAAGGAATCTGGTGCAGCCCGGCCCAGGCGCTTTCGCTGAAAACAGGACCATCACCCTCTATCAGAAAGGCCGGTGCGCAGCCCAGTGCTTCAGAGAGCCGAAGCAGGTTTTCGCCACGCGGCAGAGTCTCCTCTTTTTCCCATTGCGAAACGGCCACATGGGACACGTTTACCTGCTGCGCCAGCTGTTTCTGCGTTAACTGCAGTGACTTGCGTCGGAGTCGGATGCGATCACCCAGGGTTTCGTTTTTCATCTGCTTGACTTTTTGGTTAAGAGTGACTTAAGTATACTTAAACCTGGTATTTAAGCAATCTTAAATTCGTGGGGGAAAAGGTGGCTGTTAAGCATGCCGTGAGTTCCAGAGACCTTACCGGAAAAAGGGGTGTGGCATGGAAAGTAGTCTGATTACCAGTATGGGTGCGTTAGTTCTGGGTGGGGGCGCCGCAGCACTTTTCTGGAAACCGTTGTTGGCGGGTATCGCCTCAATCGTGACCAGTAATCGGGCAGGCGGCGAAATTATTACCAGTTACAAAGAGCAGGTGGTGTTGCTGAAAGAGAGCAATGCGCTGATACGGGAGGAGAATGATGAGTTACGCGAACGGCACGACAGAAATCTGCGGCGTATTGCCACGCTTGAAACCGATCTCCGGTTAATCAAAAACGCAGTGGGTATTTTACTGGCAATGACCGAAACCGATCAGAACGATAAGTTTCGTAATGAAATTGATCGGCTTATCTCAACTCTGGAGGATCGCAGCGATGACACCGATAAATAGTCCTTTGACCGTTCTGACATACCGGCGAAAAGTGATTCTTGGCGGGATTCTGCTGAGCTGTTCGATGATCTGCATCCTGATGACCATCATTTTTCTCTATGTCAGCAACACTGCAAATAAGCGGGTGGAGGAGATCCGGGCGGATTACCGGGTCATCGCCGCCCGCCGTGAGGACAAAGTCGATCTGCTCACGGATCAGGTTGCGGCGTTGCAGCATAAGCTTGATGCGCTGCCCGATCGCACAGCAGATAAAACGGTCAACAAAGTCAAAGAGGTGGTAAAAGAGGGCGATTTACCTTCGGCCGAAACGGGGCAATAGCCGTAACTTCCGATTATTCCTAGAGCGGCTTCGCTATTATCAACTACGTTTAAATCTCCGGGCGACATTTTCTATCTTAAATGCAGGCCCGCTGATTGGCTGGTTGATGAACCGCAAAGCCTAATCACTTTGGAAAACTGACCAGAAGGAAAATTAGCATGAGCGATTCAACTGAAACCAAGACCAAAAACGATTATCTGCGTGACGTAGCGTCGCAGCTGAAAGAGATGCGCCACTATGCGCAGACCAACACAGAAACCCTCTCCAGCCACTGGTTAGCCTTTGATGCCGGTGAATATAAAGACAAGACCAACGCTGACCGAATCGACGCGTTGCTCAACAAACAGGGTAAACTGCTGGACGACCTGGATGCCGCCATTCAGGATATTGAGATTGAAATTAATCACAGTGAGCAGGAGAGCTGATTCCTCTCCCGCTAACTGATGGGGTGGCCGATCAGGGATTAATCGGCCACCAGCCACATTTCCGCTTCGTCGAACATCTCTTCCACGATACGCGCAACCGTCGCTTTATCGTTCTTACTCAAATCTGTGTCAATCGCATTACGCTCCATCGGCTTAACCTTAACTTCAATGTCAGGGAAGACCCGATGCACCCGCTTTTCCAGCTCCTCAAGAATCATCTCGCGAGCACCCGGTAAACCGGCAACGTTGCGCTTGTCATAAATCAATTCAACAAACATGATGGCAATCCATTCAGGGCAAAATCGCTGATCTATAATACTGTAAATAAAAACAGTAGCAAGGTTGCGCGCCGGTTTTGACGCAAATTTTTATGCCGTCCGGGCCGCCATCTTCAGCTGGAAAAATGCGCGCGCATCGCGACATAATGGCGGCTTACTCTTCAGGAGGCCTGCGCGATGCGACAACTGGTAATCGATATTCTGCTTAAGCTGGCGAAAATGGATGTGGATGCGAAAGAGCTGACCGCTCAGATTGAAGCCCAGTCGCTGCTGGTTGCGGCGCTGCTGGTACAGGCAAAACAGGATAACTCCCTGACCATTACCGAAACCGTACAGGATGCGATTGTCACCGCCTCCCGCTCTTCAGCCGAATTTATGCAGTCCGATGTTGATTTGCTGCTGACCCACATTAATCGTCTGCTGGCCGTGGCCAGTTATGTTGAGGTGAAGGGCAGGACCCCCTGAACGCGCGGGCAGGGTGAAACTGACCTCTGAAGAAGATTAACCGGCACGCGTCTTCAGAGGTCGCCTCAATCAGAGCTCGTTTTTAATGCAGAAATCTTCCCAGCTCATCCCCAGTGACGCAGCATGCGATTTGAGATAAGCCTCGATAGCTTCAGCCGCCACCGCTTTATCCGGCTCAGCGAGCTGGATAGAAAAAATCATGCCATCCAGATTCTTCTGACGCAGGAAGGCCGCATAGATGCGTTCAGCATGCCATTCGCGCAGCTCTCGCAGTGAGAGATTGGCCGCGCGGGCATCGCTTTCAGTCAGTTCATCAAGGGCAGCCTGAAAGTCCGGGTGGGCGGTAAAAAACATCTCGCGTGCCTGCGCGTAGTAGGCTTCTGGGGTTTTCATCATTCTGTTCCTGAAAGTCTGTTGCAGCGCGCCAGTGTAACGGGTTGTTTTACGATTGTCAGGCACGTCGCGCCGGAATGTCGCGGCGGTGGCCGCCCGCAGACAGCCTCTCCGGGAACGCCAGGTAACGGATAAGGTGAGAAATAGGGTGCAATCCGGGGGGAAGCAGCAGCCCGAACCGTCAGATATCTTGCGCAGCGCGGGGAAAAAATTATAACGTAGCCGCCATTAACGCGATTTTAGGGATTAAACATGAAAAAGTGGATGCTGATTGCGGCGCTGGCACTGGGTGGCTGTGCGCAAATCAACGATTATGAAAATGCGGTGCAGACCCCGGCACCTGCCGATTTGCAGGGCAACTGGCAAACCGTCGGACCGCAGAGCGGTCTGATCAGCAGCCAGGCGACAGGCAGCATCATTATTAATGCGGATGGCAGCACGCTGGATTGCCGTCAGTGGCAGCGGGTGATCGCCAAGCCCGGCAAGCTGACCCGACTGAATGGCGACTACGTTAACGTGACGCGTCAGCTGCGTGTGATGCCGCTGGATGTCGACAATGGCGAGCTTAGCTACGATGGCCTGACGCTGCGAAAAGTGGCCCGTCCGACGGTTGAGTGTCAGCAGGCGCTGGAGGAGATGGCAAAGCAACCTAAAGCCACGGTGATCCAGAATATCGAACCCCAGTTGCTGCGTACATCAATTACCGAGCACAACGCTCAGTCATAACGCCACCTGTAAAACAGCCCCGGCAGGGCAGAGCCACTATGATGCTCTGTCTGCCGGGGCTTCATACTAAGGTCAGCAGAAAATCAGTCCGCCACTACCCAGACGCTGACGCTGCCGCCGTTGCAGGCAAACACTGCGGTGCCGTGCTCATCGGCGGTGATTGTCTCTTCACGGTTACCCAGATAGTCGTGCCACACCTTACCGGCAAAGCCTTCACCCATGGGCACGCTTTTCTCACCCGCATCACCGTTTGACATAATCACCACGCAACCCGGCTGGGTTTCCGTGCCGCTGCGGCTGAAGGCGACACAGTTGGGATGATCAAAGTAGTCGGTCTGCACACCCCAGCCATACTGCTGCCGCGCCCGGATCAGGCCTTCGAGTTCCGGGATCACCGGCATCTCAATCTTGTGCGTTTCACCGTCACCACCCTCATCTTCGTACGTCGCGCCGAACAGGTCAGGATAGAAGACGGTTGGCACGCCCTGTTCACGCAGCAGGATCAGGGCATAGGCCAGCGGTTTGAACCAGGCTTCAACCGGCGCCTCCAGTGACTGCAGCGGCTGAGTATCGTGGTTCGCCACGATAGTCACGGCGTGCCACGGGTCAGCGACCACCAGGGAATTGGCAAAAATCTGGCTCATATCGTAGGCACTGCCTGCGGTTGACGCCTGATGGAAGTTCATGTGCAGCGGGGCATCAAACAGCATGGTCTTGCCCTCCACCTGATGCACATACTCCTGCAGCTTCTCGGTTTCAAACGACCAGTATTCAGCGACGATAAACATCGGCTCTTCGGCCACCTCCTGAATATGGTCGATCCACTCCTTGTAGAACCACGCCGGGATATGTTTTACCGCATCCAGGCGGAAACCGGTGCAGGGAACCTGTTCCATGACCCAGCGCGCCCAGTATTTCAGCTCCTCTCTGACCGCATTGTTTCGGAAATCGATGTTGGCCCCCATCAGATAATCGAAATTACCCAGCTCGTTATCCACCTGGTCGTTCCAGCCTTCCGCGGTGTAATCGTTGATGATTTTAAACACACCGTTTTCGTCCGGATTTTCAATGTGGTCTACGCCGCTGAAACATTTGTGATCCCAGATGAATTTCGAATACTCCCCGGCGCGCGCCGGAAAGGTGAATTTCGTCCAGGCTTCACACTCGACGACCTCATCGTCAATTTCATCGCGGTTGTCCGGATTGACGCGGTTAACGCTGATCGCCTCTTTCTCGTCCGCGCCCATTTTGTGGTTCACCACCACATCGAGCAGCACCCCGATGTTATGGCTGCGCAGCGCCTCTGTAGCGGCCAGTAATTGCTGTTTGTCGCCATATTTGGTGGCAACCCCGCCTTTCTGATTGAATTCCCCCAGGTCAAAAAGATCATAGCTGTCGTAACCGACAGAATAACCACCCGAACCCCCTTTGTAACACGGTGGTAACCACGCCATCGTAATGCCAGTTTCGCTGAGCCACGCCGCGCGATCGGCGACTTCAGGCCACAGTTTGCTGCCATCCGGGTAATACCAATGGAAAAACTGTAATAACGTTGGGTTTTGCATGTACCGCTCTCCAGGGGGGATGATGAAAATCAAGTATGGAGTAAGCGGCAGAAAAGAGACGCCGCGCAGAAAAATAAATCTGGCGGCGTGATAAGGCAGGGGGATCAGGAGAGGGTTTCGCGGGGCACCATCACCACACCGCCCTGGTTACCATAGGCGGACATGACAGATTTCTGGCGGCTGCTCTGACCCACCAGCGCGGCCAGCTCATCCATCCGCGCCTGCAGCAGACGTTTCACTTCACTTTCGTTATCCAGGATATGCCGCAACACCGGGCGCAGCTGCTCCTGCGTCTGCGCCGACGGCGAGGCCTTATCTGTCGACTGGGCTAAATTCTGCACCGCGCTGACATACTCCATCTCCCTGCTGATCAATTCATCCCATTCGCCCTGTGCTGCGTGACGCAGCATGCCTTGGCTGAGATCGAGTAACTGTTGGTAAACGGCAATCAGATGCGGTGCAGTAGTCATTAAACGGCGTCCTGAATCAGGTTAGATTGAACAACTTCTTTCCACGCGTCCGCGATGTTGCGCAGCAGGCCTTCGACCTCCCCGACCGCTTCAACATCGTTGTGCAGGTTGGCCTGCAGCAGGCGACGCGTCATGTAGTTGTAAAGATCCAGCAGGTTATCTGCCAGTTCGTCACCACTGTTTTCAGCAAGCCCCTCTTTCAGGCCAGCTTCGATAATATTGATAGCTTTAGAAATTGAGGTGCCTTTACCTTCAATATTGCCATCCTGCATAAACAGACGGGCGCGGATCAGCGCGCTCAGTGCGCCGTCGAACAGCATCACGACCAGCTGCTGCTGGCTGGCGCTCATCACGGCACTTTCGACGCCAATTTTTGCATAGGCTTTGGTGCCTGTAGCGGTGTACATGGTCACTCCTATGATTTTTCAGAAGAACTTGACGTATCGAACTGCTGCGTCAGATAGGTACTGGTTGAGTTCAGTTTACTGATCGCCAGATCCAGCTGGGTAAACTGCGTTTTATAGCGCGCGATATCTGCGTCGATGCGGTCGCTGGTGGTGTTATAAAGGGCGGTTAAGTTGTTCAGTGTTTTACTTACGCCGTCGGTCGCGGCCTGAACAATCCCTTTAGAGGCCAGCCATTCAGTCAGTTTGCTGTCTATCTTCGCGCTGATGCCGGTCTTACCATCACCGACGATCATCTCTTTGACGCCAGCGGCATCTTTATCCAGGGCTGCACTCAGCTTGGTGGAGTCCAGCTTCAGTGAGCCAGTCGTAGGGTCCGTGGTGACACCAATCTGACCCAGTGACTTGTAGGCGGATGAGCTCTGCGCATTGGTCAGCATGCTCTTCAGCTGGGTTTCAATGGTGCGTAAGGTACTGTCACCCAGCAGGGCGCCATTGCTGGAGTCCTGCGCATCGCTGTTGGTGTCGACTTTGGTATATTTAGTCAGCGTGTTGAACTGATCCAGCAACGTATTGTAAGCGTCGACCCAGGTGCTGATGGCGCTTGAGGCTTTTGACGTGTCTTTCGTAATGGTCAGCGTCTGGTCGCCTACCGTCTGCGCGGTAAGATTCAGGGTAATTCCTTCCAGCGCATCGCTGATCTGATTGCTGCTGTTCTCAATCGCGATGTTGTTTACCGTCAGTTTAGCGTTCTGCGCGGTAACGCTTTGCGTCATCGCATTGCTGCTGGCGGAGGCGTCGTAGCCAACGATCCCCTGCAGCGTGTCATCTCCGGTCACGGCAATCGTTGATACCGCATTGTCGCTGCCGGTTTTATTCGCACTGACAGAGAGGCGGAAGCTGCCATCCGAAACTTTGATGATACTGGCAGTGACGCCAGCGTTGGCACCGTTAATGGCGTCACGCATACCGGTCAGGGAGGTCTGTTCGTTGGTCAGCGTCACGCTTTTGCTGGTGCCATCTTTCAAGGTAATGGCAATGCTGCGGCTGGACGCGGAGCTGTCACCCAGCGCGACGGTGTTGCTGCTCTGCACCGCTGAGGTCAGGACCTGTGCCTGTGCCAGCTGAGTAACACTGATAGAGTATTTACCCGCCACGGTGCTGCCAGAAGTGGTGGCGCTGAATGCGCTGGAGCTGCTGGTCGCCGTCGTTGCAGTAAAGAGATCGGCGCTGTTGAGCTTACTGTTCGCCGTCTGGAACGTCGTCAGTGAGCTTTTCAGCGTCGCGTAGGCGCTGAGCTTAGCGGTATACGCTGACTGTTGGGTAGAAATCGGTTTCAGCGCGGCTTTTTCAGCGGTCTGCAGACTGTCAAGCATGGTACTGAGTGGCAGGCCGGAACCCACACCAAGGTTGGAAATACTAGCCATGTTAATTCCTTTATAAGGTCGACAGGGAAAATGAATACCTGGGTTATCGGCCTTGAATGCGGAAAGTTTAAAGGTATTTGCCTTAGTGTAATGAGTTAAACAGGCACTATAGAGAAGGGTAATTCAGCGGTTAGAAAATTAATGAATCAGGCCTAAAGAAGTCGGAAAGGGTGGCGATAACCTCAAACGTGACAGGCAGAAGCAAAAAATTTCGCCTGGTACTAAAAAAATTCTAAAGGTTGTTTGACGACAGACGATAACAACTTTGACGGCGCTGAAGCCGGCGGGTTGAAGCCCACACCTTAACCGAAAGACTTGATTAACAGGAAAATTTATCATGGCCCAAGTCATTAACACCAACAGCCTCTCGCTGATCACTCAGAACAACATCAACAAGAACCAGTCAGCTCTGTCTACTTCAATGGAGCGTCTGTCTTCTGGTTTACGTATCAACAGCGCGAAAGATGACGCTGCTGGTCAGGCGATTGCCAACCGTTTCACCTCTAACATCAAAGGTCTGACTCAGGCTGCCCGTAACGCCAACGACGGTATCTCTGCTGCGCAGACTACTGAAGGCGCGCTGTCAGAAATCAACAACAACTTACAGCGTATCCGTGAACTGACTGTTCAGGCTGCAAGTGGTACTAACTCAGATTCTGACAAATCTTCAATCCAGGACGAAATCAAATCACGTCTGGACGAGATTGACCGCGTTTCTGGTCAGACTCAGTTCAACGGCGTGAACGTGCTGGCTAAAGACGGCAAAATGAACATCCAGGTTGGCGCTAACGATGGCGAAACCATCACTATCGACCTGAAAAAAATCGACTCCAAGACCCTGGGTCTGGACAGCTTCAACGTCAACGGTCCTGCTGGTACCCCGACTGCAGCTGGCGCAACTGAGTTCAAAGCTGCTTACGGTTCTACCACTAACGTAACTGGCGCAACTGTTGCTGAATCAACTGCTAATGAGCTGTCTACCCGTCTGGGTGTGGCTGCTTCAGGTGTGGCTGTAGACTCTGGTGCCGTCTACAAAGATGACAACGGCAAAATGTTTGCTAAAGTCACCGTAACTTCAGCAAGCGATGCTGAAACCAACAACCTGAAAGCAAATGGCTTTGACATCGCGAGCGGCGCTGCAAATGCTAAAACTTTCTATGTTGCTGTAGATCCACAGTCAGCTGATACCTCAACCACTACTGGCACCGCAGCGTTCAAACTGGACACGACTAACATGAGCCTGTCCAGCCTGACTTCAGGTGCATCAGCTAACCCACTGGCTAAGCTGGATGATGCGATTGCAAGCGTGGATAAGTTCCGTTCTTCACTGGGTGCGATTCAGAACCGTCTGAACTCAGCCGTGACTAACCTGAGCAACACCACCACTAACCTGTCAGCTGCACAGTCTCGTATTCAGGATGCTGACTACGCAACTGAAGTTTCAAACATGTCTAAAGCGCAGATCGTACAGCAGGCAGGTAACTCCGTGCTGGCGAAAGCGAACCAGGTTCCACAGCAGGTTCTGTCTCTGCTGCAGGGCTAATCATTCCCCTGAGGAATGGATGCAAAAACCCCGCTTCGGCGGGGTTTTTTTATGGGCGTAAAACAGAAGCGCCTGGCTGTTCTGACAGAATGGGCCCTTTTTGCTCTTTTACTTCACCGATTGAACCCAGGCACAAAGCCTATGCTAAAGCAAAATATGCGCTGCTCTTAGCCGACTGTGACTAAGAGGAGTCAGTGAGAGAGAGCAAAATGCATCAACAAGACCTTGTCAGCATCATCATTACCGCAGACGTTGCCACCTGGTTTACTGAGGCGCTGGAGAGTGCGCTCAATCAGGATTATCAGCCGATCGAAATCATTGTGGCTGATTACAGTGACGCGCAATTCATTCATCAGACGCTGCAACGGTATCTTCCCCGGCACGGCGATGTTATCCGCTATTTAAAAACAGAAGGTACGGTCGTTCAGCTTCTGGAGGCAGCGGTTAATGCTGCCCGTGGAAAATATATCAAGTTTCTCTCTGATGCCGATCTCCTTAAGCCTGACAATATCTCAACCTGCGTTGCTGGACTGAAAGCCTTTCCTGACTGCCGGGTCGCGTTGACACGGCGTGAGCGGGTGGGGCCACAGGGTGAACGGCTTGACGGGCTTCTCTCCACTTCCGCCCTGAGCCAGGAAAATCTCATTATCAATGGCAGAGATTTTCTGCGTAATCAGACGCTGAAAGCATACAGTCTGCCGGGAGAACTGACGGCAGCGCTGTTTTACCGCGACGACATCAGCGCCAGCCTTATCGACCAGGCGCTGCTTACTCAGGGTAATCCGGCACTGCAGGCCATTCCGGCACTGGCCTTCTGCTACAGCCTTCTGAGTCATACTCATCTCCTCTGGTTTTCTGCGCCTTTGTGCTGCGTGCGTGCTTCAGATGTTGAGCGCCAGCCTCATCAACGCGAAAGTGATGAGCTGTTTACAAGCGGTCGTGAATATTTATATGAGCAAATCCGTCAGGAGAGCTGGTTCGGGGAGGCTGACCATGCGCCCCATCTGGCGCAGGTGGCCTGTTTAGATCAGCCCGATCACTTTAGTCTGAGAAATCTGGAGGAGGAGCAACAAAAGAATTTTACGCTGGATGTGCTGGCAGCCTGGCGACGTTCGCGCACGCTGAATGCCATGCAGCAAAACAGGTTAACGGATATGGCCGCCGCTAACGCCCATGATGTGAGCGTGTTAGTGATCATCACCGTGACGGAAGAGAATGTCGCCGATCTGGAAACGCTGCTTAACTCAATCAGACAAGGTGAGAGAACCGGAGTCCGGTTCGAACCCGTCATCGTGACGCTGGATCTGGACTGTGCCGCTGACGCGGAATGCTATGCTGCGACACAGCAGACTCGAATAAGCGTGATCAATCAGATTATCGACGCACGTCACGATGACTGGGTGATGTTTCTGGATGCCTCCTGCACGATGCATGATTCAGGAATGACCGCCCTCAGCGCCAGGCTGGTCGCGCAAAACAGTTATCTGGCGCTTTACGCGGATGAGTTTTTCTATATTGATAATGCGCCCGTGGGGGCCGCTTTCCGGCCTGATTTGAATCTCGATCTCTTACTCAGTTCACCGAAAACAATGGCGCAACACTGGCTGTTCCGGCGCGAATTACTTTTAGCGGCGGGGGGCCTGGATGCTGACTATCCGTCATCAGCTGAGTTTGATCTTATTGTTAAACTGATTGAGTCTCAGGGTTTCGAGGCCATAGGTCACGTGGCTGAGCCGCTGCTGACAGGGCAGCTTAAAAGCCGATCTATCCTGGAAGATGTGGCCATTCTTGAACGCCATCTGCAGAACCGTGGCTATCCCGATGGGCGGGCGGCGTTAGATAAATTTTTCAATTACCGCTTACGGTATAACCATCCTGATAAGCCGGTCGTCTCGATCGTTATCCTGGCGAACTGGCACCTTGCCTCACTGATTAGCTGTGTCACCACGCTGCTCGAGAAAACCACCTATCACCGCTATGAACTGATCATTATCTGCGATAACCAGGGAACGCCTGAGCGGGATAGATGGCTGTCCGATATTGGCAGCGTCGATCCTCAGCGGATAAAAACGGTGATGTTCGACGGCGGATTCAGTCACGGTGCCATGGCGAATCGTGCCGCTGAACTGGCCGTGGGTGACTATCTGCTGTTTATGCATTGTGAAATGGCGGTTACTGATGGCGAGTGGCTCGACAATCTTCTTAATCATGGGCAGAGGCCGGAAGTGTTTGCCACAGGCGCAAAACATCTTTCGTCTGACAATAAAATTCGTCATGCGGGCTATGTTCTCGGTGTTAACGGAGCGGTCGGTGAGGTTTTCCGTGGCAACGATGATAATGAACCCAATTATCTGGGACGCATGCATCTCGACCAGAATTACAGTGCGGTGTCTGGCGATCTGGTGCTGATGCGTAAATCAGTCTTTGACGAGCTGGGAGGATTTGACGACAACAAACGTCTTTATGGCGATGTTGATCTCTGCCTGAAGGCGCGCGAGCAAGGGTATCTGACGGTCTGGACCCCCTATGCCCGACTGCATCGGCCGGCTGCCCGCAAAAGTCCTTTCCCGGATGAAACGGTACACGCCTCCACGAAATTAAAGCAACTGGAAGAAGATAAGGTCTACGCGCAATGGATGCCGGTCATCGCCAGCGATCCTGCCTATAACCCGAATCTCTCCCTGAGAAGCCGGCATTTTGAATTAAGGAATGATGAGTTCAGCTGGCAGCCGCTCCGGGCGGAAAATCTGCCTTCATTCCTGGCCCACAATGCCGATATCTACGGCTGCGGCCACTACCGTATTACGCAACCGCTTAAAGCGATGATAGCGGAGGGCGTCGCTCAGGGTAGCAGCGGCATGACGCTGCTGACGTTAAGTGAAATGGGGCAGTTCAGACCGGACAGTCTGATTATTCAGCGTCGCTATTCACCGGCTTTTCACACCTGGATGGAACGGGTCGGTAAACTACACAACGTCTTTAAAGTGTTCGAGCTGGATGACTACATTATTAACCTCCCTATGAAGCATCATGGTCGTCAGGCGTACAAGCAGGAGACGGCAAAATTAATACGCAAGAGCCTGAGCTTCTTTGACCGCTTTGTGGTGTCGACAGCCCCACTGGCGGAAGCGATGAGGGATATGCATCCGGATATCGTTGTCGTAAAAAACCGCCTGCCGTCAGAAGCCTGGGGCACACTGCAATCCCTGCGCAATCAGGGCAGGAAACCGCGTGTGGGCTGGGCCGGAGGGATCAGCCATCGGGGCGACCTTGAGATGATTTTTGACATCGTGCGGGAATTGTCGGGAGAGGTTGAATGGGTGTTTATGGGCATGTGCCCGGATAAACTTCGACCCTATGTGCACGAAATTCACAGTGGCGTCGATCTGCCTCTTTACCCGGCCGCACTGGCGGCACTGAATCTGGACCTGGCGCTGGCACCTGTTGAAGACAACATATTCAACGCCTGTAAAAGTAATCTGCGGTTACTGGAATATGGTGCATGCGGCGTGCCGGTTATCTGCAGCAACGTGGCCTGCTACCAGCAGGATGATCTGCCGGTCACGCGGGTTAATAACAAATTTATCGACTGGCGCGAAGCTATCCGCATGCATCTGGCCGATCCCGACGCCAGCGCAAAAATGGGCAGAGAATTGCAGGCCATCGTCCGGCGAGACTGGATGCTGACAGGCGAAAATCTGCGTTTATGGGCACAGGCGTGGCGGCCCTAATCAGTTTCAGCAAAAGATAATGTCGGGCTATCACGTCAGATAGCCTGTTGTAATGTCATGGTGACGCGGTCTGGAGATGCCATTAACGTGGCAGGCGGGAATGGTCATGTCTGAATTAAAACATCCGTATTATATTGTTTCACCTGACTATCGGGAGTCATCCGGTGGGATTCAGGCTTTGCACAAGCTCTGCCATCAGATAAACCTGCAGGGCGGTAACGCCTGGATGGTCGACTGCAATGTGATTAATCCCGCCTGGAAGACGCCCAGACTGGATGCGGAAACCTGGCGCCAGCATAAAAAAGCTCAGCTTACCCCCATCGCGGTCTACCCGGAGATCTATTCAGGCAATCCGCTTAACGCTGACGTCTGCGTGCGCTACATGTTAAATCATGAAGGGTTACTCAATGGAAACCGGTTAAACGAATCCGAAGAGGATCTCTTTTTCTGGTATAGCTCCCAACTGATTATCAATGAACCTGACGTTGATTTTCTGACGATGGTGGGGCCGGATTTAGAACTGTTTTATGACGATGGCAGAGCAAAAACGACGACGCTTCTTTATCTGAATCGCGTGCCGGTAGAGAAGGTGGATTTTACAACCTTACCGGACAACATCGTCATCATATCGGTGAAGAACCCTCGTCCTCTGGCGGAACTGGCTGAGATTCTGAAATCGGCCAGCGTGATGTACACCTTTGAATGGTCCGGGACCTGTAATCTTGCTGCGCTTTGTGGAACGCCCGTCGTCTCAATGGTTGCACAGGGGTATGAGAAACTCGCGATCTCGGAGGCGTCGATTCGCGATATGGGAGGGGCCGGGGTCTGCTTCAGTGATGATGCCGCTGAATTAGAGCGCGAGCGTGCCCGGCTCTGGAAAGTTCGCGACCACATGAGAAAATTTGAAGCGGATTTCTCACAGCAGCTTCGTCACTTTTTTATTAAAACGCAGACGGTTGCCGGTATTAAAAATGAAGAGAAGGTTGTCTCAACGCAAAAGTGGCTTGCCGACTACCCGGTAAAAAATTACGCGCACAGCAGCGCAGAAACGGCTCTCTCTGTTCGCGTTATCATTCTGGACGATAATCCTGCCGTTGCGTGCGACAGCATACTTTCATCGCTCAGATATGTGGGGCTGGAGGCTGAAATTTATGCTGTCGATGCCTCCGCTGAACAGGAGCAGGGCAAGGGCCACTTTAGCGGCTGGTTACATCAACTGCTTATCGAAGACCCGTGTGAATGGGTATTATTTCTGCGATCCGGTGACCTCATTTATCCGGAGCTGTTTTCCGGCCTTTGGCTTTTCAAAGAGCAAACCGTGGCGTCACTGGCATTTTATTCTGACCGCGTCGTCCGGCAGGCTGACGGCCTGTGTGAGATGTTTTTACCCGATTTTGATCGGGATTATTTTCTGGCGCTGCCCGAGCGATTTGCCCGTGGAGCCTTCTTCAGGCGCGAATTGTGCCTGGAGATTGTTCGCGCGCGAAATATTTCTCCTCACACTGTCGAAACAGCGTTTTTATTACAGCTGGTCAGTGCTGGCCTTGCTGCCGATATCCGGCACGTTCCGGTTCCGCTGATTCAGCTGTTATCAAAAGAACGTGAGCATACCTCTTTAAAGGAATCTCTGCTGGCTGAATATCTTGCGGGCAGCGAGTACAGCCAGGCGTCGGTTGAAAGAGAGGGCTCTGTTTTTACTGTCCGATACGGCGCCAGCGGAATCAGTAAGTTAACCGTTATTCTTGTCGTGGAAGATGACATTAACCGCACTAAGCGAGCAGTAGCGACCTTTGTCGATACCGTTGAGGATGTCGACTATGAAATTATTTTTATTGATAACGGCTCAACGGACCCGGCGGTCAGAGAGTGGCTCTCCTCTCTGGCAACGATGAATAACGCTATCTTCAGGGTCTTTTTTGTAGACGAGAAAATTAATGCCGTCAGCGCCATGAATTATGGCATTTCAGTGGCGCGAGGCGAATTTACACTCTGCCTCTCTGCGGGTATTTATTTTAATCATACGCGCTGGCTGGAAGCCTTACTCGATCACTGTGGCCGCGCTGAACTCCTCGCCTGTGCGCCTTTTCTGGTCGACAACCGTGAAGATCTTTACTCTTCCGGACGAATTAATGGCGGCTTTCGCCGGAAATATGGTCAGGCTGAAACCGCATCGTCAACAGACTCGCCAGGCCAGGCTGACCTGGTTGCTCCGCAGCAACATCTGCTGCTGACGACTGAATGTATTATGATCCGTACCTCATCCTGTCAGCAGGCAGGAGGGCTGGATGAGCAGTATGCGACTCTTCCTGAGGCCATCAGCGATCTGCTGTTGCGGGCTTCAGTGCCTGGCGCGGTTAAGATAGCGGTTCCGCTCTCCAGAGTCGGTTATGACGACGTACTGACGGATGTGTCGTTAGTTTCCGGAAATAGCCTTTTTACAGAGAAATGGCTTCGATATATAGCCCACGACCCCGCCTCGAATCCCAATATCAGCCGTAAGGAGGGGGAGGTTGTCAGGGAAAATAATCGTCCGCTGCTGGCCGCCAGATTAGGCTTTTCACTCAGCGCCTTATGGGTGTTTAATGCCGGCGACCATGACGAAACTCAGCGTGTGAAAGAACTTTCCCGGCTGACTACAGCGTCGGACAGCCTGATTGCCGCACTGGACTGTCAACGCTCGACGCCTGTTGAACTTTATCGGCTGAACCCGGCGCATATTGTGTTCAGCGATAGCGTGACGAGCCGCCATGCGCAGTTGATTAAAAACAAAGCAGCGCTTCCGGAGACCCGTTTCGTCGTTGAAGTCACCAGAGAGTCGTTTCGCAACGGACAGTGTCCTGATGAAGGCCTGCAGCATGCTGATACGTTACTGGTCAGAAACAGTGCGGCGCTGACACTATTTCGTGATAAACACGCGGTGCTTCAGGCTGACAAACTCAGTACAGCATGGCAGCGGCTCGCTCCTCCTGAGGATCGTCCGTCTGAACATTCAGGCAAGCCCAGAGTGGGGGTGGTGCTGACAGATTTAATGACAGAAGACTGGATGCTGATTGACACCCTTATCAGAGAAATGAGTGAACGTGTTGACTGGATTATATACGGGGCCTGTCCTGATGCCTGGAAGCATACGGTCCACGAATATCATCGTAAAGTTCCGCACAGCAGGCTCCCGGCAATGTTTCAGTCACTGAAACTGGACCTGGCGCTGGCACCCCTTGCAGAGACACTTCCTAACCAGGCAGAAGGCCATCGGGTCCTTGCGCAGTTAGGTGCCTGCGGTTATCCGGTGCTTGCCAGCGATCATGAGGCCTACAAAGCGATTGTCAGTGTTAAGCGCATTAAAAATAAAACGTCTCAGTGGCGATTTATGATTAATAAACTGATTAACAATCCCTCTATGATGCGAAGCCTCGGTGAGGCTCTGTATGAGGAAGTCAATGCATGCTGGATTCATCTTCCGGGTGAACGCCCCGCATGGCTGAAGACGCAATCCTCATAAATTCCGTCTGAGCGGCATGTAGCAAAGCCGCTCAGACGACATCGGTTTTTTGCAGAACCAGCCTCGGTCAGGCTGCCTGTACCTGCATCACAACTTCCCCCGCCCGTTACAGTTCCCGCCACGCTTGCCGATAACTCTTCACAGAACACTATAACTTTCGATGTTAACTTTTGTGGAGTGTCTATGCGCTTCAATTATGACCTGCTGCCGGGTGAGCGGCTGACGTTTGAAGAGATCGCCCGGCGTTATGCCCAGCAATACCCTGATGAAAAAGAGCTGACGGCACGTGCACTGCTGAGTCCCTCAACCGGGTTGCGAACCCTGAAGATACGCGCGGTCTTCGCCCAGGAAGAGAGCAACAGCCCGCTGGAGGATCTGCTGTTTATCTCCAGTGATAACGAGCGCAAGAATTACCTGCGCCGCTTTGAGCACTATCTGAAGCAGAATCTCTCTTTCCTCTATTTCCGCCGCAGCGAGAACGAAAAGCGCGACAACCTGTGGAAAGTGATGGGCAGCAGTCAGGTTTTTGCCATGATCGATCCGCAATCTGCTACGGCGCAGAATCTGCTGCAGAGTCGCGGCTATAAACTGGTGATGATGCATCAGGATGAGGATGAGGCCTACTGGCAGCTCTTTAACCCGCAGGCGAACCCCTGTTTTCCGCAGTCGCAGACTATTCAGTTTATCGTGGTGCTGAGTACGCCAGAGCACAAGGTGCCTGCGGCGGTGATGCCGGGGACGGAAGTCGGACGACGCGTCAAGGCGCGGGTGCTGCAGCGGGCCAGCCAGGCGGAGTTTATCGCCGGTGTAAAAGCCCGCTACGGTGCCTGTGTCATGACCGGCACAGAGCTGACCGAACGGCATAGCTGGCCCTGGGTCGAAGCCTGCCATATCGACACCCAGGAGAGCGATGACGGGCTGGTGGCGGACAACAGCATCGATAACGGCCTGTTTTTACGCAGTGATTTGCAGCGGTTGTTTATTAACCGATTGATTAGCATTGATGGTGAGTCGGGACAGATCACCGTGCATCCCGGCGAGGATGCACAACAACATATTTCGCCCTGGTATCAGGAACTGGATGGCCGGATTTGCAGCCTGTGGGCTGCGGTGCCACCCGCCACGCGGCAACGGCTGCGCGCCCGTCGATAATCCCCGCTGAAGAGTGCAGAAGGATCTGCATTCTGAGGTAACAAAAGTGAAATAGCCTCGTTTTACCCCGCCTATTCACCCAATCGAAAACGCTACAGAATTGGATAATCATGCCGATAACATCATTAACGCAGGGTAGTCAACGTGAACGATTTCTATACCGCCGAAGGCGTGATGGACAAGCATTCGCTCTGGCAGCGCTACGTGCCGCTGGTGCGCCATGAAGCGCTGCGTCTGCAGGTTCGCCTGCCGGCCAGCGTTGAACTTGACGACTTGCTGCAGGCCGGGGGGATAGGGCTGTTGAATGCCGTAGAGCGTTATGACGCGCTACAGGGAACAGCCTTTACCACCTACGCCGTGCAGCGTATTCGTGGCGCAATGCTCGACGAGCTTCGCAGTCGGGACTGGGCACCGCGCAGCGTGCGCCGCAACGCGCGTGAGGTGGCCGGAGCGATGCACAAGGTAGAACAGTCGCTGGGGCGTTCCGCCTCCGAGCAGGAAGTGGCGCAGCAGCTGAACGTTTCCATGGAGGAGTACCGGCAGATCCTGCTGGACACCAACAACAGTCAACTTTTCTCCTACGACGAGTATCGGGAAGAGCACGGCGACAGTGCGGAGCTGGTGACGGAAGGCCATGAGGAGGCTAATCCGCTTCATCAGTTGCTTGAAGGGAGTCTGCGTGAGCGCGTCATTGAAGCGATCGAAGCGTTACCCGATCGTGAAAAGATGGTGCTGACACTGTACTACCAGGAAGAACTGAACCTGAAAGAGATTGGCGCGGTGCTTGATGTGGGTGAATCCCGCGTCAGTCAGCTGCACAGTCAGGCGATTAAACGCCTGCGGGCCCGGCTTACGGGAGCGCGCTAGCAGTATCAGTTCCTGGCGATTCAAAAATATAAGAAACCGGGGACTCAGTAATGGGAGCCAAGACCAAGGCCAGACCGTTAAGTCGTTATCTTAAAGACTATAAACACAGCCAGAGCAACTGTTCGCATTGTGGCAAGGTATTAGATCGAATGGCGCTCGTTTTTCGTGGTCAGATCATCAATAAAGAGGCCATCGCTCGGATGGACCAGATGATTGATGAACAACTGTGGCTGAAGCTTCAGCCAGAGCTGACCGCGCTCTGTCGCTTCTGCAGCGATATTTTTTGCAATACTCATCCGAATTATTTCGACATTATGGCGTTTAAACAGTACCTGTTTGAACAGACAGAAATGAGCCCCAGCACGATTCGCGAATATGTGGTGCGGCTGCGTCGGCTGGATGAGATGCTCAAAGCCAAAAATTTCCCCGCCGACAGGCTTAAGGGAGAGAGCTGGCATCAGTGTCTGGAAAGCGATCTGCCGGATGCCGGAAATAATAATTACCGCATCGCGCTGCGCAAGTACGATCAATTCTTAGGCTGGCAGCAGGGGTAACCCTGGTCTGCACCGAGGACTCCCCCCGCGTGCCTGCGGCACGTTACTCTGTTATCCGCCTGCCGGGTAACGGAGAAGGGGGGAGCACGGCGCCGCTTCCTCACCGCATCGACGGTCACCTGAATCAGAGTGATCCTTTGCGCATCTTCTGCAACACTGTAAGGATAATTTGAATGCCCGAACGGAGGCAGCATTGTCTTTACATCTGTTACACCAATTCCCGCGTCTTGAACTGCTGGGCGCCCCGACACCGTTAGAACACCTGCCACGCCTCTCCGACTATCTGGGTCGCGATATTTTCATCAAACGTGATGACTTCACGCCAGTGGCGATGGGCGGCAACAAGCTGCGAAAACTCGAATTCCTGGCGGCCGATGCGCTGCGCGAAGGGGCGGATGTGCTGCTGACGGCGGGCGCGATCCAGTCCAACCATGTGCGCCAGACAGCGGCCGTGGCAGCCCGCCTCGGCCTGAAGTGCGTGGCACTGCTGGAAAACCCGATTGGTACCCACTCTGAAAACTACCTGAGCAACGGCAACCGCCTGCTGCTGGATCTGATGGATGCCGAGGTGATCGCCGTGGATGCGCTGCATAATCCCGCCGAACAGCTGGCTGAACAGGCTACACGTCTGGAAGCGCAGGGATTCCGTCCTTATATCGTTCCGGTCGGCGGCTCAAATGCGCTGGGTGCGCTAGGCTATGTGGAGTGCGCCCAGGAGATTGCACATCAGAGCGAAGGCGTGGTGGATTTTGCCGCCGTCGTGGTGGCATCAGGCAGCGCGGGCACCCATGCGGGGCTGGCGGTCGGCCTGGAGCAGCTGCTGCCGGAAACCGAGCTGGTGGGCGTCACTGTTTCACGTCAGACCGACGCGCAGTTGCCGCTGGTTGAGCGGCTGCGTCAGTCGCTGGCAGCCTCACTGGAGGTGCAGGCAACGGCCCCGATCACGCTGTGGGATGAGTATTTTGCGCCCCGCTATGGTGAGCCAAATGAAGAGGGCATGGAGGCGGTGAAACTGCTGGCAAGGCTGGAAGGCATTTTGCTGGACCCGGTCTATACCGGCAAGGCGATGGCTGGCCTGATTGATGGCATCAGTCAGAACCGCTTCCGTCGCGAAGGCCCGTTGCTGTTTATTCATACTGGCGGCGCGCCCGCGTTATTTGCTTATCATCCTTCGATCTGAGACAAGCGAATAAAACAGTTTATACTCCGGGCGTTATCATTCTGGACTGGCAGCGACTCGCCGTGCTGCCCTTATAAAAACACACACACAATACTGTCAAAAATGGGGTAAATATGTCCTTTTCTCGTGCAGGTCGTCAGATGGTGATGGGCGTTATGGCCGTGGCGCTGATTGCTGGCGTCAACGTTAAAACCTTTGCAGCGGAAAATCTGCTGAACAAGATTAAAGAGCGCGGCACGCTGCTGGTGGGTCTGGAAGGCACCTATCCGCCGTTCAGCTTCCAGGATGAGCAGGGCAAGCTGACCGGTTTTGAAGTGGAATTTGCGCAGCAGCTGGCGCAGCACATGGGCGTTAAAGCGAGCCTGAAACCGACCAAGTGGGATGGCATGCTGGCTTCCCTCGACGCAAAGCGCATCGATGTGGTGATTAACCAGGTGACCATTTCCGATGAGCGTAAGAAGAAGTATGACTTCTCTACGCCTTACACCATCTCCGGTATTCAGGCGCTGACCATGAAGGCCAACGCCAGCACCATCAGCAAACCGGCTGATCTGGCGGGTAAAAAAGTTGGCGTGGGTCTCGGCACCAACTACGAGCAGTGGCTGCGTGAGAACGTGAAGGGCGTTGACGTGCGTACCTATGATGATGACCCGACCAAATATCAGGATCTGCGCTCAGGTCGTCTGAATGCCATCCTGGTTGACCGTCTGGCGGCGCTGGATCTGGTGAAGAAAACCGGCGATACCATGGCGGTAGCGGGTGACGCTTTCTCCCGTCAGGAAGCGGGCGTTGCCGTGCGTAAAGGCAACGACGATCTGCTGAAAGCGATCGACCAGGCCATTGCTGATATGCAGAAAGATGGCTCGCTGAGCAAGCTGTCTCAGAAATGGTTTGGCGCGGACGTGACGAAATAATGCAGGAAAGCCTTCAACTGGTGCTGGATTCATCACCTTTTTTATTAAAGGGCGCGCTGTTCACGCTGCAGCTCAGCATCGGCGGGATGTTCTTCGGCCTGCTGCTGGGCTTTCTGCTGGCGCTGATGCGGCTGTCTCACTTCTGGCCGTTTCGCGTGCTGTCGCGGATCTATGTCTCGATTTTTCGCGGCACCCCGCTGATCGCCCAGCTGTTTATGATCTACTACGGCCTGCCACAGTTTGGCATTGAACTGGACCCGATCCCCTCAGCGATGATTGGTCTCTCGCTCAACACCGCGGCTTACGCCTCGGAGTCCCTGCGTGGTGCCATCGCTGCGATTGAGCGCGGACAGTGGGAGGCGGCGGCGAGTATCGGCATGACGCGCTGGCAAACCCTGCGCCGGGTTATCCTGCCGCAGGCGGCGCGCACCGCACTGCCACCGCTGGGCAACAGCTTTATCAGCCTGGTAAAAGATACGTCGCTGGCCGCGACCATCCAGGTGCCGGAGCTGTTCCGTCAGGCGCAGCTGATCACCTCGCGTACACTGGAAGTCTTTACCATGTATCTGGCGGCTTCGCTGATCTACTGGGTGATGGCCACGGTGTTGTCTGCGTTGCAGAGTCGTCTGGAACAGCATGTTAACCGTCAGGATTCGGAGTCGAAATGAGTGCCATCGAAGTCAGAAAACTGGTGAAATCATTTAATGGCCAGACGGTGCTGCACGACATCAATCTTGATGTGGCCGCCGGTGAAGTGGTTGCGATTATCGGCCCCAGCGGCTCAGGTAAAACCACGCTGCTGCGCAGTATTAACCTGCTGGAAGTGCCGGATCGCGGCACTATCCGGGTCGGCGAGATTACGGTGGATGCCGCGCTGGCGCAGAGCAAACAGAAAGAGCAGGTGCGTCGTCTGCGTCAGCAGGTCGGTTTTGTCTTCCAGAACTTCAATCTGTTTCCCCACCGTTCGGTGCTGGAGAACATTATTGAAGGACCGGTGATCGTAAAAGGCGAAGCGAAGGCGGAGGCCGTCGCACGCGCCCGCACGCTGCTGGAGAAGGTCGGCCTGCACGGCAAAGAGGGAAGCTATCCGCGCCGTCTGTCGGGTGGACAGCAGCAGCGTGTGGCCATTGCGCGTGCGCTGGCGATGCGACCGGAGGTGATCCTGTTCGATGAACCCACCTCGGCGCTGGATCCGGAGCTGGTGGGGGAGGTGCTCAGCACCATTCGCGCACTGGCCGAAGAGAAACGCACCATGGTGATCGTCACGCATGAGATGAGCTTTGCCCGCGACGTGGCAGATCGCGCCATCTTTATGGATCAGGGGCGCATTGTGGAGCAGGGCGACGCGAAAGCGTTGTTCAGTAACCCGCAGCAGCCGCGTACCCGCCAGTTCCTCGACAAGTTCCTCAGTCAGTAATTCAGTGGCCTTCTCCGGAAGGCCGCATTGCTTTTTACTCCTCCCTGTTTAATCCGGACTAGCGCGCTCTCATGCTATTTCGGGTCGCCGTACCATAATGCGCTGATAAGCGGTTAAACCTTTTGCCACATCTGACAAATCTTTTCTTTTCATCAACGGCTGACTGGTTTTTATTTCTTCCGCTTTCTCTTATTTATCCCGGCAGCATTATCAAAGATTATTTTCCTTTAATTCATCGCTGCGGATGATATCGGGCGCAGAGCAGGGAAAATCAATAAGTGTAAGGAAACGTTCTGCTAAGTAAATAACGGTAACGTCAGGGCCAGATAATGGGTTTTAGGAGTTTCGCTACATTCAATGCGGCATCAATGGCGAATAATCGCTGGATAATCATAAAAGCCACAGAGATTTCCTCGCTTTCCTTTTCCGCATTCTGACCTACGCAGCAGGAGTCAATTAATGAGCCAGACGAAATCAGACCAGATATTGTGGGTAGACACCCTGAAGGGGGCCTGCATATTGCTGGTGGTCCTGTACCACACCGTGTTACCCGGTTTTGAAGGGACAATAAAATATCTCTCCGCCGGATGGGTCCCGGCCGAAATATGGATACAGTTTAATACGGTTCTGTCACCCTTACGGATGCCAGCCTTTTTCTTTGTTTCGGGACTGCTGGCCGCCAACGGTATTCTGAACCGGCCCTGGAAACAGGTATTTACCAGTCGTATAACCAATCTTTTTTATCTCTATATTCTGTGGGGCTTTATTCAGTGGTGGTCCATTATTGGTATCTCCACGGAAATTACCGGGCAGCGTATTTCACAGAACCTGAATGCTGCGTATGCCGGTTCGCTGTTTGAGTTTCTCAAGCTGACCTTTATGGCGATGAGTACCTCCTGGTATCTCTATGGCTTAGGACTCTATTTCCTCTGCGCTAAAATTTTCCGTGAATATAAGCTGGCCCTGGTGGCGGTGGCTATCCTGCTTAATTATCTGGCGGTCGAGAAAGTGATCCCGTTCTGGGGACCACAGAGCCTGGCCCAGTATTTCCTGTTCTTCCTGTTGGGCGCATTCTGGAGCCAGACCATGCTGCGTCTGAGTGAGTGGCGTCGTGAGAACGTCATGCCCTGGGCGATACTGGCCGCCGTGGCGGGTATCCATGTGATCTTCGGTCTGGATAAGAGTCTGTTCCTGTGTGTGCTGGCGGTGTTGTTCAGCATTGCGGCCTGTCGCTGGCTGAATCAGCATTTCAGCATGCGTTATCTCAACTGGGTGGGCCGCAATACCCTGCAGATTTATGTGATTCACCGCATCTTTATCGAGTTCTTTGGTATGTCTGCGATCCTCTTCGCGCAGCGGCATCACCTGTTTGAACAGGCGTGGTTTTCATTTTTCTGGGCCTGTTTCTATCCGGTGGTGATCGTGGCGCTCTGCTCGCTCTGTTCCGTGGCGATCTGGTCGCTGACCAACCGCGGGGTGGGGCAGTCGCTGTTTCTGTTTCCGACGCTGCTTAAGCGGCAGCGGAATGCAGTTTCGCAGTAAAAGGGGAGCGCCTGGCGGCGGGGAGTGATTACCTGGCGGCGGGCTGGCTCTGTGAGGGTTTGGCCTGTCGGGCGTGGGAGTGATTACCTGGCGGTGGGCTGGCTCTGAGAGGGTTTGGCCTGTCGGGCGTGGGAGTGATTACCTGGCGGTGGGCTGGCTCTGAGCAGGTTTCGCCCGCCAGGCGTGAGGGAGTTTCAGCCTGCCCGTGCAGGCGGACGCGTCAAGGGGCGGACGCCCGCCCCTTAACAATCCCGGCGTCCGGCAGCCTCCGCGCCCCGCGTTGCGGGG